>Ga0265780_10006131_pt1 | contig 15018 bp, 22 predicted proteins | sample P1T30metagenome_FD_192432 | JGI IMG/M metagenome (GOLD analysis project Ga0265780, IMG submission 192432) | Plant litter microbial communities from East Loma Ridge, Irvine, California - P1 T30 | ecosystem: Environmental > Terrestrial > Plant litter > Unclassified | place: USA: California... | reverse complement strand
TGGGGGTGGGGGCCTGGATGGATGGAGCGGCTGGAGCGGCTGGGGTGGATTCGGGGAGGTATTTCCTTCGAACTGCTAGGCGTTTTTCTGGTTGTCAGCTGAAGGACTTAGGGGGTTTATGAGGTATGAAGGAGCGGAATGTGGGAATAGTAAATTGTCTATGCTCGAGACATTCGATCAATGACCGAGAGGTCGAATGTTGGGCTTGGGAGATGAAGCAGGACGCGAAACATCAACTCACCTTCCCTCATTCTGATCTTTGGGATATTCAATACCGTCTCCCTTGTCCTTTCAGCCTGAGCCATCTCTGTTGCTGTAGCAAATATCAAAGTTCCCCAACCCTGTTTGAACGAATTGGCTTCTTGTACAACATCAAGAATCTCTGCTTCTAGTTCCTTTTCTGCAAATTCGAATCTAGATTTCGTATCGTCGCCCAACAATCCCCGTTGATGAAGAGAAGTGAGGGCTGCTTTATCATCCCTAATCCTCCAGATTCGCTTTACATCTTCAATAGCTCGTAGCAATAATGCTGATTTGACCATGTTGTCTATTGGTTCCGGGGAAGATAAGAGGGAAATGTAGAAATCTCGAGAAGGGTGTGATGGGAACCATGGTTCGTAGGATTGTTCCGCTACTAGTCAGCGCGTAATCCACTAGGAGAGAGAGACTCTAGATTTACCCAGCTTACGACGCCTGTAGACTCTCGAGAAGATCGCGAGAGCAGTCACTAGAACTGTAATGTACGCTACAGGTACCGCCAAAGAAGTCGCCATGGTGGATGATAGATAAGGGAGTTAGTTAGTAGGTTGGCTCGTAGACCTGGACAGGTGGAAGTGAGGGATAGTAAAGTGGAGGGAGTATTTAGTAGTGGAGGTGACCCACTTCGTCCAGTGTGCAGGTGTTGATGTAGGCATAGTCTACCGCAAGTACTCAAACCATGGAGCTCGAATCAGATACATACGACGTAGTGGTCATCGGGACAGGACTAGCGCAGAGTATAGGAGCTGCGTATGTCCATCCTGCCATGATTGAAAGCTTGCACTAACAATCAGGGCACTAGCGAAATCAGGTAAATCAGTCCTACATCTCGACCCAAACGATTATTACGGGGATCAACAAGCTTCCCTGACTCTTGACGAACTACAACAGTGGTCTCAATCCCATTCAGATCCCCTCGACACGTCTAGTACCAATGCCCACGCATGTGCATCAACTTCTCAACTCGATGAAAGCCTAACTAAGAACCGAAGACGTTATGCCCTGTCCCTCTTTCCCGCCGTTTTACCTTCAAGAGGACCTTTAATACAGACCCTCATCAACTCTGGAGTGAGCAAATATGTGTCATTCAGGATCCTGGATTCGGTCAGTATTTGGCAAGAAGGTACGGAAGGGATAAGAAGAGTACCAGGGAGCAAAGAACAAGTGTTCAAAGATAAAGAAATTACTCTAATGGAGAAAAGGAGATTGATGAAATTCCTCATGTTCTCAGCTGGAGAATTTGAGAATGATCCATTACTCAAAGGTGAGTTATACGAACGACGCCGATACGAATACTGACTGATTTTAGGAAAGGAGAAAGACCCATTTCCGACATTCCTAGAAGAGTCATTTAATCTGCCTACCAACCTTGCTTCTCAAGTAGCATATGCTATTGCGCATTGTTCATCACCCCATGACTCGACATTGGAAGCTTTGAGTAGGACTAGACGGTATATCAAGTCAATAGGACGGTATGGGAGCGGAGCGTTCTTAGTCGGGCAATATGGAGGTGCGGGAGAGATTGCACAGGGGTTCTGCCGGTACGTTACACTCTCTCCCATCATCGGCTAGCTAGGCTCTTGGAAAAAGGGAGAATACTGATAAATAGAGCATGTGCCGTATTTGGCGGGACATATGTTCTAGGCAAGGAATCTATCCCGGAATCTATCACCACGGAGAACGACTCAGTAACACTCAAAATCCCCTGTCACCCTAGGCCTATCACTGCAAGATACCTGATCACCTCGCCAGATCACCTGCCATCTAATCTGCGACCCCCACAGTCAGGCTCAGGGAGTGTGACAGCGCATTGCATCGCTCTACTTACGTCTTTACCGGAATCACTCCGGCGGCCAAAGATTGCAGAACCTACAGAAGAGGAAGGAGAGGATGATACGGCTGTTATAGTGTTCCAACCTACAGATGATCATGGGTTGGTGAGAGCATTAGTCATGGGTGAAGGGACGGGATCATGTCCCGCTGGACAATGTACGTCTCCTTTCCGAAAGCGGTACGGTACTGACATACAGTCGTACTCTATCTGTCGACCTCCTCAGAAGCAGATCCCAAGGGGGTATTAAAGCCCTTCCTCCATCGCCTATCGCCAGATCCCATATTCGAATCTTACTATACCTCGCGCCGATCGCCCTCTAGTACCGACAAAAGCTTATCGTCAGTAGTAGTATTGGAGCCATATAATGGACTTGAAGTCTTGACAGAGGGACTTGACTGGGAGGCTGAACAGGGTGAAAAGGCTTTCTGGAGTGTGATGGGCAATGCGGAATTGGAAGATGGGAAAGGGTTCTTTGACAAGGTTGAAGATGAAGGCGGAGAGGATGAGGATGAGTTATAATGCTGGTGGTCAGGGTGTCAATCATGATTACGATTGCGAGATTGTTGTAGCATTTATACATATAATGTAACCTTATCTGCACATCAGTCCTTGCCCTCCCTAGAAACATATTGGACTTGACTTACGAATTCCATTAAACGACTACGATCACGAACTACCAAAGAACAGCATCCTTACCAGTTCAACAGCCGCTATATTGTCAGCCTTCTCCACCTTTCCTTCCTGAAGTAGGTCCTGGGAGGACGTAACGTACTACCGCCAACGACCAAGAATCCCATTCCCATCAATACCCATGTCCCTACTGATCTTCTTGTTTCTGATCTGGCTGGTCGAGCGGTCCTTTTGCCTGCTTGTGCACGAGCTGCAAAGTTTGCATTCTTGCGTTTAATATCTGCTGCTGTTGGCTGGATCGTTAGCGCTGTCAACAATGCATGTGATTTCACAAACCATTTTTGGTTTCGCCTAGTCTTCGGTTATTTTATGTGGAACTCGATGTTTGTGCTGTATATTGATATCCTCAGTCGGGCGGATGGGTCGTGATCGTTATGCTCGTTGTTGTTGGGTATAGATACAAGAGTGTGATGAGTATCTATTGTAGCTGTGCGAGAGTGGGTAGATGCTTACACGTGGAGTGAGGGGTCTCCAGCCGGAATCAAAAGTGTACGTCACTTGCTCTCTCTCATCCTGCTAGATTTCTATCGATCTCTATCACTTGCAGACAGTAAACCCAAAGCACAATGTCAATGAGAATAGCAAGCACCTTCCGACTGGCTCGATCAGCGGTCCCCGCCCGTGTAGCTCCCGTCTCCATCGCCAGTGCTCGAGCATTCCACGCCACTCCGACATGGAGAGCGAGCGAAGCAGCACCACAGGACCCAATGGCCGATCCTAAATTCCAGTCATTCTTTGATAAAATCAAGAACCATCAAGGGGCTGTTGATGCCATGTTGAAAGTCGGAGAAGTCATGAAAAACAAGGGTATGTCCATTCTTTCGATTACAGGATGGTAGATAGAGATTAATAGCTGATGAGCAGGATTGGACACGACAAAAGTACCTAGTAAGATGGAGGTGGTTAAATTAAGTTTTGACAAGGACTTGAGAGACGCTGCTACGAATGTAAGTTTCCTTTCGACCGAGATCAGAAGGAGCTTATTCGATAGTTGATGACTCAATTGAAAGATGCCGGTGTCGAGCTTGATGCTCAGGTATGTCACTCTATCAACCCCTCCTGCACGACATCGTCGCAGATGTCTCCTTTTATCAAATGCTTACATTTTAGCAAATGCAGGAAATGTTCACAAAGATGAAGTAGAGAGGCAGAGAAGTAGATGCGCAATAGCAGGGCTAGCGGGTTGTCGCAATGCCAGGGCCAGCGCCGCTGGTTCAGTATGTATGCCTGGATGTATGCATTGTCAAGTCTTCCTGATGTCTCCCACCTGGTGTAAGTCGTTCTCACGATCCGGTCCAGTACACGACGTTTCCGGAACTACCGGGTTCGGCGGCTCGGCATGATCGCCGCTGTGCTGGCTCCCCTCGTAGTCTTCAGGTTACAACTCGCTGAATGGAGGCTAGATCGTCTGATCGGGCAGGTGGACTACATCCATCCGACGCCAGCAGGCAGTGACTTGATGTGATTATCAATTCGCAGTACACGTGAGTAGTCGCATGATCAATGGAGATATGCCTAATTGTTGGATGCGCAGTGACGCAAGAGGGGGTTGTGCCTGGCTCATCTCTAATTAGAGCAATTCCTCCATATACAGATACACCGCAGCATCACACCTCTGTCTACTGTACATACATACCCAATCATCAGTCTTGGCCAGCCGACATACGCCGAGAGCATCACATACAGAGCAGTACCTACTCAACACACTGTCCCTTGTTTCCCGCATAGTATCCTTATTTTGTCTACTCGTACAAATTCTCCGCCGCCGATAAGCGTAACGGCATCTCCGGATCAACAGACGATCCTTTGTCTCGGCAAATACACTACCACACAACGAGTACTCGTACTTGCCCACCTTCTCAAGTCAACAATCTCGACAGCTTAAGCCGAGTCGAGTATGCTATCGCAGGAGCATGATGCTGGACCGAGCCGGCCAAAGCCTGCTGTAACAACGGAGGATGGTACAAACAATATGCTTGGCGCTAGTCGACAAGAGGAGGAAGCGGCGGTAACGATTCAGAGACATTACAGAGGCTATAGGAGTCGTCAGCGCCATCCAAAGGCTCAATTGTGAGTCTTAAGCTACCGATCAGTCTGATATGCAGGAACAAAGATGCTCGATGGGGAGAACTTATCAAGAATTCAGAAGAACATTCCTATGCCCAAGAACAGCTCGAGAATCGGAATGATGTTCGCTCAAGGTCAGTCCTACACTCCCATATTCGCGCCTCCGGATGTTTGGCTGATGATAGATGGAGAAGAGGGTTACATGCAGCTAAACGACTTCAATTCGGAGATGGTCTAACGAATGGCGACCAAAGCCCCTCGACAGCTTCATCCGCTTTTGACGATAGAGAATATACTCAAGAAGAGAAAGAGAAGATACTACATCACCGTAGAGCTACTTTCTTGGGAAGTCTGACAATGGGTGTAGGTAAGGCGCTGGATGACGGTGAAGAACTACCGTTCCAGAGTAAAAGTCTGGAACAGCAGCATTGGTATGTATATCTCATCTCGGAGTCACGGATAAGACGCTGATAGCTAGGTTGGAAATGATTGATTGGAAACATCGATACGGTATGTCCCATTGGATACATGTTATATCTCTAGAGTGCTGATCCAGTCAGGGAGTAATATGAAATTCTATTTCCGAGTATGGAAAGAGTCAGACACGACAGATAACTTCTTTCGCTGGTACGTAGTTTCCTTTACGATTGAGGATGTAGCTGACCGGACTAGGCTAGACAGAGGCGATGGTAAAGACTTCAGTCATGAGGATCTAGCGAGAGAAAGACTGGAGAAGGAACGTATAACATATCTATCGGCTGAGCAGAGGTTGAATTATCTGGTCAATGTCGATAAAGATGGTCGATTGAGATGGTACGTCAACTCGGCCAGTGAAAAGGATCACTACTGACCCCCAGGGCCCGTAATGATGAGCTGGTAGGTCGCTCTGGGCTGTTACAATCACAACAAGCTAACAATTAGGTCGACACTGCCAGGAATCGCTGGAAGGATTCAGGTGATGGAACAGGGATCATCCCTGACCTATCAATGCTCGAACGCCTCCGCTCCGATGACCCATCCGCTCCAGCAACTCCAGATGACACATCCGACTATTCTACCCATTCATTGTCTTCGGCGAGTTACTCGGCCGATACTGATTTGGATGATAATGAAGATACACATTATGCTGGTCTTCCCAAGGATGAAGACAGGGGATGGTTGGCAAAGACAGCAAAGGGAATAACACCTGGTGGGATAAGAAAGGAATTGTTACGCAAGACCGTCAGGTAAGTCTCTCCGCTGGTCATGGATGAGCTCATGGAAGGTCGAATACATGGATATACGTTAGTGACATGAAGATGAACATCTTTATAGGGATCAAGACAAGTGGAAACTTTCAACATTCCTCCTGCAAGTCCCCCATCGTTCCTGGCCATGGGGTCGTGCTGATGATAGTCCTGGCTGGAGGTAAAGTGACTTCAGCGGGTATAATAGTAGTCAAACAAGGAATCGTTAAGACCCTAAGTCCGATGAGTGGGCATTACAGGAGTTCCATTAATGTAAGTTCCCTACTTCGCGTGTCTTCAGACTAGGCGAGGTCGCTGACAGATAGCACTACCGGTCATTCGTCGGTCAATTGGAGCAAAAGGGGGTTGATCTGTCTCATGTCAAGATCGCAAAGAGTGTCCTCGTGAGTGCTTACCCATGTCTGCGCACGGGTGATCTTAAGCTGACGACAAGACTCTATGGGGTTTATCGAAATACACCCATTTTACCAAAACCAACAAAGATCTAGCATCTAAATTCAAAGCAGTCCTGCACCTACCTCACAAACAGACTGAAAAGGAAAAATCGGAAGAAGTTCGTGAGAATGCAGAGAAAGAAGAGAGAGATCATCAAGAACGAATGCGGAAAGTAAGAGAGGTCGAGCGTGAACCGAGTCGAGAGGGAAAAGAGGAGAAAGTTAAAGAAGCCTTGTTTGGGGATGATGGGCTTGAGGAAGGGAGGCATGAAGAAGATGGAGTATTGACGGAGAAAAGAGTCAAGGAAGCTGTTGAAGATAAAGAAGGGAGAGAAAGGCGGAACGATCAGCGAGAAGTTGGGGTCTCGTGATGAGTATCAGAAGAGTACACTGTGTTGATATACACGATACAACATTGGCAGGACGAGGTGTAATAGTGTTGACTTTGACTTATATATAATGAGATTGCTGCATGCTACTGAATACGAGGATCAGCGCTTCGTCTCTACTCAAAACGCTCTACGCCCACTCGCCCTCGAGTGCCTCAATCTCGAAATCCCCCTTACTCAGCCCTAACTCCTTCATAGCACCCTCAACACCCTCTTTCTCAGCTTTAGCGTCCTCATCTAAATCATGCTCGACCGTATCCCCATCTTTGCCGAGACTCTCCTCCAGAGAGTGTGGAGAGGATACGACCAGGATCTCGGTTCCCGAGTAGGACAGAAACGAAGGTGGATTAGCGGGTATGAAACGTCTTCCCCTAAACAGCTCCATCAAATGCTCGGGATACTATCATTCAGCTCTACATCATCTATCCAACCTCTGGACTCACCTGAGCCCTCTTCTCCCGGGGTATAGATGCTGCTCTCGGATTATTCCCACTTTGCACATCCGGGTCCTTGACCTGTAGCGCAACAGCATCTTTGCTGGCTAGCCCCAATTCTTTCTGGACCTCACCAAACTCATCCGATGTGGGAAGAGTAATTTCATAAGCTAGGATACATTTGAAATCCCTCTGACGATTCTTGGAGGGGTCGTCGGCTAAAGGGTCGCGGGGTGAATGGAGAATGTAATGCCCTCGAGCTGCTGGCCGCGCTGCTTCCTGATGTCGTGTTCCTGTCATCAGCTTCTTTTGGTCCTCCCTGTCCTTCATGTGTAATGAATAATAATGGAGACTCACCCCTAGTCTTGGTCTCATACGAGTAAGCTCCAAAAGATTCCTTAAACGCCCCCTTCTCCTCCCCGACTCCACTGACTAGCCCCCAGATAACTTGGTTCTTTGCCCCAGGGTCTGGCATTTTCTTTTTTCCAATCTCGATAATTCGATGGAAATGGCCTTTATCATGAGGTGCGGATTTTGGGATTAGGACCATATGGAATCTATCATCAGCCCGTTCTCTGCCCTCTTCTCGTGAGTCCAAGTGATTTATCGATAAGGACTCACTTGGAGATATCGTCGATAGATTCTACTTCGTCCCCATGATCTATCTTTGGGCGGTAGAGGAAATATATATGTCCACTTTCAAGTGTACCTTCTCATTAGCAGTAGTAGTAAAAAAGCCGACGAGTGGGACATACCATGCTTTGGCTCTTCTAGCTCTTCCTTGGCTCCCTGCAGACCTTTCTCATTGACCTCATCTTCTCCTGTCTCTGCTTTCTTGCCTTCTTCAGCTTTCATCTCTTCCCTCGTTTGGGGCATATCTTCCCCTGCTTTTGGTTTATCCTCCTTCTCGTCCTCGTCCTTTCCTTGCTTCTGGCCTTGATCCTTGTCAGAGTCTTCTTTAGATCTGACTCCCTGGTCGACTCTGCTCTCCGCTGTCTGATCCTCATTGTCGTCTTGCTTATGGCTCGATTCCTCTTTCAAGCCCACCTCACCATCTTCCCCAACTTCCAGCTTCCCATCTTTTTTCGCTTTCTTGTTCGCACCACCCTTACTAGCCGGAGCAGCTCTCTTCTCACCGCTCTCCCCTGTTGTACCCTTATTTGCTCTTGTAGCTACCATGCTTTAATGTAACTGTTGATATTGATGGCAGAATGACAAGAGCAAGGGATCGTCGATGACGAAATACATGACTACTTCCCCACGGGACAAAAGTGGGGGGATTTACTAACAACAGGAAATCAAATCACGGCTATAAACTACGACCTAAATGTCATCCCTGTTGTCATGGTGTTTCGGGATCCTCATCCGGCGAGGGGACTCCAAGCCGGCGATGCGGTACCAACGAATAAGATTGATCACCAGGTCGTGTGAGGGGCTCGTGAGGGAATAAAGGTCGGTAATTTGGGTGATTTGGATCGCCAATAGAACGGTTCTCGGGCGGGTCCTCGTCGACTAAATCAAGCATATCGAACATCGGATTCGGGAAGGGTATGCTCTGAGGAGAATTCAATACAGGCGTCTCGACTTCTTCTTCAAGAGTAGTCGAGGATTTGTCCGAGCTTGAACTCTGAGAGTGATTTGACGGGGAGTCGTTGGCTGGATCCAGACTCATTGGGCTCGGCTCGAGGATGCGGCCGGAGGATAAGTAGGTTGAGGTTGGTGAATTTGAGCTTGGAGTTGATTTTGGCCGGGGCGGAGTGATGTGTTGCTGGGCCCGGGTAGGTTCTGGGGGTGCTGTTGATCGGTTCGTGTGACTTGGGCGATAGAGTCGAAGGCAGGGCGAGCTTGGACAAAAGGTGGTAGTATACCAGAGACATTGCGAATCACCCACGTTCCTAAGGGATCTTGTTCCAGGCCTTGAGTGCGGATGGCAAACCATAGTAGCCCAAAGTTTATGCCTAATTGAACAGGTCGAGCTCGGAGTTGAGGGGGATGGGACGCAGCAGTGACCCTGGACTCGCTCCTCGATCCAGGACATGACAAGATTGTTCAGACAGATCTCGATGTCTCTCATCAGTTTCCTGTATGTGTCGATGACGATAAGGGGAAGTCCATGAGTTGAAAGGGATGGTCTGTCATACGTGATCGAGAAGTCCACCAACTGACCGACGCTGATATCGAAAGCGTGTAAGGGGCACGAAGGGCTACTCATTGGAACAGATTGTCGAATACAAGAACTGAGGTCGGCTTAGCTGAGTGTATCATACCAAGTGGGTACCCACAAGATTGGCTGCAGTACAAGTCCGCTAAAACCTAAATTGGATAATCAGACAGATGTCGGGAGGAAGGAGTGTTGACAGGTGACGAGCCGAGACTGGTACAGAATGCAGTACAGTGTGATTCCAGACTCAATTGTTCATGGAGCGTGAGAGATGTGTAGGACAGGTCGACAGAGAGGACGTTGAATGAGCCGTAGTGTAGTATCCTCGCACCGGTGGACGTCTAAAGTGGAGGTTGAGTGAACTGATTCAACAGTTTAAGCGGAACCCGGTAATCAACCGTTCACTCGTCTATCGCCACCATCGCTCTCGTTATCATTCACCCATACATAAAGCGATACCATGCACATACCACTCATAAGTAGATTAGCTCCTTTGCTGATACCATACCTTTCACCTTCCGCTCTTCCTCCCGAGTCGGTCTCATCAGACGTATCGTTCGAACCGGTACACGCATTCGCACATACGACACATACCCGTCCTCGTATCATACTTCATGACGCCTCGCAAGCGTCGGTCCAGTCCGCCTCCTTCGATACGCTCAGTGAAGAGGATAAAGAAGAATACCTACTCGATACCCCACGCCCCGATCTCATGACAGCACCATTATCCATTCGAACTAAACCTACTATCATCCGTAGACCACGTATAAAACCCCCATCAATCATTTCATGGGCACTATCAGCCCAACGAGCTCGTAATCGCAATACGTACTCCAACTCATCAGTATGGATAGCACCAGCATATGACGATCATGATGGATGGGAGGATGTGGAAGTAGCCGCACCCGATGTCACGGATCGGCAGACACTGATAGCGATGGCTAAGATGGCTAGTAATGCTTATACAACGCCTGATGTCGATGGTGAATGGTGGCCCTTGGGAAATTGGAACCACAGTACTCCGTTTGGATGGGAGAAGGATGCAGATGGATTGAGGGGTCATGTAGTGAGTCGATCAAGCTGGACCAGAATACGCAATGCTGAGATCAGTTTGCCGACAAGACCAATTCAACAGTAGTCATCGCATTGAAAGGTACCTCTGCAGGCGTCTTGGGATCAGGTGGACCCACAGCGAAGAATGATAAGTACAATGTAAGCTGACTACAGCACTCCTCCTACAACAAGCTGATCTCTTAGGATAATCTGTTCTTCTCGTGTTGTTGTGCAAGAGTCGATTTCTCATGGACGACGGTCTGCGATTGCTATGCTGGTGGATATCGATGTGAACAGACTTGTCTCGAGGATGCGTTGATAGCAGAGAGCGTCTACTCGACTGTCGGCACTGTGAGTACTTTTCATCTACTCAAGGGTCACACTGACATGCAGGATCTATACAACAATGTAACATACATGTACCCCAATGCCAATATCTGGCTAGTCGGTCATTCGGTAAGTATATTCTCGTTCCATTGACATATCTGACATGTAGCTTGGCGGGTCCGTTGCTGCGATGATTGGCTTAGCATTCGGTTCACCTGTCGTCACTTTCGAAGCGGTCGGTGATCGATTACCGGCTAGCCGCCTGCATCTACCTCAGCCACCCGGTGTACCGGCCGACAAGACTGGTATTACACATGTATACCATACGGCCGATCCTATCCCAATGGGCGCTTGCACAGGGACATACTCTGGATGCTATGCTGCTGGTTTCGTAAGTCATTCAGCTAGGCATCAGGCAGATCTTAAGCTGACCGACTAGGCACTTGAATCGAAATGTCATACAGGTCAGACAATATTGTATGACACAGTGACGGTCAAAGGTTGGTCCGTCGATATTAGGACGCATCGAATCGGTGAAATCATCAATAAAGTCCTAGCGGATCCATGGCCAGTTGACAAAGACCACGACAGAAATGAAGTCTCAGTACAGAAATTCTGGAATTGGTGGGGATGGGGTAGGAGGGGTCCTGGAAAAGGAAAAGGTGGCGAGGACGATGACGGAGATGATGGTTGGGATAAACATGGTGGTGTACCTACTGCTGAATCGGAGGATGATTGTGTTGATTGTTACAAATGGTGAGCTGTTCGCAGAATGCTGGTCGGCTGGGCTGATGTATAGGGAATTCGGAGATGGGTGGGATAAACAGTCTAGTAGCAGTAGTGCCAGTTTTGGGGACCCCACAAAGAGATAAGGGGGTTTGAGGTTGTAACATCATCTTTGGATTTAGCAAAAGCATATCAGAATCAGATTGCAGGAAGTTGTATATGTATGTAAATGCATAGCAGATATGGCAGTAAGAATAATATTATCGAGGTGACGCCGAACGAGATATCGGAGCAGATGGCCTTTATACGGAGATAGTCTTGAAGGCATTGAACGAGTCTGAAGCGGTCGTAAGCAGCATACCTGGGATTTGAGGGTGCCAATGTAATTCCTTGACATCCTTCTGACCCTGGTGAACAAAGAGCAGCTGAGGTGGGACTTGTGGGTCGGATCCGTTGGTAGCGGATTGAACGATTGGTGCCTCATCTTCATCCTGTTCGACTGATAGATCCCATAATGTAACTTGATCGTCTGCACCTGAAGCTGCGAATACGGATGTATCGGATGTATGCCATTCGACGGAGGTGATTGGGGCTTTGTGCCATGAGAAATCGGCTACTGGTGTTGCGTTTCTGGTCTCGTTAGTGTTTGTGCTTTTTTAGAAGGAGGAAGTAAGACTTACTGCTTGAACATTCTTAGATCCCAGACTTTAAGGCCACCTTCATCACCACCACTTAATAGCAGGTAATCTACGCCCTTGTTCCAGCTGATTACGTTGACATCCTCCGAATGTGCTTCGACAGAAACGACACTCTTCCTTCCTTTTGCCCTAATATCCCATACTCTGACTGTCCTATCCGCTGAACAAGATGCAAATACGGTACTCTCATTAGGCGACCATTGTAGATCTTCAACTGAACTCGTATGAGACAGATAAGGGTTGGGCGAGGTGTGGAAACCGGTTGGTGTGATTGTTGTCAAAAAGATCTTCTTGTCGACATCACCAGTCAACAGACCAGTATTTCCCCACTCGACTGCGAATCCTTCGGATCTACCGTGATTCGAAATGGTATGTACTGGTGATTTCGAACGTGGTTTCGAAGGACCGGATAATGTATCGATATAAGGCTTCACATCAAAGATGTGAACTTTACCAGTTTCAGAGAAAGTTGCTACGTGATATGGATCCGGAATAGCTGATCCAGAAGGTACAGGTGCCGCTCTGATTCGATTGACATTTCCAACATGCGGTATAGTTTGGAAATCAAGTTTCGCATCCTCATCCTCTCCTTCATTATCATCATCATCATCCCCTGCTTCTGAATCATCATCGTATTGAGTTTTGCTCAGACCACTCATTCGCATAATGACAACTTCATCTTTTGCTTTTCCTTGTCCTGGAATCTCACCAGCTTGAGTACCAGTGACCAACCATGATGTATGTGGATATGTTGAACGGTCTTCACCAAGATTATCGCGAAGGATATCGAATGAAAGACATGGCCAGGCGTAAGAAAGGGAATGAAGAGCGAGGTAGACCGAGTTATCGGGGACTAGTTGTTCGCCATCTTCAAGCTTGATACCGGGTAGATACGTCTCGAGCTCCTTGACACCTTCATCCTCGTCCTCGTCCTCTGGTGCTGGGTGGAATTCTGATATCAGCTCCTTCTTCCGTGCTGTATATAACCAGCTGAAAGAGTACTCACCGACATCATCATCGTCGTCCCCCGCATCACGTTCAATCTCTTCAATCTCTTCTTCGGATTCAATATCATCCTCGAATCGATCTTCAAATTCCCCCATGCCCTCATCTACGACCTCCTGTACTCGAGCAGTCTCCTGTCCAGTAGCTTGCGACTTGGATGCTCCTACCTCCAAATCTGCGATGTCGGAAGTACGTTTTGGCATCTTGTATGTGATTAAGTATAGTATAGTCTAGAGCACAGACACAGATACAGCCAAAAATCCGTCATTCGCAACTTTTCTGATTACACCGTGGGAAATCACCAATTAATCGACTTTTCGGATTCACCTTATACTTCGAGTGATTGATCTACACAATTCAATCTATACATACCATCATGTCACTAAAAACATCATTCAGAGGACTGTCCTCCTCCTTCAGGTCCTTATCGACCACTTCCAGATTCTCAAATACCCCATCGACATCCAATGCCGCTTCCTCTTCCTCTTCCTCATCCGAGTTCGATGCGCTGTCGGCATTGTTGAAAAACACCCCATCGGCTTCATCACTCTTCAACGAACCTTCTCCCGCTTCAACATCAACATCCACGCAGGTAGCTCCAGTCATTGTCAATCCAGATGCTATTCGTGGATATAGCTCACATTCGCTACCACCCGATATTGACCCGTTGTTGGAATTGTTCACGAATTTGTTGATGAAACATGGACGTAAAGCAGAAGCTGAAGGTCGAGTCTCGCGTATACTTTCTCTGTTGTATGTCTCTCCAGAATCCACTATCTACTCAATGGCACGGAGACTAATGAAGTAGACAAGGAGCAACAAACCAAAACCCCCGTCCACTTCTCCAACAAGCCGTTACCCTCTCATCACCCTCTATCCGCGTAGTATCGTCAAGAGCACGAGCAAAGACAACACAAACTCCACTGGCTCTCACAGAACGTCAAAGAACAAGGCAGGGGATAGTTTGGATCTTGAAAGCCGCCGAGAAGGGCAGGAAGGGAGGTGTACCCAGGGAAACTAGGATTGCGAAGGAGGTTCTGGCGGTTTTGGAGGGTAATAGTGATGTCTTCAAATGGCTGGAAGAGAAGCACAAGGTTGCTACTGCTAACCGGTATGTTGGAAATTTCGTCGTGTCAGGGAACAGAAGCTGATAATAAGATCGAATCTCAATTTCAGAAGATGAGACGGATACTGCAACGTACAGGGCTTTCTTAGTGAACGTCGTTGGAACAGTGCAAAGTCTGCCTGAGTGTATCATGCATGATCTGACGATGATAACTTGGGATGCCGAGTCAGGCGGCCGACTTCATAAGCTTCCATTGTCAGTGCTCTGCTAGATCGACTGTCTTGTCCCTTCTGGCGTTCAGCCAGGTCCGCGACAAACCAGAGCCCGGAACATGTAGTCTAACTCGGATCGCCTCAAGAGCTTACTGCATGGTAGCTATGTTATTGCATATGTTAAATGATATTCTTTTGACATCCTTCATCCGACTCTAACCAGTCTTTGCTTTCTTCTTGGAAGGTCCAGCCTCCTCCTCATCCCCTAGATCAATACTTCCCTCATCATCGTCATCCTCCTCGTCCAACTCGTCGTCGTCATCTCCATCGAATTCTCCATCAGATTCAACATTCTCACCTCGTCCTGCGAAGTAGTCTACTGTATCGGGTAACACTTCTCCTTGTAGGATAGCTCCG
>Ga0265780_10006130_pt1 | contig 15022 bp, 14 predicted proteins | sample P1T30metagenome_FD_192432 | JGI IMG/M metagenome (GOLD analysis project Ga0265780, IMG submission 192432) | Plant litter microbial communities from East Loma Ridge, Irvine, California - P1 T30 | ecosystem: Environmental > Terrestrial > Plant litter > Unclassified | place: USA: California... | reverse complement strand
GATAGAATTGACCGAGGGGAGCAATGAGAAGAACAATGAGATTGTCAGAAACATGCAAAAGACTGAGACTTAGAAGTTTCTTTACTTGCCACACCTGGGCATTGTTGTCAACACAAATACGTGCAACTTGCGACAAACAGGGCGCTGGAGACGCAGAACGTTAGGAAAACATCAAGCGCTAAACAAGGGCAAAGCTGACAGAGAAGAACACTGAGAAGGGCTCGGATACCATAGATGGTGTATAGACAAGGAGATGCAGGCGTCTGATGACCGGGGACTCAAGTTCTTTACCGCGTTGACATGTCAAGGTATTCACACGTTTGCTTGGAAAAGGGACAGAGAGAAAAGGCAAGGACTGCAAGGAAATGACATCTATAGTTTCTACGAATAACTTTTGAAAGACACGAAGCACTAAACCACGCCATTACTTTTCCACCTCATGCTACACCTCGCATACTAGGATAGTTACATTCCCAAGAGAGCCTTGGCACCGGGCTCGCTGCACACGTACACAACGTCGTGGCTGTCAGTGAAGCCGTTGAACTTGGTGGCAGAGCACTTGGTGTAAGCGCCCATGTCCTCGAAGTACACCCAGTCGCCGACATCCAAGAGCTCAGGGAAGGTGCAGCTGGAGGAGATGATGTCGATGCCATCGCAAGTCGGACCCCAGATAGAGTACTCAACCTGAGACGGAGTGTCGTAGCCCGAGGTACGGACGTCGTACAAGACATCGTTGCCAGACTTCAGAACACGTGGCACGGGGTGCTGGTGGTCGAAAATGATGCTCGAAAAGTTGCCATAAACACCGTCGTTCAGGTACAGCATGTACGAGGTCGTGCCCAGGGTAGCATCGGCGACAGTGCGGCGAGCAATGACGTGGCATGCGATGGTAAAGGCAGTGGACACATAGTAGCGTCCCGGCTCGCCAATGACACGGATGTGGGGAGGGAAGTACTCGTCCAAAGAGGCGGAGAGTACAGAGGCCATGGGCTCGAAGGTAATGTCGCCCGTGAAGCCGCCACCAACATCCAGCGTGTGCATGTCGAAGCCGAATGCAGCCGCCTGGTCAAAGACAAAGCGGGCGTCCTGGACAGCCTTGATGAAGGCCTTGGGGTCAGACGCTCCTGAGCCGACATGGAAAGCCACGCCTACAACATTGAGTTCCAACTTCTGTGCGAGCTCGAGCAACTCGGCTGTGGTGTCCAAAGAAGCACCAAACTTCTGGCTCAGGCGGCACAGGCTACCAGAGTCGTCCGTCAAGATGCGTAGGTACAGTTCGGCATCGGGGAAGAGCTGCTTCGTCTTGTAGAGCTCATCGGCGTTGTCAAACGTGATCTGCTTGACGCCCGAGTTGGCGGCATAGCGGACGTAGGACTTGGTCTTGCAAGGTTGGGCGTAGATGATTCGGGCCGGGTCGACGCCCAACTTGAGGACGGTCTCAATCTCATTCTTGGAGGCGCAGTCGAAGCCCATGCCCAGCTCGCTCATAAGGCGCAGGACCTGCGGGTCTGGGTTGCACTTGACAGCTAGCTGATGTTAGTGACAATATTCAAATGAAGACATGCATGAAGAATTACCATAGTGCGGCTTCACACGGGCCAAGTTCTTCTTCCAGCGGAGGTGCTGGCGGTAGACCTCGCCAAGGTCGGCGATGAAAAAGGCGTCTTCGTCGCCTACATCGCAGGAGTCATGATCAATAGCCTCGACACGGCTTTTCAGGGCCGATCCAATCAGCTGCTTGGATTTCCAGGCGCCATGATTTTCAACACTACCCAGTGTTTGGGAATTGAGCGACTGTAGAGAGTCTTTCAACGTCTGGTATTCTTCGGTAGTGGTGATAGCAGAAGGTGCCATACCCTGGATAGGAGTTCCCAGGTAGGTGATTGGTGTTTTGTAGATTGGTTGCTTGATGCCAAAGGCTATCTTATGGGGGCTTGAAGGGCGCGAAGCCTAGGCTTTGGCAAGGTCTTCCCGACTCGGGAAGAACCACCTACAGTCGCAGTCAGTTGGAGGCATCATTTTGTCGCATCGGAGGCGTCGCGTACAGAGAACGTGCTATGCGGCAGCTGGGTAGATGGAGCGTCCGGGGTTGGTGTTGGTGACAAAAAGAACAGGAGGTCGAGCTGCTCAAGAGGTCTGTCCACGAGGGGGAGGGATGTTGTTGGAGATGTGTGGCGTTGGTCGAGCAGATACGTCTTGAAGGTTCAGGAGAAAGTAGGCTGACGCCGTGGTGATATAGGTGCCTTGTGAATCGGCACCAGGGCGAGTGTGTTGAGGGTTCGTAGCGTGAAGGCGCGTTGGTGGTGGTGTTGAAGAGAAAAGGATTTCAGCAGAGGAGCGCCTCGGTGTGGGACCTAGCAGCGAACGCTATAACCAGAATTATGTCATCGGCACGAAAATACCGCGAATCGAAGCCATGCATCGCATCGGACACACTTCCCTTCGGCATAGCCACAGCCATTCGGCCGCTTCGCTTAGCAAATTCCAGCAGCCAATATATTCTAGATACTCTGTCCACATTCACAGCCGTTTGTACCTTTGTCGGCTTGATTTTCCTTGACTCTGTGAAGCAATTCAAGTCTTTGCCTCGAAGCTGCACACCGTGACTAGAGTAGATCCCGCTACCCGACCTGCGAGATGTGGGGATGCGCCCAACTTACCGCTCTTTCCCACAGTTCGAGAGTTCATTGCCCCACTCACTAATGTGAACCCGGGCACCCAGCCGGTTTCTTACAAACAGCTGGCTGCATGTCATGCACGCGACTTTCACATGCTGGTCTTGTTGAATTGTTGTTTAGATTCGCATGCAGCTTATTGCGACGCGCATGCAACGGCTACCAAATGCAGAAAGACGCCAGGTCCCTTTCCCAGCCCCAACCACCCATGAAAAATGCCGCGTATATGTACGTTGGGTATGTATGTAAAAACGCCGCTGCACAATGCAAGGCTGCCCAAGATATAATGTAAAACGCCTTGAGATGTGCTGAAGTTATACACGCTGCAACATGATGGGAATGTCCGACAAGTCGACGCCATATTGGTGCTTCCACTGCATGCTCTTGGAGCTTGCTTTGGAGTGGAGTGACCGCGTTCCTGCACTGCCACCCACACCGGTGCCACCACGGCCCTCGTAGTTGTAGTCCAGTCCGCCGCTAAATCTACCCCAGGCCGCCAGTTCCTCGCGATCTGGCAGCTTGTTTCGGGAGTTGACTGTGGACGCAGAGGCTTCGCCAAAGCTTGCTTGAGCGCGAAGACCCTCTCCGATAGACTTGCGACGATGATCCCAATGTTCTGTGTGCGCGTCCCAGTCCAGAATTTGCACTTGCATTGGAGCGTTCTGTGCGTGCTTGTCATAGTTATCGACAAGCTCCGAGACCACCTCGCCTTTGGCTTGGGATCGAGGAATGAAGGTGCCAGTGGTTTTGCGTTCAGCCTCGATCTCCAATTGAGCCATGTTATGTCCTCCGTGCTTCGCGATGTCAATGGCCGGGACGGGTGGGATGTCATGGACCGACTGAAAACGCCGCCTGGATATATTCCCCTCTTCAGCTGCCTTCAAAGTGTGGAAACTCTTCCTCCGGCGCTGCTGGCGCTGGGGTTGAGGCATTTCTTGCTCGGCGAGCGCTCGATCCTTGCTGCGCATACGCGCGAATTCAGCAGCTTCCTCAGAATCCATCCTGTTTTTAGCTCGTGGCTGCGCACCACCAAGCTGATGCGGATGAGTAGGATATGTGACTGTCTTCGGCAGTCGACCAGACATCGCAGCATCGTACGGGGAACTACCGAGGGAAGAAGCAATGGTTCCGAGATCGACAACGCCAACTGAGGCATTTCCATTATCTTTGTCGGCGTCCTTGGTTTCGACGGTCGACTTCCTGCGAAATAGCGATAGGCTCCTGTGTCGCTTGTGCACAGGCCGTGGAGCCTGCTCGGGCTCTATTTCCGCCAATTGTGCAAAGGCCTCCGTAGGAAGCGCACCAACAGTACTGACCTCCGATTCAGCTGTAAGGATATGTTCCTTGGTAGGATAAGTATGTTCGAGGTATTCGATTCCGGGCGAGTTCGACAGTCTGTGTGTGAATTTGGCTCGTACATTGTCCGGGATGCCAGGGATAGTAGCTTCCGGGATAGACTGACACGATTGAACTGTGGGAGGCTCAGTCTGAGATGGTCGCCGCCTTTGCAAGCGGTTTTGGAACTTCGGGCTCGTGCTACCATCGATGGTGTCAAGGGAAAACCTTGACACCAGCGCGTTGGGGCTGGAGAGACCGCGCGACACTGAGGACCGCTCAGACTGGCTAGAAACGTTCATACGCGCCGGCACACGTTCCACCTCTGCCTCATCTACATCGGCGAGGAGTTGATGGTCGTATCGAGCAGAAGAGTCGCCCTCGTGTGGAAGCGAAGCTCTACTTGCCTGCTTGTCTTGGACGCTATTTTGGCTAGACCTCCCCGAGTCGGCGCTGTACCTGCCGTTGTGAGTTCGAAGGCTCCCACCAGACGAATAACCGGAATCAGAAGTACGAGGCGCTGGACGTTGTCTTGGCTGCATTGCTTTTTCTTCTGGGACAGGCATACGTGGAACAGCGGAAAATAAACTTGAACCGGACGCTTCAATAGCAGTGATGGGGGCGTCGAAGACAGTGCTTGCAAATACAGTAGTCGCCTCAAAGGGACTGTGAGGAATCTCTGATTGATAGTCCTGTGCATACTCGCTGGCGCCTTGACTCACTGGCCTTGGACTGTTATTCGTAACGCGCAACGTCTTGCTAGACTTTTGGGGACGTGGTCCTTGTGGTATGCGGTCGCTGTCTCTTGTACGGGGCCGCACAGCCATCTCGTGTGCTCGGTTGTTGTATAGAGGAAGAGCCGCAGGTACCGACAACGACTTGCTTTTCATGTGCCCTCGTTGTCTCGCACTTCTCATTGTCAGAGGGCTGTAGCCAGATTGTGCCGTGAAGTAGTCGAATTCTCCACCAGTCGACTGCTTTGTGACCTTCATGCTAACAGCAGGTGATGGTTGGCCGTTGACGATGCTGAGTGTGCCTAGCTGGAGACTCCCGAGGTGGCCATAGTCAAGGTCACTCGGAGTTTGTGCTCTCGCCCCAGAACCGTTGGGGCTAGCTTCTACTGTCTCTGGGACTGCGAGACGATGCCTAGTGGTGCCCTTCGGTGTCGCTGCCCATTTTGCCTCCTCTTCAGGGGCCACCTGGGGTGGTTTCCATGAATTCCAAGTTCTGCGGCGACCTTCGACGGGTGAGTTTCGGGTCGCAACACCAGGGGTCTGTACAAGGGAGCGTCGCCTCGTCAACGAAGAGCTGGAACCGTTGGCTGCCGATGTTCTGCGGCTGAGCGTCGGCTCCGAAGGCATGACTGTGTCCGTGGAGCCTTCCCAAATTTCCTCTAATAGGTGTTAGTCAGGACACGATGTAAGTAGTACTACTTGAAGGTGTTCGCAGGACCATTCCACGACGCTCCTGTCGGATGTCCCTTTGAGTCCGTACAGTTTGTGCACAGTAACATCTATGGGTGCAAGTGCAGAAAGAAAACATGCTTACGAAGAGCAGCCAGGTCATCTGGAGAAGCATTCTTCTTGACCTCCTGCAACAACCGAATGGCTGCTTCCAAATCCAGCTGTGTGTGGGGGGCTCCATTGGGTTCAGAGAGGTCATTCAGCCTTGCTGTGGAGCCGTGTTTGCTGCCAAAGCACGATAGCGAGTTGGATCTTGAGTTGGTGCGGGAATTGGCTTGAGAGTTGGCCTTTGAGTTGGACCGTGATAACATCGACAGCGGCCGTCCACGAGAACGCGGTGCAAGCTCCCTAATCGCATCCTCCTCCCTCCTGGAAGACAGTGCTGAGCCGTCTTCGGTCTCAATGGGTGACAAGAGCGTCTCTTTGATATTGCATCGGCCCTTTGCACTCAGGTCGGCATATCTCGAATTCACCGACACCGGAGAGTCTGTGAGCAGCGTTGGTGCTGGCGAGTTCGTATTCGTCTTTGGCTTTGCCAACCGGTTGTGGTGGTGGGGAGTGCTTTGGTTGTTGCCCATGATGTCGAGGTGTGGAATGTTGGAGCAGCGGGAACGCCCGGTTTAGTGTGTAGAACGCATGAAGGATGCACCTTGAAAGAGAAGTTCAGTTATGCAAAGCAGGTGTGGGGATAACTTAGGTCGGCACCATACCTATATGATACCACAAGACACTAGGGCCTTCAATGTGGGGGGCTGGAGTCTTTGGGGCCACTGTTAGTGCTACCTGAACCTCGACTGAGGCTGGAGGCTGTTGAGGCCGAAGACTTATAACTCGGATGAGGCAGGTGGCTGCAGCGGAGAACCTGTTGTCGGTTACAGGCCTGTCGATGCTAAGACGTACAATGGCCACCGCGCCATGTAACGGAGAGGAGAAGGCAGCGAAGTAAACAACAAACTTGGAAGAAGGCTGAAGTGAAACCGGACGCATGCGCGAATGCAATGAATGCGCCAATTAGCGACGGCGATAAGTAGAGCTCCAAAGCCAATCAAGGTGGGGCGACGCGATGGATGCGCGGCATGCAGGCTTATCCCAGGCGACCATCTCAACTCCCTTGGACGTGCAACGGCTGATCGGCTCACTTTGGCATCCTCCTGATCGAGCATCCGCCAGCCACTTCGCGATTCCGATGTCTGATCGCTTGCAAGCATTCGCTCGGTGCACAAACGGCGTGCACAGCCGTTTCAAGGGATTCCAGTCAAGGCATCGTTGTCCTGAGAAGGTCTCCCTTCCTTGCTCTAGCCTTGTTAATACCTGTCGTCATGTCCTCGTGATTTCGTGTACGTACGTGACAGCCAGGTTTTGACATGCATGCACGATTTGCGGCCCTTCAGTCACCATGTAATAGTGACTGGCGCCTCGAGATGCAGAAGGTCGGCCGCAAGTCGGTGCAGACTCTGATTGCAAGGATTTGCATCCGACAGACGACCGATGGTAACAATGCTACAGGTATCAGTCCATTTGCCTTGAATGTCGACTTCGCCAAGTGCTTGAAGCGTCTCGATTGCTTAAGCTCGCGGCAGCTGGCCCTTGCTGCGTAGACTGCCGGCCAAGGCGTTCAGTCTAGACATGATAGTCTCCGATGAGGATCGGTTTCAGCTGCAGATCCGTGCAGTTGTGCAAAAGACCACCAAGCGCCGTCTACCAAACTCGCTTCGGAGGATCTTGCTTGCTTAAAGCCACTGCCGTTCGGGCGACGCGCCGGGTAAGTCGCAGAACTCGTGGAGACCAGGTATGAAGCTGTCGCGACGTGGCGGAGGATCTGGCATCTATCCTTAATCCTGGATAAAGACCGTAGTCTCTCACATTGCTCCCTACCGAAATGAGATGGATATGGGGCTGCGTCTGCAAGTATTGCGCGCGTTGCGCTGCAGTCCTTCACACTCCGAGTCAGAGTTCGTGCCTCCCAGACTATCGAAAGAATAAGCTGAACTTGGGTCCTGGTGTACTTTGCGCGTGGTTAGGAGCACTCATCTCCAGGGCAACCTTGGGAACGAAGTTGGCTTTATTGAGGAGTCGATTAGCGCGTCTTCCACCAAATTGGGTCTTAGTCAGCGCGGCAGTGGCACCTCTCCTGCTGCAAGAGCCGGTCAGCCTCTGCCACCACAAGCATCTCCTCAAAAGCCAAATTATTACACAGATTCTTACAACGCATCTTGGCCAGAAGTATGTCCTTTTGCCAACTACCGTGCACCGGTGACGTCGACACGATGATCGTCTTAGTCTCGGGAGCTTGCGAAGCCTTTGAGGCTTGTTCAGGTGTGACATCATCGAGTCGCTGTGAGATTTGACTTTCGACATAGTCTCTTTAAGCGCGTGTCGACCTCAACCTTGCCGCCAGGCCTCCTTGAACATTTTGACTTTGCGCCTTTCACTCACACAGACGTTGCTGACAGTCCTTGCGATTCTTCTGCACAGCCTTGGACATCTGTCGCGTGCCTCTATATTGAACGCGCCCTTCTCCGCACCTTCGCGACTCCTGTTCCTGGTAGCAGTCACATCCGCCTCGATCTGGAGACCTCGCGCCCTCTGTTCTCGGTCGCAAAACACCAGCAGCCATGTTGGGACTATCGTACTGGGTCGTTCCCATCTTCTCGTCGATAACATGGATAGCATGTCTTATTGCTATGATCGTATATTGGGCGACGACTGGGAGGCCGCATTATGTTACGATGAACGAGGGGCAGTATTTCCCGTACATCTCTGGTAAGTCATAGCATGGATATTGCATCTTATCATGTTCGCATGGACGCTCACTGACACCATATAGATATCGGCGCAGACGCGCTCAAGCCGATGTTCATCGCCCTGTCCGCAGTGAGCGTTGTTACATTCGACCTCGCCTTTATTTTCGAGCGATACCTAAGACACACGGGAAAGCTTACGCCCAACACCTCCGTATGGCAGAAGGTCTACTCGGGATGCGCCACTGTCGCGGCAATTGTTGGCGCAGCCGGCCTCATCCTGCTAACGATCTTCGACTGCAAGAGACATAACAGGCTGCACAACATCTTCCTGGCAGTATTCATCATTGGCTACATTGTTTCGGCAATCTTCATTTGCTGGGAGTACCAGCGTCTTGGCATACGCTACCGCGAGCACTCTATTCTCCGAATCTCCTTCTGGATCAAGCTAGTGTTTATTGGACTGGAGATCTGCCTGTGCATCGCCTTTGGTGTGTGCTCTAAGAAGCACGTCTGGAACTACGCTGCCGGCCTTGAGTGGGCAATAGCATTTGTCTACTGTTGCTACGTCATGAGCTTCTTCATCGACTTCCTACCCGCAACCAGGACCAAGCACCACCAGAGCCACGAGACCGAGATGCAGGTCGCTGAGGAGGGAGGCATGCGTGGAATGGGTGACGGTGCCGCGGAGAGCGGACAGTACTTCCGCGGCAACGCCGCTTCTGTGAACGGATATGCAAATGGCACAAATGGATACACCAACGGTGCAAATGGACTCACCAACGGAGCCACCAATAGCCACACTAACGGACACACCAACGGCTACACAAATGGCAACGGCTACGTTAGCCACACCGCCGAAGGATATCCCAAGCCCGCCGAGCCAGCACCACTGACATCGCGGAACTTCTAAGCCTTGATATCACTACTCCCAACAACCTACTCCCCTTCGTACATATATCCACTTTTCTTGTACCTTTTTCGCGACTAGAATGTTCCATTGTTTCATCACGAGCGCTTTGCATATACCATGGTGGAGTAAGGGAGGAAGGGTAATTTGACCCGTCATGCATCATGTATGAGTACGTTGAGAATAGCATAATGTGTTATATGAAAGTGGATAGAATTCAAAAGTAACTGTATATCAACATCTGCGTGCTTGATGTATGGCAGTGTGTTATATGAAAGTTGATAGAATTCCAAAGTAGATGCATATCAACATGTGCGTGGACTCGATGTAATGCAGAGGGTATAAGAATGTCAATTGAATCTCATAACTGTCATGCTATATACCACCTTAAAAGTACAGCTCTATGCACACGTTTCGACCTGGCTGATATACTTGTTACATTGATTCAATCGTCAAGGAAAAGAGGCATGTCAAAGAGACGTGGCAAAAGGAAACACAGTTTGATCAAGCCAAGACGTGAGATTCTCTATGCCTTCTCCATCTGGTTGAGGATGGCGCGGGTGAATTCGTGCGTGGTGGAGTTGCCGCCCATGTCGCGTGTTCGTGCGGTGCTATTTGGGTGTTAGTTTGCTTGTCTGTAATATCAAGTGAAGTGTATGAACTCACCCGTCAGCAATGACCTTGTAGACAGACTGCGAGATGCGGTTGGCGTGGTCGTCAAGACCGATGTGGCGCAGCATCATGGCAGCAGAGAGAATCAGCGCAGTGGGGTTAGCCTGGTCCTTGCCCTTGATGTCAAGACCGACGTGACGGCATCCAGGCTCGAAGAGAGCGACGTTGCGGCCCATGTTGCATCCGGGGACAATACCGGGGCCACCGACCAGGCCAGCTCCAATGTTGGAGAGAATACCTCCGTACAAGTTAGGCATGACCATGACGTCGAATTGCTGCGGCCTCGAGACACACTGCATGGAGGCGTTGTCGACAATCATGTCGTTGGTCTCGAGAGTGGGGTAGTCCTCGCCGACCTTCTTGACGGTGTTGCGGAACAGACCGTCGGCAAGCTTCATGATGTTGGCCTTGTGGATGCAGGTGACCTTCTTGCGGTTGTTGGCCAGCGCAAAGGCAAAGGCAAACTTGGCAATGCGCTCAGACTTCTCGCGGGTGATGATCTTGAGCGACTCGACGACGCCGTTGACCGACTGGTGCTCGAGCCCAGAGTACTCTCCCTCGGTGTTCTCACGGATAATGCAGAAGTCGATGTTCTTGTGGCGCGTCTCGTAGCCGGGGATGTTCTTGAGCAGGACAATGGAAGCGTAGATGTCGAGTTCCTGGCGGAGAGCGACGTTGAAGGAGCGGTGACCAGATCGCTCGACCGGAGTGTGGAGGATACCCTTGAGACCGAGCTTGTTGCGCTTCAGGGAAGCGATAGACTCGCGCAGAAGTTCCTCGGAGTGGATGTTGCCCGTCTCGACACCAGAGACGTCGACCTGCTCCCACTCAATGGGAACATTGTCTGCCTTGAAGATCTCCTTGACCGACTCGGAGACCTCAGCACCGATACCGTCACCTGCGCATCGTTCAATATTATATTCGGCAATTGGGGGCGGTTATCGCGCGTACCAGGAATCAAGGTAACCGTGTATTTGCCGCCGAACTTGGTGGGCTTGAAGATGTCCTGACCGACGGTGGCCATTGCTACTCCACGTCAGAACCCATATTTCCCCATATCTTCGCATATCGACATACATCGCGAGACCATGGACGGGCCGCATCGAGCAGGCTTCGCGCCCCGCAGAAGGGTCTGGATACGGCGCATTAGTACATCAATTGTCGTCGTGAAGGTTCAATCGCGGGTGCAATGGCAGCTCCGTACCTGCGCGGTTCGTTGAGAGGTCCTCGACAGCATGGTGATTGGCGGTGGTGGTGCTGGTAGCTGGTGGTGAGGGATTTGAGGCAGAGGAACAAGCTGGACGAAGCTACCGACGCCGAAAAAGCAACCCGGAGAAACCGCGCTTGGCAGTGACCGCATCCGTCTTTCCGCCGCGGCCGATGAACCATCTTCAACCCCAACGCCGATTTATTATCTGCGGCACGAGGCTGCGCTCTTGGCTTGAGCAACAACCACTGTTTCGACTGTTTTTGAGCGACATGGTGTGATTGCGCTATGCACGACCGAGGCCTTCCGCACGATCTGACATGTGACGAATTCCAGAGCCTCGTGTCGAGCACGAGCAACAAATATGTAGCACCTGTTACACGACGCCGGAGGCTCAGTTTGTGGGGAAAGGTGTTTTCCTCGTCGACATTCATCTTACGAACTTGCTATTACTGATGCAGATGCGGGAAGCGTCATTTTTGGCGTACAGCGATTGATACCAGGATTTCCACGTCTCTATCCAGGTGTACAGCTCATGTCAGAAACCACATTTCTGCCGATTGTTGTAGATGAGGCGCATACATGAAGTCTCGTCTGCGTCGCTGAATCGGATCAATGCGCCTATACCTTCAGGCGACAATGTCCAATCTTGAGCGTCATTGGGAGCTGATTCGAAGACATGGACATTCACGCCGCGCGGGCCAGACTCACCTTCACCTCATGAGAGTGGAACCTGCTCGCTGTCTTGAGCAGACATCTACTTGACCACTACATATACACGGCTCATTCTTCTGTCCTTTCAACCATTGCTTTACTTCCCATTCAATCGATTGCTTCCTGTTACCACATCTGGGCAGTCAAAGGATCATTCCAGCATTTGATGACTGCACGCGCGCAGTCTGGTTTCTCTCACCTGAACTAGCGTCTAAGCCGCGGTTTCTGACAGCGACTGCCTCTAGTCTCTCATATATTTCAACTCATCAGCACCAACTTCGGTGGTGACAACAAAGCAACAACAACCTTTTTCACAGGCGTCCTGAGTCTACATCCGTCCTGCCCAGCGTCTTCCCTTTTTCCAATCTAGGCTGGCAGTCTGGAAGCTATCGAAGGTGGACACTGTAGAACTTTCCTGTCCAGGCCTCTTTTCCAGCCCGACCTCTTGCCCCAGACTCACCTCAAAAGACGACCATATTCGGAGGTGGTCCTGATCTCCTACTCAACCATCCGTGTCCAACAGAGCCAGGTAACAGCCGTAAACACGCGGTGATGAAAGTCATCGAGAAGAATGCCGACCGCGAGGCCGAAATCCACGTCCATGTGGCAGGCAAACTTGAAGCTCTAGAAGAGTATGGAGAATATATCGACGCCATCGACAAGGCCATCTGCAGTTACGTACCCGTCGACGAAGGACATAAGGTGAGGGTATTCGGCAGGTTCAACGGCACTGTAAGTTATTCCCCCATTCCCTGTCCAGACGATAGGTGCTAACATGGCAGACCTTGGTCATCGCATACGATGTAATCGTCGATGGCGTTCTCCGGAAAGCCTCTTCCTATACTGCCAAGAGCGTCTATTTCCAGAAGCACAAGAAGCTTGACGCGAAAAAGTTTCTCTACAAGACCGGCGAGGATGTCATCGATACCGAAATGCTTGTTGCTCCGATCTCCGGATTGACCGTAACCTCAGGAGAAGGCAAGGAGACCATCGGCACCATGGAGCTGCGGCTCTATGTGACTCGACAACTGGATGTAACTCATGCTCCCGTTAGGTACGAGAGATATGATAGCATCAGTGGAAAAGTCGATGACGATGAGGTGTCCCGATCGGCTACCTACAAGCTGATTGCGCCTACATGCCAAATGGATTTCGAGAAAAACGCAGCACCACTTGATGATGGGGAGGTGAAGCGAGAGCATCGGAAGATAAATTTGAAGCGTCCGGGCACCGAGCCTTGGGCGATCTTTCGCTTCCACTACCGAAGCCAAGGTAACACCTTATTTCTTGTTCGATACGCCACAGCTAACATGTTCATAGATGCAATCACGGAACACAAGCTGGGTCGGACATACGACCCAAAGAGCAAAGGCAAAATTGAGCCTCACACTTTGAATCTCGAGCCAGTCCCTCCACTAATGATCGGCATAAAGCCACTGAAGGATGATGGGACTAGCTCAACACACACGTCTTCACCAGCCCCTGATGTACCACTCACCCCAACAAGCGCCCTACAGAAAGGTCCGCTCGCAAAGGTAAGAGACAATTCTACTTTTACCTTGATCTCGCTGTAATCCAGGGTCACTGTGACTTGCCGCCCGCACAATAAAAACCAGTTTTTCTCTTACTGACAATTCCTGCTAGTCTCCTACACTTCTTAAGAAACAGTTGCTCAGTCCTACAACTATACCACCTACCGCACCCAAGATGAATTCTTCAGCTACCGAAAAGGACACTATCACGACTCCGGACACGAATCTAGGTTCTGCCGTGCAGGGCAAAGCCAGTGAAGACGTTCTCAATCGTGTGATCACCAAGACCTCACCATCGCTGAATTCCCCTGAGACCTCTTTCACGCCCATCAACAAGGCTGCTGCAGACGGAGACAATACGAGCGTTACCTCGGCTTCTACCGTTGACCGCGATGTCGATAAGGCTGACAACGCCTTCAAAAGAAGCATAGTCGACAGCGGCGATGCTAAAGACATGGATGGTCGCGATGGAGTCAAGAAGCCCACTGTAAATTCCTCGGGCAAGTCCATTGGAAAACCTATCGGAAAGGAAGAGACTATGGAAAAGACAAAGACTATCGTTAAGGAGCCCGCGGAGAACCCGGTCGAAAAGGGAAAGACAGTTGTTAAGGAGCCTGCAGAGAAGCCTGCAGAGAAGCCTGCGTCAAAGAAGGACCCGGTCACCAGTGACAAAGTCTCCGTTTCCGTCACTGGACCGAAGCGAAAGACAACCTCGACCAAGGAAGGTGGTGCCGCAAAACCTGCCAACGGAAACGCCAAGAAATCAACCAGCTCAGCCAAGGCAGCTGGCAAGAAGGAACCGCAAATTCTTATCCCGCCTAAGAAGTCTCCCGCCGTGCCAGCTAACACCGGCGTCCTCACAACACCTACGACGCAGAAGAGGCCCGCCCCCGAGATACCCATTACACCGGAGAAACAAGTTCATGTCGACCTGATCAACGGCTCCTCCTCTTCTCACTCCAAGCGACCAAAATTTACCCCCACCCCGCTCGCCGCGACTCCAACCACGATCATGCCGCGGCTCCCTCCAGGCATATCCAGCCCGCGTCTCATAAGCGTCGAGCGCAAGGTCGCAGAACAGCGCAAGAAGCTCGAAGCCATACGTCAGATGCGCCTCGAGACGGCCAAGAAGCAGGAAGCACTCGATAAGAAGATGGAGCCGTACAAAAAGCGTATGGAGGAGGAGTTGGAGCGCCTCAATAGGGAGATGATGGAGGAGGAGGCTGCGGCTGCCGAGGACGAGGAGCATTTCAAGGCGAGTGAGGAGATGCTGAAGGAGTTTGAGATGGGTGAGTAGGTGATAGGTGTGTTTTGGGGGTGATGGACTAGAGAAAATTGGTTGTTAGGAGTATGGAGTTTGGGTGGGATAGTGTGGGCTGGATGTCCTCAGGGATGGTTGGCGTTGGCGTTTGGATTGGCGATGATGGGGCTGGACAACTACCGTGGTGCCATCCTGGAGGTCGAAACTCTCAGTATGAAACTTGGGGTCGATCTGCAAGGCGGAACGAGACTCCGTAAAATCTCACACCGTTCTACACAATCAGGATGTAAGCAGTCAGTTGAGACTTGATTGACGAGATGACTTTTGATTTTGCTTGCTCCTGGAGCAAAGGTTCCATACTCTACTTTCCTTTAGGTCGACAGGCTCTATGAAATACAAAAGTGTTAAAACCAAAATTTCATCGTATGCAAGCAAAACGTTCTGCGCGTGGAGAAAGCATGAATTCATCACAAAGTAAAATGACGTGCAGTTATCCAAATGCACGAGGAATA
>Ga0265780_10006129_pt1 | contig 15022 bp, 14 predicted proteins | sample P1T30metagenome_FD_192432 | JGI IMG/M metagenome (GOLD analysis project Ga0265780, IMG submission 192432) | Plant litter microbial communities from East Loma Ridge, Irvine, California - P1 T30 | ecosystem: Environmental > Terrestrial > Plant litter > Unclassified | place: USA: California... | reverse complement strand
AACTCGTCGGGGTCGGTCATGGCGCTCCTGTCGGCTCGGCGGCGCTCGTGCCCCGTCGGATCGCATGCTACCGGCGAGTGCGGCGCGGGGTCGGTCGGCCGAGGAGCGTCCGGAGCCCGGGGGCCCCGCTGACGCCGCTGCGAACCGGGCCGCTGCCGCCGCGACTCGCGCCCGGAAGCAGAGCGCACGCGATGGACGAAAGGCCGTCAGGCCGAGGCGGGGACCGTACGGACGAGCCGGAACGGGTCGTGGTTCCAGAAACCGTTGCGGAAGACCAGCGTCGTCGCTCCGCTCTGGGGCAACGCGACCATGACTTTCTCGAGGCCCAGCAGGGAGCCGCGGTTGAAGTACCGCACTCCGACGCCGACACCCTCTCGATCTCCACCCGCGGGCACCGTCGCGGTCGCGCCCCACCGCGCCTCCTGCTCGGCCGAGCCGGTGACGACGTAAGGCGTCGCGAACAGGCGCAGGAACCACCCGTTCAGCCAGTGGGTCTCGATGACGACTTTCATCTGGTTCATCGTGTCTCCTTCTCTCTCATCTCGTGACCGACCGGGTCCGGCACCGTCACGTCTCCGGCCTCGTCACGCGCGGGGACGCCGAGCGGCCGTTCACCATGTCCGCCCACAGCCTGCCGTTCTCGTGCGGGAAGGAGACGGCGCAGGAGGAGCGTGGGCCCTCCGGCGGCGAGCACGGCGCCGATCATGACGAGCGCGAACGACCATAGGCCGATCATGACGATGAAGAGCCCGTGGAGCAGGACCGAACCCCAGAACGCAAGCGGGCGGTGCCGGGCGGGGCCCAAGAGCAGGAGCGCGATCGACACTTCGATGACTATGGCCCCCCAGGACATGGCCAGGGCCCCCACGGGGGTGTAAGCGACGGCGTCGAACAAACCCGCTAGAGGACCAGCCGTCCCGAACATCGGATCCATGGTCAGGTAGTAGATTGCCGTCCCGTCCTTCCACTCCGTGACCGCCGTCTTCGTCACGGCCGCGTTGACGTAGATCCAGACGAGCTGCAGACGGATGATGTGCCCCGTCGCCCAGGCCACCGGGACCAGGGCACTTCGGGTCCACCGGTCTGGCTGCCAGTGGTTCGTCCTCGGATCGGCCAGGGTCACGACAGCCAAGAGCAGGACGACGATCTGCGCGACTGATTCCCCTCCATCGGGCAGCGTGATGGAGCTCGAAAGGCTGATGGTGAGCCACACATGGACAAGGCCCATGTACCGCGGCAGGTAGCCGCTGAGGACGACCATGAGTCCGACGATGATGACGATCGTCGCAGGATCGGTGCTGCCTGTACCTCGCAGGAGGCAGTATGCGCCGACCTCTGAGACGCCTTCGCATTCCGGACCAGCGTCAGCCGCACCCGTCGCGACGAAGAGCGCATCCCATCGAGTCGCGAGGAGCACCGACAGCTGAGCAGCGGCTATCAGGGTCCGAGCGAGCGCCACCCGTCGAGACCCGGCCGGCGTTCGATCGATCGCACGCTCGATCGCCAAGGACGCCCGATGCAGCGTCATTCGCATGTCGCTGACACCTCCGTCACGTACCGCGGGATGTGAGTGTCCTCGTACAGGTGACGGTAAGACCACGGCACCGGATCCGACTGGGCGAACACGATGGTGCCGCAGAGAGTCGGCACGACCGAGGCGTTCTCCGCCTCCGTCGCAGCAGGGCCGACATCGCGGAGACCCTCGACGCACGATTCGAAGGTCGCTCCTCGCATGCACTCGAACCAGTCGTCCTCGCCCACGCTCTCGAGCAGGGCTGCAGCTTCCGGGCCCTGCGCTCGTTGAGTCCGACTGAGGCCGTACAAGTTCTCAGGCCTGCCCTGCGGTGTCGTCCACGCTGGCTGCAGGTCTTCCTCGTAGTACAAGAGGTCGGCCTCAGAAGGGTCACGGGTGAAGAACCCCCAGCCCTGAGGTGCGAGGTCGACGCTGAATATGCGGAGCGGACTACGGAGGCCCGTGTCGGAGACGACGTTGCTCGGCAGCGAGTGGAACACCGAGCCGGCTAACGCGATGCCTCCGAGACCCAAGGTCACGACACCGACTGCGGTGCGCCACTTCACGTCCCGACCTACTTCGCGAGGGCTCGGGTGAGCTCTGCGATCAGCTCGTTCTTGACGATGACGCTCTCTCCGCTGTCTTCGTCCATGAGGTACGTCACAGCGGCAGGCACGACCGCGAGTGCCACGACGGCGAGCGTCGCGACGGCGGCGTTCGCGTAGAGAGCCACGTTCACGAAGCCGCCGACGTAGGCCACGACGCACAGCCAGGCGCCCGCGCCGCAGTCGACCTGAGCGCGCGAGGCCTCCATCTCGACCCCGTACTGGGTCTGCAGCATCTCGAGGTACGTCGACGTCAGCGTCGCCAGTCCTGTCTCGACGAGTTCAGGATCGCCGGAGGTCAGAGGGGTGAGGACGTTGTCCTCGAAGGCGGGGTTGTAGATGAGGTAGTCATCGATGACCTGGGCCAGCAGCGCCGAGTCCGCATGCTCGTGCTCGTCGGCGAAAGCGAGACGCTCGAGCAAGACAGGATTCTCCTCGGCGACGCGACCCGAGCCGTCCAGGAGGAGCGTGAGTATCTCCTCGTCCGTGTAGCGCTCTTGCAGCGTCTCTCCCGCGACCGTGCCGCTGAATGACTGCAGCGGATCCGTCGCAAACGCGACTCCTGCCGTTCCCCCTACGAGGAGCGCAGCTCCGGTGATGCTCGCGATGATCTTGTTCTTGAGGCGCACGGCCTCCCCCTTCGGTCGTGTGTCGCACGAGTCGCGAGCTTCCTCGCTCGCCTCGCGGAAACATTCCAGACGGAATGCTTCTTGAGCAAAGTTAGACAACACCCGTCGAAGGGTCAAGCTTGAAATGGACAGACAGGCCTGTTACGACTCGAGCACCGAGGCCAGCCTGACCCGCAGAGAGGCGCGCTTTACCTCAGCGAAGCCCCGAACGGACACCCTGCTAGCCCGTCGGGAACCTTGAGCGCCCAGGACAAAGCAAAGGACCTCCAGCGAGAAGCGGGAGGTCCTTTGGCGGCTGAGTTTCGCGAACATATTGCTTGAGTTTCGCGAACAGCCCTCTGGCGGGCTGTTCTCGAAACTCGTTATGCCCCGTAAACAGTGCGCACTTTGCTCTCCGCAGGACGACCGATCCTCCGACTCACGTTGCTTTTTCCTCCGGTTGAACGAAACCCAGGTCACAGCGCAGTTTTCGAACTACCAACCGAAGTCTTTGTCCCCCTGGTGAGCGAAGGCAGGGAGTTGGTTCAAGTCGTGGAAGGTGTAGACGTCGCTCCACTTACTACCCAACTCGGCTGGATTCTCCGGTGTCGGGCTGATGGCTCTGGACCGTCCCTTGACGAAGCGCATCGCCTCTGCGCGCAACCATGCATGGTGATCAAACCCGTCAATGTAAAGCACCCGGGCCTCTGACGCGTAGGCGATGGCCTCGGATCTACTGAGCTGGCGTCGCTCACGAAGGTCGAACGCAAGATCGACGTCACCAAGTCCGTCTCGTGCGGGGTCGAGGTAGCTTCCGAAGACGCGGAGCCTGGCAATCACCATTGCTCTCGACGAATCATCGTTGAAGAGAGCTGCCCGCTGGGTGGCCTCTATGAGCAACCGCTCCGCGGTCTTGCGCATCACGGGCTTGGTCCATCGATGGTTCGCGATGGCATTCCCAGCTACGGTCGTCTGCCACATTGGACCCCATTGGGTGTCCTCGATGTGCTCGACATACCCATCGGCCGCGAGGCGCACCAAGGCGTCTTCATCCGAACCGAACTCGTCAGCAAGCAGCGCCGGCTTGTGCGAGGCAACAATGCCGCCGCCCTCGCGTGAGAAGTAGCGCAGGAAGCGAACGACTGCCTCTGCCGGCAACCCGGAAACGAAATCGGTCTTGTGCAGTTCCACCCGTCCATCGTGGCACGCAGCCTGAAAGACCTCTCCCTGGTACGTGACACGAGACAGCGAGACTACTGCCGCGCTCATGAAGCCGTTCGCCGTTGTCGACGAGATCCAGACGAACCTCACGCGGAACGTCGAGCTGTACCGCGAGTGTCTCGAGGATCTGGCCGTCGTGACTGCCAACTCGAGCGTCATTGTTCACTGCTTAAAAGGACACCGATCATGTATCCAGCCCAATGGACCCAGCCCGTCTGTCACGAGTAATCGGAATCGGCGCAAGGGGTGCTTGCGACCGAGGGAGACGGCGCCAGGCGACTCGGCCGCTTTTGAACGGGACACCTCGACGCACACGCCACGCTACGGATAGCGTCATCCCCGAGTGACCATCTGGAAATCAGGGACGGGGCGGTAATGGAGTCATGCTTGTTGCAGCGAGGATGGGCGACTCATGAGGCTTTCTGAAACAGTACGAGCTGCCGAGTGGCTCGAGCAGTTTGAGAAAGAAGACAAAGCATCCGCCCAAGCGCTCTTAAATTTGGTGAGATTCGTTCCAGGGGCTGATGTAGTCGCCGGAGTTCGGCGAATGGTCGAAGAGTTCCTTTCGAAAGAACTCGATCAGGTACCGGCGGCCGTCGTTCCTATCCTGTCGATCGAAGACATGGATGGCATTCCAGACGACGGCACGGTGCCCGATCCTGTCGTCTTCGGAGAATTCGATCCGGCACAGCGAATTGCTAATAGTCCCGGCAGTGAAGCGCTCATGGCTCACCTCGTCTCCGAGATCCGCAAGGGCTCATTAGCTTCATTCCTCGTCCCAACGCCACTCTCGTTGAGTTCGATGGAGAACGCGAGGAGCCGAACACTGCTATGCATCACGGACTACATCGGCTCCGGCGGGCAAGTGCTGAATTACGTTGAGACCTGGTACCGCCACAAGACAATCAAGAGCTGGCGCTCGTTCGGGTGGCTGAGAATCGTCGTCGTCGCTTACGCGTCCACGCCGGCGGGTAAGAAGGCCGTAGAAGCTAGCCCTCACATCGACGAGCTCCGAATCGTTGAGATAGCGCCGGGGATTGAGCGTCTTCGCCAGAATCCGGAGGAAAAGCTTGAACAGCTCTGCCGCATCTACGCAAGCCGTGGTCACCTGGGCAGTCCGCTCGGCTACCGCGACAGCGCCGGGTTGTACGCGAGCTCTTTCTCAATCCCGAATAACCTCCCTGCGATACTCACGAAGGGTTCAGCCCAGTGGAAGCCCTTCTTCGACAACCGCTCGATCTCAGCAGAGGCCGCAGCTGAAATCGGGTACCAGCGGCCGCCCGCCGATCTCCCCGGACAGCTTCTAAATGTGGGACAGATCAAACTCGCAATGAGCATCTCTGCCGGCGAAATCGACCACCGATGGCATCGGTATTTAGCCGCGCTGGCACTCCTTCCAAGGGACGAAGCAGCTCTCGCCCTCGATCTTGATATGGACTTGGCGTACCTGAGGGCTGTAGTCGAAACGTTGAGGCACCTGGGGCTTGTGGACACCTCAAACCGACTGACGGTGGAAGGCAGGCGAACTCTACAAGTTCACCGGAGGCGGCCCCGCATATCCTCTGGAGGCCTGCTTGACGACCCGTCTCCGTACTACCCTCGGTATCAGAAGTGAGGGGGGATGTTCGCTTAGTGATGAAGCCGACGCCTAGCGTCGGCTCTCCAGAGTGCGGCTCACGCCGTGCTCACGGAACGCTGCTGACTGCGTTCTTGGGACGATCTGAGGCTACGCCTGGGGCTGGATGGAAAATTCCTGTCCTCGTGCGCCTCGGGGTTTTTCCATCCAGTCCGGCGGACCCTTACGGGTCGAATGGTAAGCGTCCATGATCCCCCCTCACGTCTACCTACAGACCGGACGCGAACAAGGTGTGCCGGCTCCAGCGCTCGACCAAGCGTTTAAGGAGCGCTCTTTCCTTCAGGCGAGAGGAACGTACCCGGTCCTATCTCTGGGGCACCTGGCTCATGAGACCGGTGCTTCGTATTCATATCTGCGCGAGGTGGTCTCCCGCACCCGTGATCCATATCGATCTATTGCCATCCCCAAGCCGAGCGGCGGGAGCCGCGCTATTTCAGCTCCAGAGCCCATAATCGCGGATGTACAGCGCTGGATTCTTGCTAACCCCCTAGGCAATCTGGCCGGCAATTCCGCGAGTTTCGCCTACCAGCCAGGTCGCTCGATCGTGCAATGCGCCGAGCAGCATCTCGGGGCTCAGTGGATGATCAAAATGGATCTCCACAACTTTTTCAGCACCGTCACGGAATCGCGGGTCTACGAGGTTTTCCGCAATCTTGGGTACAGAAAACTAGTTGCTTTTGAGTTGGCGCGAATCACCACTCGAGCTGAGGGTGCCAGGCACAGGAGCTGGCTTGCTGCCCGATACGCCATTCCGAGCTATGCCGTCGACACCCCCGGAATCTTGCCTCAGGGCGCACCCACGAGCGGCCAACTAGCAAATGCCGTGGCAGGAGCGCTCGATGGTGAACTCCAGCGATTCTCGCTAGAGGAAGGACTCACTTATAGCAGGTATTCCGACGATCTCGTATTTTCATGCCGGGACACGTTTAGTCGAGCTCGTTCGGTGCAACTCATCCGTCGAATCTCAGAGGTCATCGCAAGAGAACGCTTTGTAGTCCACGACCAGAAGACCCGCATTGTTCCTCCCGGCGCACGAAAGGTGGTCCTGGGGCTGCTTGTCGACGAGACGATCCGGCTACTACCTGAACACCGCAGACGAATCGAGGTCCACCTGCGCGGGTGCGAAAGATTTGGGCTCGCTAATCACGCCAGCCACCGGGGGTTCGATTCGGTGTTCTCATTCGTGAATCACCTTGGGGGGTGGATTGCGTTTGCCCTAGGCGTTGACCAAGTGCGAGCCATCACCTGGCGACGTCGGTTGCACGTTCTACTGGCCGAGGAGGGCCTGTAGGCGCCAATGCGCTTGTTGCCAAGCGATCTGTTGCTGCAACCGCGCACTCGTCCGAACGAACAAGATGGACGACTGCCGTTGTCGCACTGCTCCTAGACCGTTGCCCGGACGCGTCGCGAACCAGGCCATAGGACTCTAAAGTAACGCGCCAGGGACGTGTGAGGCGGGTCGCTTTGAGCTGTACCTCAGAGCATCACCCGCCCAGTCGCACCGCGCCTCACTGCCGGTAATACGCATTCTCGGAAGCTGATGGCGGGGGGTGACGTGAAGAGAGGCCCGCCGCGCACACAACTTGTCTCCTTCGCATACAACTTGTCGCCGGGCGCTACCGCGACGGGTCTTCCTCCTGAGCACTCGCCATCGCGCAGGCCGGCTAACTCGTCACACGCGTCCGAATAGCGCACCTCCACTGCGAGTGGTTGCGGACTACCTATGTGAGACTGCTGGGTCAGCCAGCAGGCGGGTGACTACGTCAGCGAAGCCGTGACGGCGGACGCAGCGGACGGCTCCGTAGTCGTTGCCGTCGAGCCGAGTGCAGTACACGATCGGCTACCGGAGCGGATAGGAGCGGACGAAGCACCCCGTCTGAGGAAGTGAGCCGTACCCTGCCCCTATGGCCGACCGCCCGAACGAGCGAATACTGCGAGCGATACACCTGGCGAGCGAGATCTCCACCGTTACTGAGCGCGTCGCCCTTGGACTGAATCGAGCAGCGAGCCCCTCATGGCAGGCACGTCAGCCAGGAGCTGCAATCACGCAGCTTTCGCAGGGCGTCGAGCGATAGCTGAAGGTCACCTACCTGCTCGGCAAGGAGACCGCTGGGCGTGCAGTTGACCCGAAGTTGGGCGCTGGAGCCGGAGGACACGCCATCAGCGAGCTAAACACCCGGGTTTTCTCTGCTCTCGCCGTTACGTCCGCGCCCTATCGTCGGAAGGAGCAAGACGCGCCACCTCGACAATGCCGTTTCGTCGTTGACAGTGGAGTTCAGCGACCTCGACCGTTTTCGGCTCGAGAAGGACTACGGCATCGCGCCGACCAGGAGGCTACTGGCTCACCAATACAGCGCGACAACCTCGCCGACAAGTCCGTAGACGAGCTTGTCGGCGCTCGGGAGGTTGCTCGAGGCCGGTGCGGCCGCCGGTGTGCCAAGGGTAGTGAGTCCCTGACTGCGGAGCACCTCCGAACGACGCGCCGCGACGTCGTCGCCCGATGGCAGCGCGTGCCCCAACTCAGTTGCGAGAGCATCGAGCGCGGCGAACGCGGTGTCGACAGCAGTTGCGGACGGAACCAGCAGTGCCAGCTGTGAAGCAGTCGCGGCAACCAGTGTCGCCAACGTGTCCGCTTGCGCGGCCGGAACCATCGTCCGAAGGTAAGTGTCAAGCGCAGCGGTGAGCTGTGCTTCCGTGTCCCCGCCGGCCGGCCTCGCTTCAGACGCAGACGCCTCAAGCTTGCCGGTCAGTTCCTGCAGCGACTCGTTGATCGAGGATACGGCCGGGTAGTTCCGCAGCGCGTTGAACAGCTTTAGTGGTGTCCACCCGTCGACGACACCAGGTTCCGCAAGACGCACCAGCGCGGCGTGCGGTGCCTCGTCGAAGAGGAACCGCCGCTCGTCCGCCCAGAAGTTTCCCGTGTCCATCAGCGCGTGCAGGTACAGCGGGTGTGCTGCAGCCGAGGCTGCGACGACAGCGGTTCCTGCCTCATCGACACCCCAGCCCACCACTTCCGCTCGAAGTGGCACCTGGTTGATGAGCAGCTGCTGCACCAGCTGCCCGAGCGCCTCCGCCTTCTCCAAGCCAGAGGTCTCATCGGGGAACTGCTTCGTCAGTTCAGCGATCGTGCCAAACATTGAGCCGAACCGGTACAGCGGATCCGCTTGTAGGAGGACGTTCACCTGAATCAGGCGGCCGCGCTGCAGCAGCCCCGTCGCGGCCGTGTCCGTGGTGCCGTCCCAAATGAGGTCCGCGGCGTTCGGTTCGGTAGTTACCCGTCGCAGTTCGCGGCCGAGAAAGTCACGGAACAGCGACTGCTTCGACCCTTGCCTTTCCACCTGCCGCGACGAGGTGGTGGTGGTCCGTACTCCGGCGTCGACCTTTGCCGCTATCACACCCGGAACAGAGTTGCTCGCCCCAGCAGACAATGACGACTCACGGGAGCGTCCGCGGGTCTCAACGATGCGAGCGTCCTCAGCGCCGTACCGCCCAACGTACAAACTACGTAGCGCCACCTCATCAAGGTAAACGAACTGGCGGAGTTCCCCGAGCGGCAGCACCAGACGGTCGAGGGCCCGCAGCGCAGCTTGTCGGTACTTGAATCGGAACCACCCTCGAATTCGGCGGAGCAGGTTCACGTGTTCTCCTGTCGGGCGTTCCACATCGTTCGGGCTCGTTCGAAGCCCATGATGAAGTGGTCATTGTGGATGCTGCTACGCCCGGCGGTCACCGCGAGTTCGCCGGCGTGTTGCCACACCGACCAAAGATCGGCAGCGGACCAGTCGTCAGTGTTCGCGGCAACGTACGCGTCATCTAGGGGTCCGGCGGTCTCTGGCCGACGTGCCTGAAGGATCGCGAGACGGTCGGACTCGCCGGGATGGCGGAAGGTGATCTCACGGTCGAACCGCCCTGGCCTACGCAGGGCGCGGTCGATGTCGTCGATTCTGTTTGTCGTGCCAATGGTGACGACGTTCCTTCGTGTGGTGGCGCCGTCCATGTTCGTGAGGAACACGTTCACCAGCCTCGATGCGGAGTCGCGGTCCGAGTCACGCGACTTCGTCATCACGTCGATCTCATCGATGAAGACAATGGATAGGGGCTGCTTCGCCGCGTCCGTGTAGATGGCTTCCAAACGTCCTTCGCTCTCACCGACAAGATGACCGCCGAGTGATGCAGCGGTGACGAGGTAGAGCGCTGCACCGGATTGCGCGGCCATGATCTGCGCGAGATGGGTCTTCCCTGTGCCGGGTGGTCCGGCGAAGATCAGCCCCCGTAGCTGCGGTACGCGAAGTGCTGCCAGCGCGGCTCTCGCGGTTGGGTTCAGTTGCGTGGCGGAAAGGTTCTGCGCTTCAGCGATGATGTCGGGGAAGCCTGCGAACTGGTCCCAGGAGAGCGTTAAGTCGATCTCCCTGCGCAGAGATCCGGCATCGAAGTCGTCGCCGCGATCTAGTTCGATCGGGGCCACCCGCACCGGCGTTGTTGCCGCGACAGATGTGATGCGGAACTGGTCGTTGAAACGCACTGTGTAGTCCTCGCCGACGGCGATGTCGTCGGGAACAGACAGGGATGTCAGGCCGCCGTCGGCTTGAACGATGACCTTGCCGGGTTCGACGTGCTTGATCACGCCGATGCGTTCCTTTTCCGTCCAGTCGTCGTCCGTCCCGGTATGCCAGGTGCCGTCAACGCTGAACAGCACATCCCCGACGCTCAAGCCCGCGTTCATGAACTCAGGTTCCGGCGGGATGATCGCGCCGATGACCGTCCGCAGGAACGGCAGCCCATCAGTGAAGTGCGACACTTTCGCCACGAATGAGCCCATCAGCGACGCACCTCGACAACGGTGTCTGCGCCTCGGACGCCCCGCTCAAACGTCGTTGGCCGTGTGGTTCGCTCCACCTTCACGCTTCGGCGGCCTCGGCCTCAGGGCTGCGCAGACGGAACCACGGCTCATCACCTTCGGCCGAGTATGCCTCGACGTAGTAGAGCCGCCCGGGCTCATTATCGGGTTGCAGGTAGAGCCGCTGGTCCTGGACGACCGGCCTCCACGCGTCAGCCTGCTGCGTCCGGGTGCCTGGCACTCCGTCGATGATGATCTTGGGCTTGTCCATGACGTCCTCTCGTCTTCGATACGAACGCTACACAGTGCCGACGGCCGCACACCCGCGTGTTGAAGTAGCCCTTGGGCGTGTCGTATCGGCCGAAAACTGAACCTCGTCTCCACGACCAATAAGGACACGTGTTCTCGCTACCGGCTGCGCAACTCGTCTGCCTCCGAAGGAGTGAGATGAGCGCTGACTTGCTCCGGCTTGCTCATCTCGGTCCGCAAGCTAGACCACCAGCGATTCGCAGCTACGGCTTTCGGTCCGTACCAGCCAGTGACAAAACGGGTCCTTCTAAGAATTAGACCGCGGCGAGCCCGCGAGAGCATGACCAGCAGCACCCGTTGTTCTTCCGCCAGGGCGAGACCTGCCCCGGAAACAGTGGGCACTTTGCTCTCGGCCGGGCGGTCGATCCTCCGAACCCCTCCATTTTTTCCTCCGGCTCAAGGAAAGCCTGGTCACGGCCTACTTGACAAGTGAGGCGCACGGGCCGTTGGCACCCTTAGGCGCAGTCCTCAGGTAGTGGTCGGTGACGGCTGCAACTGGGTGCGGGCCCGAGGAAGGCTAGGGCTGCTGATATTGCCCGGCCCGGGCACATCACTCTGAGCCGCGGCAGTTGGCCCTTTGCTGACACAGACTCGCCGTCGCACGCCTCTCGGCGCTCCCGACCCGATCACTAGGCGCTCGTCTCCGATCTTCCCCTCCTCGAGTGGTCGCTGGCCGAGGCCGTTCCTACGAGTCGTCGTCTTGATCGCCCGTGGTGAGTTCACGCGGCGGTTCGTCCGTGGCGCTCTTGATGGTGGGGATTTCCTCAACCTCGTGGACGGGAGCGATCGATTCGAGGTTGGAGATCTCCTGCCCAGAAACGTTGACGTCGTCGGGCACTTGTCCAAGTCGTTGACGTGCAGACTCTGCTTCTGCGACGAATCGAGTCAGGTTTTGTCGACTTTGCAAGCGTTCAAGCTTGGCCGAGTCAACCTTGGCCCATCCAGCTATCCAAGCCGCCATCATCCGTGGAATAGCTTCCGGAATCGAATCCGGGTGCTTGAGGATGAAGCGCAAGAGGGATGCGGCCCCACCGACTCCGATGGCCAGGCCACCAATGTCACGCGCCCAGGCGAGAAGGTCAAACGGTGATCCCGCTGACATGCGTCGGATGGTCAAGCTGGGGATGTCATCAGTCTGCACCTCAGGATCAAGGGCGCGAACGCATGCAGCCCAAAGACTGTCAAGCCCCGTGATGATGCGGACGACCTCGGAGGCGTTCCATGTGGTGCGGTCGAAGCGAAGTGAGATCTGCACGCCGTCAGGAGGGACGATGAGGTCGCGGTCGAACCCGGGAAGACGGAGCGCGTTCACCCTTTCGCTGGCGAGGGCCAGCCACTCCAACGAGTAGATGCGTTCCGTCTGCGTTCCCGCCCGGATCCAATCTGGCTCAGGGAGAGTGCCGCGATCAATCATGGCGCGGAGTTCACTCTGCTTGACGCCGAACATCTTCGCTACGACGCTCGTGGACAGAAAGGATGGGGTGTCGCGTCGTTCTGTGACCACGGCAGAAGCGTAGTGATTCTCGACTTTCAGTCGCCGATGGCGCGCCATTGCCCGGGAGAGCTATTGCTCAGTCCCGCCTGAGAGCCGAAGCGATCGGCGCGCGGAGATCTACTGTCCGCCAACCCTCCAGAGGAACCCGGGGTGTCGGCTATGCCCAGGGCCTCGACGACTGCCAGGTGGCCCGGGTCATCTCGTTCTCGCCGCGTTCAGGGTCAGCAGCCATCGTCAATTCGTAGGTGGGCTAGCCAGGTCGAAGTTGGCTAAGCCGTCATGAATGACGGTGGCAGGCCGTATCTTCCCGCTATGGATTCAGGTCAATCCGGCGAGATGCTCGTCAGCGGCATCGTCGAGCAACTGGCCAGGACGGCGACGCTCTTTCCTCAGTGGGCGCACGATCAGCCCATCCGCTGGCTGATTCCGATCGGCATCACCATCGGACTTGTCGAGTAGATCCGGCCGAAGAAGCGCCGCCGTAGGTGAGCGTTGAGTGTCCGATGGTCGGCCTCTCGATGAGACGCTCCTTCTGAGTAGCATCTCGACCACGCGCCGACGACACCACGCCGTGCTGCAGCAGCTTTGTGCGATGAGACCTAGTGGCGTGGTCGGACGCGGTCGAGGTCATCTCGTCCCCGACGCGGCTCCTGCTCGAGCGGGAGGTTCGAGGCGTCGTGGACACCGTCGAGCGCGCGTGCGGGATCGGGGTCGAGGGCGGCGAAGACGGGGCCGAGGTCGTCCTGCTCGGGGCCGCTCTCGGCGACGAGCTCGAGGGTGCGGTGGTCGGCACGGTCGTCGGTGAGACTGTCGACGAGTACGCGGGCGATCTGGTGCCGGGCGATGACGCCGTCGGTCGGATTGCCTGCCTGGTGGGTGTCGCCCTGTCGCATGGTGATCTGCAGCTGGTCGGCGTCGTTGTAATCGAACCAGCCGGGCCGGACGATCGTGTACCGGTTGCCGCTGGCCCTGACGAGACGCTCACCTCGGCGCTTCCACTCGGAACTGGGGTGCCGGACGGTCGCCCCGACCGTCGTCATGAGAGCGATACGAACTGGACGCCCGTCGAGCACCTGCAGGATGTTCCGGACAGCGCCGTAGTTGACCGCCTCGCCGTTGCTGTTGTCGCCGTGGGTGAAGACGACACCGTCGATGCCGTCCACAGCCGAGGTGAGGGTGGAGGCGTCGGTGAGGTCGCCGACGACGACCTCCGCGGCCGGGTCGAGGCCGCGTGCGCGCGAGGCGTTGCGTGCGAGGGCGCGGGTGGTGTGCCCGGCGGCGACGGAGGTGGCGACGACGTGGCGGCCGATGCTGCCGGTGGCGCCGACGACGAGGACGGTGAGGTGGTCGGTCATGGTGGTGCCTTTCATGCAAGGCCAGCAGAGAGCCACTGGTCGAGGTCGGTGGCGCCGTCGGCGACTTCCTCGCCCTGCACGGCAAGCCCGTCACGGAGGCGGGCACCGGTGTCGAGGTCGCGGTAGAAGCGGGCCGTGGAGCCGAGGCCGCTGACGGCGTAAGTGACGAACGGGTGGACGTCCTTGCCGGTCAGGTCGACGGCCTCGACGAAGGTGGCCATGATCATCGGGGGCTGCACGTTCCAGATCGGGCTGCCGAGGAGCACCGTGTCGTACTGGGCGAGGTCCGGGAGGGCGCCTGCGATCGCGGGGCGTGCGTCGACGTCTTGTTCCTCGGAGTTGCGGGCGACCGTGGGGTCGTAGGCGTCCGGGTAAGGGTCGGCGGCCTCGATCCGATAGACGTCGCAGTCGACGCGGTCGCTGATCATGCCCGCGAGGACTTCGGTGTTGCCCGTCTCGAGGGTGCGGCGGTCGCCGTACCAGTAGTTCTCGCCGGGCCGTGAGAAGTAGGCCAGAAGGATGCGGCTGCGGGAGGACGGGTTCACGGGGGTTCCTGTCGGGGTCGAGGTACTAGCCGGCCCTGCCGGCACCGGTGGTGACGTCGTGCACGCCGCGAGGGCCGCTGCGGCGAGGCTGGCGGCGGCGATCCCGGCGCCGCGGAGGACGGTGCGGCGGCTGACGGGGTGACCGTGGTCGTGGGGCATGAGCGTCGCTTCCGTGGTCGAGGGAGGTGCCGTTCGTGGTGCGGGGCGGGGAGCGACCGAGGGCGGGTGCGACGCAGAAACTGCGTCGCACCCGCCCTCTGGGGTTACAAGCTGAGGCGGCGGGCGGCGAGGTGCCGGACGGTCTCGGGGTCGGCGTGGTCGAAGAACTGCGACGCACCGGTGTCGAGGGCCTTGATGCTCTCGAGCTCGTCGGCGGTGAGCTCGAAGTCGAAGACGTCGAGGTTCTGCGCCATGCGGTCCGGGTTGACCGACTTCGGGATCACGACGATCTGACGCTGAGTGAGGTAGCGGAGGACGACCTGGGCGACGGACTTGCCGTGGGCGTCACCGATCTTCGTTAGGACATCGTTGGTGAAGAGGCCGTTCTTGCCCTCGGCGAAGGGGCCCCACGACTCGATCTGCACGCCTTCCTTGGTGAGGAGGTCGTGGTAGTCGTTGTTCTGCTTGAAGGGGTGGGTCTCGATCTGGTTGACGGCCGGGACGATCTCGTTGTTGACGATGAGGTCGATGAGGCGGTCGGCGGCGAAGTTGGAGACGCCGATGGCGCGGGCGCGGCCTTCCTTGTTGGCCTTCTCCATGGCGCGCCACTGGCCGTAGACATCGCCGAAGGGCTGGTGGATCAGGTACAGGTCGACGTAGTCGAGGCCGAGCTTCTGCAGGGACTCGTCGAACGCGCGGGTGGTGTTCTCCTCCGCGGGGGCGTCCTGGATCCAGAGCT
>Ga0265780_10006128_pt1 | contig 15023 bp, 14 predicted proteins | sample P1T30metagenome_FD_192432 | JGI IMG/M metagenome (GOLD analysis project Ga0265780, IMG submission 192432) | Plant litter microbial communities from East Loma Ridge, Irvine, California - P1 T30 | ecosystem: Environmental > Terrestrial > Plant litter > Unclassified | place: USA: California... | reverse complement strand
CGAGCATGGCGATGCGCTGCTCGACCGCCGCCACATTCACGGGAGCGCCCATGTCGAGCGCGGTCTTGAGCACGTCGCGCGCCGGAAACGCTGCTTCGCGTTCGGCGAGGTGGCGGACGGCGGAAGCGACTGCGTGTGCGGCGACGAAGGCGTCGGGACGCAGCCGCCCGGTGCGTTCCGGCACCAGCGGATCCGGCCTGGGACCGATTTGGAGCCCAAGCTTAACCGCGAGCGCCGCGCCTTGCGCGGCGATGCCGCTGATCCCCTCCACCAGCCGTCGCCATGCCGTTGGCTGACTGACCGCTTTCTCCTGCGCGATTGCCACCATCGCGGGTAGATCGACCCCCGCCCCTCGCGCCTTCTCACCCCATTCCGCGCGCAGCACGTCGCGGTCGACCTCGGCCGGCTTGGCGGCGCGCGTGCTCAGCGTTACCGCCGAGCGCGCCTCGGGGGTACGATGCTTCATCGCCGCCATGCCAGCATCGATCTCGGCCGAGCGCGTCGAGAACAGTTCAATCACGTCACGAGGCACGCCGGCGATCTCGAACTGGCCGTGCTTGGCAACACGCTCGGTCGTGTAACCGAGCTGCTCAACCGCAGCCCTGAGCGTCGCGTTGTAGACGGAGGCAGCCGCGGTGTAGCCCTCCCATAGCTTGTTGTTGTGGAGCGCGCGCCAGCTGCCGTCAGGCGCCCTGGTCGCGTTGGCGATGATCGCGTGAATATGCGCCTGCGGGTCGCAGCGCGCGGCTGGTGTCGTGCTGGAACAGGGCGACGACGAGGTTGCCACTCTTCACCGGCTCCTGCCTACCGTCGCGAGTGACCCGCGCCTCGGCGAGGTTCGCCTCGATCCACCCAATCGTCGTTTTGACCGCCGCCATGTGCGCCGTCAGCAGGCGAGCATCGCCGCCAACATAGGTGAGCAGCGATAGTGACTTTGACGCGGAGAAGGTGAAGTCGAGCCCGGCGCGGTGCTTGCCGCCCGGACCGGTCGGGATGGTGTCGCCATTCGGCAGCGAGCCCGCCAGCACCGCCTCGAAGGCGTCGTGGCTGACCGGACCGTCAAGCCCAAGCGCCTTGGCCCCCTGCCCCACCCACAGGCTTGCCTCGGTCGCCTGCCCATCGGTGTAGTAGTTGTCAGCAGCATAGTAGCTGGCGGCACCGGACGCGGACCGCACGACCGCCGGGGTCAGCATGCCACTTGGGCCATTGGCATCAGTCGACGATGCCCTGTCCGACCTCGATCGCGCGCCTGCGGCTGGAGACATGGATCTCGCATGGCGCAAGCCGGCGATAGTCGCCGAACCGGTCGGCGCGGTCCGCGCACGCCTTCAACCGCGCCTGGTTATCGGCGAGCCGCGTGGTTGCCTCCCAGTGGCGCAGCGGCCCTGCCCGGTGGCTGTAGTGCTCGAACAGCCGGTTGGACGCGGCGATACCATCGCCCGGCTCGCCGAGTACCGTCTGGCTGACCGCCGCAGCAACCATGCCGTTGCCGGGGACGACCATCAGCGCCAGCGCTGCTGATAGCACGCCGACCGCCGACCAGCGGGCCTTGTCTGAACCCACAGGTGCCTCACCAACAGGTGTCGGCGTCCACCAGGACTTCTGTCGCCGTTCGAAAAAGGAAATGGGAGCGCCCGTGGGAGTAGGCTCGATCACAGTCTGTGACGCGGGGACCGGCGCAGACGCAGACGCAGACGCGATGACGCTCGTGACCGCAGCTGGAACAGGAACGATGCCCGTGGTGGTGGGCACGGTCGCAGTCGCAGCGGGGTCACCCGTCAGCAGCGCCACGGGCTTGTCACGTGAGACCGCCTCGATAAGCGTCACCTTGCCGCTCTCGGCTGCAGCCTTGGCCTGCGCTTCATGTTCAAGGCCGATCTTCGCGAGACGGATCATCGTCGCGTTAAGAGGCTCGCCGGTACGCTCGGCTTCCTCACGAAAAAGGTCATTCTCGTCTTCGGTCATCGATACCGAAATTGTTGGACGCCTGGCTTTCATATGGCTGCTCCCGGTGGCGACGCCCGTCCCCAATTGGACTGCGGGGACGCGATGCAGAGCCGTAGCAAGACGCAAGGTGGGACGAAGCGCAAGGCGGTTTTTGCGTCACACGGCCATCATATCGCGTATGACGTCATGCAAACAGAGCCTACAGTCGCATGACGCTGTCATTTCCATTATATATCAATGCTTTATACCTGCTGAACACAGCGTGATGTGTGCCTCCTGAACCCCTGAAATCCCGGCTTCTGCTGCACTGGCCTGTTCCGGTTCGTCGGTTCATTTCGGGACGTCCAGCGGGGCATCCGAGCCCTTGGGCGATTGAACCTAATCACCCCTGTTGGCCAGAGATCCATCGCAAGTTGTCCCGGCGACTTTTCAACTTTGGTCCGCTTGCCCGGTGACGAAGCGGATGCTTTTTCCGGAGCGTCGGGTGCTGCTCTCGCCGGTGGCTCCAGTCCCAATGCACGCAGGCCGTTCTCGGCAATCGCGATCAACATCGGCCCGTCTGCCCCACCGAGCACCTGCACGGCCATTCCGTTCAGCAAGGTCATGAGGTACTCGGTGATGGCGACCGGATCGATTCCAGCCGGCAGGTCTCCCTCACTCACACCGCGTTTCAGGCGTGCGTGAACCGTGGCCTGGCGGGAGAGCCGTTCGGCGACGAGCAGGTCACGCGCGGATATCCCCTCCCTGCCCGTGGCAAGCGCCCCCTGCACGACAAAGCAGCCGGGAGGGTGGTCACGCGAGGTGAACGAGGCCGCAGCGTTCAACAAGAGCGCTCGGATCGCGTCAGCTGCTCGCGGCTTGTCCAATGCGTGCTGGATATACGCTCCAGGTCCGGTGGCATAGTGGGCCAGAACAGCCCGAAACAGCTGCTCCTTGTCGCCAAACGCTGCATACAGGCTCGGCCGCGAGATACCGATGGCTTCGGTCAGATCGGCAATGGATGTGCCTTCATAACCGTTGCGCCAGAACAGCTCCAACGCGCGGTCCAGCGCCTTGGATTGGTTAAACCCACGTGATTGTTGACCGGACATACTGGCGTTTGACACGTCTGCTTCTACCGATCGGTATGTGGCTTGGCAGGGTGACTCGTTACACAGCCCTACCGATTGGTAGGGCAATACCGAAGCAGCCGTTTACAGCTAGACTTCGGCGTCCCCCTGAAGGTCGCCAGGATCAAATCGATACGTGAGAAGATCACCGGGCAGGCAGTCCAGCACGGCACACATCTTGGCTAATGTGCCGAGGCGAATGCCCCGCACCTTCCCGGATTTGAACAGAGATAATTGTGTTTCGCTAATGCCCATCTGGCCTGCAAGGTGCTTGCTGGTCATCGTCCTATGAGCGAGCATCGCGTTGAGCGTAATGACGACAGGCACCTCAGAAAAACCCTTCGATCTCGTCGCGCATCACCGCAGCGCGCGAAAATAGCTGGGATAGCCGCCTCGATCAGCGCGGCAGATGCCGCTCTGCCGTCGGGCATCATGTAGAACGCGATGTGCAATAGACGGACCGCCGCCTCAACCGTTGGACCGCCGCGGCGGGTTGGCACGGACTCATGCATCCGACGTGGCCTGGTCTTCTGCCTCGCAATCCCCCGGCCCCATTGAGTACGTCGAGCCATCCGACCGAGCGCGCATGGCCGTGCCGAGTTTGCGCATGTTCCGATTGAAGGCGGCGACATCGGCGGCGGGGATGCGTTCCTCTTCGGGGGTAACGTCTGCCACCACGCGGCCCCAAGGTCGCGCGTGATGGTCAGGATGGCACCGACCCTCGACGACCAGCGCCATTGCTTCGAGGCGGCAAGTTTCTTCCCGTCGTGTTGAGACGATCGGATCAGCGACGGCCCGTATCTGGCCTACAGCTGGCATGAACCCGCGCTCCGACTGCTTGATCGCCTCATCGATAGCGTACGCGAGGATGTCATGAGGGAGATCCCAGAGCAGGCGGCCAGTCTCCTGCAACCAAGCCGCGGCCCGGTCCGGGTCCTTTTCATGGCCGTGGGCCAGGGCCATGCTTGAGAGCCGCCTTTTCAACCAGTCGCGAGGGCATGGAGTGAGCGATGCACGATAGGCTCGCGCGCAATCGACTACCTGCCGACGCTCGTCTGTCGATACGATCGCGAACATCGCATCGGCAGCGTTCCAAGGCGTGCTGCGGAAACGGTTGTCAGCCAAAGTCGACGCGATCGTGGGCGGCAAAGATGGCGTCTGCAGGGGAACCGCGTTTTGCCGACGGTCGTCCAGTCTGGCAGGATTGTTCATGTTGATTATCCTTGATCGGGAACAGGCCGGTCCACCGGCGAAGGGTCGATTGATCTAGAACCGCGCCAGGCGGGTGGCCGGCATCCGCGAGTTTTCTAAGCGCGCTGATAGCAAGCACCAAGGCGCGGGTGGTTTCCCTAGCTCCCTTGGCTCGGCACATTTCCAACCAGCCTTCCCATGCGTCGTTTGGAACCCAGTCCGGAATCTCGACCGCCGCCGCGCGTGCGCGCTTCTTCGGAGAAGACGTAGTCTTCGAAGAAGAACTGGTGGTTCTTGGTAGTTTGCCTGACACCGTGTCAGGGGTGGGGTGACACCCTGTCAGGCCTGACACTGTGTCAGGGGTGACACCATGTCTGGGGTGAACGGTGTAGGTTGTACCAATGCCATCTTTCACTTCTCGCGAAATGTGACCGGCCCTCTCCAGCGCGGCGACGGTCCGATGGACCGTTCGTTCGCTGAGTCCAGTATCTTTTGCGATTCGGGACATCCCAGGCGTGCACTGCGCAGTCGTTTTATCGGCGCGCAACGCTAGCACAAGCAGCACGTGCTTCTCCGCCGCCGTAGCGCCGAGGATCGACATCGCCGCGTGCTGGAGTTCGAACGTCGTCACGCGCCAAACCCGCGCGGTACGATCGGCCGCAGTTGGCGCTGCTTCGGGATTGTGCTATCGAAATCGGACCCGCCCGCCAGGTGAGGTAATTCAGCCCCTGTCGCGGTTCCAGCCGCGGCGGGGGCTCTTGATTCAGGGGTTGGGGGAGCACCTGAAAGGTTAGCCAACCGTTTCGGGGCGCCTCGTTTTAATAGCGCAAGAAGCGGGAGGGTACGCCAAGCTAAGTCGTTGATAGGGCTCCCTTGTTGCAAGCCCGTAGGGGTCACCATCTCATCGCCACGCGGTTGGGATTGGCGAAATATCAATAGAATCAACGCCTCGCGAGGCGCCCAGTGCTACAGACGGCGTCGCATACCGCATTCCGTCGAGCGCGGCAGATCGCGTTTCTCGCAGTTTCGAATGATCGTTGCGGAGGGTGTCCGAGGGGTCATCGGCAATACGGCGTGGACAGGGTGTCTGAGAACAACCGACCCGTTTCTGGCGCGTGGGAAGTGCGCCGTGTCGAGTATTGGATGCCTGCCGAGATCAGGCAGCGCGAGACGGGATCACCGCCTGACAAATGGTCGCTGAGCGCACCAAGGCCGTATTGCATTGAGGCGGTTGTTCCGCGACTGCGGCGCATGCCCCACGCCAGCAACATCGTCTATTGCGACGGTCCAGACAGCCCCCACGCCTTCGACCTCGTTCCGATCCAGCCCCGTAAGGGGAGCTTGGATGCACTGTGCCCATTCTGCAATGGCCGAGGCCAATGGAATACCGAGATTGATCTCGTAAGCTTCCGCTGCAAGCGCACTGCCTGCGATCGGTGCCATGGCGCTGGATGGGTAGAAACCGGCTCGGACCCGGTTGGCCTGCCCGACATCGAGATTTCACCGGAAGGCTACCCCCGGTGGACCCTGCGCTTCGAACCTGCCGACGAAGTCACGCCGATTGACCCGGAAAAACCAGGCCTATCGCAGACCTAGGAAGTTATTGGTTTGGTCAGGCGCACCGAGCTTGGCCGCGACCCACGCAACGTCCTCGTCGCTTGGCTCCTCCGGCAGGTCCTCGCCAGGCGAGAGCGCGCCATCGGGGCGGCCTTGCAGGGTGCCGGCAATCGGCTCGTCGATGGCGCGCTCGTTGGCACTGTCCGTGATCTTTTTTCGGTTCGGCATGTCATTCTCGGCCGCGGCGGCTCTTGGTCGGCGAACAGCTCCCGCTCAGGTCATCCGCCGGGCATGGCGGAACCGGGCATACCGGTTGAGGAGATCGTTGATCAGCTGTTCGTCGCTCAGGCCTGTCACATCATGCGCCGGCTCTCCCTCCGAGGAATGCGCCACCGCCCGGTAGTGGAGACGCTCCTGTTCGTTCGCCTTGCGCGATGCCGCCCAGGCGAAGCTCGCCTGGCGGAAGCCGCGTGCCCGAACCCCGTAGCGGAACTCGCCACGCTCGCCGTGCGGGATGCGAAGCTCGACCTGGTTTTCGTCCTGAACGAGGGTTGGCGAAAGGCCGCTGTCGCGCATCTGTGCCGCTACCGCGTCGAGCGCCGGGCTTGCCGTATCGGTGAGGAACGCCGCAACCTCACGCTTGTCATGGAAGCGCGTGATGGTCGCGAGGCGCTGTTGCCAGCTCAACGGCGTTTCGGCGATCGGATCGGAACCCGCGGCGGACAGGTCCATCGCTTCCTGACCCTCGGTCTGCAGGGCGCGCAGCAGCCCATAGCAGATGAACACCATAACCACCGCGAATGGCAATGCACTGGCGATCGCGGCCGTCTGAAGGGCCTGGAGCCCACCGGCGACCAGCAGCACCGCACCGACGGCGCCCGCGGATACCGCCCAGAACACACGCTGCCACACCGGCGGGTTCTCCGCCGCGCCCGACGTGATCATGTCGATGACCAATGCCCCAGAGTCCGCCGACGTGACGAAGAAGGTGATGATCAAGAGTGTCGCAATACCTGAGACGATAGTTGCGAAGGGCAGTTGCTCCAGTGTCTCGAACAACGCCACCGGCAGATTGTTGGCGACGGTGTCGGCGATGGCGGCCGTACCCGCCATGTCCAGCGCGATCGCAGTGTTGCCGAACACCGTCATCCAGAGGAAGGTGAATAGGGTCGGCACCAGCAGCACGCCGCCGATGAATTCGCGGATCGTGCGCCCACGCGAGATGCGGGCGATGAACATGCCGACGAAGGGCGACCAGGCGATCCACCAACCCCAATAGAACAAGGTCCAATTGCCCAGCCACGGGTTGGGTTCGTAGGCGTAGAGGCGGAAGGTGCGCGGCACGACTTCGCCGAGATAGGTGCCGATGTTCTGCACAAAGGCCTGGAGCAGGAACACGGTCGACCCGGTGACGAGGACGAAGGCGAGCAGCAGTCCGGCCAGGATGATATTGAGTTCGGACAGGCGCTTCACCCCCTTGTCCAGTCCGGCGACGACAGACAGCGTGGCCATGCCGGTGATGGCGGCGATCAGGACGAGCTGAACGGGGATGCTCGTCGGCAGGCCGAACAGGTGATTGAACCCGGCATTCACCTGCAGCACGCCGAGACCAAGCGACGTCGCAACGCCGAACATCGTGCCCAGCACCGCGAAGATGTCGACGGCGTGGCCGATCGGGCCATAGATCCGCTTGCCGATCAGCGGGTAGAGTGCCGAGCGGATGGTGAGCGGTAGTCCGCGGCGAAACGCGAAATAGGCAAGCGCCAGTCCGACCACGATGTAGATCGCCCAGGCGTGCAGGCCCCAGTGGAAGAAGGTGAGGACCATCGCTTCGCGCGCGGCCGCGATCGTCTTGCCCTCGCCCACGGGCGGCGATGCGTAATGCTGGATCGGCTCGGCCACGCCGAAGAAGATCAGGCCGATGCCCATCCCCGCACTGAACAGCATCGCGAACCAGGACAGGTAGCTGTAATCCGGTTCGCTGTCGTCGGGCCCGAGCTTCACATCGCCATAACGACTGAACATCAGGAAGATGGCGAAGATCAGGAACCCCGCGACCGCGGCGATGTAGAACCAGCCGAAATCCGCGACGATCAGCGCCTGCACGGTCGTGAACACCCGGTTCGCGGTCTCCGGGGCGAGTGCGCCGAAGAGGGCGAAGGCCAGGATCAGGCCTGCCGAAACGAAGAATACAGGTGGATTGATCTCCGCCTTGCGTCCCGCTGCTGGCTGTCCCGCATCATTCGGTACCGGCTCGGTCAATGTACCTCCTATTCATGGTTAATGTCGTGTCCAGTGAAAGGAACGACGCTGAGCCTTGTCAGTTGCGAACGAGTGTTACGATGGGGAAACGATTGGCCCGGCCTCGCTTGCGGCCTCGCCCTGTCGGTGGTGCTGTCGTCGGGGGCAACAGCGCAGGACGCCCGGTCGGGACAAGGCGACGAACGTCCGACCGAGACGATGCTGCCGGACGAGAAGGACGCCGTCGAGCGGGTCACGGTGTCGGCGGGTGTCACCGCGGTTAGCCAGTATATATCGCGAGGCGTGTCCTTTTCCGACCGGCCCAGCCTGCAGCCGTTCATCTCGGTCAGGGTAGCGCTGCCCGAACTGACGGGCGGGACGGTGACCAAGGCCAGTGTGCTTGCCGGAACGTGGAACAGTATCCAGGGGTCAAAGCCCGGGCTGGGCCAGCCGAACGATGGCGCGATACCGGGCTGGTACGAAACCGACCTCTATGCCGGCGCGTCGATCGAGCTCGACAAGCGATGGACGGTGTCGGGAACCTATTATCGATACGTTTCGCCCTCGGCATCCTTCCCCGGCTACAACGACTTCGAACTAATCGTCCGCTTCGACGACCGTTCCCTCTGGGAAGGCATAGTACCGCTCAGGAGCTTCCGGCTTTCGCCATCCCTGCGCATGACGCAGGAGGCAGGCCAGCCCAACCGCGCAGACGCCTTATACGTTCAACCGTCGCTCACCGTCCGCTTCGACCTCGGCGATCCGCAGGCACCGGTCGGCATCGCGATACCGCTCGTGATGGGCTTCTCCGACAGCTTCTACCGAGACGCGCGCGGCGGCAATCCGACCTTCGGCTATGTCCGCACCGGCCTCACCGTCTCTGGAAAACCGTTCGCGCGGACCGCCAATGCGGTGACCGTCAACGGTGGCTTCGACCTGTGGCAATTGAACGGTCGCGTCTCCAGCGGGCTCAAGGAGACCGAGATCGTCGGGCGGATCGGCGCAAGCTGGGCATGGTGAACCGGGTGTCCATGCGGGTGCGTCGGGCGGACGACTCGTCCTCGTAGAGACGTTGCTGGCCAAGCCCCTGCCCCATGTACGGCGCGATCACATATCCCGCGAGCATGTTCCCTCGCATTTCGCTCTCCGCACGAACGTTGAGCCAGCGTTCCAGGCAGACATAGCCACCTGTGACGCAGCACCCATCGATGAAGCACAGCAACGCCCGCAAGCGCGCTGCTAAAAGAGCGGCAAAGAGTTACGCCATAGCTGTCAGATCATCAGGCCGGATCGAGCACCAGTACCGCTCCGCCGCTGGGAGCGAGGGGAACGCGTAGATGCGCTCCGGCTTCGATCGTGCCGCCATGGCCGGCGACATCGGTCGGCGTGGCGCCATCCACCCATGCACGGATCCGCCACTTACCATGGGACAGAAAATCCCGCGGGTCTCATCCCAGGCAGCCGGAACGATCCGACGGAACGCACCGCCGGGGGCCAGATGTCCCGCGGCGTCGATATAGGCACTGGGGGCGTCGGCGAGCGACTGGAGCGGACTGGGGTAAACGACAAACATCGCCAATTGCTGAGCGCGCGTGGTCATCACCTGCGGCAATGTGTGACGCACGACGAAGGCAGCGGACGTCGTGTTGCGGAAACCGCCCGGGGTATAATCCATCGGGCCGACAGCTGCACGTGAGTATGCCAGCCGAACATTGTACCCTGCCGTGACGCTGCGGCTCCACTTGTTATACTCGGCGCCCATTATAACCTCCTCGGTCATGAGGTTCGGATAGGTGCGTTCGAGCCCACGCGGCACCGGGGCACCGTGGATATTGACCATCAGATGGTGCCGAGCAGCCGCTGCGAGCAGACGATGGTAATAGCCGATCGCGATCTGATCCTGGCGGTAGACATAGTCGACCTTGATCCCGGCGATGCCCCATTGCTCGTAGAGCGCAAAGACATGGTCCATATCGCGGCCGATCGCATCCCAGTTCGTCCAGAGCCAGAGTTTCACGCCGCGCCCGGTCGTGCAGGCTAGCGGGAGATCATAGAGCGCACCTGCCTTCAGGGCGCTCGCGGCAACCGGAGCATAGTCGCCCTCGTGACTATTCAGATATTTTGAGTGCCGGACAGCGAGGCATGCGTAATCGCGCGGGAAGCGAAGCGCGGTCGTCTCGGACGACAGCCGTATTTCTCCCTCTCTTGGCTCGGCAGGAATCTCCAGCCTGAACGCTGCGCCCTGATCATAGGCCCGCAAGCGCAGCAGAAGTGCCCGTTACCGCCATTGAGTTCGCGCGCCCTGACCAGCAATTCCCCGTGTCGCGCGTTACCGTCGTTGGCCGACGCAACAGCCTCTGAGCTTTCGATGATCATGAAGCCGTACGCATCACCCTCTGGCCGCAAACCGACGTCCGAGGGGGCAACGACATCGCGATCATCATGCCGGATCCGAACGGCCAATCCGCCATTTTTCAGCCGACCGGCGACGATTTCGGTTCGGCCGTCAGGCGATCGAAACGAGGCCTCGCCCCATCTAGATGAAGAACGCCATGGATCCGGTAGACGAGATGCCCCCGCAAAAAACGGCGCTGGCCGGAAATTTGGTGGTAATTTAGCGCCGGGGGACAACCTCGACAATAATATCGCCCGCTTCCAGACGGGCGGCCTCGGGTTCCCAGAAGCAGAAGTCCTGATGCCCACGATAGATGCGGTGGCCGAGTCCGGTGGCGATGGCGGCAAGCGGTTTGCCGACCTCGTCGGCAGCGACCTCGCGTTCCCGCAGGACTACACGCCCGCCCGACGCGGCAAGATCGGCCATGTATTCGGCGGTGTGAGCGCCGTGCGTGGACCCGGCGAGCAGAAGGCCGGCAAAGCTGGCCGGGTTGATGACGACGTTTGCGCCTGCCTGATGCGCAATCGCTTCATTGTCCTCCGACCGGATCACCACGCTGATCGGTAGATCGGGCGCGATCCGCCGCGCTGTCAGTACGATAAGGATCGAGGTATCGTCACGGCCGGCGGAGACGATGAGCGCGCGGGCCTTGGAGAGACGGGCTGCCTTCAGCGCGGCGTTGCGCGTGGCGTTTCCCTCCATCACCGTCGTGCCGCAACTCTCCGCTGTGCGTAACGCCGCGGCGCGCTCGTCGACGACGACGATCATGCCCGGATCGGCGCCGCGACGGATGAGTTCGCTGACGGCCTCAGACCCGCTCGTACCGAAACCGGCGACCACGACATGGTCTTCGAGGTGTCGCTGGATCACCGACATGCGCCATTTCTCCCAGACGCCCTTGAGCAGAAAATCATATGCGGTACCTAAAAAGATGAGCCATACGAAGAGCCGGATCGGCGTCACGACGAAGGTATCGAACATCCGCGCCTGCTGGGTCACAGGCACGATGTCGCCGTAGCCGACCGTCGTCACGGTAATCATCGTGAAATACAGGATGTCGGCGAAGGTCACGGGCTCGCCCGAGTTCTGCCGCAGACCCTCGCGATCGAACCAGTGGACCGCGAGCGCGATGCCGATCAGCGCCAACGCGACCAGCGCCCGCCAGGACAGGGCCAGCCACGCCGGGGTTCGGCTCTGGCGGCGCAGGCGATAGTGCACCGTGTCTGCATCGTCAGTGTGCATGCCGTCTCTTGCCCATCCGCAGTGCCGCTGTGAAGTCTTTCGGTGATCCGCTTGATTGGTTGGCATTTGAGGAAGTTACAGACTTTCGACAGCGCCTGTCTGCAATCGCTTACGGTGGATCGACATGAGGATCCCAATCAGGATCTTGGCCGTACGCCGCGGAGCCCTGCCCGCTTCATCGAACGGACACCCGGCGAACCTTGTCTCATTCCATCATCAGCCGAACACTATAATCACTGCGGCGGTGGTCTAGGCCGGGGGCATTTGCTCGCCTGACGTAGAATGAAAGCGCAGATCGCGCTGAGGCACCGGAATGGTGACGCCGTGTTCCTTGAACAGGTCCCAGATGCGAAAGAACACGTCGCTTGTGACGTTGCCAACCCCCGCCTCGGGGCTGTCGATCCAGATCCGCAGGTCGAATTCCACCCCATTGTCGCCGAATTCCTTGATCCAGCAGACAGGGGCGGGTTCGGTCAGCACGCGGGGCGAGACGGACGCTGCCTCGACGGCAAGCCGCTGCGCCAGTCGCAGATCGCAGTCGAATGACACCCGAAACCCGACATGAACCCTGACGTCCCGGCTGGAGAAAGACCAGTTTTCGACTTCGTCGGTCATCAGCCGTTCGTTCGGGATCAGATGCTCCTTGCCGTCACGGGTCAGGACAGAGACCGCACGAACGCCGATCTTGTTGACCCAGCCGAAGGTATCGCCGACCGCGATGACGTCGCCGGGCTTGATCGATCGGTCGAGCAGCAGGATGAGGCCCGCGATCAGATTGCCGAGCGTCTTCTGCAGGCCGAAACCGATCGCGAGCCCGAACGCGCCGGAGAACACCGCCAGCGCCGTAAGATCGATGCCGAGAAGATCGATACCGACGAAGATCGCGACGGTGACGACCGCAATCTGAGCGAGTTTCTGGAACAGCACGCGTTGCGCCGCGTCGAGCAGCCGCGCCTGGCCGATCCAGCGCAGGATCAGCCCGAGCAGCGCGCGGGCGGCGAGGAACAGCAGGAGCGACAAGCCGACCGCGTTGACGATGTCGAGCAGCGAAATACGCCGGGTGCCGACCCCCATGCTCGCGCGGTCCAGCCCCGCGATCAACGGGGTCAGGCCCCCCAGTCGACTTGCCAGCACGATAAGAAACAGGGTGGCGGCAATCAGTGACGCCGGTCGGCTCCGAAGACCGAGCGCACGGCCGAACTGATAGGCCAGCGCCGCGACCGCGATGCCGAGACCCGCCGCAAGCAGAAGATCGGCGCCGGGGTTGAGCCCCCGAACGCCAAGAAACGCCGTCAGGACCAGCACCGTCACGCCGGCGCGGGTAATCGCCATCAGGCGCGGCGCGATCACGTCGGCGTGACGCGGCGCCAGGGCCGGCAGGAGGTATCTACAGGCAAGGCGCGCTGCAACGATGCCCAGGAGAAGGGCCGTGCTCAGGATCGCGACAGCCGCGATCAGGTCATGAAACGGCAGCGCCGTCCATTGATCCAGATAGGTCTGCCACCAGGCATCATGTTCCAACCGGTTCTCCAATGCCATCTCGTCGGCGTCGGTCACCCGACAATCACAGCGTCATTCCCATCTGGTCGCCGGATCCCTGTTAAACGGACTTGGCACCCCGGTCAGCCCTTGTACGTCATGCGCGTTACCGCCGTGCCGTTTGCGCTATTCCGGGCGAGGGATCGCTGGTGAAGTAGCGCGAAGGACGGGCGAGTTGCTCGGCACCACCTCTGTGCCCCCTGCCCTGTTATGCGATGCCAAAGCCGTTCGTCAGATACCAATGTCTTGAGTTGGTCGTCGTGCAACGGCTCTGCCCCAATCACGTACGTCAAATCGGTGAGCTTGGCTTACCGTTCGCGCCGGTCCTCGTGATACTCCTCGAGGACCTCCTTCACGTCCTTGCGGTCTTCGTTCGACACTGCGTCAGGCGCCTTGTTGGCGCCTGACCGGCCGGTCAGGCAAAGACGCGAATGTATCGGGAGATGGTCTGAACCCACATCTTCCAGCACCTCCAGGCTATGCACCTTGAACTCGGGTGTGACGAACATGTGGTCGAGCGGCCAACCGAGCAGCGGCGTGCGCGCGGGGAAGGTCGCGAACGTGCCCCGGCCGATCCGAGCGTCGAGATAGCCTCCGACGCGTTTGAACAGCTGCGAGGTGTGGGACCATGCGACATCGTTGAAGTCGCCGATGGCCAATACCGGCAACTTCGTACGGGCGGCGCGACTCGCCGCGATCGCGATCTCGGCGTCGCGTGCCTCGGTATCCTGCCCGGGAACGGGCGGGCGCGGGTGAAGCGCTATCACGCGAAATCGATCACCGGCCGTCAGCTCCGCATGGACCGACGGCGTATCCTTTTGTGCGATCGTTTCGATCCGCCCATCGCGCATCGGCAGCCGCGTGGCAAAGATCATGCCGTAGGTATTGCCGATCGGTTGTTCGAGCCGGTGTGGATAGCGCGCAAGCTGCTTGGCCAATGCATCGGCCCAACGCTGGTCGGTTTCCATCAATAGCAGGATATCGGGCCGAACCCGGTCGATCAGCCGCGCCGTTCGCCCATAGTCTCGATTGGACTCCAACACGTTCAGCGAAAGGACGCCGAAACACCGGCTCTGCGCGGTTGCGGCATCATCCGCAAAGGCCAGCTCCGTCTTGGCAAGCGGCGTATACGGATAGATGCGATAGAGTTGCCACCCGGCTGCGACGGCGCACCCCAACGCGATCCATCGTCCTGCCTGCCGATCCAGCCACAGCGCCAAGCCTCCGCCCAAGAGCAGGAGGCCGAGTATCTGGACCCGGGGAAAGTCCCAGATCCTAATCCACCATTCATTGGACTCGATGATGCTGAGCCCGGTTACGAGCATCAATACGCCTGTGAGGGCACGGATCGGAAATGTAGCTAGCCGCATTGCTGATGCCTAAGAGCGGCCTTGCCTTGGACCAAGCCCTATGACCTTCAGGCCGAGATATCACCGGCGCTGCTGCCGAAGCCGGAGCCGTATCGAGGCCATGTTCGGTCGTTTTAGAGACGGGCGCGGCGTCGTCAGTCGCGACGATCGATGCCAGAAGGCCTTCCTCTCCGCAATCGACCTCGCCACCACGGGCCTGGTGTAACACTGATTAACGAGTCGTCACCCTAGTAACGGGAGTTCCACCGATTCGTCGGCCAAAACGCTCTGTTCAACGAATATTGGATCCCGACTCGGTTTTAGTAGATTGCCATATTAACCACGACCGGGCAGGACGGTCTTGCCGCGGGGCGGCAGCATAATCCATTTAACTCAAAGGAAATTTTATGCGTTATTGGCAGAACGGCAAGCCTTTCAAGGGTTAAGTCGAAC
>Ga0265780_10006127_pt1 | contig 15024 bp, 11 predicted proteins | sample P1T30metagenome_FD_192432 | JGI IMG/M metagenome (GOLD analysis project Ga0265780, IMG submission 192432) | Plant litter microbial communities from East Loma Ridge, Irvine, California - P1 T30 | ecosystem: Environmental > Terrestrial > Plant litter > Unclassified | place: USA: California... | reverse complement strand
GCTGAGCATATCGCGCTCGCCCATCTGCGGCGCCAGGCACAGGCACAGGCGCTTGATGACGATGTCGCCGAAGTGGTGGCCCCAGGTGTCGTTGATGGTCTTGAACTTGTCGATGTCGATCACGCCGAACGCCAGCGGCTTGTTCTCGAGCGTGGCCTGGCGGATCAGGTCTTGCGTCTTGCGCTTCAGGCCGATCTTGTTGAGCAGGCCCGTGGCGCGGTCCTTGCCGATCAAGTCCTTGTTGACCCGGATCTTGGCCGCGCGGTTGATCAGTTGCGCCTCGAGCATGCCCGATCCCGTGTCAGGCAGGATCGCGTCGAAGCCGTCGCCCAGCGCGCGCCGGGCCAGTGCGTCGTCGGGGCGGCGCTGCAGCAGCACGACCTCGCGCACCGGATCGGCCTCGATATTCTTTTGCAGCACGCGCGCCAGGGCGTCCACCCGCAGGTAGTCGCTGTCGGGGATCACCACCAGGTCGGGCTGCACTTCCTTGACGCGCAGGTGCAGCGTGGATGGATCGGCATGATGAATGACGTCGATGCGCTGGGCCTGCAGCGCCGCCTCGTCCAGGCTGCCGGGCTGCCCGAGCGTCACCAGCGTGACGGCGTCGCCGCGCTTGTTCTGCACGAACAGGTTGAACAGCTTGTCGACCAACACATCGTTGGCGATCGGCTTTTCGGCGTAGGCCAGGCAGTTGCTGTCGACCAGCCGCTGCTGCAGCAGGAAGCGGCTGCCCTGGCGGCTCGATTGCAGGTACACGTAGCTGCGATCGGCCGGCAGGCGCGCCAGCAATTCGCCCAGCATCAGCGTCTTGCGCGCATCCTGCAAGTCGGCCTGCATATTGTGCAGGGCGTCCAGGTCGATCACGAACAGGCTGTTGCCATGGTCGGCTTCGACGGCGGCGACGTACTGCGCCAGCTCGCTGAAGAAGCGGATGTCGAAGTCGTACTTGTGCGCGTGCAGCAGCAATTCGGCCCGGTTGTCCTTGATGAAGAAATTCTGGGACAAATACAGGACATTCTGTCGGTACAGCGGCGTCTCGGTCGTCATGTCTGCTGGTCTCTGTGAATGCTTATCTTGCAAAACGACAATATTACATCTTGCCAGCCGAATATGACGCGATGCTGACGCAGCCGAACCGGTCTTTGCGTCGCGACAAATCCGCCACGCGTGTTACACAACGGCGATATACTCCCGCATTGCTTTTTTCATCCAGGGTGTTGTCTTGTTGAAATCGATCTTCTTGCCGGTTGCCTTCCTGGGCGCCGCGACCGCCGCCTTCGCCGACGAAGGCCAGTGGCAACCGCACCAGCTGCCGCAACTGTCATCCGAACTCAAACGCATCGGCATCACGCTGCCGGCCGCGAAGCTGGCCGACCTGGGCAAGCATCCGATGAGCGCCATCGTGTCGCTGGGCGGCTGCTCGGCCTCGTTCGTCTCGCCCGATGGCCTGGTGGTCACCAATCACCACTGTGCCTACGGCGCGATCCAGCGCAATTCGACCGCAGAACAGAACTATATCGTGAACGGCTTTTTGGCCAAAACCCGCGCCGAAGAACTGCCGGGCGGCCCGAACACGCTGGTGTACGTGACCGAAAAAGTCGAGAACGTCACCGGGCGCGTGCTGGACGGCCTGAACCCCACCTTGTCGGGCAGCGAACGCCATGCGCTGGTCGCCGCGCGCGTGAAAGCCCTGATCGCCGAATGCGAGACGGACAAGTCGACGCGCTGCTCTGTGCCGGCCTTCCACCGCGGCCTGGAGTATTACCGCATCAAGCAGCTGATGATCCGCGACGTGCGCCTGGTGCATGCGCCGTCCGACCGCATCGGTAACTTCGGCGGCGACATCGACAACTACGAGTGGCCCCGTCAGACGGGCGATTACGCCTTCTTGCGCGCCTACGTCGGCAAGGACGGCCGCCCGGCCGACCCGTCGCCCGACAACGTGCCGTACAAGTCGAAGGACTTCCTCGTGGTGTCGGCCGAGGGCCTGAAGAACGGCGATCCGATCCTGCTGGCCGGGTATCCGGGCCGCACCAGCCGCTACAAGCTGCCAAGCGAAATCCGCTTCGCGCGCGATGTGGATTTCCCGGCCAAGGCAGCCGCCATCACGGCCGATCTGGCGACCATCGCCGCAGCGACCCAGGGCAATCCAGCCTGGGACGTGCGCTACGCGAGCGTGGCCAAGAGCCTGAACAACGTGCTGAAAAAGACGCAGGGCCTGATGGACGGCTTCGCGCGCAAGGACATCGCCGCCATCAAGGACGTGCAGGACGCCGAGTTCCGCGCCTGGCAGCAGGCCCACGCCGGCGCCAACAAGAACCTGTTGACGGACCTTGACGCCGTGATCGCCCGCGACATGGCCTTGCAGCGCCAGGAAGCAGCATGGAACGAGGCGACCCACAGCGACCTGCTCAAGAGCGCGCGCACGCTGTATCGCCTGGCGCTCGAGCGCCAGAAGCCCGACGCGCAGCGCGATGCCGGCTATCAGGAGCGCGACCTGTCGTTCATCAAAGCCCGGTTGACGCGCCTCGAGCAATCGTTCGTGGCAAGCGTGGACGAGGCGCGCTTCAAGGCGGCGCTGGGCCGCTACGCGCGCATCGACGCCGCCGTGCGGCCGCAAGGCCTGGATGCGCTGCTGCCGACCGAGGCGGCATTGCCGGCGTTGTACCGCGACACCGAGCTGGCCGATACCGCCAGGCGCCTGGCCTGGATCGGCAGGGATCCGCAGGTGTTTCGCGCTTCGAACGACCCGTTCATCGCGCTGGCCGTGCGTCTGCACGACGCCGGCATGGCGCTGGAAAACCGCCGCAACGACATCGACGGCAACCTGGAACGCGTGATCCCGCAGTACATGGCGGCCGTGATCGCGTTCAAGACGTCGCAGGGCAAGCCGGTCTACCCGGATGCCAACTCGACGCTGCGCGTGACGTATGGCACCGTGGCGCCGTACGCGCCGCGCGACGGCTTGATCAAGGGGCCGTTCACGACAGTGGAAGGCATCCTCGAGAAGGAAACCGACAAGGACCCGTTCATCGTCCCGGCCGCGCTCAAGGCGGCGATCCAGGGCAAGCGCTACGGCGTGTTCAAGGACAAGGCGCTGGGCACGGTGCCGGTCAACTTCCTGTCGAGCGCCGACACCACGGGCGGCAATTCGGGATCGGCCGTGATGAACGGGCGCGGGGAGCTGGTGGGCCTGAACTTCGATTCGACCTATGAATCGATCACCAAGGACTGGTACTTCGACACCGCCATCACGCGCGCGATCCACGTGGATATCCGCTACATGCTGTGGGTGATGAAGGAGGTTGACCATGCCGACAACCTGCTCAGGGAAATGACGGTCAAGTATCCGAAGAAGTGATTTTGCTCGCATACCACTTCGGGCGTATCCAGCGTAGTTGCACCATGCACGTCGTCCCCGGCCTCGTCGGCCACCTTGGACGGGACCCAAGTAATGCATGCGTTGTAGAGACGCCGGCAAACTTGGGTTCCCGCCTCCGCGGGAACGACGGTTTTTCGGCCAACGATGTTGTCCCGCGTTTGCTGTCATCCTCTGCTTGAGCAAATGAACGAATCCCTCATCCTCGCCGGTCTCACGACAACGCCACTCGAACTGATCTCGTTCCTGCTGGCCGTCGCCACCGTGGTGCTCAATATCCGCCAGAAGCACTGGGCCTGGCTGTTCTCGATCGCCTCGTCGGCGACCTACGCCGTGGTGTTCTTTGACGCGCGCCTGTATGGCGACATGGGGCTGCAGTTCGTGTTCATCGCGGCGTCGATCTGGGGCTGGTACACCTGGCTGCACGGCGCCGGCAATGCGCCGCTGGTCGTTACGCGCATCAAGCCGGGCATGCGCGCCTGGGTGCTGGTCGCCTGGTTCGCCGGCTTCGTGCTGCTCTCGACCTTCCTCGATCAGTTCACCGACACCGACGTGCCGCACGCCGACGGCTTCCTTACCGCCGGCAGCCTGCTCGGCCAGTTGCTCCTGGCGCGCAAGAAGCTCGAGAACTGGCATATCTGGATCGCCGTCGACATCCTGTACGTCGGCCTGTACGTCTACAAGGGCTTGACGCTTACGGCCGTGCTGTATGGCGTGTTCGTGCTGCTGGCCGTTGCCGGCCTGCGCACCTGGTCGGCGCACGTGGAGAAGCGGGCGTGACGGCGCCTGTGGCGCGCATCGCCATCCTGGGCGCCGAGTCGTCGGGCAAGTCCACCTTGTCTGAAGCGCTGGCGCGCCGCTATGGCACCGTGTGGGTGCCGGAATACCTGCGCGAGTTCGTCGACGTCAATGCGCGCGTGCCGCGCGAGGAAGACCAGTTCGGGATCGCGCGCACGCAACTGGCGCGCGAGGACGCGGCGGCCGCGTGCGCGGCGCGCTATCTGTTTTGCGACACGACGGCGCTGATGACGGCGCTGTACAGCCGCGTGTACTGGAACCGGGTGGACGATCAGCTGGCGCAGCTCGCGGCGCGCCACGCGTACGCCGTCACGCTGGTGACGGCGCCCGATGGCCCATGGGAGCCGGACGGCCTGCAGCGGGAATCCGAAGAAGTGCGCCAGATGGTGCACCGGATGCTGCTCGAGACGCTGGCCGATCGCGGCATCGCCTATACCTTGTTGGCGGGCGACCTGCCGCAGCGCCTGCGGCAGGTGGAACAACTACTGGGAACACCGTAACTACTGGCGCTTACGCCTTCGGCAGACCCGCCGCCAGGTCGAGCCACGACTGCGGCTGCGGCTTGCCGCGTTCGCGCACGCCGAAGAACGTCACCACCAGATCGCCCTGGTCGTCGAAGAATTCGATCGATGTCACGTTGGCGCGGCGCACCACGTAACCGCTCCGGAACGCGGTCTCGCGCAGGTGCAGGTTGAAGTCCGGGTCGAGCACATTGAACCAGCCCTCGGCCGCCATCACCTTGTTCACCTTGCCGCTGTAGATCTGGATCAGGGCGCCGTTGCCGAGAAACGCCATGATCCCGACCTGCTGTTTCGCCGCGTCTTCCAGCAGTTTGCGCACCGCCTGCGGCGCAACTTTCTGCACCATGCCCGCCGGCGCCAGGCGCAGCGCCTGTTCACGCGTCAAGCCGAATTCGGCCACGATGCGGTTGAACTGGTGCACGTCGGTCATCTCTTTCCAGGCCAGCTGGAATTCGGCCAGGTCGATGGCGCTGTCGGCTTTTGCCGGCGGCTTGGGCGCGGCCGGCGTCACGCCAAGCAGCGCGTCCTGGCGCGGATGGCGAAAGTCCGCTGCCAGCTTGTCGAACACGGCAACGCCGGCCTCATTGCGCAGATACAGCTTGTGCACCGCATTGCCATTGGCGTCGAAGAACTGCAGGCTGCGGCTCACGGCGCCGTCGCGACCAGGCGCCGTCACGGCGAACGCGTGCTTCCATTGGGCGAACTGGAAACGCAGGTCGATTGGCCCGCCAAGGTAGCCGCCGGCGATGTTCAGGTTGCGCGCTTCGCGTTCGGATTCGTCGCGGCTGGCAGTTTCGGCCTGCTTTGGGAGGCGGGTGGCGACGCCCGTCGTTTCGATCACGCCATTCTCGTTGCGCGTCAGGGCCATTACCCGGCCGAGGTCGAGGGCGCGGCGCATGATCTCGCGCGGTGCGTCGCTGGCGTCGCTCAGGCGCACCACGGTGCTGCCGATGCCGGTGGCCAGAAGTTCGGCCTCGGACACCTTCAGCAGGCGCGCGACGTCGCGGGCCTGCAGGCGCGGTTGCTGCGCCTTGAGCGTGTTGAATTGTTCCAGCAGCGGGTCGGCGGCGTGCGCCGAACCGATGGCCAGGGCGATGGCGACGGCCAGGATGGGGCGAATGAATGGCATGGTGTGCTCCTTGTGCGGTCAGTAGGCAAGCTTGAAGGTGATGGCGGCGTAGCGGCCCGGGCGCGCCTGGCGCTCGATGTCGGCCGCCGTGACGGCGTTGGTGGCGGCGACCAGGCCGCGCGACGAGGCGTAGTCCCAGTACTTCTTGTCGCCCAGGTTGTAGACGCCGGCCGTGATCGAGGCGTGTTCGCTGATGTTCCAGTAGCCGGTCAGGTCCATCACGGTATTCGACGGGATGGCGTAGAACGGCGTGGTCACGCCGCCGATCACGTCAGTCTGCGCCTGCTTGGCGCGGGTGTGGACGACGGCGAAGGCCGCGCCGCCGCGCTGAAACGGATCGTCCCAGGCCGCGATCAGGCTGGCTTTTTTCGGCAGGGTCGAGGCCAGCTCGCTTTCCCGGCCGGTGCGCAGATTGCGCGCCTTGCTGCGCTGAATACCGCCGGCCAGCGTGAGCTTGGCGCCCCTGAGATCCTGGCGCCACTGGCCCAGATCGGCGTCGAGCGTGAGTTCGCCGCCCCAGGTGCGCGCCGCGCCGACGTTCTCGGGGCGGAACAGGCCGAACGTGATGTTCGGGTAGTTGATCGGATCGCGCGGCTGCGACGCGTATTCGATGAGGTTCTTGTAGCGCGTGCTGAACAGCGCCGCGTGCAGGCGCAGGCCGCGCGCCACCTGGCCCTTGAGGCCAAGTTCGAACGCATTGCTGGTTTCCTTCGCCAGGTTCGGGTTGCCGATCACGGCGTAGGCATTGCCGGTGCCGGTGTAGCTGAGAGAATCGTAGGTGCCGGTGCGCTCGGCGGCCGTGGGCAGGCGCGTGCCGCGGCTGTATTGCAGGTAGGCGGCGAGGTTGGGCGCCAGGTTGGCCGTGAAGCCCAGGCTCGGCGTGACGTAGCTATCGGTCTCTTTCGTCAGTTCGCGGCTGGCCGCCGGCATGCCGATCGCGTAGTTGGTCAGATCGTTCGGCTTGAGTTCGCGCCAGTGGTAGCGCAGGCCGGGCGTGATGGTGGCCCAATCCGACAGCGCGATCTCGGCGCGCGCGTGCGCCGACAATTTGAGCGAGGCCATGTCGGCCATGCGGTTCTTGTTGGTGACCTGCCGGGCGCCGGTGGCGACGATGATGCGGTCTTCGCGCCAGGGGCGCTGCGTGTCGACCTGTTCGGCGCTCACGCCATAGGCCAGCGTGTGGCTGCCCAGGCGCTTGCCTGCATTGCTGGTCAAGCCCACGCTGCGGTTGTCAAAGGCGGTGGCGATGGTGCGCAGGCTTTGCACGCCGCCCGAGATATAGCGCGCATCGGTGACGTCCCGCACTTCGCTGTCCTGCACGAAGACGCGGCTTTCCAGCGTGTCGAACCACGGCGCGCTGCCCGTGTACAGGTGGTCGACGCTGACGCGATCGCGTTTGGTCTTGCCGGCCTGGCGCGCGCCTTCCGGATACAGCGCGCCCTGCTTGTTCAGGTATTCGCGCTCGTGCTGCGCGCGGTAGCTGTCGACCGTCGCCGTGAAGCGGTGGCCGAGCCACGGCGACCAGGACAGCTTGGCCAGCAGGGCGTCCGAATCCCAGTCGTCCGGGTTCAGCGGCGTGCTGCCGCGCGAATCGAGCGCTTTGCCGGCGCGGTGCACCAGCACCGCCAGCGCCTTGAACATGCCCGACTGCGCCGCGCCGGTGAGCGCATGCATGCGCATGTCGTTGGCGCCGTTGAAGCCGAACTTGTAGTCGGCGTAGGTCGGGCGCGTGTCGCTGACGTAGTCTTCGGGCGCCTTGGTCACGAACGAGACGTTGCCCCCCAGGCCCTGCGCGCCGGCGCCAGCGGGCGCGGTGCCCGACTGGATCGTCACCGAGCGGAACGTCTCGGGATCGAAGTAATCGCGGCCGACACCGAAGCCGTTGACGGTGGAGGCGTCCGGTTTGGGCGCCGCTTCGGGCAGTTCGATGCCATCGAGCTCCAGGCCGACGCGGTTGCCTTCGACGCCGCGGATATTGAAGCCCGTATTGCCGGCGCCATCCCACACATTGCCGCCGCCGCTGGCAGCGCCCGGCACGCTGACCAGCGGCGCATAGCGCGCCATGTTCTGCATGTCGGTGGCACCCTGGCGCGCCAGGGCGCTCGTGCCGAGCACGGTGACGGTGCCGCTCGTGGCGTCACGCTGGCCGGTGATGACGATCGGTTCGAGCGCGGCCGGCGGCGTGTAGGGGGCGTTGTCGGCAAACGCCTGGGCGGTGAAGGCGCAGGCGAGCAGCGCGGAAAGAAGTCGCAGGCCGGGAAGGGATGCTGCCATGGTATCCAGTCAAAATGGGTTGCACACGCGCTGATGGGCATGCCCTGCAATACCGGCTTGCGCGATCAGCGCCATAAATGAGAATGCTTCTCATTTCTTGTGTATACTAGATGATAATGATTCTTGTTCGCAATGGCTAATTCAACCATTTGAGCAAAGTAGTTTGTAGCGTCAATTGATTTACTGTTTCCCATCGGCATTACAATGTGCCACTTTGTGAAGACGGGGCGGGGCGCAATGAAGAATTGGATTGGCCGCATGCTGGGCGGCGCCGGGAAAGACGCAGCCGCTGCGGCGCCTGCCGGCACGGCGCTGGCGTTCGGGGACGACCAGGCCATGGCGGCCGAGGTGCACGCCACCTATTACCGCTGGCTCACGGCCAGCAGCGGCGGCACGGCCTCGTCCGGGCAAGAAGCGCAGATCCTGCGCGAAGTGAATTCCCTCGCCGCCGATCCCGTGTGCGCGTCCGGCCTCGTGCCGCGCATTCCCGAACTGATCTCGCAGCTATTGACCGCGCTGTCGGACGAGAACATTTCGACCGGCGCACTGTCGGCGCAGGTGGGGCGCGACCTGGTGCTGGTCGCCGAAGTGATGCCAGCCACTGGGATTTTCCGCCCGACGTCGTCGAGGCGATCGCGCAGGCGGGCGAGACCGATGCCCCGAATCTGGCCCAGGCACTGGCGCAGGGCGATCGCATCGCCAAGCTGCGCCTGCTGCTCGATGCGGACGTGATTGGCGCGGACGATGCGCTGGTCACGCAGGGCCTGAACGGGTTCCAGCGGCACTGTCTGGGCAAGCTGCAGGATTTGTCGGGTTGACTTATCCCGAAAACCGGCCAGTGGCCGTATCCGGCTCGAGTTGCAGGCTGACGTTGCGCGCGGTGAGCAAGCGGTTGATGGCGGCGATCGATGCGGCGTCGGCCTTCGACCGGTCGTTCTGCGCGGGATGAATCAGGCCGGCATGCAGCATGATCGTGATGGCCTGGACCGCCTGGTTGACGGCGGCAGGTGACGCCGGGCGCAAGCCCAGCTCGCTGAAGGTGAACGTGGATTGTCGGTCGGCCAGCGCGAGGATGCGCAGGAACCCGTCATCCGTTACGTCGATCGGTCCGAACGGCGTGGCGATGTCGTGCAGGTCGGGATCCGGGCGTTGTGGATTGCGCCTGAAGGTGAGGGCGTTCAGTGCGTCCCAGTATTGCTGCCCGCTCGGGCGGGCGGCATTTTTCTGGAACACGTCGGCCCGGTGCGGGCGCCCGCTGGCCATGTCCTTCAGGGTTTCGACAAAGGCTGGCGAGGGATTCTGTTTTAGCAGCGGCTGCAATTCACGCGGCATGGAGAAGGCCGGGTCCAGGTTGTAGAACATGTCGGCCGAACCAACGAACGACAGGCTCGCCTGCGCTGCCAGCCGGTGGACCTCGCTGGCATGCTGCACGCTCCAGTAGTCGCTCAGCAGATCATGCGCGAGGTTGTCGGCGCCAGCACCGCGCAGGCCGCGCAGGCGTTGTTTCAGGCGCGGTTGGTCATCGGCATACCCGATCGCCAGCAGATGGTCGACGGCATCGAGCGCGTGCGCGACCGCGACGCGTGAATCTGTGGTGGCTGGCCCGATCAGGCCGCGCACCAGGTGCTGCACCGGCAGCATCGGCGTCGACCCTGGATGACACATGTAGTGCAGGCAGAACAGGCCTTTGGGTGTGAGGTGCCGGGCGACGATTTCGAGGATGTTGCGCTGGCTGGCGGGCGCAACCCAGGACCAGACGCCGTGACAGTTCATGAAGTCGAACTGCCGCGTCGTATGTTGCAGGAACTGCTGGAAATCACAGCAGATGAATTCGATATTCTTCAGGCCCATATCGCGCGCCAGCGCAGTGGCAAGCGCGATGTGGCGCGGATTGAAATCGACCCCGGTGACATGCCCGACCGGATTCAGGGCCGCCGCGACGATGGCGTTGAAGCCCGTGCCACAGCCAAGTTCGCAGTAGCGGTACGGCGCGTCGAGGTCCGGGCCATGGAGGCCGTGCAGGCGGGCGATGGTCGACAGCCAGAGCGGCTGTGTCTCCGGATAAAAATACGATGGATACACGCTATCCATGACGTAGCCATTCTGTTTGTGCATGGATAGTGGCGCTCTGCTGCGTTGGTTGCCGGTGCCTAGAACGTGTAGGCGACGGCGGCCGAATAGCGGCGCCCGTCGATATAGCCGTTCGAGCTGTTGCCGACCTGCTTGTCGGCCAGGTTGTAGACGCCGAGCTTGAGCGTCACGTTGCGGCTTGGCCGGTGCACGACACCCATGTCGATCAATGTATAACTTTGCGAGGTGGACGTGGCGGTCACGAGGTCGGTGCTGATGAAATGGCCCACGTAGGCCGCCTGGCCCCAGAAGTTGGTGCGTCTGGACAGATCGTAGTTCAGGCCCAGGTTGGCGCCGTGCTTGGCCTGGTCGTTGAGTGGACTACCCTTGTTGGCGCCGGTCAGCTGCTCGGAATCGGTCAGCGTGTAGTTCGAGCGCAGCGTCAGGTCTTTGGTCAAGCTGTAGTCCAGCGCCAGTTCGACACCGCGCACGCGCGCCTTGTTGACGTTGATCGTCTCTTTGTAGCCGTACTGGTGGGCCGGATACAGATTGCCGTTGTAGGTGCAGGCGATATTCGGCCGGCACAAAAAGTCGGGCGAGCGCACGATCTTGTCGTCGAAATCGGTCTGGTAGGCGACCGCGCTGGTCTTGAGGCCCAGGTCGGCGCGGTCGTAGTCCACGCCGACCTCGTAGCTCACGCTGGTTTCCGGCTTGAGGTTCGGATTCCCGATGCTGACGCCGCCCATCGATGACGACGAGAAATCCGGGGCCGAGTTGCGTAGCGACGGCGCCTTGTAGCCGGTGATGGCGCCGCCCTTGAGGGTCAGGGCCTCGCTGGCGCGGTAGACCAGGTACAGCTTCGGGCTCCAGTTGCCGCCATACTGGTCGTTACGGTCATAGCGCGCGCTGCCGCTCAGGGCCAGGCCGTCGATCAGGCGCCATTCATCCTCGACGAACACGGAATACTGCGAGCGCTCGATGGTGACATAGCCGTCGTTGGGCGTGTTGAACACGTTCAGGGCACTGGTCGCGCCGTCTTTCAGTGTTTCATCCTTGTAGGTAAAGCCGCCGGTGAGCGTGTGGGTTTCGCCAAGGCGCCATGTGCCCTGGCTGTTGAGCGTGAGCGTCTCGAAGTCGATGCCGCGCAGGGCGCCGCTTGGCGCGCTGGTGCGGTCAGTGCGGTTTTCTGCCGCATCGTAGTTCAGGTAGGTGCTGGTCGTGATGTCGCCGTAGCGGCCATCGTGCTGCAGATATACGTTGTCCTTGACCGATGGCTGGTAGGTGGCGACCGCCGTGGCGGCCAGCGAGCGGCCCGGATTGCGATAGCGGTCGGTGTCGGTGCGGCTGGCGCCAAGCGTGGCAGTGTTGTTGCCGTCGGCCTTCCAGGTGATCTTCGCGCCCAGGTTGCGATTCCTGTAGTCGGCATCGCCCGTGGACGTGTCGCCGAACTGCACCGCGCTGCCTTCGTCGGTACCCCGGAAGCCCCCCGACAACTGGATACCCAGCACGTCGTCCACCAGCGGACCATTGAGCAGGAAGCTTGTGTTGTACGCATCGCCATTGACGTCGTTGCCGCTGTCGGGCAGCACGTATTCGGCCGTCACGGCGCCGCGCCACTTGTTGGAGACCTTCTTGGTGATGATGTTGATCACGCCGCCCATGGCGTCCGAGCCGTACAGGCCCGATGCCGGCCCGCGGATGACTTCGACGCGTTCGATCATGTCCAGTGGCGGCATGAACGAGAGCTGCTGTCCTGTGCCCTGGCCGTTGTACTCGAACGTGTCGCCGCCCTGCGCCGGCCGGCCGTCGATCAGGTACAGGGTGTAGGCGCTGCCCATGCCGCGAATCGAGATCGATTGCTCGGTGCCGCTGCCTTGCACCGTCACGCCCGGCACGAACTTGAGCACGTCGGCCAGGTCGGTGTACGAGCGCTTGGCGATTTCCTTGGCGCTGATGACGGTGATCGAGGCTGGCGCGTCGCGGATATTCTGTTCGTAGCCCGAGGCAGTGACCACGACGGTGGCCAGTTCCGGATCGGGCGTTTGCTGGGCCAGCGCATGCGCGCTCACGAACAGCAGCGGAATGATGGCGGCGATCGGGGTGCGGGTAAATTGCGGGGCAGTACGGACGTGACGGTGCATGGATCGGTTTCTCTCTGGTTAGGACATGGTTATTGTTATGGCAGCGTGGCGGGGAGCAGCCGGGCCAGCGGCATGAGGGCAATCAGCGCAATCAGCGCAATGAGCGCCAGGCTGCAGCGCCAGATGCTGCGCGGCCGATACGTCAGTTGCAGGGCCAGCGCGAGGCAGGCGAAGGTGAGCAGCCCAAGCCAGGCTGCGATGCCCACCGAGACGCCCCACGTGCGCAATGCCGGCGCCAGCGCCACAGCCAGCACGAGCCAGCCACCGTAGCGCAGGCCCTGCACCAGTCGGGGCGCCGGAACACTGGCAAGGAGCTGGTGCTGGTGGCGCGACATCGTGGCGCTGATCATGGTCATGGCCAGGTAGCACAGGCCGAATATGAGGAAGGTCATCATGGCGTCACCGGCGCAGAAGGAGCGGCGGGCGCCGGGCGCGCCGGTGCTGCGGTCTTGCGTGCCTTGCCGATCAGATGCGCGGCGATCGTGGCGAAGATCGACGCCAGGGCCAGCATCGCCAGGTCGACGCCGGCAATACTCAGCTGGCCCAGCACCAGGCTGCTGACCAGGCCGTGCCCGCCGGTCAGTGGGTTGAGCAGCGGCAGCAGGGCGAACAGCACGGCTGCTCCGATACTCTGTTCGATCCAGGCCGCACGCGCGGGCCGCAGCACGGCGTGCACGAGGCTCGCCAGCCAGACAATGAAGAAACCGTTGATTTCCCAGCCCGTGCGCCCGGCCATGTCGGCCGGCAGCAGCCGGTTCAGCCAGAAGTAGCCGGCGGTGGCCATGGCCAGGCCGGTGATGACGGCGATATTGCTCTTCTCGACCAGGTGGTGGCCCCATGGTGTGCGCCCTAATTTGCGCCGTTCGGGCAGGCGCTTGACGACCCACAGCACCAGGCCCGTGCCGACCATGGCCGTGCCGGCCACGCCCGACAGGAACAGCAGCCAGCGCACGGTCGGTCCGGCGAAGTCGCCAAGGTGGGCGACCACGACGACGTTGTAGATGGCGTTGGCCGCCGATTGCGGTGCTGGCGCCGGCTGCTCGCGCAGCGTGCCGGTAGCGGCGTCGAAGCGCAGGCGGCGCGCGGCGCCGCGCGACAGCAGGCTTTCGCTGCCATGCTCGCGCAGTTCGATCGTGGCGCCGGGCTTGCCGGGCTTGTTGACGGTGACCGTGCCGACGGCCCGGCCCGGCCACTGTGCTTTAGCCTCGGCCAGCATCGGCACGATTGCCACCGCCAGGTCGACCGGCTGGGCATCGGCCATCGGGCGCGTACCGCGCCGTGGGGCACCGTCGCCACCACCACCACCACCACCGCCGCGCCGCTCGGCGTTGTAGGCCTGGCGATCGCCCTGGTACACGGCGTCGACCGGCCACGCCATCAAGGTGCCCATCAACAGCAGCAGGCCGCTGAAGGTGATCATGACGTGGAAGGGCAGGGCCAGCACGGCGGTGACGTTATGCGCGTCGAGCCACGAACGCTGGCCCTTGCGTGGCCGGAACGTGAAGAAGTCGGTGAAGATTTTCTTGTGCGTGATGACGCCGCTGATGATCGCGACCAGCATGAACATCGTGGCGATGCCGACGATCCAGCGGCTGACGGCCCGTGGCATCGAGTGCAGCTCGAAGTGGAAGCGGTACAGGAACCCGCCACCGCGCGTCTCACGTGGCGTGATCTGCTCGCCGGTGGCGGCATCGAGCTCGGCGCGTTTGGTGCCGGCCCGGCCCGCGTTCTCCGAACCCGGTTCGCGCCAGCTTGCCGCCACCGTCGTGCGGCGCTCGGTGGGCAGGTTCAGCGTCCAGGCCGTGGCGTTCGGCGCCAGCGTGTGCATGCCGGCCAGCGTCGCCTGCACTGTCTGGTCGACATCGCCGGTCGGCACCGAGCGATGCAGCTCCGGCTTCATCCACAGGCTGATCTCGTCCTGGAAATAACTCAGGGTGCCGGTGAAGAAGATCACGTACAGCAGCCAGCCGAGAACGATGCCGGTCCAGGTGTGCAGCCACGACATCGATTGCCGGATGCCCTCGGGTTTGTGATCGATTCTCACGCCGCGCCTCCATAGGCCCAGGCGCCGACTGCGAGTACGGCGGCAGGAACCAAGATGCCGATCGCGGCGCGCCATGTGCTGGCGATGGCGAAGACCCAGATGGCGGCGCAGGCGTGGACGACAAAGGCAAGCATGGTGGCAGTGAGCACGGCATCGAGGCGCGTCATGCCTAGTGCTGGCAGCAGGTGGCCGAGCCAGATGGCGCAGGCGGCGGACAGGGCGTAGCCGCCGAAGATGGCGACCAGGCTGCGCACGGCGACAGCCCAGCGGTAGCGGGTGAGTGTGGTGCTCGCCGCTTGCGCTGGGGCAGGGGTGCTAGGGGTGGTGTGCATGGCGGGGTGGCCGTCGTCGTTGTTTTTCTAAACGAGAATCATACTCATTTGCGTTTGAAAAAGTATGTCAAGTTGTGACAAGACTTGGCAGGGGTGAGTGATTCTGGCAGGCGAGGGTATGGTGCGGGATAGAGATTGCGACGTTGATGAAACGCTGAGGTGGAGGGTCTTTGCTGGAGTTTCGGCGCAGTGCGGAGATCGTGCTAATGATTTTCGGATGGGTGTGTCAAAAGGCTTTGCTGGCATTCAGGGGAGAAGTGGTTTGGTGCGAGCTGGATCCCCGAACGACGTGGCACAAAGAGAATAAGCTGTTAGCACTTGATCTTGATAAGACAG
>Ga0265780_10006126_pt1 | contig 15027 bp, 14 predicted proteins | sample P1T30metagenome_FD_192432 | JGI IMG/M metagenome (GOLD analysis project Ga0265780, IMG submission 192432) | Plant litter microbial communities from East Loma Ridge, Irvine, California - P1 T30 | ecosystem: Environmental > Terrestrial > Plant litter > Unclassified | place: USA: California... | reverse complement strand
TAATTCTCCTGCATTAGTATACTTTCTTTATTTATTTTATAACTTTATTTTATTAGAGGGACGGAGATGCAAGGAACTATATACACAGGGTGTTTGCCACATGGAAGCTTCAGGAACATTACTATGTACAAGAATCTCTTCAAGTAACTTAGCTAAAATTATGATGTAATGCAATTAGTCTTAGACATACCCATTAACTGGTCTGAGCTAAGCCACAGCCTTAATAGCCGCTAGGGATAAATTACGGAGCGATGATTACATCAGACGTGCGGGGCTGCTTGGCGCGATCCGAGGTACAAGTCACTGCAGCAATCTTGCGTTAACATGGGTGTCGCAGCGACCACAAAGCTAGACATGACTTACTGTGTTGTTCTATAGTCACTAGGACATCACAGAACTGTTTCATAAGTGTTGCAGGCGCAAGGAGTGTCTAGGAGGTGCTGCAACGAAGTAGTGCTGTTAGACTCGAAAGCAAGACTGCTTGTAACTTTTGCGCAGAAGCAGCAACAACAACGTATTTTTTAGATAAAAGAATTGAGAAATGTCTATAAGTAGCCAAAGTGTATTAATAAAACTGTCTTATAGCTAGCAGCAACGTGTGCGACCAATGTGGTCTGTCTGAATTCAAAGTACCCCTCGTTTGTCCCAGCACGGAGGGTGTCCCAGCACACAGGGAGGGAAGTTAGTCCCATGAGAGACTAGTTGGTACGGCTCCTTCAAGGCTCACATGTCGCTGAAGATACATTCACAACATCACGTCAATCTTAGCACGCATGTTCCAAGAAAACTAATCCATTTGCTACCGAGCCTCATAGGAAAATAGGTCAAGGGGAGAAACAAATTCATCCAAATAAGAGAGCCGTGCCCGAGTGAAAGCGCCAGTGATTGCGCCCCATCTCAAGGTGATGCCGTCGAGGCTTCTGTGTCGGTATAAGGGAGTGTGATAACCTGTTAACGCCCCCAACCAACAAGCCAATACTAATTGGAACATTTAAACTCCCTGGAAAAATTCGCCGCTCTTGTACACTTACCAAGCGGTCATGGTCAAGCTACTAAAGCTTCCAAGCCACCGGCTTCCGCATTCAGTGGGTCGTGAAGTTCGACACAATCGACACGAACGCCTCTCTGCACCTCGGTTCGCTCAAGGCATCTCCTCGTCGCTAGCGTCGAGGATATCGTACTCCTCGTCAGTCATGAAGCTCTCGTCATCGGAGTGGAGTGCAACGCTCTCAGCATCCTCGAAGAACTCGTCATCGTCGGCGACAGTGACGGTGCGAGCGGTGATGCTCTTCTCTGACTTCGGAGAGTCTGGCTGACCAGTTGTGATATTCTCGTAGGTGCTGGACTCTGGAGACTCCTTGGCTAGCGTAGGGAAGATCATGCCAGATGATGAGGGCTCTGGAGCACGCTCAATCGGCTTCTCCTCGACGGGCAGCTCGGCGGTAGACTGCTGAGCTGGCTCCTCAGTCTTAATCTCCGGCTCCTCAGACTTGATCTCCGGTTCCTCGTGCTTGATGGTGGCGAGGGCAGCCTCATGCTCGCGGCGGCGGTTCTCAAGAAGACGCTCAACAGCAGCTTTGCGGACACGCTGGATGCGCTCCATGTTCTGCTGATCAAGCTGCTGCTCAAGCTGCTGCACTCGAGATTGCTGGGCAGCCTTCATCTTGTCGAGACGAGCCTGGAGAAGACGCTCGTACATGGGAGACGAGGTCATGCTGCTCATGGAAGGGGCGGCGGGAGCTGGAACGGATGACTGAGTGGAAGGGGATGGGGCAGAAACGACCTTGATGTCGCACCAGAGACGGTGTCCGAAAGGAATGCCATCGGCGGTCTTGAGGCGCCAATAGGAGATGGCGGTACCCTCACGTTTGGGCGCCCTCATGATGACACGGAAAGAGATCTCCTCGCCAGCCTCGACCTCGCGACCCATAACGTTGCTCTCGCTCGCATCAGCAAGCTCAGCATGGCTCAATGGGCGAGTGTTGTCGATATTAAGCATGTTGTCGCCTCCAACGTGGCGGACGCTACATCCTGAGGGCCAGGCATTGGGGCCTGGGTTGCGGAGAGTCCAGACTTGAACGAATTGCATACCAGAGTTGATCTTGGAGCCGTCGAGAATGGTGTCGCGAATGAAGTGAGCATCAAGGCCCTCGTTGCGAGAGTCCTCCATAGGCTGAGTCTTGGAGTGGACGTCTTCGCTAGGGGCGGCAACAGTCTTTTCCTGCACTGGCTCAACCGACTCCACGAGGAGATCACGAATGGCAATTTTCTCCTTCTTGACCTGGGGCTCCTCAGATGGCTTCACGTCAACAATGGTCTGCACCTGAGTGGCAGCATTGGTGGAGGGAGCAACTGGAGTGGTCTCAGTGGCGGTAGATCGGCTTGGTGGCTGCTGGTCACCGAGCTTAGCCATAGGCTGCCCAAGGCGATCATCGTTCAAGGTAGTGACGCTCACGCTACGAACTGGTGTCTTGAACTTGATGAGAGGATGGGTATGGTTGTGCCTATTGCTAGGATGGGCCTCGCAGTTCTGGCAGAAGTCGGTGTCGTGGCAGACAGCGCACTTGTATCGGATGCCCTCGATGTATGAAAGGTTCTCCTTGTCCTTGCACAGCGGTCCATCGCAGTAGATGCCGTGGTGGCGGTTGCCGCTACTGAGCGGCTCGGCCAGAGGCTCGTAGATGGGCACAAAACGATGGCGAGGATGGATAAACTTGGCGTTCTTGACGCACTCGGAGCAGAGGTCCCAGTCGGGGCAGTTCAAGCACTTGTGGCGGATGCCGTAAATGAACTTATCGCAGCCATCGCAGACAGCCGAGTGGCGGACGTTGCGCCCTGAGTTGCAGAGGAAGTCAGCCAGGGTTGGGAGAGCCGTCTCTGGATTGGCAGCCTTGAAGGCGTGTCCGGGATGGTGGCCGTGCTTGTTGCTAATGTGGCAGTCCATGCACAAGTCGTAGTCCTCGCAGGATAGACAGGTGACGAACTCCTTCTCGGGCAGGCTCTTAACGCAGCAGTTGCAGGTGCGCGTTGGCTCGTCCTCGAATGCGACCGACTGCTTCTCGTCGGTGAAGGCGCCCGGAACCTCCTGGGTGTCCTCGGCCTTGACTTTGGGCGGGATGCGCTGGGTGGTACTGTTCACGACGCAGCCGTTCTTGACGAAGCGCTTGACCATCCAGTGGCCAGAGCCGGGGCAGTGGATGCCGGTGTCAACGCACGCCGGGCACAGGTCGTAGTCGCCGCCGTCGCAGACGCTGCAGTGGAAGTGCTCGTCCTCCATGGGGTGGTTGCAGTTGTTGCAGTAGACGACCCACGAGGTGCACACGCTCGGCTTGGGGCGGAACGCGAGGTCAGCGAGATCGGCGTGGTTGGAGGCATTGGCAAGATCGTGGAAGAAGTCTGGCAAGGCTGTCAGTGGCTGCTCACGTGCCGTGGTAGTGTGTGGAGAGAGCTTACTCTTGCGCGCCGTGTAGGAGCGTGGCATCGGCGCCGATTCACTCTCAATGGACGCCAGCTTGGCCGGGTCGATGTTGAGGCGAGTAACCCGCGAAGGGCTCTCTGGGGAGTGCACGATGATGGGCGAGATAGGCGACACGGCCGGCTTGGCCTCGGCCTCTGCGAGGCGCTTCATGAGGTTGTCGATGGGGCTGGGCGTGGCCTCCTGGGCGGGCACAGTGGGCACGAAGGCGGGCGTCTCAGGCTGCTCGCCGGGGATGGTCGCGCGCAGACGCAGCTTGAGCTTCGCCTTGGCCGCGCGAAAGAGCGTCTTGTAGACCTGCGGCTTATCGGAGTCGAGGGTGACGTAGGCACCCGCTGAGTCGGAGTAGCGCTCGAACACGACGTGCTCGTCGGGCTTGACCTGGAGGATGCCGCGGAGCTATTGCGCACGATTGCAGTCAGTATGGACTTCTTCTGAAGCTATCGCAAGCCTCATCTATGGGACCAGGCTGATGACGCCTCCTGCCCGAGGTTACTATGGAGAGACTACGCACCTTCTCTGGGAGCACATGCGCGCCGAGATCCTTAAGCGGCAGCTTGAACTTCTTCGTCTGGCCGCGGAACTGGATCTTCACCACAATGGGCGTGTCCAGCGTGACGGGGACATTGGTCGTCGCCATGATGGTGCGATGAGGCTGGCTCACGGGATTGATTAAGAGGGAGAAGGCGACTTCTGCAAGCTCGTCGCCGCAGTGGTCAACGAGAGGTGCAGCAGCAGGAGATAGTTTGGTGTTGAGAGTGGATGTGGATGCGGAGAGGTGTGGGTGAGGATCACAAGGTGAGTGTCGCGGTAGGTATGCAGCTGCCTTGGGGGAGCGGGGCGAGCCACTTAGCGTGCGTCTCGTGCACGGTAACTATCGCGATCAAGTGGTGAGTGAGCCGGCCCACTTCGCGAGAGGCAGCAGCAGCAACGTCGTCAGCTATGCGGCTATTACTTGAGAAGGAGCGAGAATGATGGAGATTACTATCGTGCTGCTGATGAAGCTGGCAAATGCAGAGAGGCGAGATATCGTCCACGTGATGGCTCATGACGATAGCGTTTCACACAACGGGCGGCGCGCTAAGGAGATGAGGTCACGAGCATTGCACAAGCGCTACATCGAGGCACGGTACGACATTGAGACACTGTATGGTCTTTTGCGCCGTCGAGCCAGTCTTTAAGTGGTCGTTGAGCTGCCGTCCTGACAGAAGGAGAGAGTTCTTTGTATCACTTCATGTGTAGCCCAGAGCAGGACTGCATTATCGCCGTCAGTCAGGATAATATCTCCAGAGTAGCAGACATCGACGTTGCTCTTCTTCGTCTACATATCCGTCTCGTGTTATTTAAGACTGCTTTGAAGTTCATACAAGATCAAACGGTGCATCATCATAGCGGTGACCAAGCATGCGCGCCCCGCTTTTACCCGCACGCTAACGAATTTCACTCTGGAAGAAAAGTTCAAGATCGCGGCCAATTCCCAGCAACACCGCAAGCATGTCGAGACACACCAAAGAAGAGTCGCCAGAGCAAATGGAGGTGACTGTGAAGTCAGAGCGCAAGGAGAAGAAGGAGAAAAAGGAGAAAAAGGACAAAAAGGACAAGGACCGGTCCAAATCCAAAAACCGCAAAGCCGAAGTCGTGGAGGAGCCCACCGTTGATGAGGATAGCGAAGAGAACGAAGGCGATGCCACAGAGACACCGGGCAAGAAGCGCAAGCGCGAAGCCCTTCCCGACGAAATCGAAATCGACGTAAGCCTCCCCGAGCCCGCATCCAAAAAAGCCGCACGAAAGGCCAAGAAAGCGAAGCTCAACCCAACCACCGACGGCGAAGCAACAACAAGCGCAAAGACTACGGAAGCAGAGGACAAAGACAAGTCAGCCAAGCGCTCAGACTTCGGCGTCTGGATCGGCAACCTCCCCTGGTCCGCAACCAAGGACTCCCTCCGCAAATTCCTCGTCGACAACGCCGAAATGAAAGACGAGCAGATCACACGCGTACACATGCCTCCGCCCAACAAGCCCGTCAATCCCAACTGGACCACAAAGCCACTCAACCGCGGCTTCGCATACGTCGACTTCTCCTCTGAACTCGCCATGTACTCTGCCATCGCGCTGACCGAGACGAAGATGGACGGCCGCGCACTGCTCATCAAGAACGCGAAGAGTTTTGAGGGCAGGCCAGACAAGCCGAAGACAGAGGAGGAGCAGGATACTGGAGCGCGTGGCAAGACTGCTGGAGGGAAGCCAGCACACCCGCCGAATAAGCGCGTCTTCATAGGCAACTTGGCGTTCGACATCACGAAGGAGGACTTAGAAGCACACTACGCGCAGTGCGGGCCCGTCGAGCACATACACATGGCGACATTTGAAGACACAGGCAAGTGTAAGGGCTACGCGTGGGTGACGTTCGGCGACGTGGACACGGCTACGTCCGCGGTCAAGGGGTTCATAATGAAGACGGAGGGGGACATCAAGCGCGAGAAGAAGGCCGCAGCGAAAGGACCCGATGCGTCCTCCTCGGAAGACGAGTCAGACTTGAATGCGATCAAGGCCAACAAGAAGAGGAAATGGCTTATCAACCGCCTCAACGGGCGCGAGCTGCGCTGCGAGTTCGCCGAGGATTCAACGACGCGATACAACAAGCGCTACGGCAAGGACAAGGAGCCAGAGGCAGTGGACGGTGTCAATCCCGCGCGGTGGAAGAACTTCGAGGCGGGTGGTGGTGGCGGGCGTGGAGGCGGTAGGGGGGGTAGAGGCGGCAGAGGCGGAGGCAGAGGAGGCGCGCCGCGAGAATGGAAACCACGCGAGAAGGTAGATGCCAGGACGATACCGAGTGGCAAGTCGCATTTCTTTGCGCAGAGGGCGAGTCAAGCTATCGTGGAGTCGGAGGGCAAGAAGACGACATTTGATTGAGTCGTGGCGTTTCTAGCTAGAGACGCGATTATTGAAATGCAATCTACTTTGATACTGATTCGATTCGATTCGATTCCCGTTCTCTTCTATATATCATGTGCACTACGTTAGTCGTCGTCGTCATCGCCCTCCCCATCCCCCAAAACCCACTCCATCCACATGCACAACCCAACCCAACCCACACACAGCAAGAAACCACATCAAAAAAAAGACGAGCCAGGATTCGAACCAAGGTCTCCCCGCATGATCCCCCCCCGACGTCGATTGTGAGTCCTCCCCATCCGGTCAGAGTACACTTTCTAAGTAAGGTGGGTGCTAAGGATGTTCTAACCACTGAACTACTCGCCCCTGAGTTTGTTGATGTGAGGTTCGGGCTTTGAGGAGATTATGTGGTATGCTGAGAAGGCTGATGTGCGAGGGGTCTGGGTATAGAAGGGGTGTTTGTGGTTTGGGGAAGTGTGGTGGCGAGGTGCTTGGATTGTTTGCTTCGTGTGTGGGCTGGCGCGAGTATGCTGGGACGCGTGTTGTACATATCAGAATTGGTTTTGTAGTGTGAGCGACATGGTGAAAGGATACTTTGTCGATGCATTGCATCCCATCGTCGTGTTTCAGTCCTCAAAGTATGGGTATATAGGTAGGTATTGCATTTCACAACCTTCACATTCACCAGCATCCACACGACGATTGAACACCCAATAGACATCGATGCGTAATCCATTGCTAGCACTAACCTATCAACAGTGCTATCTTTTATAGCACCACATTCTCTTTTAATCAGTTGGCGTTCTGCGCATAAGTGCTCAACTTCCATAGTCATGATATCACACTTGCTCGCGAGCCACGAGACGCATCGAAGTGTCCATAAAATTATGTTCCTGGATTTCTCTCTACTCATATCACCTCACCTCAACCACCAGGCCTCTGCGGTCCCGTAACCGCCTCTTCCCACGCATCAATAATCTTCTGCGTATCCAGCACTCCATCCGTCAACAGCTCCTTCTTTGGCTGTAGCCACTTATCAGAGTCATTCTTGACAAGCTTCTTGAATGTCTCCAGCTTCCACCACATCAAGCTCTCGCCACTGCTTCGGAAGTAGTGCATAGCTACCCACACAACATGCTCGAACGAGTCGTAACTTGCGTAGGCGACGCATTTGTCGTGGGTAACACTGGCAGCGCCGTTAGCGATTTCGATGGAGAGGCGGGGCTTGGGGATGGGGTTGAGGCTCGACCGGATGGTTTGGGCCCAATTTGGGCGATATGTGGTGGGTGGAGTTGCCATTGAGAAGATGACGGGGGGCCTTAGGGCGAGAAATGAACGTTCGCAATTGTTCTGGCATGCGAGTGACTATATGCGAGACTGATTAATCTAGGTACTCAACGTGACTACGACGCGTGAAACAACGTATTCACCTGAGCCCAAGGACTGGCGCTGATGACCGGCAATCGAAACGCGGGAAGAAATGCTGTTTCGCGCCAAAATCAATACGCCGAGGCGCTGAGCAAGGCAATAGAGGAGCACAGTAGAGGTGTGAGAAAATGCAGTGCAAGAATGCAATTCGGCACATCACTCTGTCGTGCGCATCTTTTTCGGAGTTGATCGTTGCTATATTATCAAACTTTTAGAGTTATGTGCCAGATTTGCTGCTATAAACCACCTAGAACATCTGTCTGTCCTTCATCTCCACTGGCAAGAACACTATGAATAATTAGCAAATATGTCGCGCTCAATGGTGAGATGTGGGCTTACCCATCATGAGAGCGGAAAGCCAGATACCACCGGCGCCGAGCCAGAGAATCCCGGAGCTTTGCGACTCGAGGAGTTGCGCACCCGCATAAGGAGCGACAATTCCAGCGATGCGGCCTAGGCAAGATAACATACCGCTGACACTGCCGCGGTACGCAGTATCGAACAGCTCGGGAGCGGACGCATATAAGACAGCGTTGAAATACTGCTGAAGGTTAGTGAAGACACCAGCTCGTATGCTGAAGTTGCTCGGATTATTGATACAACAGTGTTGGCGTTCAATGCGTACTGAACGTTGGTACAATGGTTACGAGTACCCCCGGAGTTGTATTTTGACTTACAGTTTGCATGATGTACTCCAGTGCGTTCAAGCCGACGTAGCCAGCAGTATTGCGCACTTGGGTGTACATGGCCATGGAAAGGCCCTGGCAGACGGCAGAGAAGACAAGCGACCATTTGCGCCCGACCAGCGGCATCTGGACGGAGACAAGTGCCAGGACCGCTCCCAATATGCCCGGGGCATAGATGATGACGTATTGTTGGTAAGTGTCGCTGACGGTTCCTCGGCCAGACGAGACATTATTACGCAGCAAGATGAGTGGCAGAAAGTTACCCGCAAGATCTGTAAGAGGTAGAGGTAGAAGATTAGCGTCTGTCTCAAATGCTTCGAGTACCTTCCGCACTTACTGAACGACCAATAGTCACCCATGTAGGTGATGCCTAACAGAATGAAGATGAAGCAGGAGAGCTTGTTGGTGAAGATCTTCTTCAAGCGGGTGACTTCTCTACCAGCATTCTTGAAAACCGCTTTGTTCTTCGCTGCGCGCGAGGGCCCACCGACACGCTTGGGACCGAGACCAACCATTCTTTTAGCCCGAGCAAGCATTTTCTTGGGACCCTTGAGGCCAGCCTCGTTCTCTGGGGGTACTTCGGTGATCTGCTCGATTGGCTCAACGCCGTCGGCAATGTCGATGGCTCGGAACATCTCCATGGTCAAGGTGGGAGGCGGCGCTTTGTTGAACTTGGCAATTCTGTGCAGCACTGCGATCGCTTCTGCCTCGCGGCCCCTACTAAGAAGAAACTTGGGCGACTCGTGGAAGCGGAACACGAAGTATCGCAGAAAGAAGATGAACAGGGTCATGCCGCCCAGCACAATCAGATTGTACCGCCAGCCCATGTTACTCTCGACGGTACAGCAGGCTTCCCCCTCATTTACTGCTCTACACGAAGGCAAGTCCGGGCCACAGCGATACTTGGCCGTCGTACCGTAGGCAATACCAGATGCGACCACGACGCCAATGGGTTGCCACATGGAGAGAAGTGACACAAGAAAACGACGACTCTGGGGTAAGAATTCCAGTGCAATGGTTGCATCGATTGGGATGTTACCGCCAAGACCGAGAGATGCCAGGAAGTAGATACCGCAAATAGCATTGTAGTTGTACTTTGGAGCGGCCTGAGAGGTATCAGCATAATGTAGTGCGAGTGTATCGTGCTTGATTGCTCACGAGAAGAAGTCCAAAGATCGAAGTGATCAAGCAAGTGATCTGGAAAGCCCATTTTCGACCAATGATATCAACCGAGAGACCGAAACCGAATGCACCGACAGCAAGTCCAGCATTGGCAAGTGAGAAGATGTTGCCTATAGATCGAGTTGGACAATCAGTTCAATGTAATGTGATCGACACGTGAAAAGCACGTACCAGTGTCTGCATCGGCGACGCCCATCTCCTGATAAATAGCAGAAGAGGCGAGTCCTACACCTTGCGACCAAGCCAGATCTAGGAAGTAACCGAAACCGCACAGAAACCAGATGCATATCTGGTAACGGCCGAGGCCGAACTTGTCGAGCTCCGCATTGATGAGGGCCGCCTTCTTCTCGAAGGTGTTCAAAGGATGAGCTGCTGTTCCTCTGATTATAGCTGAGAAGGTGAGGTTTTCGGTTGAGATCAGTTCCAGGTTGTTGTATACAGGAATTTGTACGCCTCCAGGTGTGTCGGCATCACGACCTTTTTCGAAGTCCGTCCCATAGGGCGGTGGTGCATCCACTTGGTCAACAGCTTTATCGGTAGACGCCATAATGCGCACGAGTGACTGGAGAACGAAGGTAGAGGCTGTCAGGTGACTTCGCGCTGAGCTTCACGAATGAAAGTCGCCGGGTGATTGTCTTTGCAGGAACCAGTACCACGGGCAAGGGTGATATATGAGCGGGGAAACCGTTACCAGCCTTGCAACGAGTTACGGATCTAAGCGAAAAGTGACTGCTGAGATGCTAGCTCGCCAAAATCTGGCTGGAGGATCCTGGTGAAAGACGGGAGCCTGTAATCTGATTGGCTTGGAGGGAATCATGACGACATGGGGAAAATCAAAACGCCATTATCTTCGCATCCTGTTCGCGGCGAGAACGTGCCCAAGTCGGCACCCTTCTCGGCAAGCCCGTAGCGCAATCCACTATGCGGTGTTGGAGCGTCCACTGGTGAACGTCTCGTTCTTTTCCAGCGGAACCACTAGCCATGATATGCTACCATCGTAGGCAGCGCATTAGGTTTCATTTCGACGCTCTATAAGTCAGCACACGCCGTGTGAGCGACGTGAAGGTCAGGAGCTGAAGTGGCGTTCATTTTTGACGTCTTTGACATGGTCCACTTTTGCATGGCTGGTTTCGATCTTAGTGGGCCTTGGCGCGGGTGATATCACGCGATTGCATCTGACAACGCGTTCAGATCCTTGTCATCACGGATGTTCCACCACTTTGCGATGAGACTCAGGTATAAATGTATATCAGATTTCAGCGACTCTAGAGTCACAGTCTCCTCCCATAAACCTCGCCTCATGCGCAGAATTTTCTTTCGTGACGCTCCGTACGGCACCCACATGTTTGTACGGGCTCCGATTTCTGCGCTAAAAGCTGTGCCCAGATGCTCTGCCGTAGGGCGACCTTGGAAACTCGTCGCCTTATGTTGGATTGGCTAATAACGCAACAACACTTATCGTTTGTTGGCCAACTGCAAGATCACGTATATCCCAAAACACATTTGGACTCACCATCTAGCAGTCACATCGGTTCCAAGTCGCCATTACTACAATCCTAGCTGACCGGGCACAGAACTGTACACTTGTCGTCTCTCAAACCAAGTTTTCAAGACTGTAGCTCCCGCAAACTCTCCTTGACTCAGATTCCGATCAACAGCGATGAAGTTTGCCGTTTTCCCGACTTCAATGCTACCCTGCAAGTGACTTCGGCCTATCGCCTCGGCGCCTCCCAGCGTGATCATCCGGCAGAGCGCCGCAACTGCCATCTGCTTCTTGCTCGCTCCCTCCAGGGTCGGTGATCCAGGTACTTCGAGTCTGTCCACGAGGTATGCAAGTGGACCAAACAAACTCGGGCTCAGGGTAAGGATCCAATTTGAGCCAATGGTCATATGTGCTCCAGTGGCCAAGACGTCATTGAAGGGCCATTTCAAGAGATGGGGCGCTGCCTGCACAATGGGATGGTGCCAAATCGCTGGAGACATTTCAGCGGTGAGCCCCAGACGTGCAATCCGAGGGATGTCATCTACTACATGTTAGCAAATGCGACGGAATTATGCAGGGGTGCTAAGAAGACGATAATCCGCATTTCATTAACCAGCTTCCACGTATTCCACGGTGGTGTTACATACCAGGATGAACCGCGTTGCAGTGCGCAAGCTCGTGCTTTGGTCCTTTGGAATTCTGCTTTCGAACAACCTCATAGGCATTTAGTGCCAGCCGCATGCTACCATCGCCTGCAACGTGGGTTTTGCATGTCATGTTCCTAGCGTCGTACTTCACGAGGTGGTCGACCAATTTGTCGTATGTCAACAAAAGATGCTTGGCATCGGGCTTCCCATGGCCGTCCAGACTGCATTGGGTAGCTGCGGTGGTAACGGAGCGCCATCGAGCCAGAAATTTACAAAGCCCGTATGCACATGTTTGCTTTCGAAGGCTTCTGCAACATCGAGCAGAGCTGCCAGGGCTTCTTCGCGCTCGCCCGTCGCGCCGGCCGGTGCACTAACAATGTGCGTGCAGATATCGAGAGGCAGGCGATTCTCCGCTTCAAGCTCACGGCCCGCATGGAGATAGACAGTAGTAGCCGATGCCTCTTGGACCGATGTGATGCCATACCGGTGGCATTCAGACATGGCAAACTCGATAACAGTCTTGGCGTAGCCGAGCGGAGTGGTCGGTAGGTTTGCCCATATTGGGACTGTCGCGGCCTCTACGATCTCTCCAGTCAGTGTCCCGTCAAGTCTGCGACCAAAAAAGCCCCCGGGCGGATTCTTAACGTCGTCATCAATGCCCATCTCACGCAACCCAGCAGTGTTCACGAGAATGCGATGGCAAGATATTTCACGCACGAGTACCGGCGTGTCAGGATACAGCTGATCTAGATATTTCCTGTCAGGAATGCCATCCGCGAAGTTGGTAGCCTGGTAAAAGTTGCCGACAATCCAGTTGCTAAGGACGTTGGAGTAAGCGCAGGAACAGGATGCGGCCTGAATGTTGCTGGCGAGGGTCTCGTCTCCGCTCTCCCACCCGACATGCGCTTCGCCTGTGCGTTGGGATCCGGCCTTCAACAAATGAGTGTGGGCGTCGTGAATGCCGGGCATGACTAACTTCCCTTGTAGCTGGTACTGAACAAGCTTTCTGCGTTGCGCAATTGATCTGATCTCCTCGTTCGAACCGACAGCTTCGAACCTGTCGTTGGGGTCGACAATGAAGGCCTCAGCCCAGGGTCGTGCATCATCGATTGTGTACACATGTCCATTGACAAACGCCGTGGCATTTTCTGATCCTTTAGAGTGGATGGCTTGCATCTTGTGAGGTGCCAAGTAGACTGAAAGAAGTTCAGGGCTCTGTCAAATAGAAAGACTAAATCGGTAGCTTTGGCGATACAAATATGCCATGATTGCAAGATGAGAAGCTGTGATTTTTTTTTTGCGACCTTTCATTGGATCTTTGTACGCACATGTGTGGTGTACTACTTACACGTGCGAGACGAAGCATGCCGAGATGTTACTGCAGAAAACCTCGATCGTACGCTAGCCATTACGTAGCGCACCTGTGGAGGATTTAGAGGCTTCACGGATGGTTCTCCGAGAAGAGAGCAGCGGCTATAGTACAACATAGAGATTGAGAATTAATGGTATTGAATCATTCACCATTTTGTGCTCTCTGCTTACCTGACTGCCGAACCGATGACTTGGCTTGTGAAGGCGACTGAGGCTAGTCTGGGCTTCCTGAATCTCCTCAGCCTGACTGACCATCCATGTTATCGGCATTCCACTGGACTCGCAGTATGAGATAGCAGGTGCACTAGCCAAGCATTATTCTATCTATTTCACGACCAAGATCCTATCAACACGAGAATAATATGGACGAGACCATTCGATTCGTGGACGAGATAGATTTATCTATCTTACCAACCTTGTCGGTGGTCACCGCTGATGGCCGGCTCCCTAAGAAGCGCTGGGAAAGTTGGAACATGGTCACGAGGGCTGAGACTATTGAAGAGTACTGCGATGCTGGGCCTGAACCCGATGTGGGATATGCTGGCATCATTTGGACGAGAGAGACAGCTTGGGAGTGAAGAGAACCAGGAGGAAAGACAAGAAATGGACGATGATAGAAAATCTGACAGCAGAGACTGCGGCTTGCTATGCTGAGTTCAATTCAACTTTGAGCAAGGACGGCTGTCGATAGCACGAATGCATTCCACCACATGGAGCTCATCGTATCTCGAGTACTTCTACCTTTCACAACCACTCCCTCCCCATAAGCCCCCACACCACACCCGCAACGCCCCAAACCGCACTCAGCGTACTCAGTACACCCACGACCTGCTCGCTGCCCTTGATCGCTTCGTTGAACTTCTGCACAAATGGCACGCGAGTCTGCTCCTTCTCGTTCCAGAAAGCGCCCATGTGATTTCGCGCGAACAGAAGGATCGCAGTATTGGCAGCGCTGACTGTCATGAGGGCGTTGGGATTCGAGGAGTGCGATGTCGACAGGAGGATGATGGGGCTGAGAAGGGACAGGAGGAGCTGCACAAATACGATCGTCAGCATTTGTACTGTGGCTAGGTAGGGCAGGCGGTGGGAAGTAAGAACTGTCAGGGGCAGAATCACACTTATGGTACCACTAGCTTGTGTCGTGCGCGTCTTATGCAGTTTGTCTGCCGCCGTATTGCTCCATTCTGCTGCCTTCTCGCTCTGCTTCTCGTATTGTTGGAGGCGCGTGATGTTTTGGTAGGAGAGGAGGAGGCCGTACGCGGAGAGGGCGGAGGTGAGGGTCAGCTGGACGGCAGATTTGGCAAGGGGTATGGACGACATCGTGGTTGTGTTTCTTGTAGGTTCTCCTGTGGAAAGAAGTGTGGTGGTGTCTGTGAGTATTTGTTTGGTGTGTGACGTCATATGCTTGAAGTATGCGCTAACATGGCGACCTCCACTCTTAAGTAGCAGAATAAGCGACGGATGAGCTCGGCCCCCCGCGCATTAACACTATGCACCGCATAACTATAACTTACTAAATTACTAACTTAGTTATGTAACTTATAAGTTAGAACACTTTTAAATACCTAGAACTTTACTACTTTCCTATGCGTAACGTCCCTGCACTCCCTTAGCCTCCTAGAGTATTTGGAAATAGTTTTAACTATTAATCTTTTTAGAGTCTAATTTACTCTAACTTAACTTAAAACTTACGTTAAAGGTTATTTTGTGTGTAGAAAGCTTTATATAACTACTAGCTAAGAGGTATAAGTGCAAGCGAGGAGCAGGACGACGTAAGTTTCAAACTGTAACAGTCCCTCTCGATACTCTAATAAGTTTTAATATTCTGATGAGAGTACTGCGTCCTCCTCTGCTATCCTA
>Ga0265780_10006124_pt1 | contig 15029 bp, 13 predicted proteins | sample P1T30metagenome_FD_192432 | JGI IMG/M metagenome (GOLD analysis project Ga0265780, IMG submission 192432) | Plant litter microbial communities from East Loma Ridge, Irvine, California - P1 T30 | ecosystem: Environmental > Terrestrial > Plant litter > Unclassified | place: USA: California... | reverse complement strand
CGGCTACCCGCGCGGCCTGGCCGCGCGCGACATTCCGCTGGAGACCAGGATCATCACCACGGCCGACATCTTCGACGCCATTACCGCCGAACGCCCGTACCGCGCCGCGATTCCCGTGGCGCAGGCGCTGGACATGATGGAGAAGACGGTCGGTACGGCGCTCGACCGGCGCTGCTTCGACGCGCTCAGGCAGGCGGTGGCGGCGCAGGAAGAAAGGTCGATCGCCGCCTGAGGTCGATCGCGGCGCTTGCCGACAATGTCGGCGCCCTGCTTAGAGTGTTCGGGTCAGGTAGGCTACAATCGGCACAGATACCGGGCAAGCGCACGCCGCGAACGGTCCCTACAACCTGATAGCGAAAGAGACATGAGCACCTCGACCGAGAACGAACACGGCCTCCCCCTCGACATGACCATCTTCGGCGGCATGGGCGACCTTGCGATGCGCAAGCTGCTGCCCGCCCTGTATATGGCCTTCCTGCACGGCAATTTGCCGCCCTCGACACGCATCCTGTCGACCGGCCGCCAGGACTTCGACCGCGCCGCCTATCTCGCCTTCGTCGAGGAGCATTCGCGCTCCTTCATCAGCGCCGCCAATTTCAACGAAAAAAGCTGGGCCGGCTTCCTCGACCTGCTGGTGTACGTGCGCCTGGACGTGGCCAGCGCCGAGGTGTTCGACACCCTGCGCGACGCCTCGCGCGATGGCGCCCAGCGCGTGTTCTACCTGGCCACCGCGCCATCGCTGTTCACCACCATCTGCGACAAGCTGGCCGCGACCGGCCTGGTCGATGCCAATGCGCGCGTCGTGCTCGAGAAGCCGCTGGGCCGCGACCTGGCCTCGGCGGTCGAGATCAACGAGGCGGTCGGCAAGCACTTTGCCGAATCGCAGATCTACCGCATCGACCACTACCTGGGCAAGGAAACCGTGCAGAACCTGATGGTGCTGCGCTTCGGTAACTCGATCCTGGAACCGCTGTGGCGCGCGCCGAACATCGCGAGCGTGCAGATCACGGTGGCCGAAGAAGTGGGCGTGGGCAGCCGCGCCGGCTTCTACGACAGCGCCGGCGCCATGCGCGACATGGTCCAGAACCACCTGATGCAGCTGCTGTGCATCGTCGCCATGGAGCCGCCGACCTCGCTCTCGCCCGACGCGGTGCGCGACGAAAAACTCAAGGTGATCCGCTCGCTGCGCCGCATGGGCCTGGCCGACATCGCGCGCGACACCGTGCGCGGCCAGTACAGCCACGGCGTGAGCGGCAACCAGGAGGTGAAGGGCTACCACGAAGAGAGCAACGTGCCGGCCGACAGCCACACCGAGACTTTCGTCGCCCTGCGCGCCCACATCGACACCTGGCGCTGGTCCAAGGTGCCGTTCTACCTGCGCACCGGCAAGCGCATGCAGCGCCGTTCGTCCAAGATCGTCATCGAATTTGCCAATCCGCCGTTCCCGCTATTCCCGGAAGCGCCGGGCGGCGTCGCCAACCGCCTGGTGATCGAGCTGCAACCCGAAGAAGCCATCAAGCTGCAACTGTTCGCCAAGCAGCCCGGCAGCGGCATGCAGATGCAGCAGGTCGCGCTGAACCTCGACCTGCAATCGGCGTTCCAGCAGCGCCGCGCCGAAGCCTACGAGCGCCTGCTGATCGACGTGGTGCGCGGCCGCCTGACCCACTTCATGCGCCGCGACGAACTCGAAGCGGCCTGGGAATGGGTCGAGCCGATCATCAACGGCTGGCAGACGCTGGGCGAGAAGCCGCATGCGTACGCCGCCGGCTCGTGGGGCCCGGCGGAGTCGTTCGCGCTGCTGGCGCGCGACGGCTTCGGCTGGGTCGAATAAACCCCTGGCGCCCGTCTAGTCCTGGCCGGCGTCCTGACGGGCGTCCCGAAGGGCGCCGAGGTTGGCGCGCACCCGCGCCAGCAAGGCCATCAGCGACGTCTTCTCTTCGGCCGACAGCCCGGCCAGGGCCACGGCGTGCAACTCCCCCTTCTGCAGGTGCACGGCGCCGAACATCTGCTGTCCGGCCGCGCTCAGCGCCAGCCGGGTACTGCGCCTGTCGAGCTCATCGGCTGTCGCTTCCAGCAATCCCCCTTCACGCAGGCCGCGGATCAATCTTGCGACCTGGGCCTTGTCACGCCCGGAATGCGTCACCAGATCACTCTGAGTAGCGCCAGGATGGCGGGCGAAATACGCCAGCACCTTGATTTCCATATGCGCGAGCTCGTGCGGACCGGCGCGCAGCGCGCGCATCTGCTGGGAACGGTACAGGTGCACGATGGCATGCATGACTTCGAGCGCATCCTCGCCCGGACCGACGTCATTTTGGTTGACTCTATCAACTTCTTTTCGCATAATGGTAGACACTATCAACTAATTTTTTGGAGTGTAGCATGTCTGAAACGAACATTCCCGCCATCGAACGCTTTCGCCACGAACTCAAGATCCGCGACGTCGAAGTCGCGCGCATCGACCGGCTCAGCCCCGGCTTCGCCAGTATCACCTTCAAGGGCGACGCGCTCTCGGACCTGCAGTCGATGTCGTTCGACGACCACGTCAAGTTCATGTTCGACGGCGCCGACGGACAGCAGGTACGGCGCGACTATACGCCACGCCGCGTCGACAACCAGGCGCGCGAAGTGGTCCTCGAGTTCGCCCTGCACGGCCATGGCGGCGCCGCCGAGTGGGCGCAGAGCGCCAGCGTCGGCCAGCGCGCGATCATCGGCGGGCCGCGCGGCTCGATGGTCCTGCCGCTGGAGATGGACTGGCACCTGCTGATCGGCGACGCCAGCGCGCTGCCGGCGGTGACGCGCCGCCTCGAAGAACTGCCGCAGGACGCGCGCGTCCAGGCGCTGCTGCTGGTGGATGCGCCCGACCGGCGCACGTTCGCGACCCGCGCCAGCGCCGACATCCGCTGGGTCGCTTCCGACGAGGAGCTGCTGCAGGTGCTCGCGCAACTGCCGCTGCCGGCCGGCGCCGGCCTGGCCTGGGGTGGCGGCGAGGCGGCGTTAATGGTGAAGGTGCGCCAGGCGTTGCAGGACAAGGGCTTGCCGCGCCAGGCCGCGAAAATCTCGGCCTACTGGAAGCAAGGCGTCGCGGACCACCACGAACGCCTGGAATGATCAACGCGGGTAGGTGAATCCGGTCCGGATATCCATCGGCGCCAGCTTGCCGCCGACGCGCACGCTCAGCCGCGATGGCGGTTCGTCGCCCGCCAGCGCGCCCGGCGCAACCGGCAATCCTTCGCCCTTGCGCACCAGCGGATCGCAGCGCTCGTAGACGTTGCGGCATGCCGTCGCCGCCAGCAGCGCCTGCACCACCGCCACCTTCCACAGCTCGACGCCGCCGGCGTTGAACTGGCAGATCAGATAGCCGTCCACGCCACCGTAGCCATGCACCAGCAGGCCCGGCAAGCCGTCCTTCTCGGCGTCGACCAGGAGCACCAGCGCTTGCGGATCGGCGATCTCGAACGCTACCTTGCGGCGCTGGACCGCGGCCTGCACGCGCCGCTTGACGAGCGCGTGGTCGATCGGCTCGTCCTCGCGCAGGGTCCACACGCGCGCCGCGATCTGCGACTTCGCGTTGTAGGCCGCGCGCGCCAGGAACTGGCGCGACGAGGTCTGCACGATCGCCGTGGCGCCCGGCTTGTTGCGCTCGTGCGGCTTGCCCTCGATCTTCTCGATGGCGGACTGGTAGATCCACGGGTCGCCCTTGAGCAGGAGTTGTTCCTTGCCCTGTTTGATGGTGATGATGAGCATGTGCGGCTTTCGTTGACAGGGGCGACATGATACCCGAACGCGTTCCTACTTCACCGGCGTCGGCAACGGCTCGCCAGCGAAGTGGGCCTCCAGGTTCGCCAGCGCCAGCTCGCCCATCGCGCGCCGCGCCTCGCGCGTGTAGCTGCCGACGTGCGGGGTCAGGACCACGTTATCGAGCGCGCACAGCGCCGCCGGCACCAGCGGCTCGTGCGCGAACACGTCCAGGCCCGCCGCACCCAGCCGGCCGTCCTGCAGGGCCGCGACCAGCGCCGCCTCGTCGACCACCGAACCGCGCGCGATATTCACCAGCGTGCCGTCGGGACCGAGCGCCTCGATGACGTCGCGCCCGATCATGCGCTCGGTGTCGGGACCGCCCGGCATGCACAGCACCAGCATATCGCTCTCGCCCGCCAAGGCCAGCAGCGACTCGCTGCGCAGGGCGGGTTGCGGTCCGGCGCTGCGCTGGAAGTAGCGGATCTCCATGCCGAACCCGCGCAGGCGCCGGGCCACGGCCTGGCCGATGCGGCCGAAGCCGACGATGCCGGCCACCTTGCCCGTCAGGCTGCGCGCCTGCGGCAACGGCCCCTTGGCCGGCCACTGGCCGGCGCGCACGTAGCGGTCCAGCTGCGGCACCCGGCGCACCGCGGACAGGAGGAGGGTCACGGCGAAATCGGCGACATCGTCGGTCAGCACATCGGGCGTGTTGGTGACGTGGATGCCTTTCGACGCCAGCAGGTCGAGCGGCACCGCGTCGACGCCGACCCCGTGCACCGACACGATTTCCAGCGCCGGCAGGCACTCGACCAGCGCCGCCGTGACGCCCACCGTGCCGGTCGTCAGCAGCGCGCGCACGCCGATAGCGATGGACGCGATGGCGCTGTCGCCGGCGGCTGGAATCGCCGCCATGAAGTGGGGCCGGAACGCGTGCTCGAGGCGCTCGCGCACCGCCTGAGACCACACACTGCCCAGCACAAGAATCTCTGGCTTCATCGGTAACTACCCTGAGGTGTCGATCGTTATGGAAGGGCCGAGTATGCCAGACGCGTCGCCCGCGCGCAGGACCCCGCCTTGTCCGCCCAGCGCCCGCATCCAGTACAATCGGCCCTCCTGACGACGCACCGACCTCGATGAAGCAGAATTCCAAGCCCCTCGCGGCCACCACCGGCAGAGCCCGCATTGCCGCGATCGATGTCATGCGCGGCCTCGTCATGCTCCTGATGACGGTCGACCATGTGCGCGAGACCTTCTTCCTGCAGCACCAGGTGAGCGACCCGATGGCGCTCGACGCCACCGCCCCGTCCCTGTTCTTCTCGCGCCTGGCCGCCCACTTCTGCGCGCCGATGTTCGTGTTCCTGACCGGACTGTCGGCCTGGCTGTATGCCCATCCCGCGAGCGGCCCGCGCAGTGCGACCGGCTTCCTGGCGAAGCGCGGCGTGTTCCTGGTCCTGCTCGAAATCGTCGTCATCAACTTCGCCTGGACCGGCAGCTTCACACCGCACACCCTCTACCTGCAGGTGATCTGGGCCATCGGCCTGTCGATGCTGGCGCTGGCCCTGCTGCACCGCCTGCCGCTGGCGCTGCTGGCGGCGCTCGGGCTGGTGATCGTCGGCGGCCACAACGCCCTGGCCGGCCTCGACGTCGCGCCGGACAGCTGGGCGGCGCTCGCCTGGACCATCCTCGAGCAGCGCGGCTACCTGCTGGAAGACCCGGTGCGGGTGCGCATCAGCTACCCGCTGCTGGCCTGGATCGGCGTGATCCTGCTGGGCTTTGCCTGCGGTCCGCTGTACGCGCGCGCCACGGCCCCGCAACTGCGCCGGCGCTGGCTGCTCGCCGGCGGCGCGGCCTGCCTGGTCCTGCTGGCCGTGCTGCGCACCTGGAACCTGTATGGCGAGAGCGTTCCGTGGGCGCCGCAGGCGGACTTCACGCACAGCGCGATGTCATGGCTGAACTTCACCAAGTATCCGCCGTCGCTCGACTTCCTGCTGCTCACGCTCGGCATCGGCGCGCTGGTGCTGGCCTGGATCGACCGCATCGACGCCGGCTGGACCCGCGTGGCCGCGGTCTTCGGCGCGGCGCCGCTGTTCTACTACATCGCACACCTGTACCTGCTGCTGGTCGCGCAAGCGGTCGCCGCGTCGATGCTGGGCGTGGCGCGCGCGGATGTCGACCACGTCTGGCAGGTGTGGTGCGGTGCGGTCCTGCTGGCGGCTCTGCTGTACTGGCCCACCCGGCGCTTCGGCCAGTACAAGCGCACCAGCGGCAAGGCATGGGTCAAGTATCTGTAATACATGAGTATTCCGCGCGGATATTCTTGAGCGCTTGGTTAGACCTGGCGCAAAAGAACGCACGAATACCGGCGTGCGCTGTTGGACCAATGCGACAGTTGGCGTAGCATGCCGTGATTGCCATTCTGACGAGGCCGCCACCATGTACGCCAGCAACTGGACTACTCCCGCAACGCAGACCGCTTCATGGGCGCAGGCCCTCAGGGATATGGATCTCCGTCGCCGGGCCAAGGGCAAGATGCTCGAGCGCGCCGGCCACGGGCCGCAAGAGACGCCCTCGAGCGTCATCCTCGAGCAGCCCGGCCTGGCGCTGCGCCGCTACCAGGATGCGCCCGTCGGCGGCCCGGCCGTGCTGCTGGTGCCGGCGCCGATCAAGCGCGCCTATATCTGGGACCTGGCGCCCGACATCAGCGTGGTGCAGCGCTGGCGCGAGCGCGGCTACCGGGTCTACCTGGCCGAATGGCTGCCCACGCCCGACGGCGACCCCGACGTCGGCCTGGACGAATACGGCGACCGCCTGCTGTCGGCCTGCCAGCGCGTGGTCGCCCAGGACAGCGGCCAAGCGCAGCTGACCATCGTCGGCCATTCGCTGGGCGGCATCCTGGCCGCGATCTACAGCTGCATGCATCCCGACAAGGTCGCCGCCACCATCCTGCTCGAGTCGCCGCTGCGCTTCGAGCAAAGCACCTGCTGCTTCACGCCGCTGGTCAAGGCCACGCCGCACGCCGGCGCCATCGCCGCCACGTTCGGCCACGTGCCGGGCGTCTACCTGAACATGATGAGCGCGCTGGCCGAGCCACAGGCGTTCCAGTGGGAGCGGATTGCCGACCGCTGGCTGTCGCTGCTCGATCCCCAGGCGCTGGCCACGCATATGCGGGTCGAGCGCTGGACCCACGACGAATTCCCCCTGCCCGGACGCCTGTTCACCGAGCTTGTCGAGTGTCTGTACCGCAACGATGAGTTCATGCAGGGACGACTCGCCATCGGCGGGCGCACGATCGGGCCGGGCGATCTGCGCGCGCCATTGGCGAGCGTGGTCGACATGCGCAGCAAGGTGATTCCGCCGGCGGCGGTGCTGCCGTTCCACGAGGCGGCGCCGAACGAACGCAAGCTGGTGCTCGAATACCGGGGAGACGTCGGTGTCAACCTGCAGCACGTCGGCGTGCTGGTCGGACGCAGCGCCCACGCCAGCATCTGGCCCGCCCTGTTCGACTGGCTCGGCGCGCCGGCCCTGGATGCCACTAACGGTCCGGCCAGCGCGCCGGCCGAGGCCGTCGACACGGCCAGCTGAACCGCGGGCGCCGGCGCGCCCCGCGTGCCCTGCGCGCCCCATTCTTCGCGCCCGGCTTGACGGGCCGCATCGATCGTTTCGTCATTGCAATCGCGCGCCACGCGCTCAAGGGTCTGGCTAACATCCAGTACCGACAAGCGGGTGAGCGCCGGTGTCTGCACGTTCCCCATGTTCAACCATGCACGGCGCCGCCCGCGGCGACCGGCAACGTGCCTGCAATGCCGACGACATGGATACCATCGACGCCGAACGCATCGTCCCACCCCATGCCGACGCCCGCCCGCGGCCGACCATCGGCCTGCGCGAAGCGGTCGCCGTCATTGTCGGCGTCGTCATCGGCGCCGGCATCTTCAAGGCCCCCTCGCTGGTTGCCGGCTTCGCCGGCGACGCCAGCACCATGTTCATGCTGTGGGCCATGGGCGGTCTCGTCTCGCTCATCGGGGCGCTGTGCTACGCGGAACTGACCACCACGTATCCGCATGCCGGCGGCGACTACCACTACCTGCAGCGCGCCTTCGGCCGCTCGGTCGCCTTCCTGTTCGGCTGGGCGCGCTTTTCCGTCATCACCACCGGCTCGATCGCGCTGCTCGGCTTCGTCTTCGGCGACTACATGCAGCAGGCGCTCCCGCTGGCCGTGCTGCCGGACGGCTGGGGCAGCACCTTCTACGCCATCGCCGTGATCGTCGGGCTGTCGGCGCTCAACCTGCGCGGGATCCGCGCCGGCACCGGCGCCCAGACCCTGCTGACGGTGGCCGAGATCCTCGGCCTGCTGCTGATCGTCGGCGCCGCCGCCCTGTTCGCCGACCCGGCGCCGCTGCAGGCCACGGCGGCCTCGACAAGCGCCGCCAGCGACGGCGCGCCGGCCGCGGGTCCGGCCGTCGCCGCCCTCGGCATGGCGATGGTATTCGTACTGCTCACCTATGGCGGCTGGAACGAGGCCGCGTATATCAGCGCCGAGCTGCGCGGCGGCCCGCGCAATATGGTCATCGCACTGACGCTCGGGATCGTCGTCATCACCGTCCTCTACCTGCTGGTCACGTGGGCCTACTGGAAAGTGCTCGGCATCGAAGGCATGGCCGCCTCCGACGCGGTGGCGGCCGATGTGATGCGGGCCGCCCTCGGCCCGGCCGGCGAAAAAGTCATCTCGGTGCTGGTGGCGGTATCCGCCCTGACCTCGATCAATGCGACGATGATCGTCGGCGCCCGCACCAGCTACGCGATCGGAAAGGACTGGAAAACGCTTGGCCGCCTGGCCGAATGGGACGGGCAGCGCGGCACCCCGACGGTGGCCATGACGGTGCAGTGCGTCGCCGCCCTGGCCCTGGTCCTGACCGGTGCGGCCCTGGGCAGCGGCTTCAAGGCGATGGTCGAATTCACGGCGCCCGTGTTCTGGCTGTTCTTCTTGCTCACTGGCATTTCCCTGTTCGTACTGCGCCGCCGCGAGCCGCATGCGCCCCGTCCGTTCAAGGTGCCGCTGTATCCGCTGCTGCCGCTGCTGTTCTGCTGCAGCTGCGCGTATATGCTGTGGTCCAGCCTGTCGTACGTCTACAGCCAGCAGCTGGGCGGCCTGAACGCCGCCTGGATCGGCGTGGCGGTGCTGGCCGTCGGTGTCGCCCTGCTGCTGTTGCTGCGCTCCAGAAGTCGTCAATAGTCTTTTCCCCCAACCAAGTCCACGCCAAGGAGATGTGCTGATGAACCCGCAAGCTCGCCGCCGTACCCTGCTGCTGTCCGCCGCCGCCGCTACCGGCATGATGATGTTCCCGGTGGGGCGCGCGCTGGCCCAGGCCGGCGCCGTCACCCCGCGCCTGGACGTCCCCTATGTGCCGACCCCGCAGGAAGTGGTCGACAAGATGCTCGACCTTGCCAAGGTGGGCAAGAACGACACCCTGTTCGACCTGGGTTGCGGCGACGGGCGCATCGTCGTCACGGCCGCCAGGGAACGCGGCGCGAAAGGCACCGGGATCGATATCGATCCGACCCGCATCGCAGAGGCCAGGGAGAACGCCAAGAAGGCCGGCGTGTCCGACCGCGCGCAATTCCGCGTGGGCGACCTGTTCAAGACCGACTTCTCGAGCGCCAGCGTCGTGACCCTGTACCTGCTCCCCACGATCAACGCCAAGCTTCGGCCGCAACTGTGGAAGCAGCTCAAGGTCGGCACGCGCGTGGTCTCGCACGCCTTCGACATGGGATCGGAATGGCCGGCCGAAAAGACCGTCGAGGTCGACGGCCGCACGATTTATTTCTGGACCATCACCGAGGCCAACAAGCGCGAAGCCGCCTGATCCGGCGCCGCGCACAGGGGGTGCGGAGGGCCCGGTCCGCAACCCCGGCGGGGCCGTTTTTCCGGCAGTGACCGGTTTCATGGATAATCCATTTCCATGACCGATCCAGCCAGCGGCCCCGCGCCATGAACCAGCTTCTCGCCATGCGCGCCTTCGTGCGCGTCGTCGACACCGGCTCCTTCAGCCGCGCGTCGGACCAGCTGGGCATGCCGCGCTCCACGGTCAGCAAGCTCATCGGCGACCTGGAAACGCACCTGGGCAACCAGCTGATGCTGCGCACCACGCGCTCGGTGGCGCCGACCGCCGAAGGGCTCGCCTACTACCGGCAAGCCGCCCGCCTGCTGGCCGAACTCGACGAGGCGGACAACGCCATGCGCGGCCAGAAGCGCAAACCGCGCGGTCACCTTCGTATCGATGCGCCGGCCGCGTTCGCGACCTCGCTGCTGGTGCCGGCGCTGCCGCGCTTCCAGCAGGCCTACCCCGACATCACGCTGGCGCTGGGCATCAGCGACCGCCCTGCGAACATCATCGGCGAAGGCGTCGACTGCGTGATTCGGGCCGGAGACATCGGCGAGCTGTCGATGGTCGGCCGCAAGCTGTTCGACCTGGACTACGGCACCTATGCCTCGCCAGCCTACCTGGCGCGCGCCGGCATGCCGGACTCGCCCGCGGAGCTCGAGCGCCACGTTTGCCTGGGGTATTTCTTTGCGGCGACGGCGAGACCGAACCCGCTGATCTTCGAGCGCGATGGCAAGCGGGTCGAGATCGAGGCCGGGGAATGTTCGACCAATGACGGCAATGGCCTGCTGGCGATGCTGCTGGCGGATATGGGGATTGGCCAGCATTTCGTGCGCATGGTACAGCCGCAAGTGGATGCCGGGGCGCTGGTTCCGATCCTGCGCGAATGGCGCCGGCCATTGATGCCTTTCCACATCCTGTATCCATCCAACCGCCACCGCAATGCGCGCCTCACCGTGTTCATCGACTGGCTGATCGACGCGTTTCGCGACTGAGAACCTATCCCGGCAAGGGATCGAACGTCAGGGGCTCGGCCGCACCGCCGCGTACTCAGGCGATGATGGCCGTGACCTGGATTTCGACGCGCATGCGCGGATCGCCCAGCACCGCGACGCCCACTTCGGTCCAGATCGGGCCGTGGCTTGGCATGTACTGCCGGAACAGCCGTGCGAATGTCTCGTTGGTTTCAGGCGGGAAGCCACCCACGTGGTAGGACACGACGCTGATCACGTGCTCCCAGGTGGCGCCGGCCGCGGCCAGCACCCGTTCGACGTTCCTGAAGGCGAGCTCGATCTCGTCCACCAGCGACTCCGGGAACGCGATCTCGTCGTTCCAGCCGCCCTGGCCGGAGATCTCGACCCGGTTGCCCACCTTGACGGCCTGGGAATAGCCCAGCTTGGCGTGGAACTTTTCGCCGTAGCCCTGGGTCACAAAGAATTCTGGTTTGTCCATTGCATTACCTTTCGGTCGTGTTGATGAGGTGACGCCAGCATAGCCATGTCCCGCACCTCGCAACAGCCTCGTACGCTGCCAATACTGTCCATGGGCGTGCACAATCCCGACGCCAGCGCCAGCCAGCCACCGACATCCATTGACACAAGTAGATGAGAATAGTTATCATTACCTGCTGAATCATTCTCATTACAGGCAGACGTGCGCAATTCTTGTGCTGGGTCCGCCACTCATCATCATCAAAAACAGGAAAAAAGATGGAAAAGCTGGTCGGCGCCTCGGCGCGTTTTCAACTCAAGACTCTGACGGTGTGCGTGGGCCTTGCCCTCCCGTTCGTGGTCCAGGCCCAGTCCACCGAGACGAGCAATACCGCCGCCGGCACCACCTCGATGCCGCAGGTCCAGGTGCAAGCCCAGAAGCTGGCCGATGACGTCGGCTCGTACACCATCGGCCGCACCCGCACCGCGACGCCGCTCGACATGTCGCTGCGCGACACCCCGCAATCGGTCTCGGTCATCACCCAGCAGCGCATCGAAGACCAGAACCTGATGACCATCACCGACGTGGCCAACAACGTCACCGGCGTCTCGGTCAACCAGTACGAAACCCACCGCGGCAGCTTTACCGCCCGTGGTTTCGAAGTGACCAATCTGCAGATCGACAATATCCCGACCACCTGGGACGCCGCCTGGAGCGCCGGCGAGGTGCTCGGCAGCCTGGCCCTGTACGACCGCGTCGAAGTGGTGCGTGGCGCGACCGGCCTGATGACCGGCGCCGGCACCCCGTCGGCCGCCCTGAACCTGGTGCGCAAGCGCGCCTTCAGCAAGAAACTGGCTGGCTCGGTCGAGGCGACGGTCGGCCGCTGGGACAAGCGCCGCATCGTGGCCGATGTCTCGACCCCACTGAACGAAACGGGCAGCATCCGCGGCCGTGCGGTCGCCGAGTACGGCGAAGGCGACAGCTGGGTCAACTACCTGGAAAATAACGACCGCGCCTACTACGCCACCATCGAAGCCGACATCGGTCGCGACGGCACCTTCGCGGCCGGCTTCAGCCGCCAGAAAATGAGCCCGCGCGGCCCGATGTGGGGCGGCCTGCCATACCGCTACACCGACGGCTCGATCATCAACGTCGACCGCTCGAAGACCACCGCCACCCCATGGGCCGGCTACGACAACCAGTACGACAACTTCTTCGCCGACTACGAACACCGCTTCGCCAACGGCTGGAACCTGCGCTTCACCTATACCGACGCCACCCGCGACGGCGATTCGCGCCTGCTGTACCTGTCGGGCGTGCCTGACCGCGTGACCGGCGCCGGCCTGGGCGCCTTCGCCGGCTCCTACGTGATCCAGACCAAGCAGAAAGACTTCGGCGTGCACGCCAGCGGTCCGTTCTCGCTGTTCGGCCGCGAACACCAGGCAGCCGTCGGCTACCTGCACGCCAATACCGACTTCTACTCGAACAACCGCCTGGCTAATTTCCCGACCGCGCCTGGCGGCTTCGCGCCGCCGGTCGCCGACTTCAATAACTGGGATCCGGCCAGCTACCCGACCCCGGTGTGGGGCCCGCAAGCACGCTACGAAACCAGCGAAACCACCCAGCAAGGCCTGTACGGTATGGCGCGCTTCTCGCTCACCGACCAGCTCAAGGCCATCGTCGGCGCGCGCGTGACCAAGTGGGAAAAAGAAGGCGGCGGCCAGTGGCAGGATCCGTATGCGATCAAGTACTCGAACGAAGTCACCCCGTACGCCGGCCTGGTGTTCGACCTGAACCAGACCTACTCGCTGTACGCCAGCTACACCAGCATCTTCCAGCCGCAGAACAACCGCGACTTCAATAACAACCTGCTCGATCCGATCGAGGGCAAGGCCAGCGAAGCCGGTATCAAGGGCGAGTTCTTCGACCGCCGCGTGAATGCCTCGCTGTCGGTGTTCCACCTCAAGCAGGATGGCCTGGCCCAGGCCGCCGGCATGATCGACCGCGACGGCCCGACCGGTCCGCTGCTGCCGGAATCCTACTACATCGGGGTCGATGGCGCGACCAGCAAGGGTATCGAGATGGATGTCTCGGGCGAGATCATCCCGGGCCTGAACGCCAGCATCGGCTACGCGATCTTCCGCGCCAAGGATGAAACGGGCACCGACTTCAACTCGATCTACCCTCGCAAGACCCTGCGCGCTTTTGCCAGCTACCGCCTGCCGGGCGACTGGAACAAGCTGACCGTCGGTGGCGGCGTCAACTGGGAAGGCAGCACCTACACGACCGACCTGACCGTGGCCCCTGGCATCGACGGCCGCATGGAGCAGGATTCGTATGCGATCGTCAACCTGATGGCGCGCTACGAGTTCACCAAGCAGTTGTCGGCCCAGCTGAATGTCAACAACGCGACCGACAAGACAACGTTCGCGATGTTCTCCTCCTACAACCAGCTCACCTACGGCGCGCCACGCAATACCTCGCTGACGCTGCGTTACCGCTTCTGATGAGTTGACGTGTAGGTAGACAAGGGGCGCTGCAGCGATGCGGCGCCCTTTTTACATTGGCAGCCCGACGACGCGCTTTTGGCCCCCACAGTAGAATGGGCGTCAATTGTCACATCGGGAGTCAACCCATGAAACGAACAGCACTGGTCGTCGGCGTCACCGGCATCGGCGGCAACCACACCGCGCGCGAACTGCTGGCCCAGGGATGGGAAGTGATCGGCCTGTCGCGCCGCGCACCGCAAGACCTGCCCGCGGTGCGCCACGTCGCAGCCGACCTGCTCGACCCGGCCGCACTGGCCACCGCGCTGGCCGGCGTCGCGCCGACCCACGTCTTCATCACCACCTGGATGCGCCAGGACACCGAGGCCGAGAACATCCGCGTCAACGCCGCGCTGGTGCGCAATCTGCTCGACGCCCTGTCGTCGCAGAAGAGCGTACGCCACGTGGCCCTGGTCACCGGCCTGAAACACTATCTGGGCCCGTTCGAAGCCTATGCCAGCTCGGGCACGTTACCTGACACGCCGCTGCGCGAAAGCCAGCCACGCCTGCCGCTGGAGAATTTCTACTACGCGCAGGAAGACGAAGTCTATGCAGCGGCCGAACGCGACCGCTTCACCTGGACCGTGCACCGCCCGCACACCGTGATCGGCCAGGCGGTCGGCAATGCGATGAACCTGGGCACCACGCTGGCCGTGTACGCGACGATCTGCAAGGAGACCGGCCGGCCATTCCAGTTCCCCGGTTCAAGCGCGCAGTGGAACGGGCTGTCGGACGTGACTGATGCACGCATGCTGGCCAAACAGCTGGTGTGGGCGGCCGATACCGATGCCGCGCGCAACGAGGCCTTCAATATCGTCAATGGCGACGTGTTCCGCTGGAGCTGGCTGTGGCCGAAGCTGGCCGCCTACTTTGGCGTCGAAGCGGCCGGCTTCAATGGGGCTATCCAGCCACTGGAAGCGGCGATGGCGAACGACCGGGATATCTGGCGCGAGATCGCCGGCCGTCATGGCCTGGTGGAAGCGGACCTGGATCGGCTGGCCTCGGCCTGGCACACCGACCTCGACCTGGGGCGGCCGCTGGAAGTCATGACCGATATGGCCAACAGCCGCCGGCTGGGCTTCACTGCCTATCAGGCCACGGACGCGTCGTTCTATGACCTGTTCGCGCGCCTGCGTGCAGAGCGCCTGATCCCTTGACGGTCTAGCGCTCGGCAACGACCTTCGCGGCGTCGCGCCAGGAGCAGCTCTGCGCCGTCGCGATGCCTTTCAGGTAGGCGCGCCGCACCGAACCGGCCATCACGCATTCGGTCACGTGCTTCGAGTGCTTCTCGGCGCCGCTGAGTTTGCGCACCCAGCCGCGGAACGGCACCAGGCCTTCCGCGGTGCGGCGCACGGCGCCGACTGCATGGTCCTTGGCGGCGCCGGAAGCGCGCTCCATCAGCGAGGGATCATCGTCGATCACGCCCGTA
>Ga0265780_10006123_pt1 | contig 15032 bp, 17 predicted proteins | sample P1T30metagenome_FD_192432 | JGI IMG/M metagenome (GOLD analysis project Ga0265780, IMG submission 192432) | Plant litter microbial communities from East Loma Ridge, Irvine, California - P1 T30 | ecosystem: Environmental > Terrestrial > Plant litter > Unclassified | place: USA: California... | reverse complement strand
GAGGGCAGGATTAGATGTTTGGGCGGATGATGCTGGGGATGGGAAATGGGGTACCTTTCTTCGTAGGTGGTAGGTCGTCATTGGAAGATGTAGGACAAGACCTACATATATGTATGAGCAGTTGCACCAGTGGAGAAGCACATATAGCTTTCGGATTACGGACATCTGCCATTGTGTGTATGTGGTTATACCTGATTGCCTTCCGCCTAGGATTTATCTATCAAATACCATGGAGAAAGAAGGGGAAAAAACAAGAAAAACAATCGATCTATCTAAACAAAGGGGCGCGCCTAATCATGCCATTTTCTCGTCATTACCTCGGATCAGACGCTGAACGCAACGGCTTTGTAAAATCAATTTCTCTCCACAGCAGGTGCTCGTATCATCGCAGTGGGTTGGTCGAAAATAGAAGGTGACCGTCGAGATGCGGTGAGTTTCCAGACCTGCATCTCAGTGGCATACGTGGTGTTATCAGCTGCTCTCGCATGTAGTCCGGACGACTCATCCCTTGAGATACCGTCTTCTGAGAGTCGTGTTTCCAAGTGGTATATGCGGTGGTACCATCTGCTCTGATGTATCACCGGCGAGTCATTATTTCCCCTGAGATGTGCTGAAGCCAGTGCCGACATCTCAATGGCACGTGTGGTGTCACCGGATGCCTTGACCGACATTCACACCGGTAGTCCGTTGAGATACAGCGATTCTGGAAAAAAAAAGCCAGTGGGCACCCTGCCACATCCACACTTGTATTGCCGAGAAAGGAAAAAAAAATTGCAAAACTTTTCCGAATCAGTTTCCAGTCTTTGGGTCATCAACCATCGAGTCAAAGTCAAACACACTGTCGAAGTTGAGGTCGTCGAAAGTGGCGTCTTCCATCGCCACGTCTGCCGAAGTCGAAGTTCCTTGTGCTGCCGCTTCCTGGGCAAACGAAGTATTCGGCGTAGGCGCAAAAGAGTCTGTCGTCCAAGTTTGCTGCTGAGGGCCGTCTGTGCTAGCGTTCAGATCGAAAAGAGGCGGCTCGCTCTCTGCGCCGCGCATTTCCTCGAAAGCAGTGGAGCCTCCGAATTGGTCCGCGCTTGGGTAAGTGGCGATCAGGTCGTCCAAGTCTTGGAGGAGTGTGCTCTCGTCCGCCCAATGGTCGTTGCCGTTGTACCAGTTGTTCAGTGCGTCTTCTGCTGGCCCGTTGCCGTTGAGCATGGTGTACTCTGCCGAGTGTTGCTGTTGCTGTCGTCCTGGTTGAGCGGAATACAGAGGGATCTGCTCGCTTGTTCCGCTCTGCGCAAAGTCCAGTCCAGAGCCTATGTTAGGGCCTAGGAACTCCATCATAGCGCCAGTGGAAGTCGTCGCTCCCGTGTTCTCAATGGCTGGCAGTGAAAGATCGGGTGTGGAGGTTGTGTATGTCACCGGCGGCATCAGACCGCTATCTTTCCACGCAGGCGTGACTGTAGCGAAGCGCTGGGCACGGTGAGGCGGGAGTTCATACTTGTGTCTTCGTAGATAGGGGCTGGTGCTTGTGCTGTTGTTGGTGCTGGTGTCGTTGCTTCGCAGGGGTATGCCATTCGGGCCCCAGTTGTCAACACATTCCGCCGATTCCATTGACACAAGCCTGTCAAGTCCGCGAGCAACTGCATCAGAGGCCGCGGCCGCCTGCTGTCTGTCACGAAGGTCGCCGAGACGCTCATTCTGCTCGGTGAAAGGGCATTTGTCGACTTCTGCTTTCTGTAGCTTTTCCAGAATATTCCAGCGAGAGTTGACGGCGGTTGCTCGCTCATTTTGAGGGATCTGCTCGCCAGTGCCGTTAAGAAGCTGCTCCGCTTCGTTGAAAGTCGTGAGGCCAAGCGTTCGTAAGTCTCCGTTTTCCATTCCCTGCGATCCTTGCATGGCCACATTGATAGTGGCATCCGCACTACCGCTCTTCGTTGGTACTGTAAGCGTTGAAATGGGCAGTTCATAAGTACACCACCTCCTCGTTCTGGGGTCTTTTCCGGGTGTCTGTTCAAAAGATCGCATGTCCACAACGTTGCCTTGACACTCAGAATGTTGGCAGCGGTAATCGGCACTGTGTAGAACGCCTTCCTTCGACAGTTGATGATACACGCTGCGGACTTCCGATCGCTTCTGCTCAATAGCTTGTCTGTCTGCGCCCGGGCTCATCTCGAGGTGTCCCTTGCTCTTCGCCTGAGACTGGTTGAAAACTGCAAGTTGCACAGAAAATGGTATGCGAAGGCCCAGGTCGCCATAAGTTTCCAGGTCTTCTGGGATCTGGAAGCCTTCACCACCGACGGCAGAAGGGATGAAGTCAAGGCCATGAGCTTTCTTGAACAGGTCAAGCCATTCAGGGTTGTCGGCTGCGGTCTGGTTCCAGCTATCGTCGGATCCGTACAGCACTTTACGTGCATGAGATTGAAGCATCTCGTCGGTCAGGACAATCCCCTTCCCAGCCATCTCGTTGGCAAATTTGCCAAGCCTGACGGTCAAAATCTCCCAGCAGGTGGCCTTGGTTCCGTTGTCGTTATCGTTGCAGCTAGCGACAAGAGGCACGTCTTCCTGCATACCAGCTCTTCCGGCGACTTCTCGTGCGTGGGTGTTGGAGTGGTTCCTGTTTGTCGCACTGAATGGATTCGGGCTGACTGCTTCAATGCCAATCAGGTATGGAGGCATGGCGTTCGTGACCTGCGCCGCGACCGCAGGATCCAGACCACGGCATCCCTTCCATTGAGACATCTTCGCGCCAGCTTTGAAGTGTGCCGTCAAATGATCAACACGATCTTGCCAAACGGTGAAGCGCTGTGCGCAGAACCCACATCTCGAGTTGATGTTTGATGCCACAGACTTCCAAGCTTCCATCGAGGGCTGCATCTCACAGGCGTGCATCAATCGTAAATGCTGGCGTAGATGGTCTTTGCGATAGAATGTCCGCGCGTCGAACCCCTTCTCTTCGCAGGCACTGTGGTTGTGTACTTCGCCGTGTTCAGCAGACACATTCTGCTCGTTGCAGTACACGCACGTTCTGTCGGTCCTCACAACTGGCCCATTCGGAGCGCAGATCCACTTCTCCAGTGAGAGATGCAGGGATTTTTCGTGTCTCGTCCAGTCGTACTTCGACTTGAAGGTATCCGTGCAGAATGTGCATTGGAAAATGCGCTTTTTGTCGTCGGTTGGCAGACGGGCGTGGGTAGTCAGGTTTCTTCTTCTTCGACGTCGATCCTTTTTACCGGCAAGGCTGGAGCTGAAACTACCGTAAGATCCATGAGACGACCCTCGAGAGTTCGCACCCGATGATACCGCAGATTGGGACAGTGAACTAGGGTGGCTCGTTTCGAAAGATGTTGTCGACTGTGCCTTCTTCTGCGACCACCCTGAGCCGCCGCCGCTCGAGTTTTTGTGCCGGCGAGTGTTGTAGCTCGAGGGTGATGTAGCCTCTACTTCTTCGGGTAGATCAGATCGCTCCACGGCCTTGAAGATATCTGTGAAGCGAGCGGGCTCGTTCTCGGGGGGAGAGTGCTGCCATCGCTCGAACGGATTGAGCTCTTCCCAGGGCTTTTCAGGTTCAGGGATGTCAATGGCGGGAGTCGTAGGCCGCAAGCTCGGCGATTCGGCGACTTTAGGTCGTGATCGTCCGCCACTCTTAGCTCTCCTTCTCGCATTTGCTAGCCAGTTGGCGATCTGTACAGGTTTCAGCTCAGTCTGCTTCTCGAGCTCAACTTTCTCTTCCTCGGTCGGGTAGGGGTGGTGTTGGTGAACATCAAGCCAGTCGCGGAGAATCTTGACTGCGTGCCGCGGGAATCGAATGCCGTTGCGTTTCGTGCTTCCGGGAGCGTCGTCTCCTCCCCGTGGTGTGATGGTGCCACTAGCTCGGCTGTGTAAGGTTTTGATGCCAGTGAGATTGCCACGCTCCCTGCAAGACAATTCGTCTACAGAGTGCAGAGTGTCAAAAAAGGTGCCATTGCTGTCGTTAGTGTAGTTGCCAGCCTCTAGCGTCTGTGAGTTGGAGAGACTGCACTCTCGGAAAAGTGTCGAGCACGCTGTGCAACCAACATCGCCTCTGCTCAAATAACAATTGAGGTGTTTCGATCTGCAATAGTCACAGGGGTTGTCTGGGCGAACGAATCTGCAAGACTGTCAGTGAAGCTCTCAGTGGACAGGATGGCAGTAGCCTGTCTCGTTTGATTGTCCCTCGAGAGTCAAGATTGGTTGTGCTGACCTTGGGATGAAATTTTCAAATCGACTGTAGTCAACATGGTCTTCGACCGGGGCAACCGGCTCTGTGCCAGGTGTGAAGTCCCAGTCCAGGACCCCATGGCAAATGCAGTCGCCATTAGGGTGCGCGGGACAAACGTAAGCCTGGACGCCGGATGTTGCAGGCGCGCTGGCGAGAGGTTCTTCGAAGGCCGCGCCGGATGTCTCAATCAGGCCGCTCGCATCGAAAGCCAACTCGGGCAGCTCGTCAATGACAGGCATGGTTGCCTATTGCAGGCAATAGCAGCAGGCGAGAGATAATCACGTGGGGCGCTGCGCGAGCCTGAACGTCGAGAACACGGTGGAATAACAAGATTGTCGAGCGAATGGGGAAAACAAAGGGCGTGGACTCAATCTAAAGGCGTGAAGGATGCGCAAGGCAGTCCTACGGCATGCTGCTGACTACAATGGGTATGACCCGGCGGAGTCATGCTCAGCTCGGTGCTGCTGCTGCTTGTACATCACGCCCTGCGACAACTGCATTTGCACTTGCCGTGCACGGATCTAGGCCCGAACATCGGCCTCCATTTTTCTAGGTCCTCTGGCGTTTGGCGGGGAAGCACTAAATGCAGAATCCAGTGGAGAGCAGTACATAAGCGGATTTACTGGTGCTCGTACTACCAGACTGCTACCATCTTGGCCATAGGGCATTGGGATGTCGGCCGGCTATAGCGGCGGTAGTATTCAATCTGCCATGGTAGAAGCCTGATGTTGGCTCCGAGGGTCGTATAAAATCGAGTGTTGAAGTCGCCGAAGGATTGGATATCGGAAGCTTCCATCCTCCGTGCATCCCAAAGTTTGTCGAATCTCAGTCATACGTGAACCGCCAGTCATAGTCGTTGATGAGTACCTCAGTGGGATTGACATGTTTGTAGTACACCAAAACTGCTGATCCTACTTTGTGTGGAGGCTCGACTTGGGGAGGTATACAGTATTGAGGTCTGGTCCCTATGATCCGTTAGTCTCTTCCAGCAAGACGATGAGTTCGTAATGCCAAAGTCGCTGATACTGTATGGTGCAATCCACAGACTTTTTACATGAGCTGAGGTTGGAACTTCGCCGAAAGCGCTGCCGATGCTCGGACCATCTGCACCAATCCTCACAACCCTCATCACCACGGAGTGTGGCCGCGAGGTCGATCATCTGACAACCCACTCACTACCATATACTGCTATAGGACGTGTGCTGCGAAACAAGTCTTGATCCTCCGGCTGACTCCGTCTAGACTCTAGACAGAGCATACCAGCTATCAAACACCAGCCGTCACCTTCCCGTCATATGTCAGCAACAGCCCACCGCCAGGTCGTGTTTGCCGCGTGGGAAAAGTCAATCTACGAAGCTACCATACCACGCGACGCGTGAGTGGATCTCATCTATTTCTGTGTGGCATCCTCCTTTGATATCAACACCAAGAGATCGCATCGGTGTAATGTTCCCCGTGGCAGGTGCATATCTACCCACCCACGTATATAGACGCATGCTCTGTGGCACTCTTCCTGGTCTCCGCGATATTCCAGGACGACCACCGAAGGACCACGAGTTCATGACAGACTGGTGAAGCTTCAGTGTTGACTTCTTTCAGAAGCATATCTGAAGCTCAGGCACAATCACGTTATTGGACGCCTCCGGTGGTGTCTAGCACGTGTCTCATATGTCTCCAGGGCTGACGGTTCACTGATGGTCCAGCTAGCCTGTGTCAATGTGCACCTAAAAGACCTCGATAACAAAGTGGTGATCTCCGCCAGTCTATCGGCGTAGTAGGATACCCTGCACGCACCTGCAAAGGTGAGTAATACCAGCGTTCAGGACCCAGCAGCAAACGAACCGACCTCTCGGACACTTCCTTGCCCGACCTTTTGGCCGGGCCAGTATGCCGAGGCGTGGAGTCTGTCTGTATGCGGGGCAATCAGTACCTAGTGGCGACCGAGAGACGCAAGTATATCATTGCAATCATCGCGATTAAAACGACTCTCACTCGCTGAAGTGATAACCTGGTGTTTCCAATCTCACCATCACATACCTTGCTGATTCTCACCCGCGTTACGCCCTTGGAAGTTTCCACTACCTGTTCATCACATCATATCGATTCGATTCGACAATGGCTCCTCACGCAGAGAACAGCACAGCGACTGCCTCTGACGGCAAGGAAGTCCCCGTCAACGATGGCGATGCTCCTCTCGAACCCGGTGTTAAGAAGAACATCGCCCAGGGCAAGATGATTGCTTTCCCTCAGTGAGTCCTCTTGTGCATCAAGCCTTCGAACATCCCCACCGTTTCAACATGTCCCTAAATGCGATGCCCAAGCTTTGGCCTCGTACATCGTACGTGCCTCATCACGACATAATCCCTGGATAAGACCTCACAACCTCCAATCAACTCGCAGGAACAGACGCCTACAAGAACCACAACCAACTAACCACCACCGCCAGGCCCCCGACCTTCACCGACAAGCACGAAGAGCGCGAATACCTCAAAGGCCGCCTAGCCGCCGCCTTCCGCATTTTCGGCAAATACGGCTTCGACGAAGGCGTCGCCGGCCACATCACCCTGCGCGACCCAGTCCAACCGGACTGCTTCTGGGTGAACCCCTTCGGCCGCGCCTTCAGCCTCATCACCAAATCCGACCTGATTCTCGTCGACCACTCGGGCAAAGTGATCGGCGGCGGCGAGAACCGCCTGCTCAACACCGCCGCCTACATGATCCACTCGGCGATCCACGAGGCGCGGCCGGACGTCATGTGCGCGGCGCACAGCCACAGCATCTACGGGAGAACGTTCTGCGCTCTGGGCCGGAAGTTGGAGAGCTTGACGCAGGATTCGTGCGCTTTCCACGACGACCATGTGTTGTATGAGAGTTTCAATGGGGTTGTGCTGGCGGAGAAGGAGGGGAAGGATATTGCGGCTTGTTTGGGGGGGAAGAAGGCGGCGTTGTTGCAGAATCATGGGCTGTTGACTGTGGGGGGGAGTGTGGAGGAGGTGAGTTTGACGAGACGCTACTCCGTGATTGTGGTTTGTGGTGCTTGCATTGCTGACGCTTCTTTTGCAGGCCGTTTTCTGGTTCCTCTCGATGGAGAAGTGCTGCCAGAGCCAGCTTATGGCCGAGGCTGCCGCCGGGTCGCGAGGCGAGAAGCCTGTGGCTATCGGTGAGGAAGAGGCTGCGTATACTTATCGTACGGTGGGCTCGACAAAGGCTGGTTGGTTCTCGGCCAAGCCGCTGTTTGATGTGATCCACAAGGAGACTGGTGGTGACTATTTGGAGTAGTGTGCGCCTGTCTGTGTTCGAGAAAAGATCATAGGCGTTTCACAGAATGATACCATGATTTTCAATGATAGCCATGTGCAATGTTAGTCTTGCATGTCTTACACATGTTGAAGCAGACGTTCATAGAACGACAGCTTCAGAGTGGATAACACCATCATGAGCGATGATATCAGCGGCTTTGGTCGATCATGAACATGCTAGCACCAGTGAGATGCTCATCAATCGACGAAACTCGGCATTCAGAGATGATCCTGGATCTGCAATGAGAATTGGTGATGGGTGAGCCGAAGCTGTCGAAGAGCAGATCGGAGAGTACGTTCCAGCATTCTTTGATAGGCGCGAGAAATCAGCACAATGAGTTTGACAATATCGACGCGGCATGGTGTAATTGTAGTACACTCAGGCGGTTGCTTGATTTCATGATGGCGTTGTGCATTCGACTTGCGTGTGTTGTCGAATGTTCTTCCTCGGCTCAGCCTCAACTTTACCTTGTTGATAAAGATGTCAAAGTCGAAATGATATCTTGACATCCTTGCGCTGATCTGGCCCACTCGCTCTTTTAAGGGTCCCCAAGGAAACAAGCACTTCTTAGGAGTAGGATAGGAGAAGCTACCAGACTTTGGATAGGAGTCCGATGAGGATACTGAATCACTCTGTTCTGTCGGCATGAGCATGTCTGGATAATCATCTATCGCTCCAGTCAACGAGACAGGCATGACCATGACCGCGGTACAAGAAAATGATGTCTTGTATCCTGCCTCCGGTCGGTGACGTAAAAATCACCGCGGAAGAATGATCGAATGATGATGGAATCGCCGTGTCTCATCATCAAGACCACCACAGCGAAAAGAGCTCCAAGAATAGATGCCGGCACCTGGGCAATGGTATGTAGGTCCCACGAGGCCTTAGTATCCTGCGTGTAATAACACGTATGTATTAATCGTTTTGGATCTTGTGCAAAAGCTCGAGTCCCGCGAAGCGAGTCGAATGGCATGGACGCAATCTCGACTTGTCGAGAGAAACAAATTGCCGTTCTCGGCAATCAAAGTGGGGCCGAGTCGACCTTTCCTGTTTTGTGCTTCACATGCCAATTCAAGTGGCCCGAAGAAATGTGATGGGCTTTCCACTTGGGAGGAAAGAGGCCAGCTATGAGGTGTCGATGAGAGGAGGTGTCTTCATCACTGCATGTATGTTGTATACATGTATCTCTTGCTGCCTGCTTCCATCAATGTACGTATCTTGTTTTTTAGGTAGAGCACGGCAAGCAGCGGATAGGATGACGAGCGAGTGAGGAAACGGCACAGCCAAAAGCGATGGCGTTGAATTCGTGGTTGAGTGGGACATGAGCTTGGGTTGTGGGGACGTCATAAATCCACTTCACATGCAGCCCAAACAACAGGCAGGATTTTGCTCAATTCGAGACAGTACCTAGTCCTGTGCAGTAGTCAAGACAGAAGAGACATCTCCTCATCCTCAATCATCACCTCCCATACCATTTGTCCTGCTTTCAAGCAAGCCCTCTTCCAGCCAGCTCTCCATCCGCCGGAGCCCTTATCTATCAGCTTTCTCCCCGAGCTTCCTCACCACACACCGCACCTCACAAACCCCTAATAACCTGAGCACGCGACCACTCAGCAGCAGACATGGCCGACACCTCTTTCGACAGCTCCGCACCGGACTACCCTGACCTCAAGGGCAGCAACAACAGCAGCGCCGCCAACATGAAGAACAGCGTGGCCAACTGTAAGGTACGTGCAAGCCGCAAACCAGCGCGCCGTGGACACTGCCAGTCGGATACGTGCATGGATGAGCCGGAAAGACGCTGCCTGGACATAGAGACACAAGACACGGCAGTCGCTCGTTTGGGCGTCTGTCATTTCCCAGTCATCCACTGTCCAGCTCTTCTCCTCTCTTGCTTTCTGCTGGCAGAAAACCATCCGCACACATCTCTGCAAACTTTCAAGCTGACGCCCAACAAACAGTACCTTCATTAGTCCTCAGCCTGGCATCAATCCAGCACATCCACATCAGATCAAAACAAGTTCCTAACTCCCAGAACAGCCGCCGCCAACACCATGAACTCCATTCAGAACTCCCAGACCGTCCAGTCCATCGCCAACGGTCCCGTCGCCGACAAGGCTCGCGCCGAGGCCGCCACCACCAAGAACGAGTTCTCCAACCTGGCCGCATCCCGCCAAACTCCCGACGCAAAGACTGCCACCGGCCAGAACCTCACCCACTACCACTCTCTGTTCTACTCTCTCCTTAGCTGGGAGAACCCGCGTGCCACCGCCATTTCCTTCGCCACCATCGTCATTGGCATTCTTCTCACCCGCTACGTCCCCATCGAGCGCTATGTCTTGAAGGCAGCCTTCACCGTTCTCGGTGTCACCGCTGCCGCCGAGCTTGCCGGCCAATTCATCTTTGGCCAGGGCTTCGCGACCACCATGCGTCCCAGGAAGTACTACACAATTCCCCGTGAGACTCTCGAGAGCTTCACTGGCGACGTCGAGGAGCTTATCAACTTCTTCGTCATTGAGTTCCAGCGTATCCTCTTCGCCGAGAACGTCTGGGCCACCATTCTTGTAAGCCAGCATTCCGCCATTCTAGCTACGGCTTCTTACTGACAACCCTCAGGCTTTCTTCACCACTCTCATCGGCTACTTCCTCGTCAAGGTCACTCCCAAGTGGGGCCTGCTGCTCCTGTCCACCTTTGTTGTCTACCTCACTCCCCTGATCTACATTAAGAACAAGGACTTCATTGACCAGCACCTGAACAACGCCACCAACATTGCCAGCAAGCAGACCGCTCAGCTCCGCCAGGTTGCTGCCCAGAACGCCAACAAGGCTATGGAGGCCACTTCTTCTGCCACTTCTCAGTACGTTTCAGTGGCCCAGGAGTACATTGGAAGTGCCAAGAAGACCGCCGTCGACAAGGGCTACATCAGCAAGGAGACCGCCGAGAAGGCTCCTGGCGCTCCCGTTGAGAAGGACTACACCTCCGCTCCTGCTGAGAAGTCCAGCTCTCCCGTTGAGAACACCTCCGCTCCCGTCGAGCACTCCTCTGCTCCCACTGAGACCTCCACCGCTCCCGTCCTCCCCGAGTCGACCCACGAGTTCCCGTCCGCGCCCAGCAACGAGCCTCACGTCGTCACCGAGCCCCACACCGTCGACTCTGTGCCCTCCGCCACACCCGAGGGTGTCAGCACTCACGGCATCGAGGAGAAGAAGGAGCCTCTGCATGCCCTCTAGGGGAGCAGCGCGCTTTCAAGAAAAATCAAAAGTCGGCCAGTCGAGGACAAAAAGTTGAGAGTCGGGAGCAAAAGGTGGAAGCAGTTACATGCCCTCCCTGAGATTGACAACACACCTACCACACTCTTGTCTAATAGTCCTGTTGAATCGGCAGGCGACACTACGGACTCATTGACCGGCGGCGTTACCTGGGATTGAAAGTGGAGGTTTCATGGCTCATGTCGTGGCTTCCCTTTCTTGCGGACATGACCTCACTTGCTTGTAACACCAGAAAAGTTGCGACGCAGACACATGGCTTGTGTTTGTGGGTGTTGGTTTTCTCTTCCTATCTCTCCTGACGATGCTCTAATCATCCCTACGACTGTTTTTTTCTTCTTCCTACTCCTTAGCGAGCGAGCGTACACGAGATCATCCGAGATTGAAGCTTTGTACTACGTTAGTTCTAGCATGAGCATGAGCCACGCGTTTGATGAGATTACTTTAATGCGTATCGAGTTCGATTACTTTGATCTTCACGTCTCCAATGTTGGGTGACTATATTCTCAGAAGTTAAGGGTGAGGCATTTTTGCAGATTGTCCATGTTTCTTGAGTCGGGTTGATTCTACGGAATCGTGACTGGCTTGTGCTGTCATCAATTGTCAATATTCTCGGTTGTACTACATGCTGTCCTCTGTTGCGGTTGGAAGAAGATGTATGTATCGAGAGATCGCGCTTACCCCAACCCCAACCCTACACTAATGTCGATAGGACTTCGCTCACCTCATCGTGGCTTCTATATCGTTGTTTACTTGATCATTACACATTCAAGTAGACGAACGTGAGATGTTGTCTAGTCCAAGAAACGCTAGACCTTGCCGAGAGCGTCGTGGCGTGAGGTTGTTGCTTTCCAAGCTCGACCAAGCACTCAATCTCCAAGGCTTTGTGTATCGTACCCAATCTGGTTGTGGTGCTCAGTCATGGTTAACGACACACATTGTCATTCAGATCACCAAGCTGTAGACCGAAGCTGATGCTTGTCATCTACAGTATGGCTCGAACGAAGATGAAAGCAACAAGACTCTTAAGGTCTTATACCATCTACTTGCAAGTATATTATCTCGGCCTTTGAGTTCGGCAGACCTCCGAACCGGATCGGAAATGTCCGGGGCGGATATCCTACGATACCATCAATTTTACTACATGCATGCACGAGCGAGTCATGGATACTCCTCTTTCCCTGCTACAGGTCTGCGATGTCCGATGCGACTGGACGATGACGGCGAATTAGCGATTGGAGGTTCAGGACTTCGACAAGGTCAAGAACACCGAGGCACGACTTTCTGGCTTCATTACATGGTCATGCTCCGGACTCGAGGTATGATGTGCCAATACATGCACCTCTTCTTCCTCGTCAGGCTGCTCTGACACAGTCGACCACCGATCTCATGTCCTCGAGACGGAGCAACCGGGGCCCCGCACTGGACTCCACGCATGTGCTTGGCCTCCATCATCACCAAAAAGTCTTGCGGTACTAGAGACATCCCTGCAGTCAACTGCACTGCAATACCTCCCAATTTCCAATTGCCGACATCGATGAACGGCGCGATGTCACCGGACTTTTGGTCGTCTTGTCGACTCTGCATGAGATCCACAGGCTCCAGTGCTGATCCCCTCAATGCCCCTCAGGCCAAGAGAAAAACATTGCCCGATTCCGAGCCGGTGCAAGAATGTATCGCAAAAAGTGTATAAAGCCGGCATGAACCACCATTTCCACCGAGCTCGGACAGTACCAATCATCTCGTCGCCATGAAGTCGGTTTCACTGCTTGGGAGCTTGCTCCTCTCCTATCACCAGGCTGCCGCTCAGTCCCCATCTAACGACGCGAACTTGGGGGGCTACACCAACGTCTCTGATCCCTACTATGGACAGAGTCCTCCAGTCTACCCTACCCGTGAGAATCCTCAAGACAAGGTTGTCAGATCTCTGCTGACTTTGACATAGCCATGGGTGATGGCGGTGTTGATCCGCTGTGGCAGAGCGCCTATGCCCGGGCCCGCGATCTTGTGTCTCAAATGACTATCGACGAAAAGGTCAACATGACTAATGGCCACCCGGGTGCTTGTGTTGGCAACACGCCTAGCATTGAACGCCTTGGGATCCCTCAGTTCTGGTATGTTTGACGGCACAAAAGCGAAGAACTACATCGCATGTTAACGAACGAACAGCTTCGCCGATGGACCTTCGGGCATCAGAGGTCAAGAGGGGGTTTCTGCTTTCCCAGCTCAGCTCAGTGTTGGTGCAACATTCGACCGCAGCCTCATGCGTCGCTTCGGTGAAGGCATGGGCATGGAATATTACAAGAAGGGCATCAACGTGGCACTTCTGCCAGTCGCCGGTCCTCTGGGCCGAGTCGCTCGTGGTGGTCGTAACTGGGAGGGCTTCGGCGCCGACCCTTACCTCTCCGGTGCCGGCATGGAAGCTGTGACCCGTGGTGTCCAGGAGCAGGGTGTCGTTGTGCAGTCCAAGCATTGGCTGTTGAACGAGCAAGAATACCGCCGCAACCCTGGACCTGAGGGAGAGGCTCTGAGTTCCAATGTCGACGACCGCACGATCCATGAACTCTATGTCTTCCCGTTCATGGACAGCTTGAAGGCTGGCGCCGCAAGCATCATGTGCTCCTACCAACGGGCCAACAACAGCTATGGCTGCCAGAACAGCAAGTTGCTGAACGGTATCCTCAAAACCGAACTTGGATTCCAGGGCTATGTCACAAGCGATTGGGGAGCGCAGCATGCCGGCGTTGCATCTGCCAATGCTGGTATGGATCTCGTTATGCCCCGTGCTGCATTCTGGGGCGGCAACCTCACGAACGCTGTTCAAAACGGATCCGTAGCCGAAACCCGCCTCAACGACATGGTCACTCGTATTCTGGCTGCTTGGTACTACGTTGGACAAGACGAAGGCTACCCCGAGGTCAACGTAGCGCCCTACACACAACAGCAGACCATCGTCGATGCCCGCGGCGACAATGCTGCTCTCATCCGCGAGATCGGTGCTGCAGGTACCGTTCTGGTGAAAAACACCAACAACGCGCTTCCCCTCAAGGACCCAAAGTTCCTGAGTGTGTATGGTTATGATGCTAGAGTTGGAGACTCTCCATGGCAAGACCCTGCTCGCTTCGGCGGCGGCTATGGAGTTAACTTCGGTTGGCCCACCCAGAACGGCACGATGATCACCGGTGGCGGTTCAGGCACAAGCACTCCTCCTTACGTGATCTCTCCCTTTGATGCCATTCAGAGGCGACTGATTGAGAACAGAGGTATAGTCAGGTGGGATTTCGCGTCGATCAACCCGCCCGTTTATGCAAACTCCGAGGCTTGCCTTGTCTTCATCAATGGTGAGTCACAGACGGTGAGACGGAGTATACATCGTTGACTGACGCGACCACAGCATACGCAAGTGAAGCATTTGACCGCTTATCACTACAAGACGAATTTAGCGACCAGCTCGTTAAGAATGTGGCCACCAACTGCTCAAACACAATGGTGATCATCCACAACGCCGGCATTCGGACCGTCGACGCCTGGATCGAGCACCCGAACGTGACCGCAGTGCTCTACGCCGGCCTCCCCGGCCAAGAAAGTGGTAACTCGATCGCCGACATCCTCTGGGGCGACGTCTCCCCATCTGGCCGCATGCCTTTCACAATCGCAAAGAACGAATCCGACTACGGCCACCTCCTCAACTCCACTGTCGGTTCAGGCCCATACCCGCAAGACAACTTCACCGAAGGCCTTTACATCGACTACCGCCACTTTGACAAATACAACATCACCCCGCGCTTCGAGTTCGGTTACGGTCTGTCGTACTCCAACTTCTCCTATGCAGACCTCTCCATCAAGTCTCTCGGCGGCAACACCAACGAGTACCCGACCGAGCAGACTCCCGTCCCTCAGGGTGGACCCGCAGACCTCTGGGAAGTCCTCTTCAACGTCAGCGTAGACATCACTAACACAGGTGCCGTGGAAGCGAGCGAAGTCCCGCAGCTGTACGTCAACATCGCTACCGCGCCGGCTAGGCAGTTGCGCGGGTTCGAGCGCGTCCACCTTGCCTGTGGCGCTACAGAGACCGTCACTTTCCCGATCACCAGGCGGGATCTTAGCATTTGGGACGTTGTGGCGCAGAAGTGGAAGCTGCGGGAGGGCGAGTATCCGATTTATGTCGGAGCTAGCAGCAGGGATGTCAGGTTGACGGGGTCGATTGAGGTGTAGAGGCATGGTGTTGAAGACTCTGTCGGGA
>Ga0265780_10006121_pt1 | contig 15033 bp, 14 predicted proteins | sample P1T30metagenome_FD_192432 | JGI IMG/M metagenome (GOLD analysis project Ga0265780, IMG submission 192432) | Plant litter microbial communities from East Loma Ridge, Irvine, California - P1 T30 | ecosystem: Environmental > Terrestrial > Plant litter > Unclassified | place: USA: California... | reverse complement strand
TTGAACGCTCTCTCCATGTCGATGACAGCAACGCCGAACTTTGTCTTTAGCAAGGCTTGATGGAGCTCCTCGGGGCTTCGGTTTTTGGATTTCCTGATCACGTCGGCAGCTGTCCACAGCAAGTAGTCCACAAAGTCGTGAAGCTCATCTGGAGACGTATGCTTCGGTCGATATAGATGGCTTAGGGCTTGGAGATCTGTACAGCAGTCGTCGAAGAAGCCGATGTAGTCGAAATTCAGGCCAGGTTCTTCTGCTGTGAGGTGCTTCTCGTAGGTCACGAGTAGCTCGACGAGCGTGTATTTTGTCGTTGTCGACCGCCCTTTGTTCTTGCCCTTGCTTTCACTATCTCTCAGTTTGCGGAGCACAATGTTGATGAACTCCCTGTCGGTACTTTGCAGGTGATGGACTCCGTACAGGGTCTCCGACATAGCATGCAAGAGATCGGATTTGTGAGTAAGTTTCCGCCATCTTTGCCCTTTGCCGTTCAAGGGCAGTCTTGGTCGTGTCGCCCCGTCAAGATTTACTGGGGGGTATCCAAGAGTCGTTCTGAGGGATGCCACCATCTGGAATGGATCAGCCCGCTTGCTGGGCTTGGGGACGATAGGTTGAGTACCGGGACGGCCAGGTGTGAAGGTGACATGATTCGCAAGGATGAACTCCATATCGTCCCATGTAGTCTTGACGAGGCCGTACCTCTGTCCAGCCTTGTAGAGATACGCCAGCACATTGACGAGCATCCCATCGCTGAGAAACTGCCTGCCTATCCCTTGCATGAAATAATGGCAGCGGTAATTGATACAGCAAGGGTACAGTGGTAGAAAATTCGCTAGCACTGCCAGTGAAGTCTCGCTTGTGAACTTCCAATCACGAGCTTCTGCAATCTGGTCGAGTTGCTTTGAAGCGTCGAACTGTTCGGAAAATTGCGTGTCGCCAATTTTTAACAACCACATGTTATGATGCCTTCTCTCTAGATTCGAGGTCGGTATTTGTTTGAAAACCCAATGGGCCTGTTCCACCAGCGGTCGGATCTGGTGCAGGTATGAGCAAAGGTTTTGGGTTCCACGGGAAGTCTTGCCGTTCAATACGGCGTAGATTTCCTGGTAGGATTGGCCAGCTGCTACAAGCCAGATAGGAAATTGTGAGAACCCACTATCGATGGCATGGTTCACCAGCGCAGAGAGGAATTCGTCGAACACGAGACTGTGTTCTCGTTTGTAGTCCACCGTATCGCCAGCACATTGCTGTATTGCAGGGACCAACTTCAGCAACGTGTCGCCAAACACTCCTAGTGGCGGTTCCATACCCAAAAGGCATGACGGAGGCAGAAAGTCTGCGTCCGTTGCGCCACCTCGGAATGCATTGGTCAAAATCTCGAAAAGCTTACCAGCTTCACGGCAGAGCAGCATGTCTCGGTTCTGGACTGCGCAAGATTTGCGACGGCCCGCAGTTTTCCTCATATCTTCATGGTCCATGGTATCGCTTTCTGTGGACTTGTCGTCCATTGGTGTACACTCACTCTTGACGGGAAGCAACATTTCTTCCTCGAGAAACGCAAGCATGGCTTCATAGGTTGCAACATCGCTGTTGCCGTTGGCGAAATCCTCGTTCGCGTGTCGCATCAGCCCAAAAGCTGATTCTGTGATCGCTCCTGCAGCTAGCAAGCTTCTTCTTCCCGCCCTGTAGTCGTTCCAGACGCTGGCGATGTACTCTCTCACGGCCTTGAAATCTTCGAGCAAACACCAGATCGCAAATGCCTTGTCGCCCTTTTGCTTCTCAAGTTGAAACGTCAGCATGTCAGCCGTGGTGAAGCCTCCGACGGTACCAGTCGCCGTTCCGAGAGGAGTTTCAGCCGGTTCCTCGACCTCGAGGTGTTGGAATAAGTTGTTGAAGGCGGCAGGTATGCTTTTAGAGTGGGACTGCGTGGATTGCTGAGAGTGCTCCTGTGCCCGCAATGTATTGGCGTGATGCGCGGAGCCCAGTATGTGATGAATCTCATGCAGAGTGTCGATAAAGTGAGCGTGGGTTTTGTCACTTGCGGTAAGCTCGCAGTTCATGTTTTGGTCCTTGTACCAATTGGCACAGATCTCGCGCTCCGCAGCAACATCCTGGATGATCTTCAAAATCTCTTCTGGTATTTCTACGGTGCCGTTCGCAACGACCAGCTTCGTAAGGGTGATAAGGTCGCGCGTGGTCAAAATGATTGCGCCGCACCCAGATCCCGCCAATTTGTGCAAAATGTCTGCCGTGTTGCTGTATCGTGATGCTTTCCGAGTAATCCAGCTAACGAGGCTCGCAGTGCCCTCTTTGTAAGCTTTGTAGCGGTTTCTGATGGGAAGATCTTCCATCTTTACACGCTCTCATGGAAGGCTCATGGGAAGTTGGTGAGTTGAATGATGTTGTGCTGTAGACGCTGGGTTTCAACAGCAGGACAAGGTAAGGCGACAAGTGGCGGCCCGAGCTCCTGCATATGGCACGTGAAGAGGGTCCGAGTGCCTCAGTAGCAGTGAAGTGAAGTGTGCCTACTAAAGTCGCCGACCTTGCCGTGAATAGTTGAATAGTCCAGTTAGAGGCTGATGTTTGGTCCCAGGTGTCTCGGTGGCAGTCTAGCGAAGTATACTCACCAAAGTTGTCGAGACGATTGTTGGTAGTCAGCTATGCCGGTGAGATGCTAAGTCTGAGACGTCAGTATTCCAGTGGCAAAGCATGGATGGATGTCGACCAAAGTCGCTGATATCACTTTGTGTAGTTTGTACTTCCTGTGTATTATCAGAGGTTATGATGGAAGTGTCTCGACGATGCCGTCTAAAGTAGCGACATCTCTGAGACCAGATATTCCTACCATTGCGCACCTTGCTTGCTGGTGGACAATCCAGCAAAAGAACAGCCAGTATTGGCTGGTAGCACTGTAGTCTATTCACGCATGTGTAGCTCTTTGTCTGGTATCGAGGGATGTCATCTTTGCATAGATATAAAACGCGATCAGTTGGAGACATGGAAAGGTGGGATGGGCGACTTAGAACTGCTAGAGTCGGGGTCATCCTTCGAACAAATGACACGAGACATTCTCAACAAACAGCTTGTCCTCAGGCAGAGGAAGTGTTGCAAACAAAGGATGTTCCGATAAGGTGTGATACAGAGGTAGTCAAAGCCTCAAAGGTGAAGTCGGTACATAGCGCCAAGCTGGTCCCTTGAGATCGTGAACCTTAAAGTCTAACTCCCAGAGCATACATATAGCAACACGTGCTACTCCCAACTCCTTGCATACACCTCTCTTGGGACCTTTGACGCATTTTCGTTTGCATGATGGTGGGCCGTTTCTCCTTCTTTGTGCGCGTCTTGCTAGCCTTTTACACCTCGCTCGCCGCCGCAAAAGCTGCCCAGGAGCCACTTGTACAGCAGGGGTACCGTGTCGGCGAGAAGATACCCGTCAGCTGTTTGAACAGGACCATGTATGCTGCAATTATGCCTCTGGAATCGATTGTGTTGCTAACAATCCATCAGTGACACCGGCGAGCACATCACCGACGCTGCAGGCCAGCTTTCCTACATTCCATTCCCGACTTGCAATGAAACCGGCCGACCACTCGAGCTTCTCTTCGGCGTAGAGAAGGACATCAACTGCACAATCGACTTTATCGACGACCCATTCTTCCACCTGCTGGAGTTCTACGTCCACAACGACGCTCCTTTGACCTGCCGCATACCCACGAAGCCCTTCCCATCCAGCGCATTGAAAGATGAATTCGAGAAGGGAACAACGGAGGATACCGATGGCCAGGGCAGTCTGAGTGACATTTACACGCCAATGGTCGTTGCGCTGGCTGGTACGCTGCAGCTCAGTCACTTGCACGTTGCTACGAGCATGAACGTGCTGGTGCACGCGGCGCCGAAGTCTGTCTCGCCGGGAACCATCGCAGCCGCAACTGCGTACAGCATTTCTCGCGAGCCGCCTACAAGGATCGTTATTGGTGATCCTTTGCCGTTGCAATTCAGCGTGAGGTGGTATCCCACCACCCAGCTCCCAAGCGGTTGGACGGGTGTTGGAGGACACTTGACTTTCAGTACTTTGGTGTACTGCATGATCAGTGCTTTGGCGAGTGCTGCTATCTGTGTGGCATACTTCAGGGGTGTGGAGCTGCCGCGCAGGCTGAAGAGCCACGGCAAAGACCGCCTGGGTGGTATGGAAAGAGGAGGACTTGGTGGTTATGGGCTTGCAGCCAGTGCTGGAAACGGATACGGTTATGGTGTTGGCAAGAGGGATTGAGTCATCTAATGACAATGATGTACTTATATGTACTTGGACGAAATTCAGAATTGCGAGCTCCTGTCGAAGCTACTTTACATTTGTTGTGATCCAGGTTGTCGTCCGAGTGAACCTGCTGGTTACCAAAAGGCCGCACGCAACTGACCTAGACTCGAGCGCGGCTCTCATCTACCCTACAACTTCTCCCCACCCAAAGGCACCTCCACCACCTGATCACTGTCCTTGTAAGAAGGAATATCAAACCCATACTTCTCAGCAATATCTGCACCAACAAATCTCCCACCCACAAAATGCCTCCCCTTGAACCACTTGACCAACGGCTTCGGTGCCGTCAACGAAATCAACGCCCCGGGATGGTACCCCTTCCCAGGCCCATCACTCGGCGGCCCATCCTCAATGTTCCAACTCGAAGGAGCATCGACCGCCAAAACCGGCACCTTACTCTCAGCCAAAGCCCTAATAACCGCCGGGAAAGGCTCCCTCACCTCCCCACTAAACGAGAATCCGAAAATCGCATCAACAACATAATCGCTCTCCTGCATCGCAGCAGCAAAATCTCCAGTAACGAAAGGGACCCGGAGCTGCTCGAGCTGCTTCCGCAGACGTCCGTAGAGCTCGTTCTTGGACTGTTTGGGGAAGTAGACGCTGGGTTTGTAGCCAAAGTGGTGCAAGTGGCGGGCTGCGACTAGGCCGTCGCCGCCGTTGTTTCCCGGTCCACAGGCTACGAGGATTCGGGGAGTCTGGCTGGGTGGCGAGAGGGTGTAGAGGGCTTGGCTGACTGAGAGGCCGGCGAGCTCCATTAGTTGGTCGATGGAGAAGGCGCCGCTGGACATGAGCTCTTCGTCGAGCGCGGCGGCTGCTTTTGAGCCGAGGGTGCGGAGTGCCATTTTGAATTCTTGCGTGTAAAGGTTGTTGTTGCTTCTTGCTGATGTTTGGAAATGCGCAAGAGACGTTGTTGGATTGTTTGGTTGTCATCGAAGTAAATTGAATGTCGTGTGCAGTTCGGCTGATGAAGCAATGACGTTCGTCCCATGACTTTCTTCAAGGAATTACATGAATGTTGATCAACAGGATACAACATATCAGACAGCACACTTGACTATAGTACAACGAATAGCTTCTGTATTACTCGCTTGGTGATATACATATGGACAGGCTGGCGGGAATAGTCATGTCCTAGTCTAAGAACGCTTTGACTTGTTCATCTCCTCCCTCATCTCGCTCTTGATCCTCGTGATGGTACCGACACCGCCGTACATCATTGCAGTGTAGACTTGGCAGACGCTGGCACCGGCGTTGAGAATCTGCAAGCATTGCTCGCCATTGGTGATACCGCCAGTGGCGAAAATGACCTTTTGTGCGTCGGAGTCGGAACCAATTGCTTTCTTCACGGCTTGCACAGGCGAAGTCGAGGGCTCGCTTGTTGCGACCTCAGAAGCCTTTCCATGTGCAGCAGAAGAGCTGAGAGGGTTCTCCGGCAGCTTGATGAGAGGCTGCTTGCTCTCGGCTTCAGCTTCAGGAGTCTCGGGCTTGAGGTGCTTGGCGTCGCGCTGAACGCTAGCATCAGCAGGGGTTTGCTCCTTTGCGGGCGCAGGTTCTTTCTTTTGGCTCTCGTTACTGCTGGTGTCCTCAGGAGGGCCGTGATCGAGACCGGCTCTGTAGCGCTTGACAAGAGCGAGGGTTCTGTCGAACATCTGCGGTCCAGAGTATCCACCGACCTCGGTAAGGAGCTTCTCCTCCTTCGATGGCATGATGTAACCTTTAGGAATTGGGTCGGGGCGCTTCTTTGTGGTGTTACCCACGATGACACCATCGACACCGGATGCCCAGACAGCAGAGCAGATTCCCTCGATCTGTGCATCCGATTCCTCATCTGGGCTGACCTTGACCATCACGGCCGGCGGGTTCTTGCGATCGGCCTTTTTCGCAGCGGTAACAACAGCAGAGAGAATAGCTGTCAGGGGTGCAGTTGCTTGGAGATCACGGAGACCAGGTGTGTTAGGGGAGGAGACGTTGACGACCATGATATCAGCATACTTCGCAAGACGGTCCACGCAGTAAACGTAGTCGTTCGCGATAGCGTTAATATCGCCATCCGGGGTGGTCTTGTTCTTCGCAATTTGAACAGCGAGCAGCCTTCCTGGCATCAAGCTTCCGGGAGGGACGTCCGCTTCACCATCCAGCACTGTGCTCTCTCCATCCGGGCCAAGACCAAGTCCGTAGTTGTACGCAAACTCCCTCACACGCTGGCGGAGGTGCATGGCGACGTGGTCCGCGCCCTCGCTATTGAGTCCATACCGGTTGATGAGGGCGTTCTGAGAAGGCAGTCTGAACACTCTCGGCTTAGGGTTACCTTCTTGCGCCAAAGGCGTCACACCTCCAACCTCGACGATCGCGGGACCAAGTGCGAAAAGAGGGCCTGGCACCTCGGCATCCTTGTCGATTCCAGCACTTGTTCCGACAGGGTTGTCGAGAGTGTGTCCGAAGACCTCGACGCGCAAATCACCAAGCTCTTGATCATCCGTGCTTCGTTCCCTCGGGTGAAGACCAAGTTTGTACAGTACTTTCATGTAGTTCACGCCGGCGTGGTGAGCATCCTCGGCATCCCAGTGGATGAGGCGCATTGTTGGTACGACGAACCATTGGTGGATGCTTGCGCGCGTGTCGGTGATGTAGAGGTATCCGAAGCTGAGCGCCACCAGGAGTCCAGTGCCGTATATGAGGTTCTTCGCGCGAGTTCCACCAGACTTGATGTCCTTCGCGGTGCTAGAGGCGTAGCGCTTTTGGGTGTTGAGCGCGTTCCTTAGAGGTGCCTTGCGGTCGACTGTTCGGGATTGGAGAGATAGCTGTCGCTGGAACTGCTGGCGCCATTGGGGTTGGACGAGACCATGACCGGGCCTTGCCAGCCGTGTGGATGAGCTGAGCAGCCTCTGGGAGAGTGTCATGATTGCCTGGTCTGTCGATTGACCTGGGTCGTCGATCTAGATCTTGGTGATTATGGTCGTAACTGGCCGGGACTTACCCGAAGGTGTGACGGTGCAGGGTTAGGGTTGGGGTTAGTCTGCTGTCTAATCAATGTATAAAATATCCAATTCCCACCTTTTGCTTGAAGTTGGGTCGGTATTCAGTGTCTATTGTGGAAGGTCATGTCTGAGCATATTGTTGTCAACGAGGTGTGAAGGTGTAATTCATCATTCGGGTTCCATGTTGTTGTTTGGCTAAGAAACATCTGACAACAGTGCGTACCTTTCTCCGGCTTCATCGATTGGAGAGGTACCTAGCCGATATCGTAAATCACGAGCACATCTCTTCCATTTGCGAATGAAGTACAATCATGGGATCGTCGGAATTGCCAGTCCTCAGACTAACTCGACCTGAATGCAACAGTATCGGATAAGAACCGACTTGTTACTCTCTTGTCTCGACACAAGTTGAATCATCGATCCAAGCGATTCGCCAACGTAAGTATTACGACTAGAAGACCAAACGAGAACGCGTTTAATTGAAATTCCGGCACACTCATGCATGTAATCATGTCAAGCATATATAGACTGTTCAACGAAACGCGTTCCATAGGAGCGTCAGTTCAACAGCGTGATGCACATTGTCGTAAGACCAAGCAGCTGTCTTCACGTGCAAATATTGACGCATTCGCCCATCTCAACGATTGCTGGATATCGGGCTTGTCCGCACTTTCACATGCTCCGATTGAGTCTGGCAGTGCCTGGCTAGCATGAGTGAATTTCCATCTGATAACTCACCACACGCACGAGTCCGGTTTTACACTGCACACACTTATCTACACAGATGTCGTTGCTGGTGCTGCGGGATATGATAATTCAGATCGATGCACTTTGCAAGTGGGCGTTGTGACGTGAAGCCTTCGTGGTTGGATTCAGGTCATCAAGCCTGGGATGATGAGTGCGGCGCCAAATGAGCTGCTTCATCTCACATCAAGCGATCTCAGACAGTTCCGGGCTTTCCCTCATGGCCGCGTGTGTGATAGGGCAAGCGGCAAGCCTGAGGTAGAAGATAGATGGCGATAACAACCGAAAACTGTGGCCGAAAGACCGATCTCAAGGCGCAGCATCGTTCCAGGTAATTTTGAGGAAGGGGAAGTCAATCCAAGTCGTTTGAGATGCGATCGCGAAATCCGCGCATGCTATAACCGCCGCCAGCATCGCAATTGTGTGGATTTCTTCGGCCAGACCGACTGTTATGATGGAAAATTTACTTGCTCAAAACGATTTTTTTGATTCAACGAACAAGTCAGTCGCAAAGCAGAGCCCCATCATGCGGAGACATTGCGGATCCCATCTGGAGAGCGCCGCGGAGCCTAAGCCGGCTGTGGCTCGGCTTTCGTCTGTCGAGCCCTTTTCGCACGTGCCTGACATTCAGTATCCGGTGGGAGACGAGACCAAGGGCGGCCGCTCCGCACAAACTCCAACATGTGAAAGCTTGTGTGCTGCGTTCAGATCAAATCTCACCGGCCGACAGTCTGTGGAGGTGTGGGTGGCCTTTCTTCTTGGTGTGCTGACAGACATGATCCACACGCGGAAGCGTAACCCTGCAGACACGTGAAACAACTCAGGTACGCGAAAGAAAAAGCATTCCGCCGTATCCTTTGCGGTGCATCCGGCTGGGGAAGTACTATGGTACCAGGGCATTTTCGCTATAATTATCGCTTTCCGAGTATTCCAGAAAAAGCATGTGCAAGCCACCCGGAAGGCCCTTTTTTTTTCTTGTGCAAAGAGGATGGCTTGCGCGAGGCGGCGGCGGCGGCGGCGGATAACCCACCCATCAAGGTCCTTTTTTTGCGCCGATGATTTTGTTGGTGAGCGTCTGTGGTCTCCGCTGGGGAGTGCGCACCGGCGTGGAGACAGACCCCCAACGACCCACCGCCGGAAACAAACGGACTGGAGTTGAGATCGGAGGTCTCACCTCGCCAAGACGTCCGACGAGCACGACACGTGATACGCGATGCGCCGAGAAGGGAGCGAGATGGATCTTTGCACACGAGCCACAAGACTGTCTTGCGCGCACGGCAAGCCATCACGGCTTGGAGCAAGGAGCGAGTGCGAAGGTGCGGTGTGCCGTGAGCCGTGAACAGCGGTCGCTTCTGGTCGCGAAGCTGTGGTTTGAGGATGTGTCAGCGGGAGATGTTGGGCGTGTCGCAGGACTCGAGGTTGCTACTTTGCTGTCAGATGTCACTCCCTCTTGCTTCCCCAGGCCTACTCATCGCGGGAACAGGGAAACAATTCTTAGCATTCTGGGGTATCTGCGGCTCGGGTCCTCTCCACAGATCATCGTTTGGAAGTGAGCGGCAGGCGGGAGAAGAGTGAAGGAAGACGAGGATGCCGGCCCTAAGTGGGCTATCGTCGCTGATACGGATGCTGCTTTGGGAAAACCCACCACTCGTTCCGCGCGCAACAGGACAGGTGGTATCATCAGCTTCCGTGGTCGCTAAGATTGTAGCAGCCGCCGAGTGTCTCGCATCGTCTCGTGAACAGAAAAAGCACAAGCGACCACTCGTTACTTGATCATGACACACATTCAGCCTATGGGTTATTCCAGGTACCCAGCGATTGTGGCTTCCTGGTGGCTTGCTGCCGAGCTGGCTCCTCCACATGCGTGGGGGTTCCAGAAGGTCTTTCCACCGAGAAGTCGACCGGCAACGGCACCAAGCACTGCCCGGATACAAGGCAGCACAGTATTTGTAGCAAAAATGACCCCGGCGGAGACGGTGCGAGACCCCATGTGGAGGAGGCGGTGCGGTCTAGGCATGACAGTTGGAAGTTGATGGAAGTGAGGCGTTTTGAGGGTTGTGATATCTCCAGCTTACGCTTGCGTGGCCGAACCCTTAGACAGGTAGGCCTGACTACAGTGTTCGATCATTGGGATTGGCAGTGGATCTCAACCTATCGACCGACTCGTGAGTCGTACGTCGGGAACCTCATATTTCTCCAACGCTTGCTCCAGGCCCAGGCGGCTCCGCCGGAGCACTGCCTTGATAGTGGAGTAGACGCGGTAGGACGTGAAGCGTGTGCGATTAAGGAGAGAGTCGATAGATGATCGCAATGGTGTCATGCGCAAAGAGTATGAGGCCTCTAGCCTACAGCTTACCTCCTATGACCTGAAATTACGTGCTCGAGATGCACTTTGCCGCGGGTAGATGGTGGGTGGATGGATGGATGGATTGTGATCGATGTTGTTGGACGCTTCACACGGTGCAGATGACGATACCCCACGGGCAAAGGGTGAAGTGTGATGGGGATAAGGAATCGAGGCTCATGCCACACGAGGTCTGCATGTGCGTGTCTTGATTCGTGAATGGTTGGAATGAGTATGCCGGGGAGGATAAAGTCGGACGTCACGTCGGCAAGGCCACACACGTGCTTGACTCCTTATCTTTGACAGCGCCTCACAAGCCAATAGCCCCAGCCAAAATGCGATTTTGTGGAGGACTATGAAGGCAGCACGATACGGTATTACCGTATGCTTCCGTGTGATATCTTCCATACGATACCGCTGAGAGGTGGAATTCGCTGTATGCTTCTCTCTGCGGAACACGTGTGGCCTTGGTGGTGCGACCTCATTATTTGCCTTTAGCAGCCATGATGCCGAGGAGAGACGTGATATACCATGAGTATCTCCCTATCACACGTGTATAAGATCTGTGGCTCTATCTTGTACGTCCGCATGGCCTCGCAAATACCACATCGCTGAGGTTTCCGCTAGACACGGAATTCCTTGATAGGGCTGCCTCGTTCGTGACTAAATACTTGTGACAGTCATTGAGAGACATCCGAATTTTTCCAGAGCACATTGTGCATACCATTTGCATTCCTACCGCTCCAAGAGTTGTCTTTACTCTTCACATCCCTCAATCTTGGTGATACTTCGGTGGATCGGTGAAAAAGCGTCTCGACGTGCCGAGAAGTACCCCATTGTGGAGCCTGGCCCCAGCCCTTCAAGAGAAATCGTCGTTATCGGTCCCTTCGCGGCGACGGCGAAACGGCATTACAAACATGCCAGGCTGCCTGTCGAGCCTTGCACGTGTCGCCCTTGTTGTCCGTCAAGCCTAGCATTCTCGCCCAGTGTAGTGCTGCATCGGAGGTTAAGATCACAGTACAGCAGTAGTACTACTGTACTCTACTTCCGTCTTGACTCTCGACAACCTCCACGATCTGCACCGCGATCAGCCTGACTCTGGGGAAGGCTTGCGGGCTCCGGACGGTTGCCTTAGTTCAGTAGTCGAATCAGATCAGGCCAGGCAGTTGGCTGGCAGCGCATCGCCATCGCCGTCCATCCCTTTATCCAGCAGCCGCCACGAGCACACACAGACACCAGCGTGACAAGACGGAGGCAGCCTCGCAGCACGCCCTCTCGGGCCGGCAGCACGCGCGACGCAGGAACACAGCCATAGCCATCTCTTGTGCAGTCTCGTCTCGGCCGCTCATCCCCAGTCTTATCGGCGCTCGTCATACGGAGGTCGTTAGTCTCTGTCCCTACCCGCGTGGGTGGGGCGCCAAATCTTTGAGTTTGAAGGTGCCCGGGTGGGAGTAGTGGCAGAGTGCCAGTGCCAGAGAGGCTCTCACGCTCTTTTTTCGTTGCTCTCTTCGCTCTTGCCCGGCTTTCTCCCCACGCCGCTTTCTCTCGTCTCGCCTCGCCTCGCCTCGCAACCCCACGAACGCGCCGCTTCTGCATCTCACCTTACCTTACCTTACCTCTACCTTACCTCTCTACCAACCACCAACACCACCGCCGTGCATACTATTTGCTCGCCTCTCACCGCCGCCCGGCATTGCCTCCGCCGCCTCACATGCTCTCTAATCTTCTCAATCCCGAGCGCAGCCCTCTGGTGCAGTCCAATTCTCTCCACAACCCCGCCGACCAGCAGTCCTCTACCCCGGCCTCGCAGACCTCGTCGCAACTCAACAGTCAGCCCAGTAGCCAGCCCGGCACGCCTATGGCCGCCTCAGCCATGACCATGCCGACGATGGGTGTCAACATGCAAAACTCCGACGAGAACCGCCCCGACCTGCCGCGCCCGTACAAGTGCCCGCTTTGCGACAAGGCCTTCCACCGCCTCGAGCACCAGACGCGCCATATCAGGACGCACACTGGCGAGAAGCCGCACGCCTGCCAGTTCCCCGGCTGCACAAAGCGCTTCAGCAGATCCGACGAGTTGACGCGCCACTCGAGGATACACAACAACCCCAACTCACGTCGCGGCAACAAGCAGCATGTCGCAGCAGCCGCCGCCGCCGCCGCCGTCCAGGCCGGCATGTACGACAACCCTGCGCTACAGCAACTCAACCAGATCAACCAGATGAACCAAATGAACCAGATGAACCAGATGGGCCAGATGAACCCGATGCAGCAGTTCAACGGCATGAACGGCATGGGTGGCATGGGTGGTATGAATGGCATGAACGGCATGAACGGCATGGGCGGCATGAACGGCATGAATGGAATGAATGGCATGCACGGCATGAACGGCATGAGCCCGATGCAGATGCAACAACTCCAGCAGCTCCAGCAGTTCCAGCAGATGCAACAGATGAACCAGCAGAGCCCGGTCAACAGCATGCCTCCGCCCCAAAAGGCGCCGCAATCTGCGCCCGGCTCCCAGATCAGCTCTCCCAATGTCTCGCCACCTCATTCGTACGCCGCGACGTACACTAGCAACCCAGGATCTTACATGACCCGCAACAACAGCGGCGACCTCAGCCCGGCTGCCAACACCGGATACTCAAGTCCTGGCGCCATCAACCTCCTTGCCACCGCTGCATCGCAAGTCGAGCGCGAGAACAACAGCCAAATCCCTAACCAGCACCTGAACCTCCCGGCCGCAAGAACTCCTTACCATGTCAACCCGTACAGCCAGAACCGCATGCCCTCGCTGTCTTCTTACCACTACTCATCAAATCCGACCTCGCAGCCCATGTCGCGTTCGCACTCGCACGACGACGATGACCAATACGCTCATCGCATGACGAAAAAGTCAAGACCTGCGTCTCCCCAGTCGACTGCGCCTCCATCGCCATCATTCTCCCAAGAATCGATCTCGCCAACACCTGACCACACTCCTCTCGCCACGCCATCTCACTCACCTAGACTGCGCCCGCAATTCTTCCACAACGGTGTGCAACTCCCAACCTTGCACCACCTTTCTCTTGCCCACCAGCCGCCACCCGCGCTTGCACCTGTCGAGCCTTCAGCTGATGGTCAACAGCCGTACGTCCCCGCCCAACATAGCGGTCTGCGCATTAGTGAAATTATGGAGGCAGGCGACGGCTCCCAGAGAAAACTGCCGGTCCCGATGGTTTCGACGCCCAAGTACGAAGGCACGACCAAGATCAACGAGCTGGTCAATCCTAGCAGCGGCCAGAACAGCGGACAAAACAGCGGTCAGAACAGCGGACAGAACAGCGCCCGCGCTAGCGAAGCTGGTAACGACCTCCACGAGAGGACGTAGAAAATTCGGCCGCCGGATGACAAATTTTTACGCGGCACATGCGGACATCAAACACTGCTCTGATGGACTGCAAGAATCATGATTGATCACGGCCGCTCTCGATGATTATTCGATTTTCTCATTTTTCTGGTTTCTGCGAATGCGAGGAGTTCTAGCGACTATAGATCGGGTACGGCGCTTTACGGCGAAAGAAGGAAAATCTGTGGTGCGCAAAGTGCGTGACACAGCACGGTCGTCCAGACGGTGGTACAGGGGGCTACACGGATTCGATGGGGATAGACGGAATCGCTGGCCACATGCGCTGTGGGAGCTACACTTTTGCGTGCTCATCCGAGCAAGCTGTTGTTTTGGGGAAACTGGCGGACGGAGTTTTGGCCTACGACTAGCACCGCAAGCTCGTGCTCTTCGACCCGGCTCTGCGGAAAAATTGTTGCAATTCACTCGAAATTACCACCAAGCTTGTTGCTTGTTATTCACTTTTTGGTTCTGCTTGCGCTCTTCTGGAATAATACTTGACGGGAGAGCGTCTAATCCTTACTTGGTAGAACACTGACAATCGATCAATACCCACCTCCATACATGTACAGTTCATTATTATTTACTCTATCATCAATTCCTCTCTCAAGGCATCCGCGCGGCTTGCCAAATCAGGAGCATCCGGAAGGGAACGGTATAAGCCTACCAACACCATCGAGTTGAAATCTCACCTCACCGGCTGGCTTGCAAATTTCAGTCTGGATGCTTGATAATCTTATGCGTCACTGCTCCCTGAGTCCCTGGTGGCACCAGCGAAGAGAGAGACATGTCATTTCCTGTCGCCCATGGCAATTTTCAAACGCCCGTCGCCCTGACGCCATCATCATCATCATCTCAGCTAGGTTTGGCATACATCATTTTTCGAAACTCTCTTTTTCTTCCCCAACTCCACTTCCTTCCGTGCGACCGATTTCGCCCGAAGTTGGAGAGCTTCAATCCTTTCGACCTATGCCATTCTGACGTTCTTGAGCGATTGGCCGTCTCTCTTCACGTTTTTGCTAGGCGGTCATATCTGCCGTCTCAACTCAATCGTATCCCCACATCTGATACGCGTAGTATGGAGCCGTGTACGATTGTGGACTGCAGCTCTGTGGACGTGGACTGCGGTTGCGTGTCGCGCCAAGACAAAGGAGCCGGGCCGATGCACGTCGTCGTCGTCGTGTCCACCGTCGTCGGCCCACCCTTGTTTCTCACTTTTGAATCTTTGTGGGACATGTGGAGAGAAGAGTGTGGGGTTTGGGTGTGTGTTGTG
>Ga0265780_10006119_pt1 | contig 15038 bp, 13 predicted proteins | sample P1T30metagenome_FD_192432 | JGI IMG/M metagenome (GOLD analysis project Ga0265780, IMG submission 192432) | Plant litter microbial communities from East Loma Ridge, Irvine, California - P1 T30 | ecosystem: Environmental > Terrestrial > Plant litter > Unclassified | place: USA: California... | reverse complement strand
GCATCTTTTCGTTGGAAACCGGTCGCCTGCACAAGGAAACCCTGGCCGTGCTGGATGCGGTGAAAACCCATTATGGCCACGACATCACGCTGTTCCGTCCGCAGACCGATGCGGTGGACGCCTACGTGGCGCAGAACGGCCTGAACGCCTTCTACGACAGCGTCGAGATGCGGCGCGAGTGCTGCCGCATCCGCAAGGTCGAGCCGCTGGGCCGTGCATTGGCGGGCAATAAAGCCTGGATTACGGGCCAGCGCCGCGCCCAGTCCGCTACCCGTTCGGAACTGTCGACGCAAGAAGACGATCCGGCGCACGGCATGACCAAGTTCAATCCGCTGGCCGACTGGTCCGAGGACAACGTCTGGGAATACATCCGCGCCAATAACGTGCCGTATAACGCGCTGCACGACCGCGGCTACCCTTCGATCGGCTGCGAACCCTGCACCCGCGCGATCCAGCCGGGCGAGGATGTGCGTGCCGGTCGCTGGTGGTGGGAAAACCCGGAATCGAAGGAATGCGGCCTGCACGTGGTCGACGGGAAATTAATCCGAATTAAATCCGTAGCAGCCTGATTCAGTTCGGCTACTCAAGAATACAAGGCACCATTCATGACGAATCTTTCTGATACCAACGCCGTCCTGGCCGACGTCAATGCGCGCCACCTCGACGCCCTCGAATCCGAAGCGATCCACATCCTGCGCGAAGTGGCGGCCGAATGCAGTAACCCGGCCCTGCTGTTCTCGGGCGGCAAGGACTCGGTCGTGCTGCTGCGCCTGGCCGAAAAAGCTTTCCGTCCCGGTAAATTCCCCTTCCCGCTGGTGCACATCGACACCGGCCACAACTTCGACGAAGTCATCGCCTTCCGCGATGCGCGCGTGGCCGAACTCGGCGAGCGCCTGATCGTCGGCTCGGTGGAAGACTCGATCAAGCGCGGCACGGTGCGCCTGCGTAACCCGGCCACCGATTCGCGCAACGCGGCCCAGGCCGTGACGCTGCTGGAAACCATCGCCGAACACGGCTTCGATGCCTGCATCGGCGGCGCCCGCCGCGACGAGGAAAAAGCCCGCGCCAAAGAGCGCATCTTCTCCTTCCGCGACGAATTCGGCCAGTGGGACCCGAAGGCCCAGCGTCCGGAACTCTGGGACCTGTACAACACCCGCGTGCATCCGGGCGAAAACATGCGCGTGTTCCCGATCTCGAACTGGACCGAGCTCGACGTGTGGCAATACATCGCCCGCGAACAACTCGCGCTGCCGCCGATCTATTTTGCGCACGAACGCCAGGTGATTCCGCGTAACGGCCTGCTGGTGCCGCTGACCCCGCTGACCCCGGCGCGCGAAGGCGAGACCGTGGAAACCCAAACCGTGCGCTTCCGGACCGTGGGCGACATCTCCTGCACCTGCCCGGTATCGTCCGACGCGGCCACCGTCGAAGCGATCATCGCCGAAACCGCCGTCACGCAAGTGACCGAGCGCGGCGCCACGCGCATGGACGACCAGACCTCGGAAGCCTCGATGGAAAAACGCAAGAAGCAAGGATATTTCTGATGAACGCACGCATTCACACCCCTGACGAACAACGCCAGCAACACAGCCTGCTGCGCTTCATCACCGCCGGTTCCGTCGACGACGGCAAGAGCACGCTGATCGGGCGCCTGCTGTTCGACAGCAAGGGCATCTTCGCCGACCAGTTGGCCGCCGTGTCGCGCTCGAAGCACAAGCGCACCGTGGGCGACACCATCGATTTGTCGCTGCTCACCGATGGCCTGGAAGCCGAGCGCGAACAAGGCATCACCATCGACGTCGCCTACCGTTACTTTGCCACGCCAAAGCGCAAGTTCATCATCGCCGACACGCCGGGCCATGAGCAGTACACACGCAACATGGTCACCGGCGCCTCGACCGCCGATGCGGTGATCATCCTGGTCGACGTATCGAAGGTGAAGCTGCGCGAAGACGGTGGCGTGGATTTGTTAATCCAGACAAAGCGCCACTCGACCATCGCCAAGCTGCTGCAGATCGAGCACGTGATCGTCGCCGTCAACAAGATGGACCTGGTGAACTACGACCAGGCTGTCTATGACCGCATCGTCGCCGCATACGGTGCGTTCGCCGCTTCGCTGGGCCTGAAGGACGTGACCGCGATCCCGCTGTCGGCCCTGTCCGGCGACAACGTCGTCGACCGTGGCGACAACATGGACTGGTACACCGGCCCGACCCTGATCGAGCTGCTGGAATCGCTGTCGGTCTACGACGAAGCGCACGATGCACCGTTCCGCTTCCCGGTGCAACTGGTGGCGCGCCATAACGGCCACGAAGCCAACGACTTCCGCGGCTACATGGGCCGCATCGAATCGGGCCGCGTATCGGTCGGCGACACGCTCACAGTGCAGCCGTCGGGCCAGACGGCGACCGTGAAGGACATCGTCACCTTCGACGGTTCGCTGCAAACGGCCAGCGCCGGCCAGTCGGTGACCCTGCTGCTGAACGAATACCTGGACATCTCGCGCGGCGACACGCTGTCGAACGCGCAGGCCCCGGCGACCCTGCTGAAGCAGGTCGTGGCCGACGTCTGCTGGATGTCCGACGAACCGCTCGACCTGCGCCGCAAGTACTGGATCAAGCACGGCACGCGCCAGACCGCGGCGAAAGTGACCCGGGTCGACACCCTGCTCGACGTGAACACCCAGGAACGCAAGCCTGTCGACGGCGCGGCCCAGGGCCTGAAGCTGAACGACATCGCGCGCATCAACCTCACCGTGCAGCAGCCGCTGGCCGCCGACGCCTACGCCGACATCCGCGCCACCGGCGCCTTTATCCTGATCGACGAAGTCACCCACCAGACCGTCGCAGCAGGTATGATTCGCCTGGAAAATTAACAGGAGTAGTGGATGGCGGGGAAGGTTTACCTGATCGGCGCCGGCCCTGGTGCGGCCGACCTGATCACCGTGCGCGGAGCGCGCTTACTGGCACAGGCCGAGGTCGTGCTCTACGACGCACTGGTGACACCCGAGATGCTGGCCCTGTGCGCGCAGGCCGAGCTGATCTCGGTCGGCAAGCGTTCCGGCCAGCGCTCCACGGCGCAGGATGCAATCAACAAGCTGCTGGTCGACTGCGCCTTCAAGTACAGGATGGTGGTGCGCCTGAAGGGCGGCGACCCGATGCTGTTCGGCCGCGCCGACGAGGAGTTGCGCGCGCTCGAGGCCGAGGGTATCGAGGTCGAGATCGTGCCCGGGATTACCACCGCGGTGGCCGCCGCCGCCGCGACAAAGCAGCCGCTGACCAAGCGCGGCGTGGCGCGCAGCGTCGCCTTCTTCACGTCCAGCACCGGACCGGACCAGCCCGAGCACCCCGCCCTGCCGCACACCGACACCATGGTCCAGTACATGGGCGGACGCGAAGCCGCGGCCACGGCCGAACGCCTGCTGGCCCAAGGCCGGAGCAGGGATACGCCGGTGGTGGTGGTGGAAAACTGCAGCCGCGCCGATGAACGGATTGCGCGCCTGACGCTGGCCGACCTGGCGTGCGGGCTGGATGCGGCGCAGGGGCCGGTGCTGGTGATGATCGGCGAAGCGCTGCGCTTGCGCGAGCACCAGGTCACGTGAATCCCTAAGGTTTCACCCCGGGCAATGCGCCCGCGCCCCATCGTATTCGTCGATCTGCAGCACCAGCTTGTCGGCCGCCGACCAGGTATCGGCCGCGATCCGGTTCAGCTGCGCGATCGCCGCTTCCAGCCGCGCGCCGGTGCGGCCGCGGCATTCCTTCACGTGCCAGGTCGCCAGGTCGCGCCGCATCTCGCTCAGGTCGTCCTTCAACTCGCTCAGCATGCGCCGCAGGTTGCGGTCGGCGTCGACGCGGCCCTCGATACTGCCGGCGTTCAGGTGGCCCGACATGATGCCGATCTTGGTGCGCATGGCGCCGACCCGGCGCGCGGCGGCATCGATGCGGCGCGCGCAGCGTATCTCGACCACCAGTGCCGCCGGCAAGCGGGCGACGTAACGCAGGCAGGCCCGGGCAGGCCCCAACAGCGTGGCAACAAGGTGCTTCAGGATTGGTGGAAGCATGGCGCGGGCCGGTTGGTTGAAGGCCGGCCCGTATGGATGAGCCGGAAATGCCCGAGCAGTGTGGGTGGTTTCCGAACAAGTGTCAAACCGGCGCACGGTGCCATGCCATGATTCGGAACAATCCGTGGCGTGTTCGCCGCATTCCTTGTCAGGACCGCATCGGAATCCTTGCCAGAACGGCAGCGTCCTGCGCTTGAGGATGTGAAAAAATCGTCAGGGTAAGGGATACGGCCTACCGGCGCCGAGTCGAAGACAGTACGAGCGTACGGCGAGACGAGGCAACGCAGCCATGGCGATTTTTTCACATCCTCATCGGGCGGACGCCAGCGCACAGTGCGCGCGCAACGCGGCGGTTAGCATGGACGCATCGACTCTTGCCAACACACCACGATGAACACGATTCCGCTGGACGCCGCCACCCTGGCCGAAGCCGGCCGCTTCAACCGCAAGCTGGCCTGGGCGCCACGCTTCCGTATCCGCAACCGCTTCATGCCGATGCTTGGCCAGGCCCTGCTGCGCGTGTCGCAGGTCGGCGCCGACGCCAGGCTGGAACGCGGCGGCATCCGCGTCGAACAGCGCATCGCCGAAGCCGATGGCCTGCGCGTGCCGGTGCGGATCCTGCGGCCGGCACCCAGCCGCGCCAGCGCGCCAAAGGCGCTGGTCATCGACATCCACGGCGGCGGCTGGGTGATCGGGAATGCGCGCATGGACGACCGCTTCAACGCCGCGCGCGTGCAGGCGCTGGATGCGGTGGTGGTCTCGGTCGACTACCGCCTGGCCACGCGCACGCCGCTGCGGGAAATCATGGACGATTGCCTTGCGGCCGCGCGCTGGGTGCTGAGAGACGGCCTGCCGGAATACCGCACGCTGCCCGTGTTCCTGGTCGGCGAATCGGCCGGCGGCCACCTGGCGGCGGGCGTGCTGCAGCGCCTGCAGGACTGGCCGGCCCTGATGCGGCGCATTGCCGGCGCGGTGCTGTTCTACGGCGTCTACGACCTGGCCTGCAGCCCGAGCGTGCAGGCCGCCGGGCCGGATACGCTGGTGCTGGACGGTCCCGGCATGGCGGCGGCGCTGCGCCTGCTCACGCCCGGCATGAGCGACGCCGAAAGGCGCCGCGCGCCGCTGTCGCCGCTGTATGGCGACCTGGCCGGCATGCCGCCCGCCTGGATGGCCGTCGGCGACATCGACCCGCTGCGCGACGATACCCTGGAACTGGCGCAGCGCTGGCGCGAGGTGGCGGACGTGGAACTGAACCTGCTGCCGGACGCGCCGCACGGCTTCATCCACTTCCCCACGAAGATGGCCGAACTGGCGCTGGCGCGCAGCCATGCCTGGATGCGCGAGCAGCTGGCGCGCCATTCGACAGGGGAAACCGAGGAAGAAGAAAGCGAGACGGCCAGTCTCGCTGCAGAAACCGTCAGCCCGGCGCCGGGCCCAGCACGCTGAGGCAGTAGTCGCGCATCGCCGCCAGCACGTTCGGGTCTTCGCCGACGGCGCCGGCCACATGCAGGCGCAAGTCGGGATGCGCCGCGCGCAGTTCACCGGCCAGCTGCGGCAGGTCGCGCAGCAGATGCCCGCCCTGCCCCAGGAACACCGGCACCACCGTCACGTCCAGCACGCCGCGCGCGACCAGGCTGGACACCACTTCGGGCAGGCGCGGCTCCATCAGTTCGAGAAAGGCGAGCGCCACCTCGGTGCCGGGCTGCTGCGCCCCGGTCTGCGCGTCGATCAGCGCACGCAGGCGCTCGAAGGGCGCGGCCCAGGATGCGGCGCGTGCGCCATGCGCGAACAGGACCAGTGCGCGCTGCTTGGTTGAAGCGTTCATCAATGCCGCTCCACCCAGCGCAGCGCGCCGATCGCCAACAGCAGGAACAGCAGGCTCGGCGCCGCCGCCGTCACGAACGCCGGCCAGGTCGAGAGCACGCCGAGGTGCGAGAACAGTGTATTGATCAGGATGAAACTCACCCCGATCATGATGCCGATGAAGATCTTCAGGCTGACGCCGCCGCTGCGCGTGTGCAGGTAGGCGAACGGCAGCGCCAGCGCCATCAGGACAAAAATCGCCAGCGGGTCGATCAGCTTTTTCCAGAACGCGATCTGGAAGCGCTCGCTCTCCTGGCGGTTCTCGACCAGGTGGCGCGAGTACACGGCCAGTTCGCTGGCCGACATGCGCTCCGGGTCGCGGCGCGAGACCTGCAGGATCTTCGGCGTGATTTCCGAGGCCAGGTCGAGGCTCTCGACGCGGCGCGTGGCGACCGCGCTGGTCTCCTGGCCGAAGGTACTCTGGATGGTCTGCCCGGCCGGCACCGGTGCGCCCGGTTCGGGCAGCGTGCGGCTGTTGGAGAACACGGTTTCGGTCACGTTCTGCAGGCGCCAGGTGCCGTTGCCGCGGAAGCTGGCGCTGGCCGCGGTGTAGATGGCGCGCATGCGCATCGAGGGGTCGAATTCGTACACGCGCACGTCGAGCAGCTGGCCGTCGGCGGCGATCTGGCGCGCGTTGAAGAAGCGCGAACCGGTAATCGGGCCGCGCACGCCGTTCGGACCCGGCGTGTGCACGTTATCCTTGGTCCACATCCCCGAGCGGAATTCCGAGGCCAGCGTCGCGCCCTTGGCCGACAGGCGCACCTTTTCCGCCAGCGGCGCGGTGCGCGGCGTGATCAGTTCGCCGAAGATGAAGGTGACCACCACGAACACGATGCCGATCTTGAACAGCATCCAGCCGGCCATGCGGGTCGACATCGAGGACGCGCGCATGATGGTGAATTCCGAGCTTTGCGCGAACTGCGCCATCGCGTAGATGGTGCCGATCAGCGCCGCCACCGGCATCACCTCGTACACGTGCCCGGGCAGCATCAGCGCCACGTAGATCAGCGCGTGCTGGAACTGGTAGTTGCCCTTGCCGACCGACGGCAGTTCGCCGGTCAGGTCCATGAAGGCGATCAGGCCGAGGAAGGCGAACAGCACGAAGACCACGGCCTGCGCGATGTTCACCGCAAAATAGCGTTGCAGGACTTTCATCGCGCAGTTCCTCCGGTTGCTCCCGCCAGTTCCGGCGACTTGCGCAGCAGGCGGCGGCGCTTCCAGGCGTTGATCCACACCAGCGGGTGGTATCGGTGATTCACGTTCAGGCGCCAGGCGAACAAGGCCACCACGATCAACGCCACGACCAGGTGCAGCGGCCACCAGGCCAGGGCGAAGTCGAGCTTATCCTTCTTGACGGTGGCTTCGACCATCTTGACCAGGTTGTTATAGGTGAAGAAGATCAAGAGCGCCAGGATCAGGTTGGCCGAACTGCCGGCGCGCGGATTGACGAAGCCGAGCGGGATCGCCAGCAGCACCAGCACCAGGCAAACGATGGGCGCGGAAATGCGCGACAGCAGTTCCGAGCGCGTGTACTGGTTTTTCACGGCCAGCAGCATGGCGGTGGACTGGGCGTCGAGCGGCACGTCGGTGCCGAGCACCGGCACCTTGGTCGCCACGCGCATGCTGTAGCGCTCGAATTCCATCGATTGATAATCCGCCTGGCCCGGCACGCCCTGGTAACGGCGGCCGTTCTTCAGCACCAGGAACTGGCCGCCCTTGCCGTCGGGTTCGATCACGCCTTCCTTGGCCACCACGACCGAGTTGTTCGCGCCCTGCAGGGAGCTGACGAACACGTTCTGGACCACGGTCGACCCGCTGGCGCTGCCTTCGACAAAGAACACGCGGTCGGCCGACGAGGACTCGCGGAACTGGCCGGGGGCCACGCGTTTCAGGTCTTCGCGCTTCTCGAAGCGCTGCACGAACTCGGTGCTCTTCATCTTGGCCCAGGGCGTGACGAACAGCGACAGCACGGCCACCAGCAGCACCATCGGAATGCCGAACACCAGCACCGGACGGATCCACTTGAGCAGCGACTGGCCCGAGGCGAACCAGACCACCATTTCGGAGTCGCGGTAGGTACGCGTGAGCACGACCAGCACCGAAATAAAGCTGGTGAGAGTCAGGACAGTTGGCAGATAATTCAGGGATTGGAACGCGATCAGGGCGACCACGTCGCCCGATGCGACACGCCCGCCAGCGGCCCTGCCAAGAATGGCAATCAGGGTCCAGGTAATACATACCGAGAACAGCACCGTGAAGGTTGCTCCGGCCGCGCTGGCCAGTTCACGGTACAAGGCGCGTGAAAAAATCATTCGATAGTTATAATTGCAGGTTAAGCAGTAGCCGCACTTGTATTCGCATGCTGCGCACAAAACGAAACGGGAGAATCAAATGGACTTTAGCATAAAAGCATTCGACACAAAAAACACCCTGGCCGCGGCCAAGACCGGCTGTGTGGCAGTGGCGGTGTTCGAAAACAAAAAACTGTCGCAGGCTGCGAAGGCCCTCGATCAAACCGGCGCGATCACGGCGGCATTGAAATCGGGTGACATCAGCGGCAAGGCCGGCTCGACCCTGCTGCTGCGCGGCGTGGCCGGCGTGACCGCGGCGCGCGTTCTGCTGGTGGGCATGGGCGCGGACGAAGTGGTCAGCGAAAAGAATTTCAGCAGCGCCGTGAACGCGACCCTGAAGGCCTTTGCTTCGCTCGGCACTGCGGATGCCATTATCGCATTTCCAACGACCGAAGTGAAAGAGCGCGAGCCTGAATGGGCATTGCGCAGCATCGTGGTGGCCGCCAACGAAGGCGAATTCCGCACCGACACCCAAAAGAGCAAGAAAGACCCGGTCCTCACCGGCGTGCGCAAGATCACCGTCGCCGTGCCGCTGGCCAGCCCGCAGGCCAAGGCCTCGCTGGCGCAGTCGATCGCGATTGCCAACGGCATGGCGCTGACCAAGGAACTGGGCAACCTGTCGCCGAACGTCTGCACCCCGACCTACCTCGCCACCGTCGCACGTAAACTCGCCGACGACCATGGCTTCGAAGTCGAAGTCCTCGAGCGCAAGCAGCTCGAAGCGCTGAAGATGGGCAGCTTCCTGTCGGTGACCAAGGGCAGCGACGAAGCGCCGAAGTTCATCGTCCTGAAGCACATGGGCGGCGGCAAGAAGGATGCGCCGGTGGTCCTGGTCGGCAAGGGCATCACCTTCGATACCGGCGGCATTTCGCTGAAAGCCGGTCCTGGCATGGACGAAATGAAGTACGACATGTGCGGCGCCGGCTCGGTGCTGGGCACCTTCCGCGCCATCGGCGAAATGAACCTGAAGCTGAACGTGATCGGCATCGTGGCGGCCTGCGAAAACATGCCGTCGGGCCGCGCATCGAAGCCGGGCGACATCGTCACCTCGATGAACGGTCTCACCATCGAAATCCTGAATACCGACGCCGAAGGCCGCCTGGTCCTGTGCGACGCCCTCACCTACGCCGAGCGCTTCAAGCCGGCGGCCGTGGTCGACATCGCCACGCTCACCGGCGCCTGCATCGTCTCGCTGGGCCACCACAACAGCGGCCTGTTCACCCGCCACGACGCCGCCCACGACGCCCTGGCCGACGAACTGCTGCAAGCGGGTAAAGAAACCGGCGACGGCGCCTGGCGCCTGCCGATCGGCGAGATCTACAACGACCAGCTGAAGTCGAACTTCGCCGATTTGGCGAACATCGGCACCCCGGGCGGCGCCTCGATCACCGCGGCCTGCTTCCTGGAGAACTTCACCCGCAACTACACCTGGGCCCACCTGGACATCGCGGGTACGGCGTGGAAGAGCGGCGCATCGAAAGGCGCGACCGGCCGTCCGGTGCCGCTGCTGACGACGTTCCTGATGAACCGTGTGTGATCGCGGTTGAGATGGAATGAAAACGGGCCGCAGAAATGCGGCCCGTTTTTTATTGGCGATGGCGATGGAAACGGCGTGGGGCTCATTCGCGATAACGTTGAAACGGCGAGGGGCCTAGCCGCGATAAAGTTGAAATGGCGCGGGGCCTATTCGCGATAACGTTGAAACGGCGTGGGCCTATTCGCGATAACGTTGAAACGGTGGGGCGTAGGGTGGGCACTTGTGCCCACGCGGTATGGCACCGCCGCGTCATATCGGCATCGACCAACATCGATACATGCGCAATCGGGATTTCTTGCGTCCGCCGCGTAAATGCAAACGGTGAGACCGCGTGGGCACAAGTGCCCACCCTACGGCGAATCAGTGATCGTGCACGCCGCGAGTCTTACGACACCGGCGCAAACCGCGGCGTCATCACGCCATCGACCTCGACCAGCTCGAAGAACACGCTTTTCGGACGCGCCCAGATCGACCCATCCGCGGCGCGGTAGATAATCATGGGCGACAGGTCGGCCTCGAGCGTGGCTTCGCACACCAACTCGTAGAGGCCGCCTTTGTAGTGCCGGTATTGCATCAGGCCTGGTCGGCCGTCGCTTTTTGACGCTTCTTGAGGCCCTGGATGACCTTCAGTACGCCTTCCATGCCGGCCGTCTCGTCGAGGTCGCTGAACGCGTCGAGCACCTCGTTGAGCACGCGGTTGCGGACCGAGGCTTCGTCCTGCTGCATGGCCGGGGCAGCGGTCTGCTGCTCCACCTTCGCCTGCGCCTCGGCCGCCTTGGCGCCGTGCGCCAGGGCCGCCTGCCAGATCACCCAGCGGCGCTGGGTTTCATACACGAGGTATTCCTCGGGCTTGTCTTCACGGCGTCGAACAATGTGGCCATCGCGCTGGGCCCACGCTTCAAATGCACTGCGCATCTCAGTCCTTTTCATATGGGTACGGAAACTCGCTATCGAAACAGCAATATTTCCCATAGTACCATTTTGTTGCAAAACCATTGTCACGAATGCATGCAATCGTGCGGGCCTTGCCGGGCGACGGAACCGAATGGTTCAGCTCGCCACATGGCATACTACATCGCAAGTTATGCGAAAACAACTACACGTTCCTGAATAGTAACGATTTCCAAATGTGGTTTTCCACGATTGAAATGTTACATTTCGAGCCATCCTTTGCCCAGGATGTCGCATTCATATATTTTAAACCACAAATCTGGCTCTTGAGCATTGCGGTTGCAATTTAGCAAACCGCATGACCGGGCGGCGGACGGGGCGCGTCCTTCGGAAGCTTGCAGGATTTGCGGCCAGCACCGATACTGCGCACCTGCCAGGACGGAAGGTCCGCCTGGCGCGTCACCTACCACGCGCATACATGAAAATAGCCACCTGGAACGTCAACTCGCTGAAGGTCCGCCTGCCCCACCTGCTGAAGTGGCTCGAGACCAGTCCGGTTGACGTACTCTGCCTTCAAGAGACCAAGCTGACCGACGATAAGTTCCCGCTCGCGGAAATTAATTCTGCCGGTTATCAGGTTACCTACACCGGCCAGAAGACCTACAACGGCGTCGCCATCCTCTCGAAGTTCCCGATCACCGACGTAGTCAAGAACAACCCGCGCTTCGAGGACCCGCAGCAGCGCATCATCGCCGCTACCATCGAGGGCGTGCGTTTCGTCTGCGCCTACATCCCGAACGGCCAGGCGGTCGACTCGGACAAATATGTCTACAAGCTGGCCTGGCTGAAAGCCCTGCACGAATGGCTGGGCGAAGAGATGCGCCAGCATTCGCAACTGGCCCTGCTGGGCGACTACAACATCGCGCCGGAAGACCGCGACGTGCACGACCCGGCCGAGTGGGAAGGCAAGATCCACTTCTCGGATAAAGAGAAAGCGGCGATGACGGCGCTGGTCGACCTGGGCATGGTGGACGCCTTCCGCATGTTCGAGCAGCCCGAGAAGCAGTACAGCTGGTGGGATTACCGCATGATGGCGTTCCGCCGCAACCGCGGGCTGCGCATCGACCACATCCTGCTGTCGACGGAGCTGGCCAGGCGCTGCACGGCCTGCACCATCGACCGCGAACCGCGCAAGTGGGAGCAGCCGTCGGACCATACGCCGGTGATTGCGACGCTGGATTGATTGGTGGTCTGATCGTGGCTTCGATCGTGCGTGGGGCCATGATACGCTAACGATCACCGCGTGGGCACAAGTGCCCACCCTACGGTATCCGAAGCCACTGGCCGATGTATGCGTAGGGTGGGCCGGGCCGCGCTAGGCACTTGTGCCCACGCGGTTACGACTGCGCGTCCGCGGCCAGCAATTCCCGCGTCGCCTCGCTATCGAGCGCCTTCGCAAACAGCCAGCCCTGCACGTACTGGCAGCCATACCCGCGCAGCAGCGCCAGCTGCTCCTCGGTCTCGACACCTTCCGCCACCACCTGCAGCTGCAGGCTGTTCGCCAGCGCCATCACGGCCGCCACGATCGCGCGGTCCTCGCTGCTCGCTTCCAGTTCGCGAATAAAAGCGCGGTCGATCTTGATCTTGCGGACCGGGAAGCGCTTCAGGTAGGCCAGGCTCGAGTAGCCGGTGCCGAAGTCGTCGATCGACAGGCGCATGCCCATGCGGTTGATCTGGCCCAGGATTTCCAGCGTCTGCTCGCTGTGCTGCATCAGCGCCGATTCGGTGATCTCGAATTCCACCAGGGTCGGGTCGATCCCGGTCTCGTCGACGATGCGCCGGATCGAGGTCACCAGCGCGCGGTGCATGAACTGGCGCGCCGACAAATTGATCGCCAGCGGCACCGCCGGCAAACCCTGGCGCTGCCAGGCCATGCTCTGCTCGCAGGCGCGGCGGATCACCCACTCGCCCACCGGCACGATCATACCGTTTTCTTCCAAAATCGGAATGAAATCGTCCGGCAGCGCCAGGCCGATGCCCGGGCGGCGCCAGCGCAGCAGCACCTCGAGTGCATGCACACGGCGCGTGGCCATGTCCATGATCGGCTGGTAGAAGGGTTCGAACTCGCCGTTCGCCAGCGCCGTGCGCAGGTTCGATTCGAGCTCGAAGTGGCGCGCCGCGGCCTGGTTGATGCGCTGGTTGAAGAACTGGTAGTTATTGCGGCCGGCCGCCTTGGCGTGGTACATGGCGCTGTCGGCATGGCGCATCAGGGTCTCGACGTCGGCGCCGTCGTCCGGGTACAGGCAGATGCCGATCGAGGGCGAGATGTGCAGGCTGTGGCCGTCCACCGGCACCGGCAGGGCCAGCGCCTCGATGATCTTGTCGCCCACCGCGTCGCACTCGACGCTGGCATGCACGCCCGGCACCAGCACCACGAATTCGTCGCCGCCCAGGCGCGCCACGGTGTCGCTGGCGCGCACCGCGCGGCACAGGCGATTCGCCACTTCCTTCAGCAGGTAGTCGCCGGTCAGGTGGCCGAGCGAATCGTTGATGGTCTTGAAGCGGTCGAGGTCGATGAACATCACCGCCAGCTTGGTGTTCGAGCGCCCTGCCGCCAGGATCGCCTGCTCCATGCGGTCGGCCAGCAGCGCGCGGTTCGGCAGGCCGGTCAGGCTGTCGTGGTAGGCCATGTGGTGCACGCGCGCCTCGGCCTGGCGCCGCTCGAGGATCTCGTCCTGCAGCAGGGCGTTCGCGCCGGCCAGTTCGGCGGTGCGTTCGGCCACCCGCACTTCCAGCTCGTCGCGCGCGCGCCGCACCTCCTCGGCGGCCTCGCGCTGGGCCGTGACCTCGTCGACCATCCACACGCTACGTCCGCCTGGATTCTCCAGGTCAAAGGGCCGGCCCGACAGGCGCGCCCAGAACACCTCGCCGTCGCGCCGGATCAGGCGGCGCTCGGACACGTGCACGCGCCCGGCCGCGAAGTCGCGCGCGGTCTCGGCGCGCGCGGCCTGCCAGCCGTCGGCGTCGGGATACAGCGAGCGCACCGACACCCCGCTGATGCCACCGGCTACGCAGCCGAACAGCTCTTCCATCTTGCGGTTGCAATGCAGGGTATGGCCGTTCTCGACCACGGCGATGCCGAGCACCGCGCTGTCGAGGATGGCCTGGTTTTCCAGCAGCGCGTCGCGCAGCGATTCTTCGCTGCGCTTGTGGCGGGTGCGGTCTTCGACGATCCAGGCATTGCCGTGCGACGGCTCGTCGGGATTGACCATGAAGCCGATCAGCTGCACCCAGAGCGGCGTGCCGTCGGCGCGCACCATCGCGGTCTCGGTGGTGTAGGAGCGCCCCAGCGCGAACTGTTCGAAGGCGGCGGCGCCGATGGCGTCGCAGGCCGCGTCGTCGGCGTACAGGCCGCGCACGTGGGTCGGCAGCGCGCTGCCGGGCGGGTAGCCGAACATCTCGCGAAAGCCACCGTTGCAGCGGGTGATGGCGCGCTCGCGGGTGAAGATGATCGCCAGCGCCGAATTCGTGAGCAATGCCTCGACTTCGAGCTGGGCGCGGCGCGCCTCGGTAATGTCCTCGACGATCCAGATGGTGCCGGCTTCGCGCCGGTCCGGCTCGACCAGGTGGGCGCGCACGCGGCACCAGAACAGCGACCCGTCGCGGCGGCGGAAGCGCTGGCCCGTCTTTTCATACACCTGGCCCTGGGCGATGGTGCCGAAGGCGCCGTTCATGAAGTGGACAAAGGCTTCCGGCGACTCGAACATGTCGACCGGTGCCACGCAGGCCAGCTCCTCGGGCGTGTAGCCGGCCATCGCGGCCAGGCGCGGGTTACAACTGCGCATGCGCCCGCCCTGGGTGAACAGGATGCCGACCGGGGCGTTCTCGATCAGCACGCGCTGTTCCAGCACCGTGGTACGCAGGGTCTCGCGGCCCTGCTCGTAGGCGCTGACGTCGGCGAAGACGATGCTGGCGCCGCCATGCGCGAGCGGCTGCGAACGCACCTGCACCTGCACCCTGCCCCTGGCCGCGCCCAGCACGCCATGCCAGTTGCAGCCGAGGTGCAAGGCTTGCGCCAGCTGGCCTTCGGCGGTCTGGGCGGCGGCATCGACGAAGAGTTCAGGTAGCGCACGGCCCAACGGCGAAGCGCCGAGCAGCAGGCCGAGCGCATCGTTGGCGGCAATGATGATGCCGGCGCCATCGCAGGCGCAGGCAGGTGCGCCCAGCAGCCGCAAGGCATCGGCGACGAGGGCGGGTTGGCTCGGCATTCTGTCCATCTTCAGGTGCATCCCAGGCTGCGGCCTCTGGGTCCGGGCCGCTTTTGCGTTGCCAGATC
>Ga0265780_10006118_pt1 | contig 15039 bp, 17 predicted proteins | sample P1T30metagenome_FD_192432 | JGI IMG/M metagenome (GOLD analysis project Ga0265780, IMG submission 192432) | Plant litter microbial communities from East Loma Ridge, Irvine, California - P1 T30 | ecosystem: Environmental > Terrestrial > Plant litter > Unclassified | place: USA: California... | reverse complement strand
CATCCAAGCCAAAATCCCCGCAGGCCTACGCGTCCCCATCGCCAGCAAATTCTCGGGCCTAGGCGGCGCTCTAGTCGCTGATCGTGCTATACTCGTGGGCGGGACTGGGACATGTAAGTTTTTATGATGATGTGCTGCTTGGGACGAAAGGGCTAATCTAATCGTGTGATGAAGGTACGATTTTTAGTGATGCGAATGCGCAGAACAGGGCGGCTTTTATTAGGAGGGGGAATGAGGTTAGGTTTGTGGAGAAGGTGGGGTTGGCGGCTGGGGTTGTGTTGTGTCAGGCAGAGTGAGGTGTGATGGTTGGGGATGGGGGTTGGAAGATGGTGATGATAGGTGGGAGGGATGGCAGGGAGGGGTGGTAGAGGCTTGTGGTTTGTACATACTGGTCACGCGTTCTAGACTTCTCATCATTTGCCGACATGATTCTTACACTCCCTTTGTTCTATGTACCAGCAATGCGAGCTTGTGGCGCAAAAGCTTGCACTTGTCGTGGCCTGGCCCAAACGTCTTCTCATAGCCCATTAGGGCTTGCGAGTACCAGTCTCTAGCGTCGTCTACACGACCTTGGCTTTCGCACAGGAAAGCAAATGCCTACATGTTATTCAGTGCTGGAACATGGGTCACAAGGCTATCAGGACTGATTGCTTTCGCGTATCCGTCTGATGCACGCTGGTACATCTTCTCCGCCTCGTCAAGCCGGCCTAGGTCCGCATAGAGGTTGCCCAAGTTGTTGACTGTGTTGAGTGTTGACGTGTGCTCTGGTCCCCATGCCTTCTCGTAGCCTTGCAGCGCCCGCTGGTACATCTGTACTGCTCGCTGCCTGTCTTCATCTTCGAGCAAGTACCCAAGACTGTGAAGATAGCCTGGTCATATCAACGCCTCGACCACCCTCTCTTTATCCGACCCGCTGCCCTCTTCGATGCATCTGCTGACACAGAGACCATGCGCCATAACCCGCTTTCGTTTCTTTAAAAATTCCGCATCTGACTTTAGAAGCACAATCGAAGCTACCAACCCTGCCGCCAAGCGACCTAGCTCTTGCCGCTCTTTGTCTTCCGCCAGGTATCCGCACCATCGATGCAGTACTGCATGCATTGAGTATCCGTCCAAGCCTTCTGTTGCCTAGGCTAGGGAGTAGCGCACCAGAAGTCCTACAGCATCGTCAAACTCAACCTTATTGTCTGCCAGCTGAAGTAGCTATGCGGGGACATTCATCCCGTCTGCTACCTCTGAGGCCGCAGCTACCAGCTCGTACCATAGCTCTCCGCTGGCCAGCAACCCCCACAGCTTGACCAGCCTTGCTGTCCTTTCACTCTGCTTCTGCACCTGCTCGTACGACATGGCCCATGTGGTCAGTACGCTGCGATTACCGTACTCCTTTAGCGGAAAGCGGCCCTCCTTCCTCATCAATTGCGTCCATTTCTCGTTATAGTGCCCTGCATACTCAACCGCTGATATATTCCTTTCACGGATGTACGCGCCAGCTTGGGTGAGCGCGAGCGGAAGGCCGTGCATCAGCTTGAGGATGATGCCAGTATCTATGATGTTATGTCAGCGGCCACAGCTACAGCTTCGTACACGCGATTTCTAGCTTGCCTTGGATTGTCTTGCCAGCGTTGTTCTCCAGTATACTGCGAGCTTGCTCTTCTCCCACTGTGCCCAACTCTAGTCCCGCACCGTGCGTCTGCAGTCCAGCTAGCCGGCTCGTAATTATGATTGACCCATGGTCAGCTGGCGGAAAGTATGCCTCTACGCTATATGCCTGTGTGTCGCTCTGGTTGTAGTAGTCTCGGTCGACATTGTCGATAATCAACAGCCAGCGACGGTTCGAGGGCAGAGACAGCCAGTGCAGACACTCGCGCACCGCTGAGTCCTTGTCGATGATAGCCTGGTTCAGCAACCCGCTGTACTTGCATCGTTCTTCGGCGGCAAGCGGGAAACGAGAAACAGAAAACAAGAAACAGGATGCATACTACAGTTAGCAAGAAAGAGGAGTAAAGGCCTATATCTATGCCTAGCTACGGCACCAATGCAATACACAGTACCAATCATCATTCATCAATCATCATTCATCAAACATCATTCACAATGAGTGCTTCAACAGTCACGATGAGCCCTTCAGGTGTGGCCACGAGAAGTGGAGTCAAGGCGGGGTCTAAGCGAAGGCACGCTAAGCTTGTCAAGCGACGCGCAGCAAGCCATCCCCCCTGCACCTGCCCTCGCCGCCTCATCCTTCGCACACATCAGACAGACCTTCCATCGACGCCCCACTCGTTCGGATCGATTCGCCGCCGAAGCAGCGTGGTCGGCCGGCAAATGGGAGCAACTGGAACGGACACTCGGCTCCTCTACAGTCTCACAAGGCAATACGCTTCTCGACTTCAACGTAGGCATTGGCCATGCACTTCTCGCCTTGCGTCGTAAAAGTGGAACAGAGTTCAAGAATACCGTCGCATCGTTGCGAGACACGCTAGTGACAGGACTGTCGCCATTTGATAGCAACATCTGCGCAAAGCGTTGTCAAAACCCAACGAGGTCTCTTGACATGTAGTCACAGACTCACGGTAGCCTTACACGACGTTTGTAAGTGATCTGTGTGTGTCATGGACTTTTGTATGTGAAAGGATGCAAGTGTGTACGTTGGTGGGGCCTCGGTTAAGGTGAGCTAGTCATGCTGGTAATGCTCGCGTGGAACGTTAATTGGTCTTTCGAACCCCAATGAACCCCGTTAGGTAAGGTCGACGGCGTTGCCAGGGTGGTGGTCGGCCTCACTTTCTCCCGCGTTGTAGCCTGGCAACCAGCCTCTTTTTGGGGGCGGTTTCGCCTGAATGCCTTACATTTTGCGGCAATGCAAAACCAGAGGAGCCTCGATACACGACCGATGTAGCACTAGTCTTGATTCGGCTTAGGTGTAGTTCTGTCGAAATCCGGTCCAGATGTCGGAGTGGTAATTGTACAGGCAGGTTACTGAAGCACGACTGTGTTGGACATACCGTAGCTCCAATTATACGATGGAAGGTCGCGAGGTTCTCCAAAAACTTCCAGATCAATCATGCCCGAACTTTTGCGCTGGTCCTTTGCGCGGAATCTTGCGCTGGACTTTTGCGCGGACTCTTGCGCTGGACTTCTGCGTGAACTTTTCCACTGAACTCTTGGCATCACAAAACACCACAGCTCGATGGCCTTTCACGACTGATCTCTGTACAACTAGCTGTGGGGTGTACGTGAAGATCTTGGTCTTCTGATCCTCTGCAAGTTCCTAATCTTCGATCTCAGTATTACCGTCGAGAGTTTGGACGGACTCCTCTTTCACAACTAAACTTTAGAAGTGGTCATTGTCGCAACAGACACGAATAGTGACTCTGGATCATGGCGCGCACAGCCAGCAGCTCGAGGATATAGTATGAAGAGGTCAGGCTACTTAATCTCGGTATTAAAACATCTGCTACGCCTTCCGGTGTAAAGCTGCCGCCAGCACGACAACAGGCACAGCCTGGAACTTGCCCAAGAGCTCCTGAATCATGTTTCGAGCAACAAGGCCGCTTTTCTACAGTAAGACCATTAAATAATTGGCCGCTGCGACACATCCGTCTTCACGCTGCATATCCGTCTTCACATTGTAGTCCCACTGGGCGAGGGACGATACTGGCGTGCAGCGCAAGCGGCGCAGCGAAAGAGGTGGGCTATTGGACTATGGGCGACTTGCAACAGGGCGACACGCAGTCCTTGGCTTGCAGGCAAGACTACATCAGACTCGTTTGTGTTCTCGATGTAGACCGGGAGGTAGAGGTCAACAGAATTTAGCACCGCTAGCACTGCCACGGCGAGGCGAAGTCTTCCAGAAGCCTGCCTCATTCGCACTGGAGGACCGAAACGCCGCACTGGCATGGGTGGTATGTGTATCCCGTCTTTAGCTAAGGCTGCCAGCCCAGGGTGTCTAGCGAGGGCGGTGGGAGACTGGCGAGGGTGGTGGGAGAACCTTGACTAAGTGCACATACATGCACCAAGTTAGCATTGATTGGACCAGAAACATCCGTTCGGCCGCTTTAGGTATAGTCCAGTGAATTTCCTATTGGTTGCCTCGTCTTTTGGGGGCGGAGCTACCTAACACCCTTGAATTTTGCGGCGATGCAGGTTCAGAGAAGCTGCCATATGCAGCCGATATACCGCTAGCCTCGTCTGAATCTAGCTTAGATTCGAGCATGGAAAGCTTACGGCAAGACTGCAGTTTGATCAGCGCGGGTAGCGACTGACTGTGCTGGACATAGCAGATCCTGTAGCAGCTTTAGTAGTGTTCAAAGGCAATGTCTGCGTACTTGCCATGATTTCCTCCACCCTACGCGATGTGTTTTCATCCTTCACCAAACCAAATCCCCCACGCGCGAGTTGCAGCTTGCGAAGCTGCCGCGATTGCACAGACTACTAATGATCAGAACGCACCCCAGTTCGAGACAACCGACGACTTACCTGTTCCACTGTCCCTTCCATGATGTAGCGTATAATCTTCACGGACTTCTCTTGACCCATCCGGAGAACGCGTCCAATCGCCTGGCTTTCGATAGAGGGATTCCACTGCGGTTCGAGTATATGTATTTGATTGGCAACTTTCAGCCTGTTGAGACTGAGGCGTTGTCAGTTTGGTTATTGCTAAGTCGAGACACTGTCGCCTACCCCACAGCACCTGTTCCCAAAGTGATCAACAGTATGCGGACGGTCCTTGACGTCTCGAAATCGTTAAGGATCTTGCTCCTCTTACTGGCCGTTATCTGTCCGTGAATGCGATAGTAAGACATTGCGTGCGCATCGAACATAGCCGCAACGTTGTCCAAAGTGGTTTTCCAGAAGGAAAACACGATGCTGTATAATTTGAGTGAGGGTGCGGGTCGGGAAGGTGGGGAATTCATTACCACTTGTCTCCGACGTCCTGAGCTTTGACATTGCGCAGCAGCCCGAGAAGCTTCGTGGAATAAGGATCGATCTCGGAGCGCTTGTGTTCTGCGGAGCCTGCTCTTGGGCGTACGATGAAAGACCGACGATCTCCTCGCAAACCGCACTCGGGACATTCCGCACGCCCATCTTGTAGACTGTGATTTAGATCGTCCTCGTATTCAGACTGACATTCTCCGCATATGAGGTGCTGACAGATGGTGAGTCTACCTGAACTTTTGTCATCTTCATGATACATGGCGGTTATGTCAGTACCGCAGCGGATACAAGATGAGTCTGCAGATGTCTGCAGATACGTCAATGCTTCTTCCGGATCGGAAGGCAGTCCACGAGCATTCATTCTCTTCATCAAAGCCCTCTCTCCGTCATTGCAGAAGAGTCGCATTCCTAGAATGGCCTGTATGACATGTTGATTGGCTTTCTTCATGCTGTGTCCAGAGACAGCCATATCGATGGACTGTTTGCAGAGAGCGCCGAAGTCTTGGTATGCGAGACGCTCTTCGGGTGAAAGCGCGAGGCGTTCAACATGAGCTACGGGCTCAGGCAGGTTTAGTAGTGACTTTGTGCGTCGCAAGCACATCGCTTCGAGAAGTCTTCGCAGGTTGGTGAATCTTCCAGAGACATTCGCGATGACAGGAGCGGTGATCTGCTTTCGAAAAATCGCAAGATCTTCGAGAACTGGAACTTTGAGGAATTTCACCAGGGCGCCGAGATCTTCTAAGGAATTCTGTATCGGTGTTCCGGTCAAGCACCATCGGATCTCCGATGGCAGAGCATTTATGGCTCGGAATTGCTGGGTCGCTGGGTTGCGAATGAAATGCGCTTGTACATTTAGCCCTCTGAGAGACAGCATCGTGAGTGTCACTTACCCTCATCTAAGACAACACGATACCACCTAATGCGATGCAAAATGCTTCCACCACGGCAGAAGTCTGCCGCGATACTTGCATATGTTGTAAGCACAATATGGTGTTGCAGCAGTTCTGTGAGACCGACGGTCTTACCACGGCCATGGAATCGATGTAAGGATAATGTATTGGGCGCCACATGGCTGCGTCGTCAGCCGAAATCGGAGCGTGTACCTCGAAGGCCTCACCTTTCCACCTCGTCTGTCCAGCTTTCCAGTAGCACTGATTGCATTAGCAAACTTGCCTTCGGTGTTAGAATATTGAACTGACAAGCTGAGGGCACAACAACCAGTGTACTTTTCGAAGGCGTGATGTCCTGCCAGTACTGTGTTGGTGCCCGAGTGCTGTTGTATGCAAATCGAAGCGCATCGTCAAGAGAAACCACGATAGCGGCGAGCATGGATAAAGTCTTTCCAAGACCCATATCATCACCTAGAATACCACCGGTGACTTCCTCCATTTCGCCGCTTTTTGTACCTGTGATTACATGCGTGTGGCTGAACGATTTACATTTAGCGACTTAACGACACATAGGTTGCTACAACTTACTACAAGACACCATTCGGTGATATTTTCGATCGCCAAAGGCTTAGTGAGAGTGGCAGATCCCGCGTTTCCCGTTTTCGCATAAAATCCACGGCTTCGCTTTGGTGCCTGACTGATTTAGCAAAAGGACCCACATTCGCATGCAAGTCCTACTTGATCAGTGGAGTTTTGATTCGATCGCTGCTGAAAACACCGTTCAAGGATTCGCATTGCGGTATATGATCGAACAGCGCAGCAATTTCGGCCGTAGATGCATCATTTTGGTCCTCAGACGGCGGTTGGCTGTCCAATACGGGTTCTTCATTCAGAGAGATGTGGCCTACGTCGGGTAGCTTCAGATATTGAGGGTTGTCATACATTGCCGATCGTCTGTCGTACGGAGGCACTTGCAAAAAGAGCTTCGCAGCAGCAAGGCTATCGCCCACAGAAAATGCCTCATGGTCATGTCCGTATACGTTGAGCGTGACAAGCAGTTGCGCAGAATTGCCTGATCGCTGCCACTCAGTCCGCGCTTTCCGAAGCCCAGTGACTGACGCGATGCATTCGACTACTACGCATGAAATATTCCTGAGTCGCTTTAGGTGCTGTGACGTTCGGACGCTGAGACAGCCAAAAGCTACGCCGCTGTGCATATTTAGCCAGCAATAATCACCTCTGAAGCCCTGCTCTAGGACCACGAACTCGTTCGCCGAGTTACTAGATAATAGTGAGCCAGAAGCGGGCGATGGGTCGTCTCTGATCTGGACTGCTAGGTCAAGAAGCTGAGCAAAGATTAGAGTACATAAACAAAGGCTTTGCTGCTGCCTACTGAGCCATAGCAGACTAGTAAAGCACCGCTACACAATCCGGATTGTTGACTAAAGCTGCTGTCACATGTACGGAGGGCATTCTGCGATGCCATTCTCACGATGTCTTGCCAGACTTATTAGCGAAAGCGAGCTCTGGGATGTGCAGTGACTGTCTCACCTGGTATGGAGCTTGGGGACGCAGAGTGTCGCTTTCGTAAACCGTCATCGTCGCTTGGTCGGAGATGTCTCTTCATGCTGCGAGATGTATTCGGCGGTTTGATTGTAATGAACTATTCGTCTTCGCCAGTAAGGCACCAAAGATGAGGCGCGTGGACGTGTAAAGAGTCGTGAAGGGACCTACATTCCCTACATGTTATGACGGTAGACTTAATCTTCCATCTGCAGTAGCAGATGCGTATTAAGATCTCGTCCATCCGAAGCCAGTTCCTAGTGCATGTGACAGGCTGTGTAGTATTAGGACGTGGTGAGGCGAAGTCGGCCGGTGAGGACGTGACGAGGCACCCACGCTCAGCCGCACGCCCCCAAATTCGTGCGGGGTACCGCCTCTGCAACTGCTGCCATCTGCCACTTACTCCTGGTTCCCACACCGATGCGATGTCTATGCGATACAATGTAGTTCGAGGACATCATGGCAAGTGCACCGCATATACAAGCCACTGTATTTCAGCTTGTGCTGCAAAAGTTCAAGGCCACGTTGAGCGACCAAGAAAAACGACAATTTGGCGCCACTTCCCTTCACGATCTACATGTCGCGATTGAGACCATACAGAAAAAGCAGAGTTCGGAGAAGAAGCTTAGGGCTATGAGTAAACTCGGCCGGTTTCTAGAGGGCATGAAAGAATATGACAAGATTGTCACGGTATTTCTCAACACAAGTGAAATGCTGGCATTCATTTGGGTATGTAACAAACGGAAATAATCTGTTCGCATCAGAGACTATTGCTGATATCACTGTTGTTCGTTCCAGGGCCCCATGAAGTTCATACTTCAGGTACGAATTCCCTAGTTCTCGCATCCTGATCACGCCGGCTTTCGTTTCGTGTTGAAGTACATTCTGAAGAATTTCGTGGCGTGCTGTGCTGTGCGAAACGCGACGAGGAAGCATGTCGAAAATTGGAAAAACTGATGTCTTCGTCTTATGTCCATCACTTTTATTCGTTCGAGGCGGTCAATCGATGAAGAGGCAACTCGCGGATGTGCCGTGAACCTTACACCTGGCTTCGCTCTCGTATGTTTCAACAATGCTGACATGACACTAACTACCTAAGGTCGCCTCAACCTTTTACGAAGCTTTCGACACGCTCCTTGAAGCCTATCGACGTATCGGCGAACACATGCACCTCTTAACGCAGTACGAAACGTACTTTCGAAATCAGCCAGACATGTCTCATGCATTGACTCTGATCTACGAGGACATACTGAGCTTTCACTTGAAAGCAATGAAGTTCTTCAAGAAGAAAAGTAAGAGCTAGTCGATCAAGATAGAATTGTACACGTTTGACGTTGAACAGTGTGGCGACAGCTATTCCAAGCGTTGTGGAAGACGTTCGAATTCGAATTCGGCGCGATTCTTCGCAACATGCGCGAACATATGACACTCATACAATCGCAAGCAACGATCACACAATTCACCGAGGTATTGAGAATTCAGGAGGCTGCGAAACTTGCGATGGACAGTCAGAAGAAGGCCGAAGTACAGAGACGGCGTGAAGTTGTACGGCAGTGGCTATCAGCGGCCAATTGCGAGGCCGACCAAGAAACATTTGCTGGTATACGAAATGGGTTTCCACGAAGTGGGCAGTGGCTACTTAAGACCAACCGTTTCGTGTCTTGGTTTGATCCATTGTATTGTCAGACCCATCTGCTCTGGCTCAACGGCATACCCGGAGCTGGTGAGCCTGTTGAGGTCCATTCACTTTAACACACTGACTTTAGTGCAGGGAAAACCATCCTCAACTCGAGGATTATAGAAGAGGCTCGGAAACTTCAGGGCGTTTCGGTAGTCTTTTTCTACTGCAGATATCGTGATTGCGAAAGAAACACATTTCTGTGTGTTGCGCGGGGTTTACTATCGCAACTCCTGTGTCTAGATGAAGCTTTGCTCGCTTACATTCACGAAAAAGCATCTACAAGCGGTCAAACAGTTCTCTCGACCGAGTCAATCGCCAAAGATCTGCTTGAGACGTCAATCAAGAATCGCGACAAAGTCTACGTGATACTTGACGGCCTCGATGAGTGTGATAGGGAAGAACGGAAGAAGACTGTAACTTTCTTCAAAGATTTGTGGACTTCTCTGCCCCCGAATGACGCCGACTCGTTACGCTGCTTGTTTACAAGCCAAGACGATGGCATTGCGAGAAAGGATTTCGCCAACATGTCCTCCCTGAAAATCACTGAAGATCACATAAGGAGTGATATCCAGACCTACACAACGGCGCGCAGCCTGGATATCCAGACGAAGCTGTCATTGCCAACAGACCGGCAACAGTACATTCAGAGATTGGTGACGGACAGGGCTGAAGGTATAGATACACGTGGTGTGAGCGTGCCGTCATTGACTCAATTCCAGGCATGTTCCTTTTTGCGCGCTTGATGATGTCGTATCTGAACGACCAGACAAGCATTGCAGATCTGGAACAACAATTATTACCCGAACGATTCCCCCAAGGGCCTTTGAGGTTACACGAGGCGTAGGTGTATCAGCTGTGCTCCCATCTCTGGTAATTGATCTAATGTACACCTAGATATTCGCGAATTATGCAGCGTCTTTCCAAAGCAACACCAACGCACTCGCAGTCTCTCAAACTACTGACCTGGATGGTATGCGCTAAGCGATCGATGAAGTGGCGCGAGATACAATGCGCCATAGCCTTAAACCTGGATGAGCAGGACGTTGACTGGGAACGAAAGCGATTTGCTGTAGACCACAAAGAATTGTGCGGGTCGCTCGTGGAGCTACACAAGGATGGTACAATCAACTTGGTCCATCATACAGCCAAACGGTAGGTCAGCTGAGAGTATCGGTGTTGGAATGAGAATGGCTCCACACTGACTTACTTAGCAGGTATCTCGTTGACCAGAAGGTCGTTGATGTCGGAGCAGGTGAGGTAGAAATGGCTACCTTGTGTGTCGGATACCTCAGCTTCCCATGCTTCGATCCAGCTTGTGATGATGCAGATATGCCTACTTTTATAGCTCTGGGCTACTACGGCCTATTCGACTATGCTTACGCGTACTGGTCTCATCATCTGGACGCTTGCACACGACTGCATGGATCAGAAGGCATCCTGCAAAACCTGAGCGAAGCAACTGAAGTTTTCATCGACACACACTGGATAGATTCCGGCCCGTCGACGATCAAGAAGGTACTCCGCCAGCCTTTCATCGAGCGCTGGAAGCCATTAGAGAGCAATGGAAATCTCGACAGGCTTGTGGTAGCTGGCTGGCTCGCGCGACGGCAAACTGCCGCGTCCACAAAACCTGACGCTGACGAACAAGTGCTTGCGCTGCATCGCATGGTAAGCCGGATCCGAGCGTCTCTCGAAGACGTTAGCAAGACGACCAGCGAACCCGAAAAGTTCCGCACTATGTATGGAAGCGACATATTCAAATGCCCTCGCGTCAATTGTGTGCACTTCTACGACGGCTTCTCGTCAGAACGACTCCGCAACGATCACGTACCCAAGCATGAGCGATCGTTCTTCTGTTCGTTCTCGGGATGTGCAATGTCGACCATTGGCTGTGCGACGCTCAAGGAGCTTCACAAACATGAGAACGAGTATCATGGAACCATCGACCTTGACGACGATGAGCCAGAGTACCCTGAAATACCCGCCGAGAAAACGACCTTCCAATGCACCCAATGCGACGCTAAGTTCACGCGCAATAGTAACCTCAAGATCCACTTGAGGAAGCACAATGCACCCGACCAAAAGTCGTTCGTCTGCTCGCAATGCGGCAAGAGCTTTTCCCGGCTGGGAGATCGTACTCGACATGAGAGCACAACCCATTCAAACGCCAAAGTACACGCCTGTAGAGGCACGCTCAACGATGGCTCCGCCTGGGGATGTGGACGCGAGTTCAACAGAGGGGATATGCTGAACAGGCATTGGAAAGGTGATAAGGGAAAGAATTGCATTCGGCCGAAACATGAGGAAGAAGTTCGGGACGCTGCGACCACGGGCACTTCCTCGCAACCTTCGAATGTGTCGACTCCGATAAGCTGAACATCTACTTTGTAGTTGTTTCTGTAGATCACATAGTACCCGATACATCCAATCAGGCTGCATGATCGACCCAAACACTCCAGATGATCGTGAATGATGTATGATAGACGTTATGCTGGGTCGTTGAGCAGGCGTAGCCGCACGTTCCTTTAGGCAACATAGCATATATAGTGTCAAGAATTTAAGTACGATGTTCGCATCTTTTTCGCGCCCAACAACTGCGAAGCAGACTTCGAATGTAGGTGCGCTCAGCTAGAATGAGAAGCGTTGTCAAAAAAAGGATGTTGCAGCGAGTTCTCGGGCCGCTTCCGTGCAAGACATTCCGTCCATGTCGCAAGATGATATCTTTGGAACCAAACATGTTATACTCATGCTAAACCAAAACGTTCAGTGTTCGATCGGTTGGCTGCAAAGATGAAGGAGCCCACAGCTAAGCTCAAACGAGACTAGTGCTATATCGGTCCTGTATCGCAGCTCCTCTGAATTTGCATCGCCGCAGAATCTAAGGCGTTTTGGTGAGAATCGCTCCCAAAAGTGTCTAGGGTCACCTTCTACAGGCTGCTACGCGCCGAACCTTGAGCCCGCAGGACGATAGGGTGCAGATGACCTTAGGAGTCCTTTGATCTTTACCCAATAGGGCGTCTCGGACTCCGACAGTCCAATCAACGAGCCAGGCGAACTGTACCAGCATGACTTAGTTCACGCTTAGTTGATGTTGCCGTCCCGCGAAGAGCCTGCTGCCTACCACCTTGCATGCAGCAGCCTGCCTGCACACTTGCACATACAAAGTACGCAGACTCGGTCTCCCACAGATCACTTGCGAACGTCATAAGAGAGGCTACTATAACTATGTATCTGGAACTCTCGTTGTCTTTAGAAGCCTCGGGACTAAACGCTAAAACAGAGGGCATACCGCCTCCTTTGCGCAGATGTCACCACCAAAGCTCAGTTCCCTATGAAACAGAAGGTGTGCATCCGTAGTCATGGAAATGCCCGCGACTGGAGCCGGTCGAAGCTTAAGCAGAAAATAACTAGCCGCGTGAGGAAGCGAAGCACCAGCTACAGGGAAGTACACATTGGACAGTACTTACATATTTCGCGGTCGTCTTAGGAACCGTGGTTTTAACAAGCTAATCACGAATCCAACCTCCATGCAACACAGCCTGAACGGCGGAAATTTTCCCTGTGCTTCCTACGACCATATGCAGCACGGCTGTTCTCATTTACAGGCATGCTCCAAATCTTGATCCATCCAACTCCGCAAATTAGCATGAAGGGCTTATTAGCTCCAAGACGGTGATTGATTGGCGTGTCACTCAATGATGTCACCCAGCGGAACAGCCTCGCACTTTTACACACTTTCGCAGTTCAAAACTTATTCATACGCGAACAGTCTAGTCAACACCGATAGCCAGCAGACAGCCTTGATTTGTTTCTACGGCTAAGAACTCATACACCATGCTCGCGGACTAGTGCCAGCTTACTGTGCAAGACTTCCTCATTCAAGTACCAAACGCCGAAAATGGCTTGCGGATTCTTCGTGTAGTACGTCGTACAATCTTCACACTCCAATCATTACATTGCCTAAAGGAAAGGTCGTAACATTTGCGCTAGAAGTGTACTTGTAAAAGGATGAGTAAGACTACCTTCAATAAGACTAGCGCTCCATCGGCCCTCTATCGCAGCTTCTCTTCTTTTGCATCGCCGCAAAATACAAGGCTACAGTGAGATTTTAGGCGGATACGAAGGCCAAAGCCATAAACGTCGCCCAATCAGCGATCTTAAAGGCGCCTGAAGGACCTTTCGCTCACAAAACGTCGTCACGCTTTCCAATTAGCGGTCTAGAAAGGCAATGCCGCGTGCATGAAGGACCTTTTGCTCACAACACGTCGTCACGCTTTTTGGTACGCATAGCCGGAGAATAAGCCGTGAGTGGCAGTAAATTCGGCGATCCTTTGACCGGTGTCGAGGTTGGGAGTTGCCTCGTTACGTTCTCTGTTGTGCCTCGTTGCGTCCTCTCGTGCGCCTGGTGGTGCCTTTTCTGCACATCAGATTCTTGTCTGATCCAATCAACGACCCTAACTTTAGTGTAACTACTGCAATGTTCATCGATGTATACGTGCGCGTCGTGCCTCCAGATGACGTTCTGAATCTGTGAAAAAGCCTCCTTCTACCTAAAGACCTCGAGAGTCGTCGAGGCCAGGTGGATGAGCAACACCACGAGCTTAATGTTCACAACGGAATCCCTCGCCTAGTCATACAGATATCGAGACTGGGCGGGGTGTATCAAAAGGCGTCAACAATAAAGAGCTAATTCAAGGTCAAGATAACTGCTTGTTCCTCAATGTCCTCCAAGAACAGAGCCTGCACTTTTGCACACCTTTGCAACGATAGATCCACTCCTACACGGATCAATCTAGGCCACGCTGTCGGCGATCGAAGAGCCCTCACCTTTTTTTGGCGGTCATGCCGTGGAAGGCTACTTCAATAAGCAAGGTATGCGTGCGAAAGGACGAACGAGACCGAGCACGTTGAAATAAGACTAGCGCAGTACCGGCCCTCTTTCACGGCTTTCCTGGGTTTGCATCGCCGCAAAATATAAGGCAGCAGTGTAATTTTCAGGCTTTCACGCCTGAGGCTGGGGCGCAGCATGGGGACTGGAGCCAATGAGCGACCTTGCTGCGACTGAGGGTGGCTGTGCGAGGCATACTGGAGGCAAACCGGAGGCATATCAGTGCGCAATTGGGGGCCTTAAAGTGCAGTGGGGGCCTTAAAGTGCAGTCGGGGGCCTTAAAGTGCAGTTAGGGGCCTGAAAGCGCAGCGAGTAAAGAGTAAAGAGCCACAGGCCAGCCACACACCAGCCACAAGTGATGAGTGGCCGTGCGACTTATGGTGTGCTCATTGGTATGCTGAATTGTCGATATGTTGCGCCAATGTTGCAATCAAGTCGAGTTGTTCAAAACAGAAGTGATGGACCGAGAGGAGAAAGTAGGCGAACTGGGTGATGGATTGTTAGGCTACGGAGGCTAGAAAGGAAGAGCAGAATAGCGCTAGTCCGACCTGAGTGGAGCTAAGCCCTCATTGGCTTGGCACCTGCGAACAAGATGTTCTGGCTTGCGGCCTATCTTTCGCAATCCACGCCACACAGCAAGGACTGTCATTGACAAAATGATGGTGTTGATTAATGCAGTGAACTTGCCTTGCAAGTGTTGGAACGGCTTGTTGGGCGTGATATTTGGGAAGGGTTGTAGTGTTCGTTGAAAAAAGTTCGCGCCTCTCGAAAAGTACACGCGTGCAGCATGCTCCACCAAGACATCGGACACCTCCCTCGGACAGGTGTTAAAATACAAAAAGACGTCAGAAAAAAATACCCTACGCATGGACATTACATACTTTATCATGAGTAACTACTCCATTTGCTCTTTTAAATAGACATCTGTATCTGATGGAGGGCACAAGATTTGGCATGATGATGTGTTGTATTGGTAGGCGCGTGAGAGCCTCTAGATAGATAGATAGATGTATTTATCGTCCTATAGTAGCCTCCCATGGGGCATGTAGACGCGCTGAGCTCTGGATTTATGTGGATAACCACAA
>Ga0265780_10006117_pt1 | contig 15039 bp, 21 predicted proteins | sample P1T30metagenome_FD_192432 | JGI IMG/M metagenome (GOLD analysis project Ga0265780, IMG submission 192432) | Plant litter microbial communities from East Loma Ridge, Irvine, California - P1 T30 | ecosystem: Environmental > Terrestrial > Plant litter > Unclassified | place: USA: California... | reverse complement strand
CCGTCAGCATTGACCGACTCTTGATACTATTTCAGCTTACAATACAGGTCCCGGAATCATCGAACTGAGGTCGACCAGCTCGACCCATCATTTGCTTGACATCAGATTTGATACCAGGATGTGAGTGAACTCACGAGAATTTCTATATCTGAATACTCCTTGAATCCAGTCACTGGTCCTTGCCATGAACTGGTTCCTTTGATGACCACGGTATGAGCGGGAAGATTGACCCCAACGGCGAGAGTCTACAGTTAGCTTTGTTTCCGATTCCCGGACGTACAGATGTCGAGACGATCAACTTGAGGCCACCATCAATAAACATGTTTTCGACCGCTCGACGATCGAGAATGTCAAGACCCGCATGATGGAATGCTACTCCGCAAGCAGCATACTCGCGAAGTTTCGTATCGATGAGATCTCGAACCTTTGACCTGACGATCAGCCTGTGCAAAGCACGATCTGTTGTAGCTTACGGGTCTGGTGACCACGGCAGACGCGACTTCCCCTGGGCTGCCAAGTAATGATTGACAATCTCTGCCGCGGTGGACTGGCAAGCTATACCATCAGTGAGGGTTTCACAGGTATCACGTGGACTGACCTTTTCGAGTGGGACAGAATACCAGCACGGGCTTACCCTCCGAGTTGTCCTGCAATACAGGCCAAAGCTCTTTGTCCAGACGAGCGTTGAGAACCCACTCATTAGGTACATCGTACCCCTTGACCATTTTCTTCAGCTTGACCGGTCGATACTCTTCGCCAAACTAGTTTCAGACAAGTAAACACCCCGACAACATACCTGGAAGACGGTAGCTTTGGGCATATCTGTGACCTTGCATTCGACTGGTTTGACCTCGACCTTTGCTTCGTCAATGCTCTCGTGGATGACATCGCCCGAATTTTTCACCGCCTGCTGCTTGGGACCGATCCATCTTGCGATATCATTAATATTTGGGACCTGGACATGAGCCAGTCAAGGATGTCTAGACATACAGTAGCACTCAGGGCGACAATCCTGACGCTTGGATCCTCAGCCTTCATACGTGAGACGACCACCTCGAGAGTTGCACCTCTGTTGTCTCTGAGGAAATGTACCTGAAGTCAGCCAATGAGGAGCAGCTTGGCGACGTACCTCGTCAATCATAATCAGCCCTAGACGAGATTCTCCAGAGATGGTCTTGCCACGCCTAGTGAGAGATTCCCACTTTTCGGGCTATCATGAGTGAGTGCCCGCGAGTAACACATACTGTGGTGATGACCAATCGGCTGTGACTGATCGTTTTCAGCACGGCAGAAGGGTTGGTCGTATCACCAGTGATCTCAATGGCCATCGAGTCTACGAGTCAGCTGAGTGAATGTCGAAGGAGGAACTGAGCATGCTGTTACGGGATCCAGATGAATCGCTGTCGTCCAGACCGACGAATCGTTCATTCCAATCTCGACATCGCTCGCTACAAAGAGCCTTGATTGTAAGCTGGGATCGATGTCGTTTTCGAATGACTCACCTTGGTAGGGGCGAGGTATATTGCGTAGGTGATACGGTGGTCATCAGGATTATGACCTTCGGATAGCATTCGTAGGAAAGCCAAGTCGAAGATCGTAGTCTTACCCGAACCGGTAGGAGCTGAGATCAGTCTCGAAGGACTAAAAGGGTTATCATAACTTACACGAGACTACCAGATTTTCATCACTCCCAAAAGCCTAAACATCAGCCTGACCATCTGTATGGGGAGACTCGACTTACAACAGGAAACACCTTGCTTTGAACTAGATTGAGATGCGTGAATTTCCAGAGAGTGAGGTATTTGCCATCTGACCATCAGCTTCGAGGTCTTCATAGTCCTGTACCGGCTCACTTTCGATGTCCTTCACTGCGATCTGACCGTCTTTCGCCTCGATTGCCTTAGCACCTTTCAGCGATATCTCCTCCTTCCTTTTCCTTTCAAGTGCTTCTTGATCTATATTCCTCTGCTTGATCATCTCGGCCGTGACGGGCTTTTCTTCGTCTTTGATATCTGACGAAGGCATAGGCTCGACTGATATCAGTTTGGACATGTAGCAGGGCTTACATTTGGGCATGATAACAGAGTCGAGCTCTGTGATATCGAACTCACTCCAGAAAGTAGTATCGTTCTCGTACTCGTCTTCTTTCTTGATGTCCACTTTGTGTTCTATGGGAGAAGGAAGACTCGAAGGCTGAGCGAGCTGATTAGGTGGAGCGACCTGAGAGCTGGATGCGAAATTGTGATCGGAGGGGGCTGGGGTAGGTAATTCGGAAGTGTAGATTTGTTGAGCTTGATTCTGCTTGACACCGTATGTATCATCCAACCCATATGACCTGCCGATAGGGTCTCGCATCTGATACCCTATCGATGCTGCGCCTTGGTACCGATGTTGGTACTGGCGGTCGGGATGTCCCAAGTTATGGGAGTATGTGTTGATGCGCGGTTGAGCGTAACCTCGATTACCTTGTTGATGTCCATATAGTGAGTCTCCATTAGTACCGTCATATCCTCTCCTTCCAGCAGGAGTAGGTGAGGTTAGTATTACTTTATCATGAGCTTCATATACTCATCGGCGGGCGGGAAGGGAGATGAAGTACCATTGGGAGGATCACTGGAAAGATTGTTATAGTTCCAGTCTTCCGGTTCGTCATCCATCAGGAAATCTTCAGGCCGACTCATCGTGTCGTTTGGTGGTAAGTAATTTGAGCAGGAATGGTACTACGAAGTAGGCGAGCGATAGGATACTGAAGTATAGTAGAAGGAAGAGAAGATGGGATCAACACCTCATGAATCGACGAGTTGAGCTTGGCGAATAGCAGTCGCGTCAAGCCCGGCGGAACTAATTCCACGTGCGTCGTCTATGGTCAGTCTGCCCCATGCTCCCCCATTTAACGTTCACTATATAGCATATAGAGCCAAGGATGAACAACCAAATTGGCTCTCTATTCTCTACCCGCCTGTCGACGGCGTACAATCAGCTGAGAGGGGATCTGGGTGTACCGCAAACAGCTACCGATACCATCGACAAGCTCGTTGAGAAGATCCAGACTAGTGCCGCGGTGGAAGATAGGCGGACTGCTGTATTGGGCTTGAAAGGGTTGAGCAGGGACTGGAAAGAGGTGAGCTTACTGCTCTCGTCAAAGCTGACCGGCAGGATGTCGGAAAGCGAGGAATGTCAGCGCTGGTAGCTGTCCTACAGCATGATGCGCCTTTCGACATTGATATCGCCAAGGCGACACTCGAGACTCTGATGCAGCTCTGCGAGGTCCCAGAGAAAGTGAGCCATCAGGGTCGAATGAGCTAATGTATAGCCTGCGAAAGATGACATTGGACTATTCTTCACCGACCAACTACTAGAACAGCCACAACCCATTCACTCGCTTCTCGCCCTACTGTCAAATTCGCCATCTTTCTATCCCCGCTTTTACACTCTCCAATTCCTCTCGCAGCTCCTAACATCACGTCCGACGATATGTCAGTCATATATCATGTCGGCTCCACCGCCGGGTATCGAAGGTATTCTAGCCGTTCTCGACCCGCAGGCAGCGCAGCAGGCTCAAGGCCAAGCGGAATCAAGAGGGATGGGAGGGGGAGCTACGGAGATGCTAAGGAACGAGGCTCTATTGCTGTGTCCAGCTCTGTTGGCTGGCAACGCGGATCTGCAGAAGATAGTCGCTTTCTCGGGAGCTTTCGAGAAGCTATTCCAGATTGTGAACCAGGAAGGAGGGTCTGATGGCGGGATTGTCGTACAAGACGCCTTGACTGCTCTTGGTGGACTACTGCGTTTCAATGTTTCTAATCAGGTATGTCACACTACGCGAAGCCAGTCTGATAGTAGAACTACTTTAGAGAACTATCACTTATCCCCTCTATCCCTCCCGTCCTGGGTTTCCCCTCGAACCTCGGTCCTGAAGCTTTATCACCCGACGACTTTGCCTTACAGTATTGGCCCGAACAAAAGATCTACAATGCCGGTCTTGTACTTGGTCTGATCCGGATGTTGATAGGTGGACCAGGTGGCGGGAATCAATCAGCAATGGCAGCAAGCGGAGTCACGCGGTGCTTGATCGAAATTGCCCTCGCATCAAATGCCCCAAGTGGTCTCAAGTCACAAGCTCTCAATACCCTGACCCCCATCCTTTCCTCCTCAGTACCAAATCAGACATTACTTTCAACCGCAAGTCTATCGCCCCTGATCGCGGTTCACGCAGACGAGGAACACCCAAATGGCGGATTTGTCCGTATACCTCCACGACCCGCTATCGTCGCTCTCGTCTCCACTATCGTCGAAGGCGATTCGGTATCTGGTGGCCGAGGGCTGAGAGGTAGGGCGGCAGGAGTCAACATGTTTGAATCCTTTGTCACGGGTAATGATGACGCTCGAATCGGTATCTTGTCCTCTCTTGTCGCTCCAGCTCCCGACACTCCTAGCGGTGATGCGCCCCAATCAGCCGGTTCCATCATCCTCTCTGGACTTCTGGACCTCCCTCACCCAGGCGCCCCCTTTGACCCTTATCGCCCATTATTCGCTTCTCTCCTGCTATCCCATCTCGTTCGGAACTCCGAACATGCCAAGAAATTGGCTCGTGAAACGATATTACCAACTGGCGATAGCGAGTCAGCAATTCAAGATGAAGACGATAAAGTTTCGCTTGTCCAGCTTGTGGTCGGAAACCTCATGATTGCAGCTAGAGAACATACGGAATGTGTCAATCGCTCAGCCAAAGAGGGTAGAATGGCCGGTTCGACGGAAGAAGATGATTGGACGAGAGTGATGGTTGGATACCTTGTTCTGCTGTGTAGTTGGCTTTGGGATAGTCCAAAGACCGTCAAGGAGTTCTTGAGCGAGAGTGCCAATCTACAAATCGTGAGTGCAGGACCGTAGCCTGTCATATTGAGCTGACTGTCAGCTCATCGAGCCAATTAGCCAAGCTACAGGAGTAGACCCTCTTGTTCAGGGTCTTTCAGCATTCTTGCTGGGTGTTTGTTATGAATTCAACCGTGAACCAGGAGAGATTACAAGGTCAGTTACCCCATCTCGCTGATGAACTAGCTGATAACTAGAGCAACACTCCACCCAATCCTACATTCCCGTATAGGTCCCGATCAATTCGTCTCGCGCATGGCACGATTGCGGGAGGATCCACGATTCAAAGCTGTTCAACCTGATGCGTTTGATGTGGAAGATAATGCAGAGAATCAATTACTGGATAAGGAGGAACTGGATGAAGGGTTGGAGCTATGGTTCGATTGGGCTTTCGTTGATTTTTGGAAGAACCACTATTGTATGTTGACATCGGTATCTGCTTGCAGAGGGGGCGCTGATGTCAGACACGATACAAAGATCTATCGCTGTTGATCCTGACGCGGTCAGGTCTTCGACCAATGCCGATGATGGCGAGACTGCAGCTATCATCATGCAACTTCGTCAAAAGCTGAAAGCTCAGACGGAGGAGGTCACTGCGCTGCAGTCAAAGCTGGGTAGTGTCCACGCAGAATATCAGAAAGAGGTCAGTCCCGCAACAGTTGCCAATTGAGAACGAAGCTGATGAGGGTAGAAAGATACATTAGTGACGGAAGTTCATTCACTTTCAGAACAACTATCAACATTATCAACCTCTCAATCGACATCTTCTACCGAAGTCGAAAAGCTTCGAGTCCAGCTTGAGGAAGAGAGGAAGAAGTTGACATCCTCCCAAGCAGATAGTGAGGCTTTGGCAGAAGCACGAGCGGAACTCGGTAAACTTAAATCTCAATCCGAAGAACAGGAGACGAAACACCGTTCCGAACTCGCCCGTCTAGCCGGTGAACACGAAGGTGTGGGCAAGAAACATGGTATCGCTTTATCGGATTTGAAAGCCGCACATGAGAAAGAATTGAAAGAGGTCAAGGATGGACACGAGAGAGATCGGTCGATGCACGATAAAATGCTCCAGGGCCTCAAGGCGAAACATGAGAAGGAATTGACTGCCGCTAAATCGGGTGAAACTGGTGGTGGTGGTGGTGGAGGAGGGGGAGGCGGAAAGAAGGGAAAGAAGGGAGCTGCTGCAGCAAATGAGAAAGCAGCAGCAAGTGAGGATAAAGTCAAGGAACTGGAAAAAGAGTTGGAAGAGGAGAAGACAAAGAGGTTGGAGAATGAGAAGGAACATGAGGATCTACTTGTGTTATTGGAGGAACTAAGTCAGAAGAGAAAGAAGGATAAGGCGAGACTCAAGGAGAAGGGCGAGGAAGTCTCGGAGGACGAAGATGAGGATGAAGAGGCAGAGGAAGAAGAGTAGATCTTGTATTTTGGCTAGATCGGGATTATGCAGATTACCCTAATGCAGCCTGGCGGATGTAGATGTGAATGGTATTAGATACATCGTTACGCTACCACTACTACTGCAATGAAACCTGGATTCGTCCTCCCTCTTTCCGTCATTACTGTTATCCCGCCAACGAATCTCTATCCGGGAACTCCAGCACCTCAGCCTAAGCGTAAACGGCCTATAGGGTCAGCAAGGCTTGATACAGGCAAACTGATGACGCGACTCACCTTGATCTGATCAGCGTAATGTGACTCAATCTTCTTCCTCTGCAATTCTGCATGGTCAGTCATCGATCCAGCCCAGTGAGGAAGGGACGTACTCTGGGCAGCGGTCAAGAATCCAGTCTCTGGCGTCCACTCGTCCTCTGTCAATACGATACTCTCCAACAACTCCATTCCCTTCAATCCATTCTTCTTTCCAACCGAATTCAACTCCTTCAATGCAGCATCAACAATCTTGTCATCCTTGCATAGAGCCTCCAGATCGTCCGACTGACTTAGACCATTCTTCTTGGCGAATGCTGGGAAATTGACTGGATGAGCCACACAGACCATAGCGGGCTGATTGTGGTCTCCGTTAACGATGATGGCTCCATTTGCAAGGAGTGGGGACGATTTGTAGACTGATTCAAGGTGTTCAACGGCGATATATTCACCTCCTGCCAATTTGACCAAGTTCTTGAGTCGATCAATAATGACCAGAGTACCGTCCTTTTGCCATTGTCCGACGTCACCAGTCTTGAACCATCCATCAGAGGTGAATGCGCTCTTGTCTTCGTCGGGTCGTTTGTAATATCCCTTGAAGATTGCTGGTCCTCGTAGGTAGATTTCTCCCTGCGGTGGGTTGTTTGTAGAGAAGTATCCGGCATCTTTGGCATCAACAAGCTTGATTTCCGAAGCGGGGACTGGTCCACCGACGGATCCAAGTTGAAGCCACGATGGAGTGAGGATACAAGCCATAGCGGTCGATTCGGTAAGACCGTAACCTGACATCAGCTCAGCCTATATTGCGAAGCCTCGAAAAGTTCACCTTGAATCATATCAACAACGGCAGTCTGCAAGAATTGCTGAGTAGAAGGAGAAACCCTTCCACCTCCGTTAAAGACGTATCGCAACCTTCCTCCAGTCTGCATCTTGACCTGCTTGAAGACGACAGCATCTGTCAATCCAGCAAGTAGAGGAATGTGGTAGCTCTGTGCAGCTTGCTTGGCACCGACAGCCCAATTGAAGACGGATTTCTTGAGACCGCCTGATTGATCGACCTTGGTCAGGATACCTTTTCGGATAAGTTCCCAAACGGCAGGTACACCGATCATGATACTCTTTTCATCAGCTTCAATTCGAAACAGGGTCCCGAAAGCTTACAGGCTTGAACTCGGTCAAATCTCCCTTACATTCCCTGACACTGGCGTCGGTGAGGGTCTTGACTCGACCGTAACCAATTGGCATTCCCGCAAAGATGAAAGAGTTCTCGACAACGAATTCGAGGATATGTGCCAAAGGCAAGAAAGCGAGATAGGTATCGTCCTTGACGAAAATGTCGTATAGCAATGTCCAAACAGATCCGACTAATCGTTAGCTGACGCCCAAGACCTGGACTCACTGGCTGCGACGACGTTTCCATGAGAAAGCAATACACCCTTAGGAGTTCCGGCTGGATCGTCAGCTTCGCCCCAACCTCGAGATATGTGACTTACTGGAACCAGAGGTGTACATGCAACAATAGATGTCCTCCCTCTTAGCCTTGATGCACTCAACTGGACTTTCCTTTCCAAGCCTGTAGACTTCATCAAGGTGAACGACCTTGAGGTTCTCCCTAGTATTCTCAATCTCGGCCTTGACCTTTTCATCGGCCTTGCCGTCGTAGACGATCAATCGGACAGTTTCACATTTACTGATAATCTTGGCTAATGTACCTAAAAGATCTCCGTTCGTAAACATTGATCGGACCTCGGTCTCGTTGAGAGCGTGCGTGAGTCCGTCGGGTCCGAGGGAATCGTAAGCGGTGGAGATGGGCACGGCGTTGAAAGCAGAAGCTTGAGCCATCAACATCCAATTTCGACTTGTCATCAGCCCTCTAGTCTCTCAATGGCACTAGATGAGGTAACATACGATGTAGATCCATAGATGTTGAAGAAGGTCTCTCCTTCTCCACCCACTCCCAATGACCTCAAACCACTTCCGACATGCCTGACATTCGCCAGCATCTCTTCATAAGTCCACCAATCGAATGGCTTGAGTTTGAAGTAATTCCATTGTTTCTTCTCAGTCTTCTGTTTCCCACCAACAGTCTTGGTCACCTCCTTCTCCTCAGTGATAGTTCGTTCGATCTCTCGAGCCGCGAATCCCTTCTTCTTCCCATGGGTTCGAGCGGCGTATAGCAGGACATCGTGAACTGTGTCAACTCCAGCGGCGGGTTCTGTTGTGGCAAGTGTATTGTAGGAAGATCATGGGAACAAGGGAGGAGAAGGTGATGAGCTCTGTCATTCTTCGAGCTGAGTATAGTACTTACGGGTAAGGAGTTCCTTGACTGCGTAGGACCTCCTGATCCTGGTCTCTCCCTCAGGCTTGGGCTTGTCTGCATCAAGCTCCCACGAAGCCGACTCGTTGTTCTTTCTAGGCGCCATGTCGGGTGTGTCGCGTCAGGAAATTGATGTCACTGAAGATGTACTTAGTCACGCGGGTCTGATGATTGACCTAGTATCTGTTCGGGGCTAAGTGGCAAGTATGTGTATCTATGATTGATGGATAGGTGATATATGGGGATAACGGATGAATGGGTTGATGCGTCACCGTTGCCCCTCGGTCAGACGGTGTAATTGTGTGAATATTACCACAACAAGTAATTCCCCTGATGAAAGCCAAGTGAATGGCTTGCTGGGCTAATGTTCCTCTTGTTGACCCCTCGTCCCGCTCGAATCCTACACAAGCACGACAAGAACACCGTGCGGGGCTCGGAGGCTTGCTTGGCACGATTATACAGCCTACGAGTACTTTCAAGGTCTAAAGCGAAAACGGGCGGGAGCGATTGCACTCAAAGGAATAAAATCTCGCACACACGATGTCTGTCAAACATCGGTCATCTTGTATCGATACCGGCTTCCCCCCCGTCATCCTCAACCAGCTTGATGACGGCTCTGCTTAGTCGTCACGCTACGCTTCTCACCTGGCTGGCAGTATGGTATTCACTAGCTCCGGCGAAGAGAATGAGAAATGCACAAAGGAACAAGGTCATACGCGTCACATCCCCATTACCGCGGATCACGTCCAAAGAATGACTACTCCCCTTAATTCTTATCCTTTCGTAATATACCCCTCGCAATCCATTCATCATAGCAGATCAATCATGATGGACGATACAATCGACCACTACTTCAGAGTGGGACGTACTTACAAAATCATACTAATCATCAAATTAAGCTGAACAAAGACCGGCAAGCTATTATCTTCCACGACTGAAGAACATATACGATCAGAAACTATGCCCGCTCTACATCGATACGCGCTTTCGGCTCTACTTGTGGCATTGCCGTTCGTTGCTGCTCAAGAACCGCCGGCCGGCGCGCCCGAGGGTGCAACCGATAAGCAAGGGGATGAGGGTATGGCTAAGTATCCAGAGTGGTACTCGAATGACTACAACTGCGGTAAGTACTTCCCTGGTTCTATCGACGGGACTGACCTGAGTAGTCATAAATTGTATGCAAGTGTTCAACGGCGTCGCATCCAGGGAGAGAAAGTGGATCTCTTTTCCTCATCAGTCAAGACAAATGTGCTAATGATCCAGCGCCACCCTCGATCTGTCCTGGATCACATGTGTCAATGAAGCATGCGACAAGAAGTACGCCCCTCAGAACATATACCAAGGAAGTTACATTGCCGAAGTACGTTGCCGCCATAACCCACTCTACCAAGCTAACAACCCAGTTATTTTACAGAACAGGATCCATCTACGAATGCGACGGTAGACCGTGTGAGCCTCAGGACGCATCCGCGACCCCGACAGGCGCAGCGCCAGGTACAGGTGCCACTGAAGCGTCTGGGGAGGGAGTAGCAACAGGACCTGGCGGTGACGACCACTCCGCTTCACCTGCTGTTTCAATGTCGGGACTCAAGACTACTGTTCAGACTACCGCTACTGGTACTGAAACTGGTAATTCTTCGGAACCTGCTGCTACCGATACAGGAGTGGGTAATGGAGCTGGAAGATTGGACTGGAGCGCTGAAATGGGTGTTGCCGCTGCTATGGCGTGGGGCGCGGTTGCTGTCTTGTAGCCTACTGTAGCGCAATCGAGCTGTTGTAGTCAGTAGCTTGGTATTGTGACCTGATAAACATATGTATGATTGTGACATTGTTGCGTTCACTACCTGGCTATCATCATAAAGCATCCCTGGGTTTCCGATCTCAAAGATCTACCTGATCCTTTCACTCACCCTCCTCAAGCCCCTGAGTCCCGTCACTAATGTATAAACAGTTGTCAGCAGCAATTCGATGTACATTGACTACAGTCCTCCCTTATCACGAACCAAACGAAGATCATGGCAGAAGAGTTGTTAGAAGACTTGACGATGAATTACCTAGACCCTCGATGGAAGAAAAAGAAGAAGCCCAAAAATAAATCCAGCCCATGTACAGGTAAAGCCAACTCTGCAGTTTATGCCGGTGAGTACTGTACATGTACTTCCAATGCTTGTACACCCAGTCTGTCAAGCTGAATATAAGCTTTGGTCATCACATATCTATTTGTTCTGATATTCGCCTATACTGTATACAAAAGGAGAAAAGCGAGGACGGCCGCTAGGGAAAAGCCTGATCGCGTTGGGGGCGTAATAGATGCTTAATCGCGTAGTTGCTGGCATCGTGAATGCCATATTATATCAATGCATATTCTTTGGATCGTGTAGTTCAGCAGCTAATTTAAAGCTTGTGAGGCACATCGTATGATAGCTTGCTCAGAGGTATAAGCTGATGTACTGCACACTAACGTACTGCAGTGGGAGCAACGTCGAGATAACCCCATCGATTATTCTCGATTTGCCACCTTAATGATCATCCCTTCCTTTTTTACCTGCAAGGCGATCGTGATGCATTGACATGGGATACCCTTAAACCTGATTTACTTGTCGCCTCATAACTGGACTTGTACATGAAGACAAAGTCCTTGCCAAGCTCAATCTCCCAAACATGTTTTCACCGAGACAAGCCACCACCACAGGCGGTACAGGTACAGGCGGCGAATGTCCTCCGATGGACACCGATCTGAAATGGTATCTAGGCTGTAAGTCTTGTACATATACTCATGAAGTCAGGCTGATAGACCTTCAGTCATCGTGGGAGGTCTGGTACTTTGTTTCGCACTGAGTGTGTATGCTACACTCTTGACTACGCAGATAGAAACGATTTTGAGGACGAAGGAGTCAGGAGAGGAGAAGCCGGGATCCAGAAGCTTTGTTAGATGTACTGGCTGTTAAGAATTCTATTGGAGTGCTCGGCTGCCTGCTGTTTTTTAGCTGCATGTGTGTGAGGCTATAGAAATGATGTGTTTGACGTTTCTCGATCGTCCGCGACCCCATTGATCTTTCACTCCTTGCCCCATCAGGGGCTGCCAAAGGAATGTATCGATGAGACGATATGATCCTGATGTCAGCTCAATAGCCACGCCGTATGCGTATCCACACTGCAACCATACATCTCGTCGATAGAAACATTCGACCAACACTAAAAACACCAGATATGGACTCGACACTCACCTGAACCACCATCAAGTCCGCGGGAATATCAGTACCTGCACTACTGCACTGGTTCCCTTCTTCTTCTGTCTGTATCCTTCTTACTCTTGAAATATTTACAAAGACTGACACTTTAGTGATAGGGTTCTGGGCGCTGATCTTGGCTCTTCTGGCAGTCGGGATCTATATGGAAGGGTTGAAATTGAAGAATGATATCGCGGGTTACGCCGATACAGATACCAGGAAAGAAACTGAGAGGATCAAGCAGAAACAGGTCACAGAGCAGCAGATCAACAGTCAAAAGGCAGCGGGGAGGACGATTGGGGATATAAGAAAGATGAAAGACTTGCCGGGGACCATCAAACCCAAGTGATGGTCACGATGTTGTACCAATGTTTATCATCATTCTTCTTCAGTAGAAGATATAGGGTAGAGATAAGATAGCTCGGTGAGATACGCCATGAGTCCCGTTCGATTCGATGTCAGCTTCCCATACATGCCCATTTCCATCTTGTATCCCTGAACTTCTGACTGAGGCTGCCCAGCTATTGCTTTGGAAGAGATACCCATAAGTCATGTGCCCCCTTTGTACCCGAGTACATGCCCCTTGCATATCAATCCATTCCTTCCATTGTGCCACCCTTCATCCGGTCGATCATCCAACAGGGATAGACTAGAGTACCTACATCGATGAGACGAATCAGTTGCCAGCTATGTAAAACCCCTTAACAATCGATACACGATGCATATCCCAGCAAACGCAGTCAATCAACTCGTAGCTCGAGCAGAAGCCACCGGGGGACAGAAACCATCCATCGCATCTCAGTGCACCGACACCTACAATTACTTCCCGGTAGTCTGCTACGTCGGTATGTGCTCTCACGGTCTGTTAAAGTCGGCTGATAATCCAGTTCTGGGCATCCTGTTGCTCTGTAATGTAGTCGGCATCATCCGGCTCAAGGGTCTGCAGAGGAGCCGAACAAGGATAGCCCAAGAGAGGATGAGGGGAAAGGTATCTGCTGAACTTGATAAGCGATGTCCTGGGATGCCAAGATGGTTGAGGTGGGTTATAGGTAGGCAGGTGAGCAAGCAAGTCGGCGCCAGGACATATTAGCCTAGGGTGTAGATGCAGTACTGTACGAGTACCTGTTCATAAAAGCGACGCAAGATTTGCCACCCACTCAAAAGACGCACACAGACAGCAGATGAAACACCCCTTTTACTGATTGTTACTGTAGGATCGAGGCACAATACTGTCCCCCATCCCTTAAACCACCATCCCCGACAAGATACACTCCTTGACCCCTGCTGCATCTTGTGGACTGTGTATCGTTTCAACCCCAACCCCCCTTTGCGCTATGACGTCCTGCAATCCCCCTTTTTCGTGTTTTCAACTCCTTTATTCCTACACGTACTGAATAGATAAATACCGTCATAGCGCTCACTCCCTTTCTCTTTTCTTTTCCTTCCACTTGCTATTCTCACTCTCATCCTTATTCACTTTCATTACATTACACTACACTCTATAATCAAACCTCTCATAACATAAACAACAATGCGATTCTCTTTAGCTCTGATCCTCGCCGTGGCACCTTTTGTCATTGCTGTGAGTCAATCCCCTACCCTCCTTTCTCTGTACGTTCGTGTATTGACTGATATCCAGCGACCTGGAAAGATCGAAGCTCGTCAAGGTGGATGTGTTGAGGCTTGTCTCAATCAACTCTCTGGATTCGATGTAAGTTTGCAGTGCCTGGATGTCCTATGGTCAAGCTGATATCAGACCGGATGTGGTACTGGTGATTGGGCCTGCCTTTGTGCCAGCGTAAGAACTCTCTTCGTCAACACCTACATTGCTGATCATCAGGGCTTCGCTGCTGGCACTTACTTCGGATGTCTACGAGCCACTTGTGGAGTAAGTTCCTCGCTTTCACAAAGGATGCAGGAACTGATATAAGCCCGACGAGGTAGACGGAGCCGTCGCTGCCGCCGAAGGTGTATGTGGTGAAGCCACCGTCCCAACTCCCAACACCGCTGTAGGTGATGCACCCACTTCCACCGCTGCGCCCTCTGCCGAAGAAACCAACGCACCCTCCACCACCACCACCGACACTGATGGAAATGCCGCTTCTTCCGTCTCTTCCGCCGTTGAGGGAGCTACCAGCTCTGCCGCTTCAGCTGCCGAGTCCGCCGAGTCTGCTGCTGGGTATGTCAGCTTCGTCCGCACGCGAGGTGAAGCTGATAGTAGATCCGCCGCTTCTTCTCTTTCTGCCGGTGCATCCGAGGCTGTTTCCGAAGCTTCATCCGAGCTTGCTTCTGGTACTTCCGCCCTAGCCTCGTAAGCTGACACTGGTCTCGGATTCGCAGTCAGCTAAAGCTCAGTGCCACCTCAGCCGCCGCTAGCGGAGCATCCGAATCCCTATCATCGGCCGCCTCCGCAGCATCCGCCACTGTCTCCTCGGCCGCCGGATCCGCTTCATCTGCTATCGCCTCTGCTGAATCCGGTGCTAGCTCCGCCTCTCGATCTGTCTCTGAACGAGTCTCGGCCGCTTCTTCCGCTGTAGCATCTGCTACCGATACTGGAAACGCTGGATTTAAGGTCGGAGCTCAGGGTGGACTTGCTGGAATTGCCATGGCTGTCGGTGGTTTCGTTCTAGCCTTCTAGGTAGGAGGTTACTTTGTGGAAGTGGAAAAGTCGGCTTGATACATGGGTTAGTCGGATTTTAGTCTCTTTAGTACATAAATTATATTGTGGATAGATGGCATGTTTTCTTCACGTCACGCGTGGATCTAGCATGTAGGTTCCGTGGAGTATTGACTACGCCTTCAGACTCTTCAGTCGCTTATCTTCCCTCTGCAGCGCTATGCGCACAGCTCCAAGTGTAGGTGCCATTCCCTGACCATCAGTTGGGTCAAGAACGGGGGACATACCGCTCGGACCCTAGCAGGATCCAATCCATCGAGTACAGCAGTATGAACTACCGCATTGATTTTCCCCTCCATTCC
>Ga0265780_10006116_pt1 | contig 15040 bp, 16 predicted proteins | sample P1T30metagenome_FD_192432 | JGI IMG/M metagenome (GOLD analysis project Ga0265780, IMG submission 192432) | Plant litter microbial communities from East Loma Ridge, Irvine, California - P1 T30 | ecosystem: Environmental > Terrestrial > Plant litter > Unclassified | place: USA: California... | reverse complement strand
ATCAACGTCTTCCTGACCGATAAGGAAAACCCGATGAGTAACATTCTCTTCTACGTCGACGATGTGCCTTCGCCGCCGCCGGAGATGGCGGAGCCTGAAGATAAGGACAAGGACAAGGACAAGGACAAGGACAAGGACAAGGACAAGGACAAGGACAAGGACAAGGACAAGGACACTGGATTGGTGGAGTCGAACCTTGTTGGTGGAGATGGGGATGGAACAAGTCTCATAAGACGACACATGGTCTTTGCAGGCCGCTCAGACTAGGTACGTAGAAACCGGCCTTCGATGCTGCGCCTCAAGTAGATGGTTTTGTGTACATGAAGGAAACACTTGGATGGTTAGACAACATCGGTTCGGTTCGAGAGCATGCGATCCTAGCATAAAGCGAATCCGGTTAAAAGCACTCAACGTACGCGTACAATTCAGGAACGATGATGTGGATAAGAAAACATTGTCGAGCTTTTGCCTTCTCCAATCTAACTATTCCTTCACTCTCTATTACGACTTTGCAAACACTTTATGACTCCGCACAATGCTCTTCCCGTCTTCAGACCGCGCTACCACTCGGTCCTCGTCCTCATCGATAGCAACAGGCTCATTCAGCGCAACATCTCGCATCTGAATCTCCTGCGGAGGAGGCGGCGGCGGGTACGGCGCCGGCTTAACAACGAAGCACATATACGGCAACGCCGGTACCCCCATGAAAGGGCTTCCCGGTGCACCCTGGAAGACATGTATAGCCGACACGTATCTGTTGTGGCCAAACTGGGGTTTATGTTGTCCGAGCAGGTAGCCTGCCGCGATGCCGTTCGGCGATCCTAGAAGTCATACATCAGCACTGTGTAACATGCTGCAAGCAGGAGGCCGTGTGGAACATACCCAACAAAGCCCAGTATTCCGTAGCCATTCCAGCTTCGAATACATCTCCCGGCCAAGGTCGTACTTCCCGGCCTTCCAAAGCGCGCGCGATGATGGCGCGTGTCTCTTCGTTGGTGATCCGGTGGGAGAAGATGTAGTTGATGTTGGCGAGATTGCCGGCGCTCATCCTCTCCCATAGACCCCAGGCGATGTCTGAACTCGAAGCTAGAGCGGGCAGCTGGTCTTTTGGAGCTTGGGCGACGCCCCATAATTGTTTGGCCGCGGATTGGGCTGACCGGCGATTGATCATGTGGATGACACCATCTTGCGCGTTGATACCGATGGTGTGGAATGCGCCTGTGATCCTGTAGCTTCTACTGTTTACGACGTACTGCTGTTGGTTTCTGGCTGGTAGCTGACCGTTTGGCAACCGCTGAACGACGGCACTGTCTCTGTGGACGTAGGAGAAACATTTGTTCGGCCCGCCATCCGGAGCGCTCCTCGCGCTGATTCCAAGAGCCTTCAGCGCCGTTTCGAACATTGGCTTCATGGTGAAGTCGCATTCGTCTTTGATGTCCCTGTTTTCGCTGTTGTCTAGGTAGCCCCACAGCGCAAGCTCGTTGACGAGTGTTCCAGTCCATGGGCTGTTCAGTGGAGTACCGAACTGCTGCGCTTCCTGTGGATTGAGTGTGTCCATGAGCTGGAGCTTCTGGCCGCGGCAACCGGCAGTCACCCAGAGGAAGTCGTTTGCTGGCGCGATGGGTGCTCTTTTGAGTAGGCTATGGCCGTCTTCAATGACCAGGCTGGAGATATTGGGTGACGTCTCGTTGACGGAGGGTAGTAGAGCTTTACTCGCGACGAGGCTCTGAAACGCGGCGAGACATGAAAGTAGGTGGAATTTCATGTTGCAGATCAGTGTAAGGTGGTAGGCGCTGCGGCGAGAGAGCACATGAGAGATGTAAGCGGGTCTATGGAGTAAAGGGCGTTAGTTCCGGTGATACTACGCGTACGTACCCGGAATGACGCGAGTGACACTCGGAGTGTTTGCAATATGAGTGAAGGATCATTGAAGGTAAGCAGCAAGAGTCAGAAGCATTAGAGTGGCGAGTCTGAAAGTGAAACACACAGATATCATTCAACCCGAAGAAGCATTTGGATAAGCTTATGGCATATACTAAGCATACATATCTGTGAGTCGGTCCAACGTGGCCCAAGTCGTATACGGGAAATCGCACCCTTACAACTTCGCCCAGAGCACGTGCTGTCTGACTATGTTCTTCTCATCAGAAACTCTCTTGACCACTTCTACCGCTTGCGCTGGTGGCGGTATAATAGGATCGGGTAGATCATCCGGTACCTTCGGTGGGGGGTAGGGCGCGGGTCCGACGAAGAAGAAAATATGGGGTGCCGATGTGTCTGCGTCTACTCGAAATACGCGGATCGTTTGGACCCAGCGGTTGCCACCTAGTTGGGGCTTGTGTTGAGCGAGGAAGAATCCGGCTGCCCTGCCGTTGGGGGATCCTATCACGTAGTTCTGATCAGTTTCGTGTCAAAAAGGATATGCGCAACGCTCTACATGTGTAAGTATAGGGAAGAAACAAACAGAACGTACCCAAGATAGCCAGATAGCTGTCAGTGTTGTATGTGTAATCGACCCCCGGCCAGACTGGAACCTCGTTCAACTGGGATTCCTTCAGCGCTCTGTCGATAATCTTTTCCGTTTCGGAATTGACGACTGTCAAAGATGCTATAATCCAGATTTTCAGGAGATTGCTACTCGCTCGTCTCCAAAATGCCCAGGCTAGATCCGAACTCATACGCAGAGCCGGCAACTCATTTGGATCGACTGTATGCTGATCCTCTAAACCCCATAAGTCGCGGGCTTCGAATGCGGGAGAGCCACGTTGAAGAAAGAATATCGCGCCTGCATCTGGGTTGACGACCGCCGTAGTGAAACCGGCTGTGGCCTGTATCGCGATTGCTTAGGTTAGCAGGAGGTTGCTAGATCGTATCGGGACTCGAAATATGAACTCACCCTGTATAATCGACCATCGACGTCATAGTACTGTTCTTTCCTGGGGTACATGTTTCCGTTTTCATCCTTCTCCATAGCATCACTGTCGCAATGCTTTACCGAGAAGCAATAGTTTGGTCCGCCGTAGAGGTGGCTGCCTGTTGTGGTTCTGAGGTGCGGGAGGATAGTCTTGAGGAAGTCGATATTGCACTCTGTATCGGGATCGGTAACTCCATCTTTCCAACCCCACTTGGCGAGGTCGTCCCTCATCTCGCCGTCCCAGGGAGAATTGATGGGATTCACGAATCGTGCAGCTTCCGGAGCGTTTTGGGTGGTCCCGAGAAGTAGTTTTCCGCCCCTGCATTTTGCTGCATGCCAGAGCGCATCGTCGGCAGGTTGTAGACCGAAGCAAAAGTCGTCGTCGCTGTCGTCGCTGTCTTTGTCGTCGTTGTCGTCGCTGTCGTCTCTAGCGTTCAGGCTGCGGCGGTGCCAGCGGCACTCAGGAGACTCTCTCTTGACATTGGTGTCGTTGCGCAAAGCTTCAGTCGCGCCAAGGACGAAGAGACCCGTGATAGAGATGATGTGTGTGAGCTTCATCATATGAGATCGTAGTATTGCAGTCGGAGTGTTGCGGCCGGTTGACGTAAAAGGGAATGTGTGAATGTGGTGACTGTAGCCTACCCCAGGCAAGCGAGTGATTCTAGCTTGCCTAAGCAAGGGTGAGTGACCGGAACGCGGGAGGAACTCGGAGCAAGTGCGACCTGCCTGCGAAGTGAAGGCGAGACTAACGTCATAAAGTCAAAGCAGGCACGACCGCGCACTGGGATATCTGACATGTGAACGCACATTCGAAGGAGACATTGCGACCATGTTATCCCTCGCACTGGCTCGCTAATAAGTCTTATAAGAGCAGCATTGATGTGACTGTGCCTGGCTCTAGGAAATTTGACCAAGAGCATATCTAGTCTCTTGCGACACGCAACCTCCTCGCCATCAAAGCTTCGCCCAAATAACATGTTCTCTAACCAAATTCTTCCCATTCCTACTCCTCCTCACTACCTTACCCTCTCGAACCGCCGCGCTACCCTTCTCCGCCGGTTTCTCCGGCGCACCAGAAGTGTCATCTACATCCGGCATCGGTGTTGTATTCTTGTCAACATGAAAAATGAGATTAGGCTCATCATCAAACTCATCGCCATCGTTTCTAAATATCGTGATCTTGTAGATGAAATTTGCGCCACCGAGCTGCCTTTTGTGTTGTAGAAGAAAGTAGCCAGCGCCGAGTCCATTGGGCGAACCTAGACAGGCGTCAGAGATAGCAGAAGTCGATGTACAGGAAGTATGACTTACCGATAAGTGCAAGAGCAGCTTCAGCCTCAGCTTCATTATCTGACCCAACAACAATCTCCGTCCCAGGCCATCTCTGCAGCCCAGTCACACCCACCGCTTCCAAAGCCTTTGGTATGATGGTGTCAGCCGTTTGCGTATTGACAATCTGGAGAGCCATGATCATTTTTATCATTGGTTCTCCTGGAACCCTGTTCCAGAGCGCCCAAGCTAAGTCAGAGCTCGAGCGGATCTTGGGCAAATCGGCTTTATCGACTTGTTCCGGTTTCAGATTCCAAAGATCTGCGGCTCCTTGCTCGGGTGACATTCGGTTGAGGAAGTAGAGAATACCGTCGTTGCGGTTTATGCCTACGGTGCTGTAGGCGCCGGTGACCTGTTGCGTTGTTAGATATTGGCCTAGTGGACATGACGTTGATAGGGCTGGAGGTCACTGACCCTGTACGTTTTACCATCTGCCTCGTAACGCTGACTAGACAGATAAGGCATCTTCCCATTCTTGTCTAGAATGACCATAGGTCCATTACTATGCTGTAATCTGAAGCAATGGTTCGGTCCACCTTTTCCCGCCGATCGCGTATCAACACCGAGAGCATCGAAAGTGTTCTTCATCTTCAACGTCTCATCGAAGTCACACGAATCGTCGATCTCTGCATTCTCCTCTTCGTTGTCGAGCCAACCCCATTTTCTCAGTTCGGGCTTCAGATCACCCTCCCAAGGGCTTTGTGTGTAAGGCCATTGCAGCATCGCGTTGCTTTCTTCTTCATCGAGGGACATGGCTCGGACAAGGGCGGCGCCACGACAGTAAGCCTTGTGCCATATGGGGTCATTATCTGAGGGTGGCGGTGTGTCGACAGCAAGTAGAGGATCTGCGGCCGCAATCGAGGCTTTCGAGCTTGAGTTGATGGCAGTGAAATCTTCATGTAGCTCCTGTCTAGATACGAACCCATTTGTAACCGAAGCAACAAGAGAGACGAGACAACCGTATAATAGCAGCTTCATCTCAAGAATGGGTAGGAATAACAGTGTGGGATAATAAGAGCAAGGGGCTTGGATGAAGACAAGGTCTAGACAGGGATAAACTCCTGATGTGAATCCGTAATGGCTACCATGACGCAATTCTAGAAGCGTAAATGTTTCATTCAGCCTCTAGGTACGAGTGAAATCAAGGGTCGAAGACCGCATTGTCACTGACATCCAAACGCTCAAGCCCCCCACTTCTTCTTCAACGCTGCTACCTGAGTTGCATTAACGCCCAATACACTCCCGTGCCTCAGATTCTGAGGCCAGGCGCTCCTATCACTCGCTGTCCATTGGCCACCTCTTACATTAGTACTCTCGTAAGGTCTGTATCCATCGGCTCCATAGAAGTCTAGCAACAGGTGCGCCTTGCCAGCTACTTGGTTGTCCCAGTAAGGCGCGGGGCCCTCTACGCCAGACGCGATGATTGCATTGGCACCTGCAGGCCTGGACCAGGTGCCAAATAGTCCGTTGGTCGAGATCTCCGTGTAGACTGTCTTCGCACTCTCGTCCTTCAAAAAGCGCGCGTACGCGTTATTACCGAGAGAAAGGAATTCTTGGTCGATAACGTTGATGGGGGATCGGTTGATGTAGTCCTGAGGCGTGCTAAAGGTCTTGAAGTCCTTGGTATATGCGTAGCGGATTCGAATCGATGAAGGCGCTCCTGTGTGTTGCGGATCGGAAGTGGGATAAAACTTGCTCGCCCAATGAACGAAGTATTGGCCTTTGGCTTCGTCGAAAATTGCACTGGGTGCCCAGACCATTCCGGCAGTTGCGTCTTCAACAGTAACGAGGCGTTCATTGGTCCATGTTACAAGGTCGACGGACTCCCAGACAAAGATGCCGCGAGATCCCGTGCGCTGGGATGCGTCCCACGTTGTCTTGCCGATGTTCAAGTCGGTGCCAATGATGTACCACTTTTTGCCAGCTTCAGCTGCTCCACCGGTTATAATGGCTGGGTCGCGGACTCCAAGAGTGCCTTTCGTCGGGTTGATGACAGCTTGGCCTTTGTTCAAAGCAGTCATGGAGTTGGCGTTGTTGCCGTTGGAAAGATAGAAGTACACAGAAGGCTTGTCGCCGAGGAAGAAGACACCGAGATAATTCGTCAGAGACGCATCGGCACGAGATGCAATGGCATGTCTTGAAAAGTCGAGGGTCTGTGACGGCAGAGCAAGAATGCTGGGAAGCAAGCTGCACAAAGTGAGGAGACGCATCGTGAAAGGAGTACAGTAAGCCCGGATATGACGAGCAGATGAGAAGGCGCAAGGCCACTTATAAAGGCTGTGAAATAAAGTTCCATTTGGCGTTGCCACATAGTTTGTCAAGGATACCACGTCACGAGCGTTGCGCAACGGCTGTCCCTCCTAAGATGGCTAGGTACCCAAGCTTCCGTGAACCCTAGGAGCGTCAGACCAGGAAGGTGACCATCTTTGCGGGGTAACGTAGTCACAAAGTCAGTAGCACCTCTTCTGGTAGGTGGGTCTGGGGATAGATTAAGTTGGATATGGGGTGTGGTATTAATCCGGCGCTACCGGTTTCCAAGGCGCTACATGAGCAGCCTCGGTAGTTCGGCCTATTGCAAATGCCACAACAAGATGGTTCCATCGACCAGAATAAGTAGGCAGTCGAATACGCATAGTCCTTTTTCGTGTTCTAGGGCACAGGAAATATTCGCGAGTGTCCGGTAGTCGACCTCAGGACTCGTCAAGTTTCGAAGCTGGTCCTGCATTGGTCACCCTCACTAGCCATGGCAGACTCACCGCATAGTCACCGACAATACCGTGTTTAACGATCTATACAATGCCAGCGCAAATACACACCACGTTGTGGCTGATTGTGCGAACTCGGAGGCATCCAAATTGTCATGGGTGGGTGTATGCCCTGCTTGCTCTTGTATACGCTTGGAATGACCTTCCAACTGTTCAGTCGTCATCGCTATCATAACCAGCTACGAGCATGGTCGATAATTTCGAGGGTTGTGCGGCTGCTTTGACCGGAGGCGCGGGTGTCGAAGCAGGCGTCTTTTTCTTAAGACCTAACGCAGCACTAAAGTCTTTCTTTTCCTTCGGCTTCTTGGTGAACGTGGTAGCAACGGGTACCTCGATAGGCGCGTCGAACATATCTTCGTCAATCGTCTCCTCGCCGATGTCAGGCATGCTCCGACTTGCGAATGCCTGGCGTGCAGCTTCTGCGTCTTCTTCCTCCTGCTTCTTGCGTCGCTCGTCGGCAGCATCGGGTTGTACCTCAGTTCCTTTGCCCTCGCGGTCCGCCTTCTCCAGCCTGGCGTTTCTCGATCTGATCTCGTCCAGAGCGTCCGCGATGGCCATTTCGGTTTTGGCGTCGATGACCTTTGTCTCGAGTTCTTTCATCGCGTCGCGCTCTGCCTCCTCCCTTTCTATGCGGTCCAGGCGCTCCTCTTCGGTCTCCTCGTTGAGCTTGGCCTCTCTCCACGGCTCAAAATTTCTCTTCGCGCCACGCTCGCATTCGTAGTCCATGTTCTTGGGGTCGGTCTTGAAGGTGATCTCGCCGGAGCATCGCGTGCATCGAATGTAGAAGCGGAAGATGGCGATGTTGTAATACTTTTGGTCGGTCGTCTCCTTGCGCGCATTGAACTTGCGGCCTTTGTAGATGAACTCGCCGCAGTGGGTACATTTCATGGAGAAAGGTGCCATGAGACGAACCGTCATCAGCTTAGGACCAGCATTCTTGGGGCCGCGCTGGCGCGTGATCTTCGAAGGATCGAAATCCGGTGGGTAGTACTTGGTGAGCACTTTTCGTTCGGACATGGCGGCGGTTTGTGTGAGGTCTGGCGAGGTTTGACGGTGATCGGGTGCTTCGAGTTGATGTGTTGAAAGAGAATATAAGCTTTATGCTGCGCAAATGAAGGTGTCGCGCGTGATATGGATGAGGTCGTGTGGCGTGTTGGATGTCAAGTGAGTGGTAGAAATCACGTCCAGGTAACGACAACCCTAGCGCGGAACTTTTGGCTGACTAAGGCGGCCCGCTGCTGCAGGCACCCCGCAAACATGTGCTCTCGCGTCGGGCAGGCGCGACCCTGGCTCTAAACATCGCGCCGCCGCCGACTGCCACCTCGACTGGGGATATCTTTTGGGACACATTCACTAAGCCGCCTGAACAGACTATACCCAATGCGATAGCGAAACTATGGAGAAATATCTACGCGAGTGGCGCCAGGAAGCCCTCAATCGTTGCCAGTACGACACAGCCATCTTTGTTGCAGACAAGCTGCTGGCACTGACGGGTATGCTCTAACACTCGGCAGGTCAACGTGTACTGACAAGATCGCACAGATGACGACCAGGATGCATTCTGGCTAGCCCAGGTACACTTCACCACCGGCAACTACAACAGAACCCAGTCACTCCTCGCACGCGGAAACCTCGTCGAGCGCACGCCCCAATGTCGATACCTCGCTGCGCACTGCTCTCTGAAGCTGGGGAAATTGGAAGACGCACTGCAGATACTGGGCGATAAGAACCCAACCCATTTGATCTCGGCGCCAGGGAACACGCGCACCAAGCTGCGACATGTCGACGTCAACACCCGGGCCGGCGCAAGACAGACCAAGAACGGCTCGCGCAACGAGCGCCTACCCACGAGCGAAGAGCGTGATCGAGAAGATGTTAACAACATCAAGTCAGAAGCAGGCATGTGCTATCTCCGGGGCGTATGCTATGCAAAGCAGAACTCCTTCGACCGGGCCAAGGAATGCTATAAGACGGCGGTTCAGATCGACGTGCAATGCTTCGAGGCCTTCGATGCGCTCATGTCCAACTCGTTGATGGCGCCAGAGGAGGAGTGGAAGTTCCTCGAATCGCTCAACTTCGACACCATCAACGTCGCCAACAACCCATCCTTGTCACAAGAGGCCGCGTCCTTCACCAAGACCCTCTACACAACACGCCTATCCAAGTACACCAGACCAGAAGAGTTTGCGAACGCGACCGAGACACTCACGACCCACTACAACCTTGGCGAGAACCCCGACATAGTCCTCTCCAAAGCGGATCTCATGTTCACCCTATGCCGCTTCCGCGATACCCTTGCCCTCACGTCGGCCGTCCTAGCGAACGACAAGTACAACTTCAACATCATGCCCATACATATAGCGTCGTTGCACGAGCTCGGCGAAAAGAATACTCTCTTCCTGCTTGCGCACGAACTGGCGGACACAAACCCCTCAGAGCCCTGCGCATGGTTCGCTGTCGGTACCTACTATCTCGCCATCGGTCGCATAGCTGAGGCACGCCGCTACTTCTCCAAATCCTCTATGATGGACCCACACTTTGGTCCTGCCTGGATAGGCTTCGCGCATACGTTTGCCGCAGAGGGGGAACACGATCAAGCCATCTCCGCCTACTCCACCGCGGCACGTCTCTTCCAAGGCTCGCATCTCCCACAACTATTCCTCGGCATGCAAAACCTCCAATTGAACAACCTGAGCCTGTCACGAGAGTATTTGAAGACGTCATACGATCTGTGCGAGAACGATCCTTGCCTTCTTAACGAGATGGGCGTTGTCTACTTCCACGAAGGACAACTGCTGGACGCTATACAATTCTTCCGCCGTGCGCTAGCCTTCTCGGAGCAGAACGAAGCAGATCCAGATGCCTGGATACCCACGCGGATAAACCTCGCCCATGCGCTTCGCAAGTGTGAGCAGTACAGCGAAGCACTCGAGACATTCGACGAAGTGCTTCGCCATGGCATGAAGGACCCGAGCGTCTTCACCGCAAAAGCCTTAGTTCTCCTAAACCTCAACCGGAGTTGGGACGCTGTCATCACCTTGCATGAAGCCCTCGCCGTCTCGCCCCAGGACCCCATGGCCACCGACCTCCTCAATCGCGCGCTAGAAATCAACGAGTCAGACAGCGGACTCCTCGAGTCTGGAACAGCGGGAGGACCAGACATGACAGGAGACGCAGATGAAGACGAAGAGATTGAGGAGCTCGAACGAAGAATGAACGGCAAGCTACGCGAAATCGAACAGAATCGGGTTGCTGGCAGGCGAGGTCGCAGGAGGCGGCATGCGCAAGGCGCGGCAGAGGAGGATCTTAGTGCCTTTGGGGAGAGCATGGTCGTCGATTCAGACGACGGCTAGTATTTGCAAGCGATACTTTTGGATACGCGAATAACAGCCCTGGATTTGAACATCCTTCACAGACAGAGAACGTACTATGCGGCTTAAGTTCACGTAGTCGGACAGGCGTCAAATGGGCTTTGGATCATGGCATAGCATGGAGTGAATGGGTTTTGTAAACGTCTTTTTGCATAGCAGATACCATATCATAGGCGTTTTGTTCCTCTTCAAATAACCACTATCTCTTCGACTTTATGTGCTCTCAGACCGGAAGTACCAATTCAGTTCTGTACAGTCAATAAGCCAGGTTATGTAAAGTCGGCGCTTCCCCTCTCGTACCTTTAGTATATCCCCACTTCCGCATCACTGTCTCAATACCCTTTCTCGTAGTCTTCCTCGCATGTTCCCTGCTCTTTCCACCCTTCAACAAGGCATCATAGTCAGTATGCCTATGCCGTGCATGCGCAATGACAGCAAACAAGATCTTTCGTGATAACGGTATTGAGCTCGTTCGGCCGACTCTACCAGAGTGTTTCTTGAAGCTGTGCTTAAGTACGGCTTGCTTCTCTGACGCTGGTATCTTTGGAAATCGCGTGTCTATCTCAGCAGCTGCGTTGGCAATGTCAGTCGCATCGCGCTTCGTTGTAGCTGCGCGACGAGTTGTCAACGTTTCTTTCGACTGCTTGTTGACCTTGTGCAAAACGTGTAAGGGGATGCGGATGCCAGTCGTTCTTTTTTGGTCGTCGATGACAATGTATAATGGACGTCCGGCTTCGTGGGTAAGCTTGCGACAATGCAGTGTTTTGTAGCGGTCGCCTTTCGGAAGAAAGCCGTAGGATTTGGGTACCGGTGACTTCTGTGTGACTGTGATCTCTTGACGCATGGTTATGGTGGAAGCTGTATCGCCTTCAGAGGGAGTCTAGCGAGTTTCTGTCTTGTGTCCATTTGGTAGAGTGGCTCTTAGATCGTGATACAGTGTCGACAATGTTCATCGCGTTCTTTGTACATGCCCAGATGCCCGCGCGAAAGGAGTGTAGACAATGCGATCGCGAAACGTTAGCGTTGTGAGCACGCGTCTCGACGCGTCCATCGATAGCTCACGTCACTGGCAGTAATTCGCGCTAGGCCCAAACAGACGCGCACATGTGACGGCATCTCCCTCAATCGCTCCATCGCTCCATCTCCAGATTCCAGGCCCTGCACCTTCTCCTCCCTCAATGCAGTCGCAGCGTCCGACATCCTGCGAAATGTACAACTCCTCACACGCGACAGAAGTGAACGCCCATCTTCCCCCGCGGTTCCGGATCAATCGGCAACCAAGTGCTAAGTTTGGCACTCAGACGCGTTGGTCCCACCACCGAACACCAATCCGCGACACAGCTGACGCTTGCCTGACTCCACAGGAGCCATGGCCAGCACGATGACGACGCCTCAGTGGCTCAACGCTATAAAACCTTCAGCCACAGTTGTGGACCCTACTTTTTACAGCCTCGACAGCTACCCTGGTTCTCCGTTCGGTTTAAGCCCTTTTGGCCATGACAATCAGACCCTTGAAGAGATCGGATACGACGCTGAGCGATGATACTGAGCTTGCGAACGTCACGTATAACGACAAGTACGTTATAGTGTATGACTTTGGTAATGTCGGTATGTCTTGTCATTGAGGCGTAGTGTTAAAGCGGACGGCTGACGAGGACTAGATGACGACGTTGCCATCGCAGAATGCAAGACGCTGTTGCATGACCTAGAGTCTGCAGGCCTCAATACTGAGGTACGCCCTGGCTATGATCAAACATTGTTGGTGTTTGTCCAAGCGCCCAGAGATCTGCTTGGCAACACAGTCTACAAGTCGCGGTACGCTGAGCCCGTCCGTAACCTCGTCATTTGGAAGGAGGCTAAGTAGCTTTTGCAGAGTCAAAGATTGGTTGTATGGCATCACCAAAGACCATCCTGGTGGAACCGCCAAGACCGTTGTCACCGCAGAGTTCGAAGCCGAAGATCTGCTTTCCATGTATCACCTTGTCAACTGGCGCAAAGAGCTTGGAGGCGCAGGTATCACACCAGAGTTTCCACCATGGGAAAACGTGACCGCAATCTTCCCGTTACACAACTCAGGTGCAAACCGCGCGTTATTGGCCCATCTGAGCACTCGGGTATTCCTGGAACCCGCCGACCTGGACCGTATACGTGATCTGTGGGGTGCCAAAGTTGCCTTCTACTTTGCTTTCATCCAGACTTACTTTCGATCCTTGGCATTCCCTTGCGCTGCTGGTGTATTTGCCTGGGCATTCTTGCCGAAATACTCTCTGGTGTTCGCACTCCTAATCGGAGTCTGGTGCACTGTTTTCTTGGAGTATTGGAAGATCAAGCAGACCGACCTTGCAATCCGATGGAAAGTACGAGGAGTCGGCGACCTCAAAGTCAACCGTCCGCAATTTCGCTACGAGCAAGAGATCATCGACTCAGCTGGGCGAGTACGGCATGTGTTTCCGAGATGGAAGAGGATTGTACGGCAACTGGTCGTCATACCATTCGTCCTTGTCAGCACTCTGCTACTCGGGATTCTGATCGCATTCGTCTTTACCATCGAGACCTTCATTGGAGAAGCCTATGAGGGGCCCTACAAGTTCTATTTGGTCAGTATTTGCCCAGTCCTACCCATTGCGCTATCCTAATGTTTCACTAGGAATACCTGCCTACGGTGCTTCTTGCAGTCTTCTTGCCATACGCGACGAACTTTCTGGAAGATATCGCTACTGCGCTGACGGAATACGAGAACCATCGAACAGCTGATCATTACGAGATGTCGCTCACTCAAAAGATCTTTGTGCTCAACTCAATCACCAACTATCTGCCAATTCTTCTCACAGCATTCGTATACGTACCCTTCGGTGGACAAATTATACCGTTGCTGGAACGCGTTATCGATGCCACACTAGGTGCGCAAACTAGAGCCAAGATGGTGTTCAAGGCCGACCCTGACCGGCTGCGTAACGAAGTCATCGCGCTCACCGTAACGGGGCAGGTTTCGAGCGCAATCGAAGAGCTCGCGCTACCTTGGCTGAAGACTCAGATCAAACAATGGTGGCGTGACCGACAAGCCAGCCGAGCAAAGAATCGCAGCAGTGACTCGTACGAGAGCCCAACTGCAGAAGATCCAGCGGAATCTCGTTTTCTACGTCGCACGAGACGGCAAGCTCTGAGACCATCCTACAACGTCCAAGAGGACATTGCAGAGATGGTCATTCAGTTTGGCTACCTTGCGCTCTTCAGCCCCGTGTGGCCTCTTGTGCCGATCGGCTTCTTCATCAACAACTGGATCGAGCTGCGGTCGGACTTCCTGAAGATCTGTGTCGAGCATCAGCGTCCTCACCCAACACGTAGTGACGGAATCGGGCCGTGGGTGGCCAGTCTAGAGTCATTGACATGGTTGGGGAGTATATCCAGTGCGGCCATCGTACACATGTTCGGTTCCCAGCAATTCCTCGGCAGATATCTTGGCTTGAGCATGTGGGCCAGCTTACCGGTGACGATCCTCATTTCCGAACACATCTTCATGGGCTTCAGAGCTGCTGTGCGGTTTGCCCTAGCCAGGATCGGTTCGGAGCAGACTCGGAAAGAGCGCGCAGAGCGATACGCGAGGAGAAAGAAGCATCTGGACGAGCTAGAGGCAACTGCAGAGAAGAAGTCTCATCTTGACGTGACGGAGCGGGAGAGACGTAAAAGCGTTCGAATCAATGCAGCCGACATATTCTGGACGAAACAAGCTGAAGTAGGAGCCAGCGCGGATGCCGGCGTAAGTATCATCAAAGCATTGAAGAGTGCACAGAAGGAGAGCATCGTGACTGGTCGAGAGAACAAGATTGATTGAAACGCTGGGCTATATAGCCAGAAGACGTCTCTGCTGTCCCTCCATGTTATGTACAAAGTCTTCCCCAATCCACCACAAAATATATACAGAAAGTGTGCGATGTGCACGGTGTGTGACACGCTTACTTGTTGATAGCAGCGAGGACAGTGTTGTAAGCTGTCTTGGCGTTGTAGTTGGAGTCGAAGAGAAGGGGGTTGCCGTTGGGCCTCCAGGAGTCGTTGTCGCGGATACCCCAGACGGTGATACCAACGCAGTTCTTCTGGTCCAAGCAAGCCTTGACAACGTTCTGCCAGTCAGAGGTCTGGGCGTTCTGAATGTCGACCTCGGTCATCGCACACTCGGGGGCGGCAGCGCAGAGCGCGGCCATGGCGGCGGGAGCGTTGGCACCCTGGCCGGAGGTGATGTGACCCTGCGAACCGATACCGTCGATGGGAACACCGGCGGCGATCCACTTCTTGACGTTGCGGACCATACCCTGGGTCTTGGAGTAGGACGCTTGGTCCAGGCTACGCGGTTGTTAGTGTCATGATCTTGATGGAGTCTGAGAGAATGTGCTTACTTGTAGTCGTTGATGTAACGCTTCGCAGCAGGGTCAACGGCCTTGGCTGTCTCGAAAGCAATTCGGACGAAGTCCTCACCGAGGACGTTGTAGAAGACACTGGCGCGGAGGCTACCGTTCTCCTCGAACTGTGGGGCGGTCAATGTATGTTCCAGTCGGACCGGGATATGAAGATCAACTTACGATCTCGTTGACGACATCCCAAGCGTAGACCTGGCCCTTGTAGCGGTTCATCAGGGTGGTGATGTGGTTCTTCATGACGGTGGTCAA
>Ga0265780_10006115_pt1 | contig 15041 bp, 15 predicted proteins | sample P1T30metagenome_FD_192432 | JGI IMG/M metagenome (GOLD analysis project Ga0265780, IMG submission 192432) | Plant litter microbial communities from East Loma Ridge, Irvine, California - P1 T30 | ecosystem: Environmental > Terrestrial > Plant litter > Unclassified | place: USA: California... | reverse complement strand
CTTGAACTACGCGAAAACAGTCGGGTACAAATCGATGATAGGTAACGCTGAAGCGGAAATGGGCTATTCTATCACCGGTGAGTATGAAGACTGGATAGGTCAGGAACTGGGCATACCGGCCATCCTTATCGAGTTGCCCTCCAATTACGGGAATTATCTTCCTTCGCAAATGACTGCTTTGAACGCTCTGTTGGCCCTCTAGCTCACTCCGGAATGCAAAATTGCTCGTTTCATCAGACTGGAATGTTGTTCGCTGACGCTCCAACGTTTGTAAGTCTTCTTAAACGGAGCAATTTTGTATTCCTAAGCATCACTGAACCCTCGGCGCTCGGATTCGCGAACATGCGAGAAGGCCGGTATGAACGGTCGGGACATTCATGCCTATTCGAGAATGTCTGAGCAACAGCGAGTTGCGAGAATACAAGAATGTCCCGTCCGTTCACAACCGCGCCTTTGAGAAGTACTCAAATCCGAACGCCGAGGGAAACAGTAGTATCAAAGGAATCAAAAACGACCACTCTCGCAGGGTGGTCGTTTGTCATTTGCTTGAAATCTAATTTTGGAATTCAAACAGGTGCTTACATATAGTATCGCATGAGCGATATATGCGCAACGGTAGCATAAAAATAAAGATTCAATATGTCAAACATATTTAAAACACAAAATAATGCCTATGTAAAACTTGACATAAAGCATAAGCTATGCTAATATATAAACATACACATACCATGTGTGAGGTATAAATGAGGGTTTCCACGACGCGAGTCATGTGGAAATCTTTTTAATTTTTAATCAAATGAGTGGAGAACTGACAAATGGCAGGAACAAAAGCAGGCGGACAAAAAGCAGCAGCAAAAAATCTCGAACGTGACCCGGACTTCTACGCGAAGATCGGTCGCCGTGGCGGACAGAACGGCCACACCGGCGGTTTCGCTGCGAACCCTGACCTCGCACGTGTTGCGGGCGCAAAGGGCGGACGAATCTCTCGTCGCCGCGCAGTCAAAAAGACGGAAGCATAAAGCCCCGTTTAACAATTAAAAACACCTCCAGTACGGAGGTGTTTTTCTTTTTGCGCAGTAATTTACGAGACGGAATAGCGCCTGAGCGCGCATAATCGCGCTTCATTCACGCGCCACCGGTGATCGCAGGCAACGCAGGCGTATTCGAACTTGGCGGTTTGGTAGCCGGTCGCTTCACATTCGGGGCAGGTGCTGCGAGCGTGCAGCCATTCGCGGTACGTATCGAGCGTATCTTCGACGTCATCGTCATTGATAGGGACGGCGTACGTCGTGGCAAGCGTCCTTGCCGTATCCCAGGCGTCGCTTTCCATGGCGATCAGTTCGACGTCCTTGGTGTATTCCCGGTGTTTCAGCAGCCCGTGGCCGAGTTCGTGCAGCAGCACGTCGGCCTGCATGTTCGCCGCGTCATAAAAGACGGTCCGAGTGTCGGGCGACCAGTAGAACCGTTTGCCCGGAGCAAAGGTGATGTCGGGGTAATCGGCTTTAAGCGTGCTGAGTAGCGAGTTCGTCGAGGGCATAATAATAGCATCCGTAAATAACGGCTTCTTCGGGGTGTTTGGCTTGCACCAGTTTCGGCGTTGGAATGTGCGCCGGCAAGCGTTCGTCTAACAGTGCGTGCAGGTCTTCGCCGTACTTTTCAAAGTAGGTGCCGATGCTGCCGCCAATAATGATGACGTCCGGTTGCAACGTCGGCACGACCGCGAGGAATCCGCGGCTGATGCGATCGGCGATCTTGTGCCAAATGCGTTTGCTGGTGATGTCGCGGGCGTATTTGCCATAGGCTTTGTAGATCGCTTGGCCGGAACCGAACGATTCCCACTCGCGGACTTGGCCGTCGTATTCCACCAAAGAGCGTCCGGCTTCGCTGTTGCGCAGGTCGGGGTTGATCTTGCCTTCAGTGATGATGCCGCTCCCAATACCGGTGCTGACCGTCACGTACAGTGAAAGTGCTGGGATCTGTGCCAGTTGCCGCGTTTCGGCAAGGCCTGCCAGGTTGGCGTCATTTTCAATGAAGAGGGGAGCGTCGTTCAGAACGCCTTTCAGCGCGCGGGCAACGTCGAAATTCATCCATTTTAAATTATTGCACCAGACGGCGACGCCGTTTTTGATGATGCCGGGAATGGCAACGACCACTGCGTCGACGGTTTCGTGTCCGAATCGTGATTCCAGCACTTCTTTCAGCTGGACGACGTATTCGGTCTTATCTTGAGGAGTGGGGAACTTGAATTGATCACCAAGGCTGCCGTCTTCTAAGAAGCTTGCAACCAATGTTTTCGTCCCACCCGTGTCGACCGCCACTAACATGTTTCAAGTGTAGCACGGGCGGCGAGGCCGGCGGCACATATTTCGACGCATTTTCGCCCTGCAAGCCGCTTATGCTCGCGCTCCGGAAACCGATCCACTACAATAAGAGGCAATTAAGCGGGAGAAACACATGGCTGCATTCGGAGGATGGCGATTGACCCGGACAGGAATCCTGTTCGTGATTGGAATTTTGGTATTGGGCGGGCTCGTCACCGGCGGCGTGTTCCTGGTAAAAAACCGCGGCGAAGCGGTCCGACGCGACGAAGCGGTAAAGGTCGCGGAACAGAATCTCAAGGACCAGTCGCGCACTGACGCTACAGGCAACAAAGATAAGGGCGACGATACCGCTCCGGCCGCTGAAAACGGCGCGCAGGGCCAATCGGGCACCGCGACAGCCACTCCTGACGGTGCAACGAATAACGGTACCGTCGCGGCGAACAATCCCGCTCCTTCCGAGCTGCCGGAAACAGGTTTCGGTAGTTTGGCCGGCCTCGGCAACATTCTCGCCGTCACCATCTTGGCGCTTTCGGCTGCATTTTACGCGTCGTCCCGCACCGCACGCACTCGTTCGTAAGCACGTTCGTGCAGGCTGGACTTATCCCCGTATCTGAGGTAAAATAGAGACAATCGACTGGGGAGTGAATCTTTTATTAGGTGCGCTTCGCAGCGAAAATACATTTCAGAAGGGAGTCTTTAAAAAGACTTATGGCACAAGCCGCAATAACAATGGATGAGCTTCTCGCTGGCGAAGACGCCAGCCTCAAGCAACTCACACAAGGAGAGGTCGTCGATGGAACGGTCCTTTCAATTCGAAAACACGAGGTATTAATCGACCTCGGTCCGCACGGAGTCGGCCTGGTTCCGCGTCGTGAGATTGGGTTCTCACGCGCACTGAACGAAGGCGACGAAGTCACCGCAAGCATCGTTGATGCTGAACTCGAGAACGGACAAGTTCTTCTCTCGCTCCGCAAGGCAGCGAAAGACAAGGGCTGGGACGAACTCGGAACGAAAATGGAGAACGGCGATATCATCGAAGTTTCTCCGTACGACGCAAACCGTGGTGGTCTGCTGGTGGAATACGACGGCGTTCGTGGATTCCTGCCGGTATCTCAGCTTTCAGCTGAACACTACCCTCGCGTTGGTTCGAGCGACAAGGAAGAAATTCTGCAGCGTTTGAACTCGTTGATCAACCAGACGCTCAAAGTCCGCATCCTCGATGCTGACCGCAAAGCGAACAAGCTGATCTTCAGTGAAAAAGAAGCAGTCAAAGAAGGCCTCGCGGCTCGCTTTGAAAAGCTTTCTGTCGGTGACACCGTCAAGGGCGTCGCAACCGGCGTTGTCGACTACGGCGTTTTCGTAAACGTCGAAGGCATTGAAGGTTTGGTACACATTTCCGAGATTTCTTGGGAACGCGTCAACAACCCGAACGACTACGTAAAGGTCGGTCAGACCATCGAAGCGAAAATCATCGCGATCGACAAAGACCGCCTGAGCCTCAGCATGAAGCAGCTCACCGAGGATCCTTGGATGAGCGAAGTCGACCAGTTCAAGTCTGGTGACGCTGTTGAAGGTACGGTCACGCGAATCACTCCGTTCGGAGCATTCGTCCAGATCAGCCCTGCAGTCGAAGCATTGGTTCACGTCAGTGAACTCGGCGACGGCGACAGCGCTGACCCTGAAAAGGTTTTCACGCTCAACGAGCGCAAAGAGTTCGTCGTCCTGGACGTCGAAAAGGAAAGCCGCAAAATTTCTCTGGGTCTCCCAGGAAAATCTCCAAAGAAGAAATAGTTCACGACACTTCTTTGACACTCTCCCTTGTCCGCATCCGCGGGCAGGGGACCGAATTTATGAATAACCGCGTAACGCGGAGAGAAAGGAAGCAAGCATGGCTGAAAAAGTCCTCATTATCGCCGATTCAGTAACCGTTGGCGAACTGGCTGAAACCCTGAACCTCCCGGTTACGACGCTTATCGGTGAGCTGTTCAAAAACGGCATCGCCGCTACCATCAACCAGCGCATTGACTTCGAAACCGCAACGATCATCGTTGAAGAACTCGGCCTCGACGTCGAACTGGAAAAGAAGTCAACCGAAGGTGCCGGCCCTGAACGCAAAGTGCATGCACTCAGCGACAACGCCGTTGACCGTCCGCCGATCGTTGCCGTCATGGGCCACGTCGACCACGGAAAAACAAGCCTCCTGGATGCCATTCTCGGCCAAAAGGTCGTGGAAGGCGAAGCCGGCGGCATCACTCAGCACATTAGCGCGTATCAAACCGTCCGCAAAGACCGTTCGATCACGTTGCTCGACACCCCTGGCCATGAAGCCTTTGCTGCCCTGCGCCAGCACGGTGCGGCCCTCACCGACGTCGTTATTATCGTCGTCGCTGCTGACGACGGCGTCAAGCCGCAGACTATCGAAGCCATCCGCTTCGCCCGATCTGCAAACGCCAAAATCGTCGTTGCCATCAACAAGATGGACAAAGAAACTGCTAACCCCGGCCTCGTAAAGGGCCAGTTGGCTGAACAACAAATTATTTCAGACGACACGCAGTGGCGCGGTGACGTTCCCATGGTGGAAGTCAGTGCCAAAACCGGCACCGGCATCGACGAATTGCTCGACACCGTCCTCTTGGTCGCTGACCTCGAAGAACTCAAAGCGGACATCGATACGCCGGCTGAAGGCCTCGTCATCGAAGCGCACATGGAAACCGGCCGCGGCGCCGTTGTCGGCCTCTTGGTCGAACAGGGCATGCTGAAACAAGGTTCGTTCCTCGTCGCCGGCACCGCTTACGGCAAAGTCCGTACGTTGCTCGACTTCAACAACAAGCCGATCAAAGAAGCCGGCCCGTCAACGCCTGCGACCATCACTGGATTCAAAGAAATTCCGCAGTTCGGCGACAGCTTCGAAGTCTACAAGACTGAAAAAGAAGCCCGTATCCGTATTGCCGCTGCCAAGCTTGAAAACGAGCGCAACGCTGCCAGTACCAACGTCACCGGTGCCGACATGCTCCGTCTCATGACGCAGAAGAGCGAAACACCTGATTTCAACGTCATCGTCAAAGCGGACGTCCAAGGTTCATTGACCTCCGTCATGGACAGCCTCCGTCTGATCGAAACCGGCGGACAAGTCAACTTGCACGTCGTCAGTAGCGGCGTCGGTAACATCACCGAAAACGACATTCGTCTGGCCGCTGACGGCAATACCGTCATTTACGGATTCAACATCGAACTCCCGCCGGCCGTCAAACGCCTCGCGACCCGCGAACGCACCGAAGTACGCCTGTATCGCGTCATCTACGAACTGCTCGATGACGCCAAGAACTCGATGGAAGCGCTCCTCGCGCCTGAAGTCGTCGAAACTGTGACCGGCACGCTGACCGTCAAGGGCGTCTTCCGCACCTTGAAGGAACAGGTCATTGCCGGCGGCCAGGTTACCAGTGGCAAGGTTGTTCCGAACGTGCTCGTTCGCGCGACCCGCGGCGATGAACTGCTCGGCGAAGCTGAAATTACCAGCTTGCAGCGCGAAAAAGTCGAATCCCGTGAAGTCTTCGAAGGCGACATGTGCGGATTCAACCTCAAGACGCACCGCAAACTTGCGTTGGAAGTCGGCGACAAGCTCGAATTCTTCACCCGCGAAATGGTCACTCGAACGCTCTAAGCGTTCGAGTTTTCCTTTAGGGGAAAGTTGTTGAAATAATTCGCTTGTGCTAATCTGGAAACAGAAAAACTACGTTCACGTAGCGTAAAAACAAAAAAACAAAAGGAACACACATGTCGGAAACACTGTTACCATCTGGCGTCGTCAGTACCGAGCAGGACGAAAAAGCTCAACTTGACGCGGATTACGCAAAACTGAGAGCATCGCTTGATGCCGAGTACGTTGCCGCGAAAGCAAAACATGAAAAAGACGTCGCTTTCGGCAAGTACGATACCTTTACCGGTCCTTTGAACAGGGGCGAGTATTCGCATGACTCATACCACGCACAGCGCCCTTCTGGCGGTATCGTTCGCGATGGAGATTATTATAAGAATACCGAAACCGGCAAGTTCGCGACTGCCGAAGAGTATGCCGAACAGAACGGCCCCGTCGACGAGCAGCCGTTAGACTACTACGACAAAGTGAACGGCATTACCGAACAGCCCGTTTCTGAAACGCCTCAGTATGACGCCATGGAAGTAGGCGAGTTGCGGGCAGAAGCGGCACGGGCGGAGACGCTTGGTGACAGGGCGGCTTCTGAAGAAGTACGAAAGACGCTGGCAGAACGATACGAACTTATGTCCATTCCGGAATTGGCCCGTGAAGCCGCATTGGCTGAGATCGCCGACAACGCCGCAGGCGTCGAAGACGTCAAAACGGCGATGCGCCACACCGTTATGGAATACGTGACGAACCCAAACAACGGCGTCGACATGAGTGATGAAACGTACGATGAAATGGTTGCGAACTTCGACGGCCTGATCGACCTTGCCGTCAAACAGCAACGACGCCTCCACGGTGAAGCCGTTGCGACACCTGTTGTCACCGAGGTGACGGCTGAAGCCGAAGCGGACGAAGAACCCGCACAGGACGCACCTGAAACGTTGGAAGCTGTTTCCCAAGAAACGGAAGCCGCCGGCGAACCGAAGTATGCTGAGGGCGATGAAGTATTTATGAAAATAGGGGATGATGGAAAAGGCCGGTCGGAAGTCTTTATCCAGGGCGAACCAAGCCTGGAAGAAGGCACGTGGAAGTACACGGTAGTAAACGCTGCGGGCGATGTTTTCCCTCTCTCGGAAGAAGAACTTGTATTGAGCGACGAAACCCTCGAAGCAGGGAACGAAGCACCCGAAGCGGAATCCGAACCTGACGAAACGCCGAAAAAACATAGGTATAACGGCGAGCCAGTCGATCTGATCGGCGAGTCCTTCATGGGTGAGAACGGTCACTTGTACCAACTCGTCCAATACGCTGACGGAAGCCAAAGCAACGTTCTGCAAAGCGACATTATGGACCCTGAAGCGGAAAAGAAAGAAAGCCGCTTCGCAAAAGCGAAAAAGTGGTGGAAAGATAACAGCCTCAAACAGAAGCTGTCCTATACCTACGCATGGATGGGCGCGCAATGGACAATCAAAGGCCACCGCGTTGGCGAAGCGACGATCAATCATGGCATCACCGATGAAATGAGCCCCGAAGAAACGGAAGCGCGACGCAAAAAGAACCGACGCACGCTCATAGCCGGCCGCGCAGCTATCGGTATTGCGGGTCTTGCGGGCATTGGCTTGCTCGTCACCGAAATTAGCCACACGCTTTCACACGCCGGCGATGCAATGATGACGGGCGGCCATGGCGGCCACACTGAAACCGGCATGTCGAACGGTGGCGGACATCACGAAACGGCAACGCCTGACACGAGTGCGGTTGAAGCTGCGCCGGCCCCGCTGGAAGCACAAAGCGGCGAAGGCGGCATCGCCTTGTTGCAACGGCTTGGCGTCGAACATCCGACTGACGCGTGGAACGCGCATGCGCAAGAATGGCTCGCGAAATATCCGAACGATCTGCGCGGCGGCGCTGACGGCAGTGTCTGGCTGTCACATTCCGGACTTCTTCCGGACGGCCTGCGAGACGAAATCAACGCACTTAAATAACGCCTGGAGGTGATATGAACGAACAAGAGACGATTGAAGAATTGGGCGCCAAAGATTTTTCGGCTGAAGCGCAGCAGCGCATCTTGAATGACTTGAGCATGCGAGCAGGGGAAGTCGTGCTCGACGGCCTGAGCGATGAAGAAGTTGAAGAATACGAACAGATCATCAACGGCAACCAGGAAGTCATCGAACACTGGCTGTCTGAAAACGATCCGGCATATCAAGACACGATTGCGTATCAGCAGCTCGCTGAAGGCTATGACGAAGACCCAGAGCATGTTCCTGCTGACAAGGTGTACGCATCTATGGCATGGCTGCAGAAAAAGAATCCGGACCTGCCGGAAAAAATCGCCGCGATTAAGAAAGATATCGCCGCGAATCTCGACACGTACAAGTAAGAAAAAGCGCCCCGCAACGGGCGCTTTTTTTCACAGAGCGTTATCTGTTATAATGAGTGAAAAGGAAAATATGACATGTTTCAATTAGATGATCAATTTCTCGCCGACGTCGGTTTGGCAGCGCTCCCGGACGACCAGAAAACCCCGTTTCTTCAACACACCTACGACCAACTTGAATACCAAGTAGGCATTCGTTTGAGCGAAGGCATGACCGATGCGCAGCTCGAAGAGTTCGAATCGATCATTGACCGCAAAGAAGACGCCGTTAACAATTGGCTCGCGGCGAACACGCCGAACTATGAAGCCGACGAAGTATTCCAGCGTCTGATGCAGGCCAGCAGTCTGCCAGCCGGCGACATGACCTTAAAAGGCGAGTATGCCGCAACGAAGTGGTTGGAAGTGAACCGTCCTGATTACCGTGACGTGGTCGCGCTAACGCTGAACCAGATCAAACAGGAAATTATCGCCAATCGCGACGCGATCCTCGGCATGAACGCCAATCCGCCTCAGGCGGCGTAGCCGTTTTTGAAGGCGGCGCCCGACATGCGCTTGCCGCTCGGGCCGATCAGCTCGTCAACGACGAGGAACGAATTATTTTTGAACGGGACGACAAGTTGTTTGTCGTCTTTTTCTTCGTCAGAAGAAAGTACGTGCGCCTTGGTGACAACGAGAATCGCGATATCGTCAGTCTCTGGGTTGAGGACGATTTTCGTCTTCGGGAACGCGACATAGGCGCGGACGCGTCGTTCGGCTTCAATCGCGGTCAGTTCTGCGGTATTGAGGACGCCGTCTTCCTTCTTTAACAAATAGCAGTAGATAGCGGCGTTTTGCTGCGGGGACGGCAACAGGTTGCCTTTGATGATTTCCGGCAGTGTTTCCACCAGCATGCGGCCGCCGAGCGCGGACAGCGTGTCGTACAGCTGCGGTGCGGTTTCAGTGCCGTCGAGCGGGTACACTTCCTGCGCGTACACTGGGCCGGCGTCCATTTCGGCGGACAGTTTCATGATCGAAACGCCGGTACGTTCGTCGCCGTTCACGATGGCGGTTTCAATAGGGGACGGGCCGCGATACAGCGGCAGCAGCGACGGGTGGATGTTGATAATGCCCGGGTGGAACAGGTCGATAACGGCCTGCGGCACGATACGGCCGTAGCTGGAAAGCACGCCGATGCGTTCGGTGACGTCACCGAGGGCTTCAATGTCGGGGATGATGTCGAGCAGTTTAGTCGGCTGCAGTATCTTGATATCGTGTTCCAGCGCGATTTCTTTCACCAGCGGCGCGGCGAGCTTGTGGCCCCGGCCGGATTTGCTGTCGGGTTTAGTGACGACGGCACCGATTGTATATCCGGCGTCAATCAGGCTGCGCAGCGCGGCGGCGCTGAAGGTGTCAGTCCCAAAGAATACGATTGTCTTTGACATGTTCGTCGTAATCGAGCGGTTGGAGCTCGCCTTTCTCGTCAAGAGTATAGAACGCATCAGATTGTTCTTTGATGTGGTCGATGAACACGACGCCTTGGGTGTGGTCGATTTCGTGCTGCAGGACGCGGGCCAGGAACCCTTCGGCTTTGAAGCGGACTTCTTCGCCTTGGATGTTGATGGCTTTGACGCGAACCTTGTTGTAGCGCGGCACTTTGCCGTAGACGTTGCTGACGCTGAGGCAGCCTTCGTAATCAGATACGAGCGCGCCTTCATATTTGACGATCTCCGGGTTGATAAGGGCGGTGAAGCCTTTTTCTTCTTTGTCATCGAAGTCGCTGCGCACGACGACGACGCGGTCCAAACGATCGAGCTGCACGGCTGCGAGCGCAGCGCTGATTTCGTGCGGACGGGAATTTTCCCAGTCGATGGCCGCCTCGGTCATGTCATTCACGAGCTTCAAAACGTCGTCGTTGATTTCGCGGATACGGACTGATTTTTCGCGAAGATGCGGGTTGGGCAGGGTGATGATGTCGTCTTTTGTCATTCCCGTCATTATACAACAGAGCAGTCGACGGAACAACCGTAACAACAGGGGTGATAAAGAAAGCGCCGCCTTCTAGAGGAGTGACTGCGGGTCGAGTTCGGTTTGCCAGTGCGTCGGCGGTACGTGCTTCAGGGCATCGATCAGATATTCGCGCTTCGGGCTTTTCAAGATGAGTTGCCAGCGGTAGGTATCATGTTGGCGTTCGTAAAAGGCCGGGGTTGGGCCGAGCAGGCGTACGTCCGGATTGAGCACATTTTTTAACTCGCGCGCCAACGTACGGGCAGCGCGGACGGCGGCTTGTTCCGTTTTGTAGACGGTCGTTAATTTGAGCAGGTACGTATACGGCGGGAAGTACGATTTTTTGCGCAGCGCCAGCGCGTAAGGATAGAACGATTCGTAATCCTGAGCCAAACCGAATTGGACGGCCGGGTGGGTCGGCTGATAGGTTTGCACGACGACCTCGCTGGCATGCTCGTCGCGGCCCACGCGGCCGATAACCTGGGCGAGCAGCTGGAAGGCGCGTTCGCTGGCGGCGTAATCGGGCAGTGATAAGCCGCTGTCGGCTTGAATGACGCCGACGGTGCGCAGGTTCGGCAGGTCGAGGCCTTTGGCGACGACTTGGGTGCCAATGGCGATATCGATCACTCCTTTGTAGAGGTCGTCGTACAGCGAATTGACGGTTTCATCCGTCTTGTTGTCCGAGTCGAAACGAGCGACACGTGCTTTTGGAAATAATTTGTGCAGTTCGGATTCGATCAGTTTGGTACCGATGCCTTTGTGGATGATGTCGGCGGATTGGCAAACAGGGCAGTGCGTCGGTACCTTTTCCTGGTGGCCGCACATGTGACACGACAGATTGTACGTGTCGGCGTGCAAGGTGAGCGGTACGAAACAGTTCGGGCACAGGGCCGTCCAGCCGCAGTTCTCACACAACGTCGTGGCGGCACTGCCGCGGCGGTTATGGAAAATAAGCGTCTGCTTTTTGGCTTCCAGATTCTTTTCGATGCTGGCGATCAGTTGGTCGGAGACGAAGCGGTGGTGTTTGAATGATTCGCGCTTGGTCATGTCAACGACGGTGACGACAGGTGCCTGGGCGTTGGTGCGGGCGGAACGGTCCAGCCGAATGATCGGGCGTTGGGCGGCCTCGGCGAGGAAACGGTCGGTGATGGACGGCGTGGCGCTCCCCAGTATGATGCGAGCACCAGAGAATTTGCCGAGCATCGTCGCGGCCCGAATGGCAGAATAACGGGGTGCCTGCTCCTGTTTGTAGCTAGGTTCATGAGCCTCGTCGATAATGACGGCGCCCACATTCGGCACCGGCATAAACAATGCCGAACGCGGGCCGATAACGAGCTGCGGCAAAGATGACTCGAGGACGCGCTTCCACGCGGTGTGGCGTTCGGCTTCCGTCATATGCGAATGGGTGACGATAACGTCTGGGAAATCATGCAGGAATTCGCCGATGATCTGGCTGGTTAGGCTGATTTCGGGCACCAGGACGATGACTGAATTGCCGGCTTTGACCGTGCGTCGGGCGATCTCTTTGTACACTTCCGTCTTGCCGGAACCGGTAACGCCTTGCAGTAATATAGTACCATCGGGTACTTGCATCACCTCTGTTATTGCACGTTCCTGATCTTCATTGAACACAATATTTGTTCGGTTTCGAGAAGAGGTGTGGACTTGCTGCGGGCGTGCGCGGCGGGTTTTGTCGAGGCCGCGTGGCAGCAGCGTTTGCAGGACGGTTGCGAGCGGCGTGGTGTAGTAGCTGGAAAGCCAGGTCGCCAGCTGCAGCAGCGGGTACGGCATCGGCGTTTCTTCGATGATGCCGACGATCGGTTTGGTTGCGTACGACGGTTCGTCGACATTTGCCATGATCAGCCCGACAAGGTTTTTCTTCCCGACTTCAATCGTGACGATTTGGCCGGTTTTCAGCGGCGTTTCGGAAGAATACGTAAACGTCGCGCTGCCAGCACGAACAATCCGAAGGGGAGCCACCTCATAAAAATGCATGTATCCAGTATAACGCCGATCACGAGCGCTTTCGAATCGGATTTGCCATGTTAGAATAAGCATATGTATTTTGAGAGTCGAGAACAGGCCGGCATCAAGCTCGCGGTCGAGCTGTTCGAGCGCTATCGCTATGAAAACTGCGCGGTCGTGTCTCTGAGCGACGGCGGCGTGCTCGTGGGCGAGCAGATCGCGTCGGCGCTGCACAGCGTGCTGACGCTCCTTCTGGTCGAACAGATCGACGTGCCGGGCGAATCGCAGACGTTCGGCGCCATCTCTCAAAATGGTGATTTCAGCTATAACAGCGAATTCTCCGCCGGCGAAATCGATGAATATACCAGCGAATACCACGGCTATTTGGAAGAACAGAAGCGCGAAGCTTTTCAGCGCATCAACCGATTGCTGGGCGACGGCGGGCTGATCAGTTCCGAAATGCTGCGCGACCACGTCGTGATTCTGGTGGACGACGGCTTGAAAAACAGCGCGGTGCTGGACGCGGCGCTCCAATTCCTCAAACCGATCCGTTACAGCCGTTTGGTGATCGCCACGCCGGTCGCGTCGGTGGAATCGGTCGACAAGCTGCACATGATCGCCGACGAGCTGCACATCTTGGACGTGAAAGAGAATTACCTCGATACGAACCATTACTACAATGTGAATGAGCTGCCAACGCATGAGGAAACAATCGCGAAAATTAACAAAATCGTGTTGAATTGGCGCTGACCGTGTTGACCGCACGGGTCTGAAAAGTGTAGAATAATAATCAACGATTAAATTGCTGTGTGACGAACAAGGGGATACATGTTAGACGTATTTATTACATCTCGGGTGAGACGAAAAATTGTGGTGGTGTACGCCAAGTATCCTGATTTCCGCACGCACGTTCGCGGCCTTGCGAAACTCATCAAGGAAGACCCGGGGAACATTCAGCGCGAATTGAAGCGGCTTGAAAAGGTCGGATTCCTGACCAGCGAAAAACAGGGCAATACCAAGATTTACGCGACGAACAAGCAGTTCCCGATTTTTAAGGAGCTCCAAAGCATCGTCATCAAATCGCAGCAGCAGGCGTCCCGTCCGAAGCGCACGTCGCCGCAGGCCTAAGGCTTGAAAGGTTCAGAAGGATCTGGCGTGTCACTGATTGAAGACATCTTAACGAAAAGAGGAATTACGCCCGACAAACGGGCCCTTTTTTTGTCGCCGAACTATGACGCACGGCACGATCCTTTCCTTTTGCCTGACATGCGTCAAGTTGTGGACCGCTTGGCTGAAGCACACAAGAAACAAGAAAAGATCACCATATACGGTGACTATGACATTGATGGCCTGACGGCGACGACCGTATTGATCGATGCCTTCAAGAGTTTCGGCTTCAAACACGTGAAAGCGTTCATTCCGAACCGCTTCGTCGAAGGCTATGGCCTGACAGTAGACGCGGTGGAGCGCATCGCGGCGGACGGCGCCGAACTGATCGTGACCGTCGACTGCGGCAGTTTGAGCCATAAAGAAATTATTCGCGCCAAAGAGTTGGGCGTCGACGTCATCGTGACTGATCACCACAACGTGGCACCGGAACAGCCGCCCGCAATCGGCGTCGTCAACCCGAAACGCTTGCTACACGATTATCCTGATTCCTACGAAAAATTCATTCGCAAGCCTGATGCGGACAAGACGCTGTATCCGTTCTTGGATATACCCGGCGTGGGCGTCGCCTTCAAGCTGGTGCAGGCGCTGCAGACGGTATTGCCCGGGCTGCCGATTGGCCAAGAAAAATGGCTGCTCGATTTGGTGGCGCTGGGAACGGTTTGCGACGTCGTCACATTGACGGATGAGAACCGTACCCATGTGTATTGGGGGTTGAAGGTATTGTCGCAAACGCGCCGTCCAGGCCTGAAGGCGTTGATGGCGGTCGCCGGCGTCAAGCCGTCGGAAGTGAATGCCCGCAGCCTCGGCTTCGGCCTGGGGCCACGCATGAACGCATCGGGGCGCATGGAAACGGCGCAGTATTCATTGGATCTGCTGACGGAGACCGACCCGATCAAAGGCCTCGACATCGCGAACCATTTGGATGCCATGAACAAAGCGCGCCGCGCCGAACAGGACGAAATATTGAAAGCGGCAATTATTCAGGCCGAAGAATATATTGACTTGCCGGTGTTGGTGGTCAGCGCGCCGGGCTGGAACCACGGGATCGTGGGGATCGTGGCCGCAAAATTATTGGAAAAATACAAAAAACCTACCTATGTATTAGAAGAAATGGGTGAGGAAGCCAAAGGCTCTGCCCGCAGTTACGGCGATTTCAGTGCTGCTGATGCGATTCGTGCGTCTGACGATATCATTACGAAAGGCGGGGGACACAAGCTGGCTGCCGGCGTCACCTTGCCGACAGCCAACATCGACGCCTTTAGGAAGCGCGTCAACGAATTCTACCGCAGCAAAGACCTGTTCAATCAGCCCGCATTATTATTGCCGAAAGCTGATGGCGACGCGGTATTCCACGACCTGACCGAAGAACTGGTCGCGTCATTAGCCGACCTTGAGCCGTTCGGGAGCGGCAACCCGCAACCGATATTGAAGACTAACGATGTGCTGGTAACGAATAAGCGCACCATGGGTGCGGACGGGCAGCACGTGAAGCTTACGCTGCAGTTGGACGGAAAGAACATCGACATGATCGCGTTCAACGCGCCGGAGCGTTTTTTCGTCGAGCCGGGTGAGCACGTGA
>Ga0265780_10006114_pt1 | contig 15042 bp, 10 predicted proteins | sample P1T30metagenome_FD_192432 | JGI IMG/M metagenome (GOLD analysis project Ga0265780, IMG submission 192432) | Plant litter microbial communities from East Loma Ridge, Irvine, California - P1 T30 | ecosystem: Environmental > Terrestrial > Plant litter > Unclassified | place: USA: California... | reverse complement strand
ACCGGTGATCGCCGACGGCCGCTGGGACGGCGAGATCATCGCGACCCCGCGCGGCGAGAATGGCTTCGGCTACGATCCGCATTTCCTGATCCCGTCGCTCGGCAAGACCACCGCGGAGCTGGCGCCAGATCAAAAGAACGCACTGTCCCACCGCGGCCAGGCGCTGCGCGCGCTGGTCGAGAAATTGAAACCTGCCTGACATGATCCCGATTAAAGTCGCCGGCCAGACCGTGGGCGAGCCGCGTTCGCCGGCCACCGCCGCGCTGCAATACCTGCAGCCGGGCGCGCTGAACCTGACCGCCTTGCCGCCGCTGTCGCTGTACGTCCACTGGCCGTGGTGCGTGCGCAAATGCCCGTACTGCGATTTCAATTCGCACGAGGCGAAGGGCGAGTTGCCCGAGCAGGCCTACCTGGACGCGCTGCGCCTGGACCTGGAGCAGTCGCTGCCGCTGATCTGGGGCCGCAAGATCCACACCGTGTTCATCGGCGGCGGCACGCCGAGCCTGATGTCGGCGGCCGGGCTGGACCGCCTGATGTCCGACCTGCGCACCCTGCTGCCGCTCGAGCTTGATGCCGAAATCACGATGGAAGCCAATCCCGGCACCTTCGAGGCCGAGCGTTTCAAGAGCTACCGCGAGAGCGGCATCAACCGCCTGTCGATCGGCATCCAGAGTTTCAATCCGGCGCACCTGAAGGCGCTGGGCCGCATCCATGACGGTGACGAAGCGCTGCGCGCGGTCGAGATCGCGAAGAACACCTTCGACAATTTCAACCTCGACCTGATGTATGCGCTGCCATCGCAGACGCTCGATGAAGCGCGGCGCGACCTGGAGACAGCGCTGTCGTTCGCCCCGCCGCACCTGTCGCTGTACCACCTGACGATGGAGCCGAACACGGTCTTCGCCAAGTATCCGCCAGCGCTGCCGGACGACGACCTGAGCGCCGACATGCAGGACATGATCGCCGAAGTGACTGGCGGCGCCGGCTACCAGCACTATGAAGTCTCGGCCTATGCCCAGCCGGGCCGGCGTGCGCGTCACAACCTCAACTATTGGCAGTTCGGCGACTACCTCGGTATCGGCGCCGGGGCGCATTCGAAGCTGTCGTTCCCGCACCGCGTGCTGCGCCAGGCGCGCTTCAAGCAGCCGTCATCCTTCATCGAAGCCGCCAAACGCGGCAACCCGGTGCAGGAAGAACACGAGATCGGCCGCGCCGACATGGGCTTCGAGTTCATGCTCAATGCGCTGCGCCTGACCGGCGGCTTTGACCCGAACCTGTTCGGCGAGCGCACCGGCATGAATATCAGCGCGATCGCCAAAGCACTGAACGCGGCCGAGTCCAAGGGCCTGATCTACCGCGACCACGCGTTGATCAAGCCGACCGAGATGGGCCAGCGTTTCCTGAACGACCTGCAAGAGATATTCCTGGCTGAATGAAATGCGGGAACGAATCTCGATGGCGTTGGCGGTCTCCCCGCCAACCCAACGATCAGATCTCGGTCGCGCCGGCCAGCGCATCCAGGGTACGCCCCAGCCCATCGACGATGCGCGCCATGCCATCGTAGTCGATCGCATCTTGCGGATTGCCAGGCGCCGCCTCGGTGCGAAAATAGGGAAAGCGCAGGAAGCCTGCATCGGTAATCACTAGCGCCGGCCCGTCACCTGGCCCGCCATGCCCCAACAGGGTCAGTCCCATCACGTGGGCCGGCGCCGCCAGCCCCTCGCGCGCCAGCAGCGGATCGCTGCGCAGGGCCGCCAGTGCCTGCCGCATCTGCGCCGACGACGCGCGTGATCCCACAAACGCCATGAAATTGCCGCCATCGCCACTGTGGTCGCTCGAACGCCGCGCAGTGCCCGCGCCGGTGCCATGGCGATCGTGCATGAAAAAGACGAAGTGGATCTCGGTGCCGTACGCAGGACGTAGCGTTTTGGCGGCGCGCGCCAGTTCGAGCACGGCGGCCGCGCCCGCGGTGCCCACGACGGCATCGGGCCCGAGCTGGGCGCCGACGATGAAGATGCGGTCGGGGCGCTGGCCGGGCGCTAACCTGGATACCGCAACCTCGACGCTCTCGACGCTGTCGACGCCACGGCCAGGGTGCGCGATATCACCACCGCGCCGCGAGCGCGGGGCGTAACCATAGCGCCGCAGCGAGGTCTCGACATGGCGCAGTGCGCTGTTGCCATGCGGCGTGGCGGACGTCAGCGCCTGGGTATGCGCCTGCAGGCGCGCTGCCAGCGGCGGCTCGCTTGAGCTGCTCTCGACCGTTAGTATGGCCAGCACGATGGCCACGAGGATCGCGAGAATGACTTTCCAGTGTGAGTTGAAAAAGTTGCGCATGGCATCCCACGGCGCCGTGGGGCGCATCGTCAGCAGTCGATGGATCCAGTGTAGTCAAATCGCCGGCGACATGCGCCGACCTGGTGGCAATTCCGCGTTACAACGCTGGCAAGTATCACCACCACTTGTGCTGGCGATGTGCATACAACCAACTATGCGACAGGACAGTTTTATGTTCGATATCATTGCGTTATCAAAATCACCATTGAGGGAAAATCGATGTCAACCGTGACTACGGCTAACGTGGCTTACCGAAGCCCGCCCGGCCTGCTGCATACGATCCTGCTGGCCGGCAGCGTGTCCCTGTTCCTGGGTGCGCTGCTGAGCGATATCGCTTATTACAAGACTTACCAGATTCAATGGAGTAACTTCGCGTCCTGGCTGATCGCCGGCGCCGAGTTGTTCAGCGGGCTGGCGCTGGTGTTCGCCCTGGTCGACCTGATCCGGGCGCAGCACAAGGCGGGCCAGGTGCTGATGTATTTCCTGTTACTGCTGGCGACCTGGGCGCTGGGCCTGTTCAACGCCTTCCAGCACGCCAAGGATGCGTGGGCGGTCATGCCGGCGGGCCTGGTCATGTCGGCGATCGTGTTCGCTCTGATCTGCCTGACGGCCTGGGTCGGCTTGATGCCACGCGTGGGAGGTGCACGATGAATCGCACCAGCACACTGGCATTGATGGGCGCGGCGCTGCTGCTGAGCGCATGCACCGAGGGCGAAGGCGCCAAGACACTGTCGCGCGGGGCCGATCCGACCTTGCCCGATCCGCAACGCGGCATCCTGCCGAGCATGAAGATCGCCGAGCCGTCGCCGTGGGGCGACCAGAAACCGACCGTGCCCGAGGGCTTCAGCGTGACGGCCATCGCAACCGACCTGCAGATACCGCGCCAGACGCTGGTGCTGCCCAATGGCGACATCATCGTGGCGGAAGGGCGTGGCGGCAAAGCGGCGAAGCTCAAGCCGAAAGACGTGATCGCCGGCTACATCAAGGCCAAGGGCAATACCCAAGTCAAGAGCGGCAATCGCCTGACATTGCTGCGCGATGCCGACGGCGACGGCACCTACGAACTGAAGACCGTATTCGCGGCCGACCTGGACGCTCCGTATGGCCTGGCTTATGCCAATAACAAGCTGTACGTGGCCAACCAGGATGAGCTGGTGAGCTTCGACTACCAGCAAGGCCAGACCAAGGCTGGCGGTGCGCCGACCACGGTCGCCAAGCTGCCGTCCGAGATCAATCACCACTGGACCAAGGCGCTGACCGTCAGTGCCGACGGGCGCTACCTGTATGTCGGCATCGGCTCGAACAGCAATATCACCGAGCGTGGCATGGAGGCCGAGGTCGATCGTGCGATGGTGTGGCAGATCGACGCGACGACTGGCGCCTATAAGCCTTACGCGACGGGCCTGCGCAATCCGACGGCGCTGGCGATGCATCCCGAAACCGGGCAGTTGTGGTCGGTGGTCAATGAGCGCGATGAGCTGGGGCCGGATCTGGTGCCGGATTACCTGACCTCGGTGAAAGAGGGCGGTTTCTATGGCTGGCCTTACGCTTATTGGGGCCCGAACGCCGATCCGCGCGTGAAGCCGGGTGACTCGGAGAAGGTGAAGGCGACCATCAAGCCGGATTACAGCCTGGGCTCGCACGTGGCGGCGCTGGGGTTGCATTTCTCGTCGCCGGTGATGGGCGAGAAGTTTGCGAATGGCGCGTTTGTCGGGGAGCATGGCAGCTGGAACCGTAACCCGCCGGTTGGCTATAAAGTGATCTTCGTGCCGTTCGCTAATGGACGTCCGGCGGGTGAGCCGATTGACTTCGTGACGGGTTTCCGTGATGAGGGCGGCAAGACGCGCGGCCGGCCGGTGGGTGTGACGGTGGATCCGCGTGGGGCGCTGATCGTGGCGGATGATCTGGCGAACACGATCTGGCGGGTGACGCGCAATCGTTGAGCGCGATTAATTTGAGCATAAAAAACCGGGCCGCAAGGCCCGGTTTTCGTTTTAAGCCTTACTGTATTGCGCTTGCGTCGTATCAATTTCCTCACCGTTTGGCATGCTTATGATCGGCTTTGCTCGTAGTCATTAGCAAACTGTTTTTCGTGAGGGGACGGCGTGAAGATCGATAAGTTTGCTCGTAGTATTTCCAGTCTGACCGATACGAATCGAGCCATACGGTTGCGCATAGCAACCGCCAGCGGCGTCCGCGACGATTTGCTCTTCGTGAAGTATGTTAGTGGCGTGGAGTCGATGTTCGGCGGAATCGAATACACACTGCAATGCCTGTCCCTGTACGCTGGAATCGAACTCAAGAACTTCATTGCCAATCCGGTCGAACTCCAGTTCGTGACCGATTCAGGCGGCCTCATGGAGTTATGCCCGGTGTGGGGGCAGGTGCAACATATAAACGGATGCGTTGTGGCGTGGACGCCGCATTCTATAGTCTGCCCGCCAATATTGGTGCAAATGTTCTCGGGATTAACGGACAGGACGTTACTGCAGTTCTTGCAGGTGCTCAAGGAGCACTGGAGCTGCTTCCCAGTCGACACTACGGTATGCAGTGGCTCGAATTTATGGAGGGCCACAATGTCTTGAAAAGCTGGCCGGAAACATGTCCGTACGAGGAAATTTATAAGGCAATAGGGAAATGGTACGGTTTGTTTAAAATGGATTAGATCAACCCTGCGAATTTGAGAAATTGTGGGGTGACAGAAACGCTTGGTCTATTAGATAAGGCAAAGAAATTTAATGAGCAGATCGCAGGCTTGTATCACGAAAATAGTTATGCACATTATGGTGCTGATGCGGATAGAAAAGCTTGGAGAAAAGTGGTGTGGAAGGTCGATTCAGCTAAAGAATTGAGAGAGATTGAGTCATTAATAATCGTCGAAGACGATCGAAAAGGTGAACTTCGGCTTAGGAGCGAGGTAATGACGGCAGGAGTTTCAACAAGTATGGAGTTCGACGTTAGGATGCAGGCAGCTGCAGATCCAGGTGATCAAACGGTTCCACTGCATTCAAGCGACGCTCAACTGAGAAGCGGAAAATTTAAAGGCGTCTTCAGGCAGCGCGGTTATGAGCACCAAGCAAGTTATGATGATGAGAACGTGATTGATGCAACATTGTATTGCTTGTTTCGGATCATATCCACTATGGAATGGTCTAAGACATGAAAAAAGGGCGTGCTTGCCAAAATTCATGGGTAGTAGCACTATTGTTTTCACTAAGCTTGGCCGCTGGAGTGCGTTATATATCCATATGCGTTGCGGAGAGTTCGATGGAAAAATCGACTGATGATGTAGTAACAATCTTTGATAAAACTAACCTCGTCTGCTTCGGTAGGTTTGTTATTGCTGTGCCTGATGGGGCTATTATTGAGCATGGTGCAGCAGAATTGGACGGCAGGTTCAGTGTTTATCGTGATCAAGTCAGCGTCATCGACAATGTGATAGCTTCAAGGCTTATTGAAACGGAAAAAGAGAAAGAGTATCTGGCTGATGATGAGATCAGCGAGTTGCCGTTAATAGGTAAGGTGATGGATGGGATGCTTCCCAATCAGAAGTTAATATTTGGAGCTAGAGGATCGCTAGGGTATACAATTCATTCGTACATTCCATTAGGGGGAAACATATTTGTTCTCGAAGTAGATAACGAACTGCAAAAAGAAAAGAGAATTAACGAAATGAATCGTATCGCCTCACTGCTTCGCTTGCGGGATGATTCTGAAGTCCCTGCAGAGCCCGGATTCTGCGTCGACGGTGGTTTTCTTGATATAGAGCCTGAGTATGAAAACACAGCTTTCGGACTTCGCTTCAAGGAGTTTCCTGACGTCCGATTTTCAATAGAAATGAGAAAAAATCTCGAGTACTTGCGGGACAGCAGTAGCCCCAGCAAATTACGCGAGAATGCGAGAGAGCGGGCCACTGCCTCGCAACTTGCTACATTCTTCAGCCGCATCACGACCCTACGCGAAGGACGCCGTCAACTCGACGGCTGGGAAGGCGAAGAAATACTCACCAGAAGACCGGCATATAAGGATGACACCGATGCACACGAATTCCGATTCTTCAGCGTAGGAAAGAAGCATGATGCCCTGCATCCTTTGCTGGACATTCGCATGGACACTGGCGTGGATGGCAATGCCAAGGCAAGAGTCAAGCCCAGTCTCACCAATGAAGCGGCCGTAGCGTTGTGGGACAAGCTCCTCCCAACTATACGAGTACGCCGGCCAAGCGATGCATCGCCACCGATTCACCCTGCACCCACTGCTCCGCTTGAAAGCATCGTTAGATCAGGAGATACCTGTCCTCAATCAGGCTGGTGGGAATGCGCGGATGAGAGAGAAATCGACGGAGCGCGGCGTCGGACGTTCAAGGCAGGCGAGAAATTCCTGCTCGTGCTTGCAAATGGTGGGGTAGGCCTGTGGCGTACGCTAATCGGTGACACGCTTAAGATTGCCAAGGTTGAGTGGAAATTGACAGAACATGCACAATCGTATGCGTCCTCGGCCGATAAAAATGAACATGGGGTTTCACAAACTGACAGCAATACGAAAGATGGCAATGCCTAACGTGATTCGCCTGAACGACCCCATGAGTCACGGTGGGCAGGTGACGAAGGTAGCTGCGACTCATTTCACTGTCGATGGCATTCCAGTTGCATGCGTCGGCGATGCATGCGTCTGCCCAGTACATGGTCCCGTGACCATCGTTGAAGGAGAGTCGAGACACACGATCGGCGGTGTCGCTGTCGCTTACGATGGCCACAAAACTAGTTGTGGAGCGACGCTGACATCCACAATTACTAATTTCAGCCACAACTGATGACAGTTTATGTCGAACGTCAGATCGACCAGAACCACAAAGTCACGATGATTACCAAAAAAAACCGGGCCATACAGGCCCGGTTCGAGTGACAGCTATTTCAATACCAGCTTAACGTGCCGCTACTGGCGCGCCACCTTCAACCGGCGCAGCAGGCTCAATCCACCCACCCCCCAGCACGCGATACAACACCACCTGATTCTGCAACCTCAACAGATTCGCCTGCACCGACAACTGCTGCGACTGGAACAGCGACCGCTGCGCATCGAGCAAATCGAGCTGGCTCGCCGCGCCACTGCGATACCGCAGATCCGACAGGTTGAAACGATCCGCCTCGGCCTCGGTCACCGCCGCCTGTGCACGTAACTGCTCGCTGAACGTCGCCTGACCAGCCAACGCATCGGCCACTTCGCGGAACGCGGTCTGGATCGAGCGCTCGTACTCTGCCACCGCGATATCGCGCCCCGCACGGGCACTGCCCAGGGTCGCGCTATTGCGGCCGTAGTCGAAGATCGGCAGGATCGCCTGCGGCGCAAAGGTCCAGCCCCAGGTGCCGCTGTCGAACAGCCCCGACAGCTCGTTGCTGGCGCTGCCGGCAGTACCGGTCAGCGTAATGCGCGGGAAGAAGTTCGCGCGCGCTGCGCCGATATTGGCGTTGGCTGCGATCAGCTGCTGCTCGGCCGAACGGATGTCGGGACGGTTGGCCAGCAGGTCCGATGGCAGGCCGGCCGGGATGTCCGGCAGCTCGGTCTTGGCCAGGGTGGCGCCGGCACTCACGTCGGCCGGCAGCGGGCCGCCGACCAGCAGCGTCAACAGGTTGATGTCCTGGGCCCGCAGGCGCTGCTGCTGGGCCAGGGTGGCGCGCGCGGTCTCGACCAGTGAACGCGATTGCTGGATCTCGAGGCGCGACGCGACGCCGTTTTCAAACCGCAGCTGGAACAGCTTGTCCGACTCCAGGCGCGTGTTGAGCGTGTCTTGCGTGATGCGCAGCAGCTCTTCGTCGGCCAGCAGTTGCAGCCAGGCGCTGGCGACCGACGAGATCAGGCTGATCTGGGTGGCCTTGCGCGCCTCTTCGGTGGCCAGGTATTGCGCCAGCGCCGCGTCGGACAGGTTGCGCACCCGGCCGAACAGGTCGAGCTCGAACTGCGAGACCGACAGGCCCGACTGGTACACGCTTTCGATCGGCTGGTCTTCGCCCACGGTCTGGCGATTGCCGCTGATGCCCAGGCCCACCGACGGCAGGCGGTCGGCGCGGGTGATGCGGTACTGCGAGCGCGCCTGCTCGATATTGGCGATCGCCACGCGCAGGTCGCGGTTGTTCACCAGCGCGGCATCGATCAGCGAGCGCAGGCGCGCATCGGCGAAGAACGACTGCCAGGCGACCGTGGCCGGGGCTGCGGTCAGCACCGGGCTGGTCGACTCGCTGGCTGCCCTTGGGGTTTCCGGGTAGGCCGCGGCCACCGGGGCCACCGGACGTTCATAGTCAGGGGCCAGCGAGAGGCAGCCTGCCAGCGACATTGCCAAGGCCAGCGGCGTCACGAGTTTGACGTGCTTGATCATGATTTGCTTCCTTCTTCTACGTGCTTTTGATGTTGAGTCGCGTACATCTTCTGCTGGCGACTGCTGCCCTTGAACAGCGTGCGGACCACCACGAAGAAGACCGGCACGAAGATCACGCCCAGCACCGTTGCGGTGATCATGCCGCCCATCACGCCGGTACCGATGGCGCGCTGCGATGCCGAACCGGCGCCGCCCGCGATCACCAGCGGCAGCACGCCGAGAATGAAGGCCAGCGAGGTCATGATGATCGGACGGAAACGCAGGTGCGCCGCTTCCAGTGCCGCCTCGTACGGCGTCTTGCCCTCGGCCTGCAGGTCCTTGGCGAATTCGACGATCAGAATTGCGTTCTTCGCCGCCAGGCCAATGATGGTGATCAGGCCGACCTTGAAGTAGACGTCATTCGGCAGCCCGCGCATATTGGCCGCGATCAGCGAACCCAGGACACCCAGCGGCACCACCAGCATCACCGAGACCGGGATGGTCCAGCTTTCATACAGCGCGGCCAGGGCCAGGAACACCGCCAGCAGCGAGAAGGCGATCAGGATGCCGGCGGTCGAGCCGGACAGGATCTCTTCGCGCGACTGGCCGGTCCACTCGAAGGCGAAGCCGGCCGGCAGCTGGGCCGCCAGGCGCTGCATTTCTTCCAGCGCATCGCCACTCGAGTAACCCGGCGCAGGTTCGCCGGTCAGCTTCATCGCAGGATAACCGTTGTAGCGGTTGGTCTGCATCGGGCCGGTGGTCCATTCGGTGCTGGCGAACGACGACATCGGCACCGGCTGGCCCTGGCTGTTCAGGGCGTTGATGCGCAACAGGTCGTCCGGCTGCATGCGCTGTGGCGCATCGGCCTGCACGATCACGCGCTGCAGGCGGCCGGCGTTCGGGAAGTCGTTCACATACGAGGAACCGAGCGAAGTCGACAGCGCCGTATTGATCGCACCGAAGGTCACGCCCAGGGCTTGCGCCTTGTCGCGGTCGATGTTCAGCTTCAGTTGTGGCGCATCTTCCAGGCCCTCCGGACGCATGCCGGTCAGGATCTTGCTCTGACTTGCCATGCCCAGCATCTGGTTACGCGCAGCCAGCAGGGCGGCGTGGCCGTTGCCGCCACGATCCTGCAGGCGGAACGAGAAACCGGTGCCGGTGCCCAGTTCGGGAATCGGCGGCGGGCTCACCACGAAGATGAACGAGTCGCGCACAGCGCCCATGTGGCCGGTAATGCGGCCGGCGAACGATTGCGCGTCCTGGCCGTCGCCCTTGCGATCGTCCCATGGTTTCATCGGGATGAACGCGAGGCCCATGTTCTGGCCCTGGCCCGAGAACGAGAAGCCGGTCACGGCCACGATATTGGCGGTCTCTGGCTGCTTCATCACGTACTCTTCGAGCGAACGCAGCACGGTGCCGGTACGCTCGGCGGTCGCGCCAGGCGGCAGCTGGATGTTGGCGATCACGTAACCCTGGTCTTCGTTTGGCAGGAAGGCGTTGGGCATGCGCACGAACATCAGGCCGACGACGCCGACCAGCAGCAGGAACACTACCATCCAGCGGCCGGCGCGTTTCAGGATCGCGCCAACGAAGCCTTCATATTTCTTCGCGCCCGAGGTGAAGTTGCGGTTGAACCAGCCGAAGAAGCCCTTCTTCTCAATATGATGGCCGGCTTCGACGGGTTTGAGCAGGTGGGCGCACAGCGCCGGGGTCAGCGACAGCGCCAGGAAGGCCGAGAAGCCGATCGAGGTCACCATCACCACCGAGAACTGGCGATAGATGTTGCCGACCGCGCCGGCGAAGAAGGCCAGTGGCACGAACACGGCGATCAGGACCACGGTCACGCCGATGATGGCGCCCGAAATCTGGCCCATCGCCTTGCGGGTCGCTTCCAGCGGCGGCAAGCCTTCCTCGCTCATGATGCGTTCGACGTTTTCCACCACCACGATGGCGTCATCGACCACGATACCGATCACCAGCACCATGCCGAACATGGTCAGCACGTTGATCGAGAAGCCCAGCGCCAGCAGGCAGGCAAACGAGCCCAGCAGTGCGATCGGGACCACGATGGTCGGAATCAGCGTATAGCGGATGTTCTGCAAGAACAGATACATCACCAGGAACACCAGCACGATCGCTTCGATCAGGGTGTGCACCACTTGCTCGATCGAGATGTCGATGAAGGTGGTCGAATCGTAAGGAATCGAGTACTTCATGCCTTTCGGGAAGTACTTCTGCAGTTCCGCCATGCGTTCCTTGATCAGCTCGGCGGTTTGCAGGGCGTTACCCGATGGCGCCAGCTGCACGCCGATACCGGCCGACGGCTTGCCGTTCAGGCGCGCGGTGGTCGCATAGGCCTGGCCGCCGATCTCGATGCGCGCCACGTCCTTCAGGCGCACGGTGGAACCGTCCGGATTCGCGCGCAGCACGATATTGCCGAATTGTTCGACGTTCGACAGCTGGCCGGTCACGATGACGGTAGCGCTGATCTGCTGGCCCTTGGCAACCGGCAAATCGCCGATGGTGCCGGAAGCGACCTGGGCATTCTGCTGCGAGATCGCGGCGGTGACGTCGGCCGGCGACAGGTTCAGGCCGACCAGCTTGGTCGGGTCGATCCAGACGCGCATCGCCTTCTCGGTACCGAACAACTGGGCCTGGCCCACGCCGGTGATACGCTGGATTTCCGGCAGCACGTTACGCGAAGCGTAGTCGCCCAGCTCGATGTTGGTGATGTTCGGATCATCCGACGACAGGATCGTAAACAGCAGGAAGTTCGAGCGTGCCTGGTCGACGCGCACACCCTGCTGGGTGACCGCCGGCGGCAGGCGCGGCGTTGCGCGCGACAGCCGGTTCTGGACGTCGACCTGGGCCAGGTTCGGATCAGTGCCGGTCTCGAACGAGACGGTAATCGAGCCGCTGCCATTGGCCTGGCTGGTCGATTCCATATAGATCATGCCCTGTGCACCGTTCATCTCGCGTTCGATGATCGAGATGACGGAGTCCTCGAGCGTCTGCGCCGATGCGCCTGGATAGGCGACGTTGATGACGATCGAGGGCGGGGCCACGGAAGGGTATTGCGCGATCGGCAATTGCTTGATCGCGACACCACCCATCACCATGATGAACAGCGAGATCACCCATGCAAAAATCGGGCGGTCAATAAAAAAACGTGCCATTGGAAAGTCCTATTCCTTGTTCTTATCGGCTGCTGTCGGCCGGCGTGGTCGCGCCTGCGGCCGGCGAACCGGCGTTCGGGGTGCGCGCACCGGAAGCTTCAGCGCTGGCGGCTGCATTGGCGCCGGCGGCATTCGGCTGGGCTGCCGGGTTACCTGCCTGGGCCGGAGCCTGGGGTGCGCTCGCCGGGGTCCAGTTGACTGGCTTGACCGGGGTGCCAGGTGGCATCATCTGCAGTTTCTGGAAGCCGTCAACCATCACTTTTTCGCCTTCCTTCAGGCCGCCGGTGACGACCCAGCTTTCGTCCTGCTGTGAGGAGATCTTGATCGGACGCGGGACCGGCTTGTTGTCGGCGCCGATGACGGTCACGGTGTCGCCCTGGGCACCACCGCGGGTCACGGCCTGCTGCGGGATCAGGATGCCGTTCGGCAGCGAAGCCTGGGCGATGCGCACGCGCACATACTGACCTGGAAGCAGGGCATTGTTCTGGTTCTGCACAGTGGCGCGCAGCACGATCTGGCCGGTGCCCGGGTCGACCGTCACGTCCGAGAACAGCAGCTTGCCGCGGGTCGGCAGTTCGGAGCCGTCTTCCAGCAGTACGGTCACCGGCACGTTGTCGGCGCCGCCGCCCTGCTTGCGCAGGCGCTGCAGCTCGGTGGCCGACTGGGTGATGTTGAGGTACATATTGTCGGTCTGCTGGATCAGCGCCAGCTCGGTCGACTGGGTCGCCGACACCAGCGCGCCTTCGGTCACCAGCGCGCGGCCGATGCGGCCCGAGATGGGAGCGTTCACATTGGTGTAACCAACATTAATCTGCGCGACCTTCAATTGGGCCTTGGCAGCGGCAACTTCGGCCTCACCTTGCTTTTGGGCGGCGACGGCGTTGTCGAATTCCTGTTTACTGACGGCGTTGGCTTCGACCAGCGGCTTGTAGCGCTCGGCGATGGCGCGCGACGCCACCAGGTTGGCTTCGGCGCGCGCGACGTCGGCGCGTGCAGCGGCGAGCTGGGCCTGGTAAGGTGCCGGATCGATGGTAAACAGCGACTGGCCCTGCTTGACGATGCTGCCTTCGGTGAAGGAACGCTTGAGCACGACGCCATCGACGCGGGCGCGCACTTGCGCGGTGCGGATCGGTTCCACGCGTGCCGGCAACTCGGTCTGCAGGGCAACGGTTTCGAACTTGGCGGTGACGACGCCGACTTCCGGCGCTGGCATCTGGCCGCCGGCAGGGGCGCCGGCAGGCGCCGCGTCTTTCTTGCCGCAGGCGGACAGCAAAACCAGGGCGGCCATCGTGGCGACGGCAACCCGGGTCAGGGATGGGGACGAGGATTGGGCAGGGCGCATTACTTGTGCTTCCTTCTAGTTAGTGATTTGCGCTGAACATCATTCCCCTGTCAACAACATATGCATGGGATGTGATTTCAACGCTGGCTTTTGCAAATAGTTTTATATACTATCACGACTGTATGTAAAATGTTTTAAGCACCTATTAATTCGAGGGTTACTCAAAAGAAATGGTTCGCAGGACTAAGGAAGAGGCAGCAGCCACCCGCGACAGCATTCTGGATGCGGCAGAAATCTTGTTCGCAAAGCAGGGTGTTTCACGAACGACATTACAGCATATTGCAACGGCTGCGGGTGTAACGCGTGGTGCAATTTATTGGCACTTTGTCGACAAAGGGGCCGTCTTCAGTGCGATGATGGATCGCGCCACGATGCCCATGGACACGGCGGTCAAGCAACTCGGGGAGCGCGAAATCGCCGACCCGCTGCAGCGCCTGCGCGACGAGATGATGGCCGTGCTGCACATCGTCGCCAACGACGAGAAGGCGCGCCGGGTGTTCGAGATCGCCACGCTCAAGACCGAGTTCACCGACGAGGTCGAGTCGGCCCGCGTGCGCAAGCGTCAGGCGGTGGCCGAGTGGCGTGCGCGTATGCAGGCGCAACTGGACGAGGCGCGCGCCAGCGGCCAGCTGCCGGCCAGCGTCGACCCGCACAATGCGGCTACCTGCATGTGGATCATGCTCGACGGCCTGCTGCGCAACTGGCTGTTCGACCTGGAGTCGTTCGACCTGATGGCGCTGGGCGGGGAGGTGATCGATACCTTCCTGGCGGGGTTGAAGGCGCGGTGAGCCGTATGCGTTCTGCTGGCGCGTAGGCTGGCGGCAAGCCGTCCACCCTACCTACTAACGCAAAAACGTCGTCCCCGCGAAGGCGGGGACCCAAGTTCTCTCGCCTAGCCACTTACATAGAATGAAGTGGTCTGCGCTGGACCTGGGTCCCCGCCTGCGCGGGGACGACGTTCATGGGCCGACGAAAGAACTGGCCTACCTGGCGGCCGACGTGTCGGCCGCCCTCGATGCGCTTAACGCATCCCTTCGATCATCTGCTTGAGCTTGAGCGAATCCGCCACGAACGCGCGGATGCCCTCGGCCAGCTTCTCGGTGCCCATCGCGTCTTCATTGAGCATGAAGCGGAAGGTCTTCTCGTCGATCGCGATCTTCTGGATGTCGGCGCCGTCGTCCTTGACCAGCTTGCGCTCCACCGGCGCTTCGCTGTCGGCCAGCTTCTGCAGCAGGTCGGGCGAAATGGTGAGCAGGTCGCAACCGGCCAGTTCCAGGATCTGCGAGGTATTGCGGAAGCTCGCGCCCATCACTTCGGTGTTGTAGCCGAACTTGCGATAGTACTGGTAGATGCCCTTGACCGACTGCACGCCCGGATCGTCGGCGCCCTGATAGTCGGTGCCGGTCGATTTCTTGTACCAGTCATAGATGCGGCCGACGAACGGCGAGATCAGCTTGACGCCGGCTTCGGCGCAGGCCACTGCCTGGCACAGCGAGAACAGCAGCGTCAGGTTGCAGTGGATGCCGTCTTTTTCCAGGATCTCGGCGGCGCGGATGCCTTCCCAGGTCGAGGCGATCTTGATCAGCACGCGCTCGCGCGCGACGCCGTTCTTTTCATACAGCGCGATCAGTTCGCGGCCCTTGGCGACGGTGGCTTCGGTATCGAACGACAGCGCGGCATCGATCTCGGTCGAGACGCGGCCCGGCACATAGTTGAGGATTTCGACGCCGAAGGCGATCAACAGGCTGTCGACGATCGCTTCAACCGAGGCGCCCGGCGCGTCGGCGATCGCTTTTTCAAGCAGCGGACGGTATTCAGGCTTCTGCACGGCCTTC
>Ga0265780_10006113_pt1 | contig 15047 bp, 19 predicted proteins | sample P1T30metagenome_FD_192432 | JGI IMG/M metagenome (GOLD analysis project Ga0265780, IMG submission 192432) | Plant litter microbial communities from East Loma Ridge, Irvine, California - P1 T30 | ecosystem: Environmental > Terrestrial > Plant litter > Unclassified | place: USA: California... | reverse complement strand
TAGGGGCGTCCACGTAAGTAACGGAGTCGGACTGTCAAAGTGGGCGCAAGCCATGGTCCCTGTTTCATTCAAGATGCTTTTTGGAATCTTCTCATGCGCAGTAGCGGGATCATATAGATCGGTGAAGCATGCAGATAGCAGTAGCCCCAAGCATATAACCTCAACATGTCCACTTCTCCTGTGCAACAGCCCACGCGACAGCATCCCATACATCGCCTACAATCTTACGCGGTTGAGGCGCTGGTGTTGTACCCGTGGTATAGACACCAGTCTCGACTAAAATACTAGCCCAATCTGTGCCGTATGCACTCTTGTAATTATTAGCACCAGCAATGTCACTGGCAGGGTTGTCGCCGACCATGTACACGCGCTTGAGATGTCCAAGAGTGCTACCATGATCCTGCATCAGGTGCTGTCGATGTGCCATGAGGCGCTTTTCAGCAAACTCGTAGGTAGGCTGGTGTGGTTTCCCCATTACGACCTTGTCTAGTTTGACACCCTGTGCTTCACCACCAGTTATCGCTGTCCATATGCCCTCGAAAGCTTCACGGAACCCCCCCTGTCCCAAGCGCGGAAGGTGGTACTTCGCTGCCCATAGCAGGTCTGGATTCGAGTAGTATAGCATGGGTTGCCCATCTTGCTGGTACCCACGATTCTTCAAGGCAGCGTTGCCGTTCTTCCGAGACAGTGTTCCCACAATGCCTCGCTCTGACAGCAGCACGTCTTTTATAATTTGCGCATCCAAGCCCCAGTCACGAGGATCGTTGTAGACGAAAACCGCATCGATGCGGAGCGATTCTGACGGTGTGCTAGGGTTGATAGGAGCTGGCAACTCGCGTGTAAAAGTCTTGTAGTAGGGTAGCAATTGCTGGGAAAAGGGCCATATCTCTGGGTTAGCAACCAGTATGTCACCTGGAGTGACTACGGTCTTGAAACTGAGTGGGTTGGTCAGAATGTACAGGAGCAGATAGTTGAACCCAACATACCCGTACGCCTCAGCAACTATCCTACATTTATCTTCTACACCACCAACGACCATAACAGTCTTGTCTTTGAGATGGTCCATATCGGCAAAGGGGGTGTGGCTCTGTACGAACATGGAGGTATCGATAGGTACGTTGAGCTTGCTGCTTAGGTCCGCGACACGCTCCGACTCATGTTTGCCGCCACCGTTTGTAAGGAGGATGAAGGGAATACGCTGAGACTGGAGATAGGACAGGGTCTTGTGGGCTCGTGGCAAGGCGTCGGCACTTCTTAGAAGCACTCCGTCGATACTGACAGCCGTCAGCTGCGGTGTTGAGTTGCTAATGGCATGGCCTCCTCACTCGAAAGCGAATGCAAAATCAGATACGCGGGCAGAGGATGCAGCAGCTGTTTGGAACCTCCGGCATAGAGATGCACGGTAGCCGCTCCGCGGAATCAGCCTAGCTACCTGCATGTGCATCATGGTGGCTGTTGCTATCAATTCGTGGTTGCGGTATGCTGCATGAGGTACGCAACAAAGCGTAGGGTTTGTGCTTAGTCATCCAGCCTATTCGCCCCCACTTCGCATCTCTCATTCGCTATCCATCCGTTTTGCTACTACTAACTGCTAGGACTATGGCTTGATCGAAAGATGTATCGCTGTATCTGCTTTCCTTGATAGAGAGGTCATAGCTCACCAAAATATTGGATTTCAAGATGCAACCTCTCCTTGCATGGAAAATTGATATGCGCGACAGAGAGAAATGTGAATGGCTGGACATGCTCGAAAGCTATAAACATGCGCCGTGTGACACTCGCCTCCACCTTGAGAATTTCTCCATTTTGCCCTGCCTGTCTCGGCGTGTCGAAGGGCCGAGCGATATAGGTTCTCAGGGCTACGATGCCCTGTTCTCGACCATGTCAAAAGCACGAGAACAATCCTATCTACCACATATCTACGTGATTTGTAAGACAAAGTGACACTAAGCCTTGTTTGAATGCTTTTGTTATTATGGGGATTCTTATCGAAACCTGCCCATCTCTTGCGAACGCAAGGCCTTCATTGGCCACAATGGCACAGACAACGCATAGTACGTAAGGGTTGCCGAGCAGAAAACCTGAATTTTGACCCGGAGGCGTTCATACAATGACTTGATGATTACTTGGCATTATGTGCTCTAGTTGAGAACAATAGTAAGGCCCAAAAGTACCTGCTGCTCATTGTTCTCAGTATAATCTGGACCCTCAGGACCAAAGCTGCCGAGACCTGCCTCTTTGTTTCTGTTCAGTCTGCTTCGCCTTCAGATGAGATATAAATTGGAACTTATGCCCTTCCAATTTGACATTTTCTACCATCAATACATACAATCCTTAAATCACTTCAATTTCTACAAACATTCTTTAACCCTTCAATCCAATTCAAACTTCAAAATGGCTGGCGTAGGCGCATCCCCTCAATGCACTGTCCAGCGTAGCGGCACAGGTTCATCCCCCCAGTGCACTGTCCAGCGTGGCGGTACGGGTGCATCCCCTCAATGCACCGTCCAGCGTAGCGGCACAGGTTCATCCCCTCAGTGCACTGTCTCCTAAATCCTCTATATGAGGTAAACGCTCGGAGTTGCAAAGGCCAGACAACTGCGAGATGTAATCAAATCTGGCATACACTACTTCACTTCGGTTTCGGCAATCTATGAGAGCGCAGGATGGCCACCTTTTACATGCACCCACCCTCATGTGTACTCGGAAACACCACTTCTCGCCGCCTCGCACAATTACATCAACGACCAATCTGATACCAGTGCCCATATTCTTGGAGAACCAATAGACCCCATGTGCGGTCAGCGTATTCAGCTTGTGTGTTTGGTGGATAGCAGGGCTTTTTGTACATAATCTGTATCAGTACAAGTTCTTGATAGAAGGCCTTGGAATTCTGTTTCTTTGGATAAAGGAGGGACATGTTTCGAAAGAGCTTAATAATGTAACATCGATATTTCTTTTCTATTTATATTGTATTCAGTAAACTTGCTTGATCGATCATGTGTAAAACTAGCTTCACGTACGAGAAAATCGAGTTGAACCCCCTTTACTACGATCGACCCATTACTGAGTGTTTCCTTAATGCGCCTAGTGATGTTGAGCTGAGCAAGAAAAAGTATCACAGATCAATTTCGCTAATAGGCATCATACACTCGACATTGCTATCGAGATTCACACATATTAAAGCTAGAGGAAACTATGATTCGCTACTCATAATTAATTGAATACGGTATATCACTAGTGTTACATGATCCACCAAAGGTTAAAAGAGTTATTCTAATATATCCACCTAATTCCCAATGTATTCGAAACAGCCCGATAATAATGATCGAATTCCCATTCTTGTCCAGGAGCATGAAGGTAAAAACATGTCGGAACAAGGTGCCATGCACTACAACCGGTGCTCATGTTGCACACCTTCCCCGTACATTGCGGGACCTGCTCTTTGTGGGATGATACGTCATTGTGCTCTGTGACGTGTTCTTGCTAGATAACTGGGTAGATGTTGAAGCACGCTGTTGAAGCTTAGATACACCAGTAGAGTGCTGGTGTGAAACGCGATCCTTTCCTTCGCTTGAGCTGTCTGTCTCTTGATGCTGCCGTACATTAGGACTGAGTTGGGTTGATTTTCTGGATGCGCTGCGCAAAGAAGCTGGAGTGATGTTTGGAGAAGTGCCCTCCTCCGAATCAGAAATCTCGGTATTCGTCTCGCGCATAGGTGTGCTTGGTCGTTGGAGTGACCGAAATCCTTTCTTGTTGCTCAATTTAGCATTCGTGCGCCGCGTAGCAGACGTTGTCCCGGAAGTCTTTTTAACCACCTTTAAAGCGCCTGGCTTCGATAACCTGTGTTGAAAGCTGACTTTTGTGTGTCGCGTATGTCTGATTATTGTTGGCTGCGCTGCCCGCAAATTAGTGGACCGTGCGTGCTTGACAGTGTTCGCGGACGTTGATCGTTTGAGAGCACGGTTCTCACGTGATGCGTTCTGGCGCGATAGCTCGTTTGCTTCTCGCTCAGCTCGCTCACGGGCGGACTCTGACCGAAGGAGGGCATTCCTTGCCTTCACCATAGCAGAGGTTTCGCCAAACATCTTGCGCTTCTTAGGGGACCCGTGGCTGCTCTCAGAACCTGCCCTCTTTCCTCCAAGTAGATCCTGAAGCTTGCGCTTAGTACCGGTGATGATGCTCGAAGCTACAGATTTTTCTTCCACAGGTTTCTTCGGCTTGGGGCCGAGTACGCCACGACATGACTCGGTACCGCATCGACACTCTTGGATGTTTTTCTGTGAGAACGGACTGCTAAAGTCAGAAACATCTGATATGTGGAGCATAAAAGTCAACTTACTCAAAATTGTAGTCGTAGGTCAACTCTTCGCCGGTCATAATGCCGCGAGGACCTGCAAAAAGCGCCATCCTAGGTTCCCCACCAACAGTCCATTTGATCATCTCGCAATTGGGCTCACACGAGTGATTGACAAAGCGAGCGATGGTTCCGCGGGTTGCATCTATGATCATCTTGTTGTCGAAACTCATAAGATAATAGCACTGCAGCTAGTTAGTGAAGATTACTAGAAATGGTTCAATGGACAATCACTCACCTTGTCTTTTTTGTATACCTGCTTCATACGCCGCTCGCATTCAGACTGTGTAATGATCTCTCCGGCATATTCCACAATAATCTGGTGGGGCTCGAAAGTTCTCATAGCACGCACACCGTAACCGCGATCCTCGGTATCCAGAACCTCGACACCATAATCATAACGATTACCTTTAGCACGACGCTTGAGCTCTGCAAAAGGTCGATTGTTGCATTGCTCTACGGACAGCGGGCAGTTGGTATTGTCACACTCGTATGCCATGATACGATTGTGGCAGGCTTCTCCACAAGCGTCTTCTTTATCGCAATAGCACTGAGACGAGTCTTGCTTATCGCGCTTCCATAGGGCGGATGCGTCACCGATGAACCTGTCTGCAAGATGTTAGTAACTCAGTGGTGTAAACCGCCGGAGGCTTACTTTTGTTGAGCTTGACCCAGCCATCCACTTTGACTTTGCGGGGTAGGGGACTGTATGTGTCGAATGGCAACTTGAAGTCCCGGAATACATGTCGTGGGTCCTCGTTTAGAAGGCGCTCGCAAGCAAACATGGGAAGGGGTAGCACGTTGGCCTCTTTTGGTTTCTTAGCCCTCTTCTTCGCGCGATTTTGGCTTTCTGAAAGACGGGGGTCAAAATCACGATCCTGTCCAACATAGAGGCCTTGCTTAAGCCAGACCTTTGACTTGGGCCTGGAAAATATCTTGTCTTGAGACTTGCCGTTCTCCAAGTCACCCCCTTCTTCCATTGCAGCGCGTGAACGCTTGAGAGAAGCTGCTGACGAGGCCGATTGGCCAGATTTGAGGTGCGGCTCTGATGTGCTGCGCCGAAGGGTACCATGAAGCAGTGCCTTTCCTTCTGCAAGCATGTTCGCACCTGCGTCTGTGACACCGGATATATTGCGGAGAAGCTCCTTACGGAGATCAGTTACGCGCGAGGAGGTGCGACGTCGTGCTGCTTGAGCGGCCTCGACGGCCAGCTGTTGCTCTACTTGATCGCTAGCATCCGTTGTTTCGGATTTTGGCTTACGTGCCTTCTTTTTCGGAGGTAACCCGTGTTCCTTATCGGCGAGACTCTCGAGAGAACCATGCACCACGTTCTTGTGGTGCTTTTCCAGGTACTTTGTGGGTGTGTGGATGGCAGTTCCGGCCAAAATTTGCACATTGTACGTGGTGACGGATTTGCGCGAGCTCCTCGCGGGCCGGCGGCCCTCGGTGTTGGCAGTGGCAGGTGTGGTGGTTTGCGCTGACGCGGCCGTCTCGCTGGGCTGCGGCAGCTCGGGGGCCTCTTCGAACACCTCGACGGCATGTTCAATCTTGGTCGCTTCGGACAGCACGCTGGCTTCGTCGCCGAGGCTGGTGGGAGGCGTGGAAATGGATGGCGACGCGCTTGACATGGCGCGAGCATCCGCCTGCTTGTCCGTCTGCACGGTAATATTGGAGAGTGTTGAGGATGTTGAACTCGGAGAGAGGTCGCGATCAGCCATGATAGCGGACGGGCGAGGTGGCAGCGCGCGTCGCGGTCGTGGTCTTGAGGGGCGAGGCACTGACGCGCTGAGGAGGTCGACGGTTTGAGCGGCTCGACGGGCGTTCACGGAGAGCGACACTGCCAAAGTGCACGCGCAGTATACGAACAACAACCGTAAAAGTGTATACGACGATCAATCTGGCTCACAAGAAACAGTGGACATGCATTGATATGGGCGATGTGCCAGACTGGGTGGTGGTTTGTCGGGTCGAGGTTTGGGGAGGTAAACATATGTAGCTAGTCAGTCAGCCAATTAGCCTGTTCCTGTCCTGTCTCCCCAGCACCACCACCCTCGCATTCCGTCTGGTCACACACTGGGAGGCACGCCCTTTATACACAGAACTATGTTGTTGGCATTCTCTCATCACAACCGCGGCTGTCCCGGCGAATCTCACGGTTGGCCACATTTGGGGTATGACGACTTGGCCATGCACATATATTATAAAGGAGCTCTAGCTCGAAGCAGCCGTGTTATCTTAACAAACAGAACGAAGCCAGCCGTCCGAAGGCATCTAATTCACCGTCGCCTCTGCATCATCACGTACTGTCCGACCAGGACCCTGAAAGCCCTCTGATGCGCGTACATCCTGCATCTCCAACCCCCCGCCCTGTTGTTCTGGAGCCAAAGGCGCTGTTCGTTTGTCCTTGCGCGGACCGAATCTTTGGTCGCCTTCCTCGTACTTTCTTTTGAAATGCAGATATGTCGGCGGGCGTGGGCGTTGCAACACAGCAGCCCAGTTTTTGAAGACGGAGCCCTGTGTGAAGGGTCTGTGGCGGTCTTTCTTGAGGAATTTGTGAGAGTTCAAATACTCACGTGTTGTCTCACCTCTTCCCACCAAGAACAAATGGTACACGCCCAGACTGAAAGGATATGCCCATCCGAGAAGGCCATATATGCACATGGCAAATGGGACGCGCCACCGGTCAATCGCCGCGCCAAACGACGCACCATTTTGTGCCCGCCAGATTAAGATGTGCGCCAAACTAGCGCCCAGAAGAAAAAGGCCTAACAAAGTGGTGGCACAGACGAAGACGAAGAAATAACGGTAATTACGGCGCCCGACACAATTGTTGAGCCACACGCAATGGTGATCTTGCGTCTCGACACAGTTGTCACACACACGGCAATGATGGGCACGTGGAGGTCGCCAGATGTTGCAGCTTTTGCAGTACTTGGTCGGAACCTCCATGGCAGCGTTAGTGCCAGTGGCAGATACGACCATGGTCCACTCAGTCGTAGGAGGACCGAGACTGAGAGGGTCTTCATTAGGATTAGGTGGGGGAAACGGGTGTAGGTTTCTGGGAAGTATCTGGAGACATTAGCGTCGGTTAGAATGGGGAGAGAGTGCAACGTACACCCGGGTCTGAAGCAGAAGCATGCATGAAAGACGAAAAGGACACTAGAAGCAGATATGCAAAGAGAATGGGTATCGAGGGCGAAACATGGAGCCAAAGCCAAGGTGCCCTGTGCAAGCCGTTAGCGGGATGAGCGTGAGCGATTGATAGGGCTGTACATACGAAAATCCGAAGAAGAGACCAGCGGGCAGAAGAATAAGAATTGCCGTTGCTACGTTAACCGGCCGGTCGCGTGTATTTTGCAATCGGCCACCCCAGCAAAAGGCCGTGTTGCCAGAGAAGTACTGGTAGTTCTTGCCCAGCTCCCTCTTGACGGCTTCCTTGGTGGCCTCCCTGCGTGACAGGCGGGGCGATGACTCGGCAGATGTGAGTTTTTCGTGCCCTTGATGCGGGCGCATCTGCGCCGAGCGACCGTCGCGACTAGAGAGCATGAAGCTGGACCTGAAAGAGCGCGGGGATTTGCTTGGTGTGGGGAGCCTGGCATCATGCACGTTTGCAAGATTCAGGTGCTGGGGCCTGGGGCGCTGCAGAGGGGTGATGCTCTCGCCATGGCTGCGCACCGTCTCAGCACCCGTGGGCGTGGTGTTGGCCGTGGTGCGATCGGGCATGTCTCTGTCGGTGATGTCGGTCCCGCGCGAAGGTGGAGGCTGCAGGTCCAGCTCGTGATGGAGACCCGACGCGCCCCGGACGGTTTGCGCCGACCCTGAGCTCTGGCGGTACGAGCTGCGGGCTGACTCGAGAGCGGGATCTGCGTAGAGCGAGCTGTGGCCGAGGAGCGACGTGGGGCGCTGGTTGCGCTGCTGCTGAAGGCGTTGCGAGCTCATGGGGCGAAAGAAGCCGTGGGCGGCCAGCGGAACGTGAGTCCTGCTGGCCGAGGTGCCTGGCCGACTGTGGTGCCCCAGGCTGCCAGCCACGCTCATGCCGCCTCCCCGTCGCGCTGGACTGGCTTGCGACCATCTGTTCTGACTGCCCGAGTTGGCGGTCGCAATGGATGAGGGCCGCGAGGGCGGCAGGCCAGCCTCGCCTGGCGGGCCCGTCATGCCCAGCACGCGGCTGCCCGTCGAGCTGCGCTTCTGTTCGGATGGCGTCATGGCCATGGTGTAGTTTTCGCCGGCGGAGTTGCTGTGTTTACCAGCAGCATGACATCGGTTAGAGAAGGCGCGGAGCAGGCGGCGCGCGGTAACGGCTATTTACGAAAGAAAGAGCGACTGTCAATGAGGGAGGGAGCGGAAGGGCTGCGGGGCCGGGGCGTGGCGGAGGATGGACAGGCTGTGTTGTAGCGACGAAAGGGGCGCATACAGGTGATGGCAGAAGTCGCTGCGCACGGCCGTCCTGACGCAGCCGTTACGCTTGGCGACCCGCGAACGGGTTCCGACATCGAACCACAACTTGCCCTCGTCCGCGCAGAACGCACCCATCTCTCGCATCCTCGCACCCTCACAACCCACCCACGTCCAATTGCACCCACCATGTCCTCCATCCTCGCCCGCTCGGCCTTGCGCGCCGCCCCGCGCCTCCATCCGACTCCTGCCTTCCGAAGGTGGGCCAGCGCTGCGGCTGAAGGCGAGCGACAAGCCGGCAAGCAAGCCCTCAAGACGGGAGCGAAGCGTGACCCCGAACTCTACGTGCTATTCGCTATCATGTCCGGTGTCTTTGGTCTTGCAGGATGGCACTTTTGTGAGTTCCCAGCTGGGTGTGCTACCATATGTACATACTGACAGCCGCAAGCTCGCTCTCCAACGAGTGCCTCGTCTGAGCGTACCGTCGCCAAGGCCGCAGACAGCGAGCCCTGGAAGCAAGGTGGCACAGGCCCTTACCAGTACCACCCCGGAGGTGACACCAACATCAAGAAGGATGCGCCCTCTGCCCTGAACGTTGTGGTGATCCCGAACGTCACTCTTCCCAGAGTATGTATAAGCTAATGTCAACAGCCCAGACTGAACTAAGCTGACATTGCAGGAACTCCACGATACTTACAACAAGTGGGGCAAGGACGGCTACTAAGCAGATGCTGCCTAAGCCGACTTTGAGCAAGCTGGTACCATCGAGTCGTGAATTTCCCGTCTTTATCACATGTCTGTATATAAGACTACACTGGGTGCATTGCGTAGAACATTGAATCTCTCCGTTACTACTACTCCCCCGCGTGCAATTTTTCTTGACGCTGGATATCGTCTTCTTGCCATCTCTCCCATTTCTTACTACTTCTAACATACAGGTGGCATGGTAAAGTGGCATCTTGCCAGGTGCTGTTGGGGAAGATAAAAGGGTACATATGCTTTTACCATCGTACGTACATGTGTATTTTCTCACGTTCCATTCTTCACGCATTCCCAGCCAAGGGTGATGAGCAGAAAGTAGTCTATGGGTATCTATAACGCACTGTCAGTCCGCATACCACCACTCACCGCAACCTTGTAGCTGCGCCTCACAGCCTTTTTTGAATCTCGGCAACCATGTTGCTCCGGTCGACCAGCACGCCGTCCTTCTCCGGGTCGTTTTCGTCCTTGATCCCAAGAACCTTGACCTTGATTTTACCCTCTTTGAGCTCGTCCTCTCCGAGAATGACGGCAAGTGGCACACCAGCCGCCTCTGCCTGCTTGAATTGCTGTTGCACTTTCGGCTTCAGTTTGTAGGAAAACTCGGCCTTGATGCCTGCAGCCCACAACTCCTGCGCGACTTGCATGCGCTCCGTCAACATGCCCGTGAAGCCTTTGCCGCCAAATGCCATCACAAACGCATCCACGTCCTTGGCGCGTTGTGTCGATTGACCGCGCGCTTTCATTATGCTGATGATTCGATCAATCCCGAACGAGATGCCAACACAAGGAATTGGTTTGCCACTGAACATGCCCACCAACTGGTCGTACCGGCCACCTGCGGCCACACTCCCTACACCAATCTCTTGCTGCTGTCCTTGTACCCGTGGTGCTGACCCTTCGGTAACGACCTCATAGATAAGACCAGTGTAGTAGTCTAGGCCTCTGGCAAGTGAAAGGTCGAATGATATCCTCTTACGGGAGCCGAAAGCGTCCAGATAGGCGAAGAGCAGCTCCATCTCCCGAACTCCTTGGCTTACATCTTCGGATTTTGAAAGAACTTCGTCTGTTTTAAGAAACTCGATGATGTCGTCGCCGCCTTTGCGCTGTACCCATTCACCGATCTTGTCTGCAACTTCTGTTGAAAGGCCTTTGGTCTCCATCTCTTTCTTCACCTCCGGCCACGGTAGCTAGAGCGCGTTAGTAGCTGAGAAAGGACCCTGGGGTTTCTTCTCACCTTGTCGAGCTTGTCAACGGCTGAGCTGATTGGACGTATCAGCTCCTCCTTCACGCCAGCAGCCTTGAACAGACCATCCAGGATCTTCCTGTGATTTATTTTGATGGTATACGAGTCCCAGTCAAGCGCATCGAAGACATCGGTTGCGATTTTGAGCACCTCGGCATCGGGAATCATGGCGTCGTAAGAGCCTGCGATGTCGAAATCGCACTGGTAGAACTCTCGCATCCGACCCTTGGTCATTGCTGGCTGGTCACGCCGGTACACCTTTGCAATCTGGTATCGCTTGAAGCTCTGTACGCTCGGGTTCATGGCGAGCCATCGTGCAAGCGGGACTGTAAGATCGTAGCGCAAGGAGCATAGCTCGCCACCCTGATCTTGCAGGTCATAAATCAGCTTCGAGTCTTCTCCGTATTTGCCGCTGAGGATCTCTTTGAGCTCGAAGACGGGCGTGTCGAGTGTCGTCGCCCCGTGGCGCTTGAAGACTTCAGTCACCGTTTGGAAGAGCCGGTCGCGGAGGGCAGCATCTTCGCCAGTCCCTGAAATTTATTAGCAGGCGGCGCATTCGGGGGCAATTGCACGGCAACAGCAAGACATACAGTCGCGTGTGCCTTTGGGCACCTTCAGGTTGAAGCTCTTGCTCTTGTCCTCTTTACCCATGTCGTCGTCAACTAAAAGCGAGGCCTGCGTGGAGAGCCTACGGCGGGGTGCAAAGAGTCGCAGACGAATAGGCGCTGGGCTGGTTTTGCTGTAGGCGAAAGTGAGACGGAGGGCGTCTTGGAGGAGCGCGGGGCAGACAAAGTGGGGTGAAATGCGCTGCATGGGCGGAAAGTGACTCAATAGTCGCCCAAGAGCAAGCGCGCCTGTGCAAAGAATCGTTTATTTCGCGTCTTGGCCCGTGCAGATCGACGTCACTGACAGCAAGCATGTGTGCAATGGAGATGCTGCAGAAAGAAGGAAAAATCGGGGAAATGTCTTTATGGGTATCTAGTGTCTGTGTGTGCCATCACCACATCGCTCGGAACCTCACCAAGTCCCTCTGACCATAGCACTCTGCTACTACCGTCAAAATCATATCGACGGTGACCTTGGTGTTCCACTCGTCTTCGGTCGAGGGAGTGCTGTCGAGCTCTTTTTGACTTGCTCGTGTGGGACTGGGAGTCGAAGATAGAGACTGCGGAGTCGCTTCTTTGTGAGGCTCATGTCTAAGCATCTCTTGCCGCTGTATCTCAGCCTCAACCCGCGAAAGTAGTTTGGAGCCTTGTGTTGGCGTTACTTTTGATGGGGTATCAGGTGGCGACATCTCGGAATGCACCAAACGATCTCCAAGCTGCGCAAGGAGACGGGCCCGGGCCATCTCAAGGCCTCCATCTTCTGTACTTTCAAACATCTCTTCGTCATCCTCAGATATGACCATCTCTGCGTCCGAACCACCCGCATCGTCGTCCAAGTCGTGTCCATCATCCAGGACACTTCGCACATCGCAGAGGGCGTCGCCAGCCTGTGCAGAACCCGACTTCGACAATTCAATGTTCTTTACATTAGTAACACCCTTTTGATACGCCTTTGCTGTCTTGTCCACTATCTTCTTGTCACAACCGTGACCATTCTGGCCGTCGCTCTTGATGCCTGCTGGTACCGAGAGCTCATTTGCATCTCCCTGAAGGCTACATTGCGACGACAGCTTCTCTGAACGAAGCCTTGTCACTAAACGACCAGCCGTGAGCCCTAAATCTCTGATCTTGCCGATGCGCTTATAGTCCAGTGTACCAAATTCTCCCATCAGTGCAAGCAATGTCCATATCCAGCAGCTCTTTTGACGGGAGATGATAACTGTTCGGTCCAAGGCCAGCGCACATCCCTGCAGAGCCAGATACAATGTAGAATCGTCTAGCTGTACGACATCCTTCACCACTGGATAGTCAGACTCGACAATATCTGACCATTCATACTTGCTCAGCTTCTGTGTGCGTCTCGAGTGTCCGGTGGCTGCTGTTCGGCTCTGCACAATCATGTCTTTTTGAATCTCAGCAAGCTTATTGCGATGAGCATGGAACCGTCGGAGGAGCATCATATGACAGCTCTCCTGTGGGGCGAGGTCGTGTGAGTCCCCATCCCAATGTTCTAGCTCAGCATCGCACCTGTTGTCCACAGCAATATAGGCCCCATCACTGTATATAACAACTTCAGCATGAGTGGTGTCTTTGCGGTCCATATGCTCATCGTCGCTTGAGCCGCTATCGGCCTCATTAGGTTTGTTCGGGGCTACGAGGAGAGTGGGGATGGTGGATGCTTCGGACCTGGTCCTTGAAGGTAAGCTACGATACGAAGGCGGATTTTTTGCGAGGAATGCGCGACGCAGAACACTTACCTGACACTGCGAAGGTATGCCAGCGCTTCACTAGTAGACTCGTCTGACAGTTGCTCTTCGCCATCAAGTCCTGGTAGCACCGTTTGGATACCGTGCTCTTGGTACGCCTGGGGAACGCGCGGCCGTCCTTTATGGCCTTGGATATTGCGATTATTCCTCAGACGTTTACTTCCAGATTCATCGTTTTGGTCGCGCTTTCTTTTGCTGTTGGTCACGGCTGAGGATGGGACTGTAGCTAACGGTGGTAGAGTCGACTGCGTTGATGCGAGGTAATCGGCAGGTCTCTGCAACTTGTTGTAAGTCTCGCCGTCTTTTGTAACAGCCAAGTTGACTCCCGAGGTTGCCATGCTGGCGTTGGAAATTGGTGGTAACTCAGGCACCAGGTACCAGTTGCGGAGATGTAAGCGGAGGTGGACCGTATCAGTCTAGCGTGTATTTTTGCGCACGGATCGCTTCAATGCTGATCATCATCTTTGCTCAGCCCACATATACCTTGGCTTTCACGCTTGGCCGCCTACATCGGGTTCTGTTTGCTGAAGTTTAGTGAAACATTCATCAGAACCATGTCTGGGAGTTTGTTGGATAGAAACAAGATCATCATATCATATCTATAACGTCAACCATGGGTCACTCGGCCACATAGGTGACATCTCGGATAATCCCCTGGTGCAATTTCAAAGCTTATGTCGTGAATATTGTCTCATCTTACTATATGCTCTACGAAATGATAGAGTGAAGTAAGCTCGTATATAGTGAGCGCACGTACATCTACGGCTATAGCTTGGGGGCGCAGGCGTGAGGGATATTTCCCTAGCAACTGAACTACGTTATGTCTCGTGCATTCAAAGGAGCGTTTAAAAGGGTGTATAATCGTGGCTTTTTAGAACCCTTATATGTAGGCCATAGCTACCTTGGCTACTATATTTTACACAGCCATTATCAAGTCACCAAAAAACTATTAATCTATTCAAATCAAACAAATCTATTGCAATGTTCTCTACAAAAACGTTCATCCACCACCTGTCAAAGTAGCCGAGATGAAGTTTATCACTGTGTCGATTCTTTTCCTGGTAGCAGCTGCCCAAGCAAATGTGATCTTTCCGGAATCAAGGTGGTGCAACGGCGGCACATCAGGCGACGGCCTTTGCGAGGATCAAGGTCTACACACCTACTGCGTAAGACAAACCTATATCTACCGTTTACGATAGATTGAAAAACTAATGTTACCATCTTCTTAGTGCGGTGACGGTTCCGGCGGTCTTGGTACCGATTTCCCTACTTGGAGAGGGGTTTACAGAACGTCGAAGGAAGATTCATCAGTGTCGGGTGGAGTTGTTTATGTATGCAATGGAGGTACTGGGCTCATTTGCTGCGGTAGATAACGAGTACGACCCTATACAACAATACCTTAACAATAAACCTATATTTTGAAAATCCACTAAGTATTAACGTTACTTATGTATACCTTGATAACTTGATCTTAACCTTGGATATAATAGTCTTAGGCTATTAGAGTATATATATACTTCATAGATTAGTAGACTTTGAAAAAAACCCTCTACTAAGACTCTACTAAAATCACTATTACTATAGAGACGTAATAAGAAGAAAAGATGTCAAAAAGTAGCTAGTTTCAAAGCTTTATATCTAATCTCTATCGAATATTAAATCGGTAAGGTATCGCGATTAAAAGTTGAAGGGTATTTATTCTGGCAGGGTCTTAGCAGCGTGGCCGAGTGACTCGTGGTTGACGTTATGTTGTCTAGGCTAAATCTGACGTTGATGCTACTAGATCTGTAGAGCTTAGTTACTCATACAACTTGGTATTAGGGCACCTTGGAGCTGCTTCTTACCATAGACTTTGATCACCATTATCATTGACCCCGAGAGCAGATTTTCACTGGCCCTTTCTATCCAAATTCTCTTTC
>Ga0265780_10006112_pt1 | contig 15047 bp, 12 predicted proteins | sample P1T30metagenome_FD_192432 | JGI IMG/M metagenome (GOLD analysis project Ga0265780, IMG submission 192432) | Plant litter microbial communities from East Loma Ridge, Irvine, California - P1 T30 | ecosystem: Environmental > Terrestrial > Plant litter > Unclassified | place: USA: California... | reverse complement strand
ACGGCCCGCCACCCAGCGTGGCGCGCCCCTGCACGGAAAACCCCATGAACAATGAAATGCCGATCACGGCACGCACCTCCGCACTCCGGCCGCCGGTGCACAACAGCGCGGCTCCACCGGTCCCGGTACTGCTTGAGGCTGAGGAAACGCCCGTGCTGCGTTCCTGGACAAGCACATCCGCCGTCCTGGAACACCTGCGGCAACGCGAACTGACCAGCGCCTCGTACACGGTGGAGGACCAGGAGGCGCTGTATGCGCAGGCTGTGCTCAAGGATCAGCTGCAGTGGGAAAAGCAGCAGCGGGAGCTGCTTGACGCCCTGCCGCGAACGGACCGCCAGTTGCTGTCGGCGCTTCTGTCCGTGCCGGAGGACGCTGATGATGCGGCAATCGACGAGTCGCACCAGGCGTTCTTCGCCCGGATCGCCGAACTGCTCGCGCGCCTGGATTCGGAGTGGATCAAGAAATACAGCGGTTTCATGGCCGACTACGTGGCGCTGTTCGCCAAGATCGGTGAGGCCATGAATCTGCTGAGTCAGGGCCTGGGCGCGCCGGACAAGGAAGGGAACGTCACAGTCGACTTCGGCGAACTCTACGACCGTCTGGAAAACATCGCGCTTGAGCTGGAGGCCGCCGGATTCGGCCCCGAGTTCGACACCCATGAAGCGGCACAGGCATTCCTTGATGAACTGGGCCTTCCCGACATGAAACTGGTCGTCCTCCCCAACGGGAAGTTCCAGATAGGCGTCGATCCCTACCTGGTTCGTACGCTGAAGGACCTGTTCCGTGGGATGAACGGCACGAAGCTGAGTGCCGCGCAACTTCAGCAGCTGATGTCCGCCAAGGACACGCTGTTGGAGCGCTTCAACCATCTCAATCGCACTGTGCCGGAAAAATACCAGCGACAGCTGCAGATGTGGGACCAGTTGACGAAGATCCTCAGCAGCAGCATCGATTCGATCACCGAAGCAGATCGAGCCTTCATCCAGGCCTTGATTGGCTGATAAGGAACATACATACCATGTCATCCGTCGAGCAGATTTCCGCGCCGAACCCCCTCACCCAGCCCCAGCCGAACCCGATCAAGCAAGCAGGTTTTCCACTCGAGAATCTGCGCAATGAAGAGGGCATGGAGCGCTGGTCCAGCCTCACCTCGCTTGCCAGTGAGCTGGGAAGCCTTCACCTTCAATCCGTGATTGACGACGACACCGGCTTCGCCCGCGCGCACCACCGTGCACCGCTTGATCGTATTGATCCCTCTGACATCCACCGGGGCGCTGCCAACGTCAGTGGGGCACATGTGCAGTCGGTCAGGACCACGCTTGCGCCGTTGATCAACGAGCTGGAGGCGCGGGTCTCCGCGGCCAGCGCCAAGAAGGGAACGGGACCGCTGAACGTAAGTCCGGATGTCTACACCGCAGAGCAGGTAAAGGAAGCAGGGAACAAACGTGCCGCCTGCGCCAGGACCGTGCTGGGTGAAATGGGGGTAGCGCCCGCGGCGATACAGTCCGTGGACAGCAACCGTAGAAGCGCAGGCGGCCGCGCGATCATCGATGCGTGCCGGTTGCTCGCCATGCCAGAGGCCCATGACACCCGGACCACAGGTCCAACCGAAGCGTTGAGGGCCGCGCTCGCCACGTACATCAAAAAAGCCGATGGCGATTACACCGGAGTCTACAAAGCGTTCGGTGCAGATGCGTACCCGCAACTGCAGAAGCTGGCCGCGTGCGTGGAAAGCAGCATCGCCGCCATAGGACGGGACCGGGTGGAGCAGCGGCTGTTGATCGACATGGCACCCGCCATGCTGGACGTGGCTTCGCGCAAGTATCCGGGCCTGTGTGCCAGCCAGCTGGCGCAGATGCTGCCGGAGATGATGAACCCACAGGCATTCTCCGCCCTTCTTTCCAAGCTGGAAAACTGCAGTGGCACACAGCTGCTGCACATGATTGAAGAGTCCCTGCAGTTTCTCGATCCGATCAAGCAGCCCGACCGTCAGCCGCCGGCTCAAAAACCGGTCTCCCGACCTGCGACCCCTGCCGACCCATTGGATCAGTTGGAGCGGATTGTCGGCATGTTCAAGGGAGTCTTCCCGCCGATCATCAACAACGTCAGCAATATCGGTAACAACAACGGCAGCAACAATGGAAACCACGTCGAGCGCTTGAACTACGGACGCAACCGGTCACGGGACGATATCGTACGTTTGGCGTCGATCGAGGAGCCGGTAGCGCGTGTGCCAGCGCCCACCCAGCGCAGCCAGGCCGAGCAGGCGCTCCAGGTCTTTGCCGAGGAGGCCGATACCCTGGATACCGGCAACCTTGCGCTGCAGCCGATCCCGATCGAAGACGCCGAAAAGCAATCGACGGCGCAGCCGGCGAAGGAAGAAACAGACGAGCAGATACACAGGAAAAAACTCGCCCAAGTAATCGAACAACTCAAGAAGGTTCAGGCAGATGGGAGCGCAACAGCGAACTTGAAGCGCGTGACGCAGGAGCTGAACCAGGTCCGGAAGCCGACCGCCAGTACGGTTGGAGACGACCAGGGCGCTGGGGACCAGGGCAGGGCAGGAAGCAGCGCTGCGCACAGTGAACTCATCACGGCCCCCGATGCTGGCCGCAGCTACTACATGGACAGGCCCAACCCGTACATGATGGGGGCGATCCCGCCCGGTGCGAACGCGCGCTCGCGCTTCAGATTCGGCGCAGAAAACCTCCGCAACAACGTATCCAAAGACGGGAATGACGGCGCCGAAGCCCAGCAGAACGAGGTCGTCGGCACAGACGGTGAGCGTAAGGCGGAACTGGTGAAATTGGCCGCACCTCCACGGAGCGGTGGCGTGGTACGCAACCGCTTCGGTGAGGAATTCCATGCCGCCCTCACGAAAATCCTGGCCAGGGAGGAGCCCCGGTGATCACCCAGCTGATTGCCGTGGTCACTGGCACCATCGGCGCCGAAGACATCCGGCCCGGCGACCGGCTGCATGAAGATCTCGGCATGGACTCCCTGGAAATGGCCGACCTGCTGACCTGCGTGGAAGATGAGTACGGTGCGGTGATCACCGCATCGATGCTGGCGGACATCCGCACCGTGGCCGAGCTGGAATCCGTCGTCCGGCGTGCAGCATGCGCGTAGCAATGGGCCGTCCGCTGGCATTGGGTATGTTGCTCGGTGCCAGCGGGACACTGCATGCGGCCGGCTTTCATGCGGGCTTGAATGCACGGGGTGAGCTGATCGTATCCGAGCAGCCCGCCACCGGATTGATTGCCTTTGATCCCTACGCCAGGCGGATGTCCCATCCCGCGGACCGCGGCCCACGCGCGCGCACCGAGCCGCTGGACAGCCTGCTGGAGCGTGCGGCGGCAGAGAGCGGGGTGGACCGTGCCCTGCTGCACGCGGTGGTGCAACAGGAGTCCGCATTCAATCCGCGGGCCGTATCGCCCGCCGGTGCAGTCGGCCTGATGCAGCTGATGCCCGCCACGGCGCGGCGCTTCGGCGTCCGCGATCGGTTTGATCCGGCGCAGAACCTGCGCGGCGGTGCGGCCTACCTGGCCTGGCTGCTGACCCATTTCAACCATGATCTCGACCTTGCCTTGGCGGCCTACAACGCAGGGGAAGGCAGCGTGCACCGGCATGGCAACCGGGTGCCCCCGTTCGCCGAGACGCAGGCCTATGTGCAGGCTGTGAAACAGCGCTACGCGCAGTGATTGGCAGGGCCACAGGCTGATCATTTACAACTCTGCTGATATCGGTATCCGGAAACCCCGCAGAGAATGATCAGCGCCAACCACGGCACGTCATACTCTGTTGAACCGCCCCATGTCGTATGTGCTGAAAATCCTTGCCGGTACGTTGAACGGCGTCGAATACTCCGTGTCCGGCCATGAAACGGTGTTCCATGTGGGTCCGCAGGAAGACCTGGCCAATGGCCGCGCCGCGCGCCTGTTGGCGGCCGCCGACAATGCCTACTTCATTCCAGCCGATTTGCCGGTAGCGGCCTTTGCCGTGAGGGTAAGCGCTGACGACGGTACGCTGCAGCTTGGCGAGCGCGCGGTAGAGCAGGCCCCCTGGGCATGGCGACCCTTGGCGCTGCAGCGGCCCGTGCAGGCGGCAGGCATCCACTTCGCCGTGCGTGGAAAGCAGGCGGCATGGTCGCCGGAGATTCTTGCCTTCGTGCCTCCTGCATTGCCGGTTGAGTATCCCCCGCATCGAGCAAACCGGGCCGGATCGCGCAACCCTCATTACCGCCCGGCGCTGTTGCTGGGTATCGGTGCGATGCTTGCCGTCGCCGTCGGGGCGGCCTGGTTCTACTGGGAGCATCAACCTGAAGCGCGTGTGCGTGGCCTTGCCACCGTGCTTGCCAACGCGCCGGCGGACTATGTGATTGCCGCAGGCAATGACGGACGTCTGTATGCCTTCAGCGACAGCGCTTCGGCGCGCACCTGGGGCGAGCGCGCAAGCCGGCGCGCACAGCGCCGCAACGACGTGCACCTGTCGCGCCGTGAGGAAGCGGCGCGGCTTGAACGAGCGCTCGTCGCGGCGGGGCTGGATGTGGTCATCGTGCGGTTGCAGGATCCCGGCAAGCCGGAGCTCGTGCTGAGCGGCCAGCTGACAGACGCACGCCGCGCCCACGCCGGCACCGTACTTGCCGCGCAGGCGCCCTACCTGAAACAGGCGCGGGTGTCGGCCATCAGTGACCAGCAGCTCATTGCGCTGGCGCGGCAGGAGTTGCGGGTGCTGGGCATAAGCACCCGCACCGAACCGCGCGGGCAGCGGGTCAGCATCGTTAATGACGTATTCCTCGACGATGCAGGCCTGAACGCAATGGCCGGGGCCGCGCGTGCCTTCCACCAGCGCTGGGGCACGCGTCGCATCAGCCTGGCCCCACAGCTATGGGATGACCTGCTGCAGGGACGTTCCTATCGCTATTCCCCCGGTCAGCTGCTTTCCGCCGGCGGCGGGCGCTGGGATTACGCGCGTGATGCGACGCGCCAGCAGGCACCTTGAGTCCACCCTGAAACCACGGAGAAGAAACATGAGCGAAATGAACGCACCTGTCCAACCCACCTATGGATGGGGCGACCTGCCCGATCCGGGCGGTGACGGCAGCCAATGGGACGGCTGGATATCCAACCACTCCAAGTACTTCGATAAAGGCGTGAATGATCTGAAGGACGCGCTTGCGAAGGCATTCGAGGCATTGAGCAAGAGTCCCAGCGATCCCACCAAGCTTGCCGATTACCAGAGCGCGCTGTCCGAATACAACATGTACCGGATGCTGCAGTCCAACTCCACCAAGAGCCTGAGTGACCAGAGCAAGGCGGTCATCCGCAACCTGGCCTGAGTTTCCCGGCCCGCGTACTGCGCGGGCCGCCCTCCGCCGCAAGGAACCCCCATGATCACACTCCCGCCGATTTCCGCTGACCTGCTCGACATCACATCCGAAGGCGGCCTGCCGGTTCCGCTTTCAAGCCGCTTCAACCAGGCCGCAGCCGAAGGCTTCATATGGAGCGGACAAGAACGTACCGCGCTGCTGGCGGCGTCCAACGACCCGGCCGTGGCCGGCGACCCAGACCAGCTGGCCGCGTTCCAGACGCGCCATCAGGAGTACACCCTGGCGGTGGCCTTCAGCTCAGCCGTGGTCAGCCATCTGACCAAGGGCATCGAAACCCTGGTGAAGAGCTGAGCCATGATCCGTTCCCCCACGCGTAGCGTAGTGAGTCTGCTGCTGTGCCTGCTGCTGGCGGGATGCGCGCGTTCCGAACTGCTGCAGGCACTGGACGAACGCCAGGCTAACGAAGTGGTGGCCGCGCTGCTCCACCACAACATTCCGGCCGAGAAGCGCCTGCAGGGCAAGGCCGGTTTCATGGTACGGGTTGCGGCGGCCGATCTGGCCGAGGCGATCGACCTGGTACAGCTGAAAGGTCTTCCTTCCGCGCCGCGAACGCAGATCGCCGCGCAGTTCCCTGCCGATGCCATGGTGAGCACACCGCTGGCCGAGCGCGCGCGCCTTCTCTCGGCGATCGAACAGCGCCTGGAAGAATCGTTGACCACCCTGGCCGGGGTGAAGCGCGCGCGCGTGCACGTGAGCTACGACGCGGGCCCGACCGAAGGCAGCCTGCAGCAGCGCCGTGCGCCTTCGATGCATGTGGCGGCAGTGCTCGCGCATTCGCGCGACATGGACCAGGCGGTGCTGCTGGCCACCGCCAAGCGGTTCCTGCGCAACGCCTTCGTCGATGTGGCCTACGACAATGTATCGGTGGTGCTGACCCCTGCCGCGGAGCCGCGCAGCCTGGCAGTGACGCCGGCCGATGAGCCGACGTCACTATGGGCCCTGCTGGTGATACCGCTTGGCCTGCTGGCCGCGCTGGCTGCCTGCGGCTGGTGGCTGCTGCAGCGGGGCGACCCGCGCGCCGTGCGCGTGCGTGAGCGTCTTCGCCGCAGGCGCAGGCCGCCTGAGGGGGCGTCCTCCCATGCATGAGCGGGTGCGCATCCTGCACGATCCTCTGGCTTACTACCGGCCGTGGTCGGCTGTGGAGCCACGGCTTGCCGGCTCACAGCGCAGTGCACTGAACCGGTGGATACGCCAGGCCCATGCGCTGCCGCCCGCGGCCGTCGACCTGGGCCGTTCGGACCCGCTGGCGGACAGGTTGATCCGAGGTTGGTGGCGGGTGCCTGCCGCTGCCTGGTTCGTGGCCTGCGCCGGGCACCGGCGGCGTGTGCTGGGCTCGCGCTGGATGCCCACCCAGCCACCGGCCCTGCACGCTTTTCTGCGCTTGGGATTTCCCGAAGCCGGCGTAGATTGGCCACAGGCACCTACACCGGACCTGCTGCTGGCCTGGGGCGGAAAACACCTGCAGCGAGGGCTGCATGGGCAGCTGCCGGACTGGCTGCATGCGCGGATGGCGCTGTGGTTCGTGGGCCTGCCAGACCTTCCGGCATCTGCCACAGCCTCTACCGACCCCTTTGACATGACTTGTTTCCTGAGTGCCTGGAACCATGCTGCAGACCTATCCTGAAAGCCTGCTGGAACGCGCCGTTGACGACGTCATCCATGCGTCCAGCGTCCAGCAGGGCGTCAACCTTGCCCGCGTACAGGCGTTCGCCCGTCGCGCGATCACCCGCGAGCGCGAACAGGCGCGGCTGGAGGTGCGTGAGCTACACGCCGCGGCGGCATTCGAAGGCTATCGAGACGGCATGCTGCACGCCTTGGGCGCGCTGCAGGAGGTCATCGAAGGCCTGCAGCGTGAACAGGTGGCGCTGGCCACCGCCGTACGCGACCAGGTGCAAGCCACCCTGGAGGCGATGAACACTGCGCCGGATGTCGTAGTGGAACCGATCTGCAAGGCCTTCGCCCATCGCATGGCGCAGTCCGATGCCGGCACCCAGGCCGTGCTGCACATCCCGCGGGACCAGACAGCGTTGCTGCAGGCGCTGCACGATGAACCGCTGCTGCGGGCGCTTGACGTGCGGCCGGCCAATCGTCGGCTGCCGCTGCTGGAGTTGGGCGCACTGGCATGGGAGCTGGACCTGCATGGCAGCCTGTTGGACGACGTGGAACTTGCGCTGGGCGAGGCCCTGCCTGGTGTGCAGGACCGGCTCAACACGCTCGCCAGCCGTTACAGCGCGAATCTGCAGGAGTCGCTGGACGCCGCCGCGCAGGCGCGTGGTTTCTCCCTGCTCCGCATCAAACAGAAGGAAGCACAATGAACTCCATCAATCCGCTCGCACAATCGACGGTGGCACGAGGGAATCTATCGGACGACGGGATCGGCCTGGCCGACCGCGTCCTGGCCCAGCGCGGAAAGGGTGCCACCATCGACCCCGCCGCACCTTCCGTCGAGGACAATCTGGTCCCGCTGCCCGAGCCGGTCAGCCCTATCGAGGGATTCATCGAGGACTGGGCTGCGCAGATGTTCCGGGAAACGCTGATGTTCGGCGAAGAAGAGCAAACCGGTAACCCATCGCTCAGCATCGACATCTGAGCGTCCGGCCGGCCTGTTCCTGGGAGGGGCAGCGTGGCCGCCTTCATTCCCGATGTCATCGGCCCCGGCTATGCTGTGCTGATGCAGCTACCGAAAATCGCCCTTCCCCTGTTCTGCCTCGCCGTGCTGGCCAGCCCCCAGGCCCACGCGCGCGGCACTATCGAAAAGGTGGATATCCGCGGCCTGGACAAGGGCGGCGATGCCGAGATCATCGAAAACATCCAGGTCTCGCTGACGCTTTTCGACACGATCGGCAAAGTGCAGGGTGAATCCCGGCTGGAGTATCTGCTGTCACAGGCCGAGCGCCAGACCCGCCAGGCGCTGGAGCCGTTCGGTTTCTACAACCCGACCATCACGGTCGAGGCGCCGCGTGCGGGCGACACCCTGCGCGTGGTGATCGATGTGAAAAAGGGCGAGCCGGTACGGGTCCGCGGGGACCACATCGAGATCACCGGCCCGGCCATGTACGACCGTTACCTGCAGGATGACCTGGAGGCGTTCAGGCCGCGCAAGGGTGACGCTTTCGAACACACGTTGTACGAAGCCAGCAAGATCACCGTGACCCGGCGACTGGCCGAGCGCGGCTATTTCGATGCCGATTACACCCAGCACCAGGTGCAGGTCACCCGCGCGGAAAACGCGGCGGATATCGATCTGGCCTGGGACAGCGGGCGCCGTTACAACATGGGCCCGATCACCTTCAAGCAGAATTACTTCGTCGACAAGCTGTTCGATCCGCTGGTGTATTGGGAAGAGGGCAGCTATTTCCACGAGGGCAAGCTGGACAGGCTGCGTGAATCGCTGACCAAGCTGGATTACTTCAGCACCATCGACATCCAGCCCAAGCCGGAACAAGCCGACGAAAACGGCAATGTGCCGGTGGACGTCAACCTGACCCGTGCCAAGCGCAGCATCTACACCACCGGCCTGAGCTATGGCAGCGAGAGCGGCGCCGGTGTGCGTGGCGGCCTGGAGCGCCGGTGGCTCAACAGCCGTGGGCACAAGATGAACACGCAGCTGGACTATGCCGAGAAGCGTAAAAGCCTCACTACAAGCTATCGGATCCCGGCCTTCCGCTGGCTCGATGGCTGGTATACGTTCGCCGCCAGCGCCTACGACGAGCAGACCGACTACATCGATCTGCGCAACCTGAAACTGATCGCCAGCCGCAGCGGGCAGATCAACGAATTCTGGACCGCCACCGCATCGCTCAACGCGCTCCGTGAGCGATGGGGCTATGCATCGGGAACCGAGTTCACCGATGCGGTCTACCAGTATTCCACCCTGGTCTATCCGCAGATCGCGGCGGACTACGTCAACGTCGATGACCGCTTGTTCCCGCGCAGTGGCATCAGCGGCAGCGCGACGATGCGCGGTGGCGTGGAAGGCGCCGGCTCGGACACCAGCTTCGTGCAGGCCAACATGGTGCTGCGCTGGTACGTGCCGCTGGGCCAGACCAATCGCCTGATCCTGCGCGGTGAGGGCGGCACCACCTGGACCAGTGACCTGGTCGCGATGCCGCCCAGCCTGCGCTACTTCGCCGGCGGCGATCGCAGCATCCGCGGTTACGCCTGGCGTGAAGTGGGCCCGCGGACGCCTGAACCGGACAAGTTCGCCCTTGGTGCCAAGCACCTGGTGGTGGGCTCGGCCGAGTACGAGCATTACTTCAATGATGGGCCGTGGGGCGCGGCGGTGTTCGTCGATACCGGCAGCGCCTTCGACAACACCATCGACCTGCACACCGGCGTCGGTTTCGGCGTGCGCTGGAAGTCGCCGGTCGGCCCGGTACGCGTGGACATCGCCCATGGCCTGAACGATCCGGACTCACAGTTCCAGATCTACCTGAACATCGGAGCTGACCTGTGAGCACGCCGACCCCGACCCCGCCGAACGCACCCAACGCGCAGGCCCCCGTGCCACGCCGGCGCTTCTACCGGCGTCGTCGTTTCTGGGCGTGGTCCGGCGTGGGCGTGCTTGGCCTGGTGCTGGTAGGCCTGCTGGCGGTGTACTGGTTGCTGCAGACCGTCGCCGGCCGCGATGTGCTGCTGGCACAGGTGATCGCGCGGCTGCCGGCAGGCGCCAGTTTCACCTGGGACAAGGCCGAAGGCCCGGTGGCCGGACCGCTCACCCTGCACAACGTCGATTTCCGTTACAACGACATCCACTTCCACGCCGATCGCGCACACCTGGAGCCGGACCTGCGTCCACTGCTGGGCCGCAAGCTGCTGCTGGACCGGCTGGAACTGGACAATGCCACGCTGAACCTGGCCAAGAGCGAAGCGCCCTTCGAGCTGCCGTCATGGCCGGACTCACTGCCGCAGATCGAGATGCCCTTGGCCATCCAGGCCGACGTCATCCAGGTCAACGGGCTGCGCGTCACCACCGGCGGCGAGCCGACCATCGACATCGCGCGCATCGGCGGTGGACTGGAAATCGCCAACGGCGAGTTCAAGGCCAACCAGTTGCTGGTGGACAGCGACATGGGCAACGTCCGCATCAACGGCCATTACATTCCCTCCGATGACTACGACACCGACCTGAGCGCCACCGCCATCCTGCCGGCGCCGCGTGGCCGTACGCCAGCCAGCGTGGGCCTGGTGGCACGCGGCAACCTGGGCCATATGGAAGTGGCCGTGGCCGGTCGTGCACCCGAGCCGCTGCGCGCGATGCTGGTGTTCGACGGCCGCACCGATCCCACCTGGAAGGCCAGCGCACGCACCGATGCGCTGGACGTGCGCTTGCTGACCCCGGCGCTGAGCGCCTCCACGCTGGAGCCGCTGACGCTGGACTTCACCGCGTCCGGCAAGGGCGGCAGTGCCGACCTGCAGGGTACCGCCCAGCTTGGCGAACAGAAGGTCGAGCTTGCCCCGTCCAAGGTGCAGCTGGAAGACCAGGTGCTGAAGGTATCGCCGCTGGTGGTCAAGGCGTTCGGCGGACAGGTGCGGTTGAAGGGCAGTGCCGACTTCCGCGAGCAGGACAACCAGAAACTCGATTTTTCCATCGTCGCCAATGACCTGACGTATACCCCGGCTGCTGATCCCAACACCGCCGGCGGTGCGGCGGTGCCGGTGACGTTGCGCGAAGCCCGCATGGGGCTGGCCGGTACGCTGCAGGCGTGGGCAGCGATCGGCACGGCCGACATCGAGCGCGACGGCCAGAAGGCGGCGCTGCAGTTCGATGTGCGTGGCAACGAAAACGCAGCACGCATCGAGCAGCTGCAGGCTCGCACACCCGGCGGCACGCTCGAGGTGGAAGGCAACGTGGCCTGGGCGCCGCAGCTGCAATGGGATGCCAAGGCGACACTCGACGCGTTCGATCCGGGCTACTTCATGCCGGGCTGGGACGGGCGCTTGTCCGGCAATCTTGCCAGCACCGGCCGCCAGCTGCCGGTGCCGGCCAATGCACCGCCGGGGACCGCCGGCGTCATCGAAGCGACGGTCGATCTGCCCTCCCTGAAGGGCAGATTGCGGCAGCGTGCGGTGGATGCGCAGGGCAAGTTCGCGATGCAGGGCGAGCAGGGCGAAGGCCAGCTGAAGTTGGCCGTCGGTGCGAGTCGTGTCACCGCCTCGGGCAAGGTCGGCGACCGGCTGGACATCGATGCGCGCTTTGAACCGCTGCAGCTCAGTGACCTGCTGCCGGGTGCCGATGGCGGCCTGCAGGGCACGGTGCAGGTCAAGGGGCGGCGCGACGCGCCGGACATCACCGCCGACCTGGTGGGCAGCAACCTGCGCTGGGACGATTACGCGGCCGAAGCGATCAGCCTGAAGGGTCGCCTGCCATGGAGCGGCGACAGTGGCACGCTGGCGCTGCAGGGCCGCAACGTCAACGCCGGGATGCTGCTGGAAAGCCTGAAGGTGGACGCGCAGGGCAGCGTCAGCAACCTGCGGTTGACCGCGCAGGGCCGCAACGACATGGGCGCGTTGGACCTGCAGGGCAGTGTCCGCCAGCAGGGCCAGCAGTGGCGCGGCAAGCTTGAATCGCTGCGGCTTGAACCGCAGAAGGGTGATCCCTGGGTGCTGCGCAGCGCGTCGGATTTCGCGATCAACGGCAGCAACTACAGCCTGACCGAAACCTGCCTGGCCCCGGCCACCGGGGGTGCGCTGTGCGTGCATGCCAACTGGCCGCGCGAAGGGCTGGTGGTGCGTGGCGACGCGCTGCCGCTGACCCTGGTGCAGCCGTGGTTGCCGCCGACCTCCGGGCGTCGCATCTTCCTGCGCGGGGAGGTGACGATGGACGCGCAGATCCGACCGCGCGGCAATGCCTGGGAAGGCAACGTGGAGGTGCGTTCGGCCGAAGGTGGCGTGCGCCTGGGCGACAACGCCCGCGGCGAACTGCTGAAGTACGACCAGTTCTCGATCACGCTGGACATGACGCCTGCACGTATCGACGGCTTCCTCGGCATGGGCTTCCAGGGCAACGGCTTCGTCAATGCCAAGGTGCAGACCGGCTGGGATGCCAGCGCTCCGTTGAATGGTGAGCTGTACCTCAACATGGCGCGGTTGTACTGGCTGGAACTGTTCTCACCGGATATCGTGCGGCCGACCGGCCTGATCGAAGGCCACGTGAGCCTGCGTGGAACCCGCAGCCAGCCGCTGCTGGGCGGTGAGGCCACGCTGAGCGACTTCAAGGGCGAATTCCCGGCCCTGGGCCTGACCTTCGAACAGGGCAAGGGCGACTTCACCGCCCAACCGGATGGCTCGGCGAAGATCACCGCGCAGGCCAATTCCGGCAAGGGCACGCTGTATGTGGACGGTGGCCTGTCATGGTTCGGCGATGCACAGCCGCTGCAGCTGCATATCCACGGCGAGAACGTTTTGTTGTCCAACACAAGCGAACTGCGCGTGGTGGCCAACCCGGACCTGGATTTCACCCTGGCCGGCACCACCATGCAGCTGAAGGGCGAGGTGCTGGTGCCGGAGGCCGACATCGACCTGGAACGCCTCGACCGCGGTACCTCGGTATCCTCGGACGTGGTGGTGCTTGATCCGGTGGATCCGGAAGAGACCGCCAGCTCGCCGCTGGACATGGACCTGACGGTCAGCCTTGGCGACAACGTCAAGATGGCTGGTTTCGGCCTGAAGGGCGCGTTGACCGGCAAGATGCAGGTATGGGCCAAGCCGGGTCGCGAAATGACCGCCAACGGCGGGCTGGAAGTGAGTGGCCGCTACAAGGCCTACGGCCAGGACCTGACCATCACGCGCGGCCAGCTGACCTGGAACTACAACCCGGTGTCCGATCCACGCATCAACCTGCGCGCGGAACGTCGCATCGGCGATGTGACCGCCGGCATCGACGTCACCGGTCGTGCGATGCAGCCGCGTGCGCAGGTGTGGTCGGATCCGTCCATGTCCCAATCCGAGGCGCTCGGTTACCTGGTGCTCGGCCGCAGCCTGACCGGGGCCACCAGCGACCAGACCCAGCAGGTCAACGCCGCATCGGCGGCTCTGTCGGCCGGCAGCGGGCTGCTTGCCTCGCAGCTGGGCGCGAAACTGGGGCTGGATGACGCGGGCGTCAGCCAGTCGCGCGCGCTCGGGGGATCGGTGCTGGGCGTGGGCAAGTTCATTTCGCCGAAGTTGTATGTCGGTTACGGCGTTTCACTGGTGGGCAGCGGGTCGGTGCTGACACTGAAATACCTGCTCAGTCGCGGCTTCGATATCGAGGTGGAATCGAGCACGGTGGAGAACCGGGGCTCGTTGAACTGGCGCCGCGAAAAATAGCGGCGTCGCGGAGCGTCCCGAGGACGCTGGTGTCATCGAGGTCAGCGGCCTGCGCACGCTGGCCCGGCTGCCGGCCAGGACCTGCCCAAGGTCCGGCGGTTGTCGTGTGGGGCACGCAGAGGCTAAGGTCACGGGCTGACCTGATCCGCCGGATGCCCGCATGTTCTCCCGCACAACCCTTTCCGTCTCCCTGGCCCTGGGCCTGTCCATGGCGGCAGGCGCACATGCCGACGAAGGCATGTGGATGCCCACCCAGCTGCCAGCGCTGGCCAAGCCGCTGAAAGCGGCCGGTTTCAAGGGCGATCCGCGCGATCTCGCCAATGTCACCGCGCCGCCGCTCAGCGCCGTTGTGCGCGCAGGGGGCGGCACCGCCTCGTTCGTCTCTCCCGAAGGGCTGCTGCTGACCAACCATCACGTGGCCATGGGCGTGATCCAGTACAACAGCACCCCCGAGCACAACCTGATCGACGAGGGCTTCATTGCCAAGGGCCGGGGCGATGAGCGGCCGTCCAATCCGGATTTCCGCGTGCTGGTCACGGTGGGGTTCGACAAGGTCACCGACCAGGTGCTGGCGCAGGCCAAGGGCAAGACCGGGCGTGCCTATTTCGATGCCGTGGACAGCGCCAGCAAGCAGATCGTGGCCGACTGCGAACGCGACGGCAGCGTGCGCTGCTCGGTGGCCGACATGTACCACGGCACCGATTTCTACCGTATTTCCCAGCTGGAACTCAGCGACGTGCGGCTGGTCTACGCACCGCCGCGGGCGATCGGCAACTATGGCGACGAGATCGACAATTTCATGTGGCCGCGCCACACCGGTGATTTCACCCTGTTGCGCGCCTACGTCGGCAAGGATGGCAAGCCTGCCGCGTACAGCCCCGACAACGTGCCCTACCAGGCGCCGGCGCACCTGCAGATGTCGTTGGAGGGCCCGAAGGCGGGCGACTTCGCGATGCTGGCCGGTTACCCGGGAATCACCTATCGGCATCGCACTGCCAACGAGTTCGCCAGCCAGATCGACAGCGTGCTGCCGCGCCGCGTCGCGCTTTTCCAGCAGATGATCGACACCATCGAGGCGGCGACCCAGGGCGATGCGCAGGCACGCACCCGCTATGCCTCGCAGCTGCAGTCGCTGAAGAACAACCGCAAGCGCGCCGCCGGTGAACTGGAGGGGCTGCTGCGCAGCGACGCGAAGGCCCAGCGTGCCAGTGACGAGCAGGCGATGCTGGCCAGTGCCGATACCCGCTATCGCGATGATATCCAGGCCCTGCTGGCCACGCTGTCACAGGGCGCCTCGGTAGGTGAGCGCGACCTGCTGCTGGACCAGATCGCCAGCCAGACCCAGCTGCTG
>Ga0265780_10006111_pt1 | contig 15050 bp, 19 predicted proteins | sample P1T30metagenome_FD_192432 | JGI IMG/M metagenome (GOLD analysis project Ga0265780, IMG submission 192432) | Plant litter microbial communities from East Loma Ridge, Irvine, California - P1 T30 | ecosystem: Environmental > Terrestrial > Plant litter > Unclassified | place: USA: California... | reverse complement strand
CGCCATCAGCACGCCCAGCGAAATCATCACCGAGATCGACGAGACCTTGCCCAGCGAGCCGAGCTTCTTCTCGAAGTTACCCAGCCAATGCACTTCCTTGTCCTCGTCGAGCAGGAAGTTCAGGAACACCAGCAGCAGGAACATGCCGCCAAATGCCGCCACTTCCGCGTGGTGGTTGGTCAGGTGCATCGAATACGTTTTCGGATCGTTCAGCGCCAAGGTCCACACGTCCATGATGCCGATGTCGGCCGCCACAGCGACGATGACGAGCGGGAACAGCAAACGCATACCGAACACCGCGATGATGATGCCCAGGCCCAGGAACAGCTTTTGCCAGAACTCATCCCAGTCCTTCAGTACGGAGGCGTTGACCACCGCGTTATCGAACGACAGCGACACTTCCATCGCCGCCAGGATCAGCGCGACACCAAAAGCGGACAAGGCCCCGGGCCAGCCGTTGAGCGAGTATCCCCACCAGCCGGCTGCGGCCAGGCAGATGACGCTGACCAGAAAGGAAATTCTAAAATGCTTCATTGATTGTTTCCCCGTTTATAGATTGATGTAGCGCAGTGTATAGCCGTGCGAACAATTTAAAAATAGAAGATAATTGAAGTATTACTTCGTAAAAACAGAAGATAGGCACGATGAAGACCAGTGGACTGAATTTCCGGCACCTGTATTTTTTCTGGATGGTGGCCAAGGAAGGCGGCGTGACACGCGCCGCCGAGCGCCTGGGGCTGGCGGTGCAAACCATCAGCATGCAGCTGGCGTCGCTGGAGCAATCGGTCGGCAAGCAGCTGCTCGAGCCGCAGGGACGGCGCCTGGTGCCGACCGAGGCCGGGCGGCTTGCGCTGAACTACTGCGACCAGATCTTTCTACTCGGCGAACAATTGCAGGACGCGCTCGACGAGGCCGAGGCCGGCAAGATGAGGTTGACCGTCGGCATCTCGGACTCGCTGCCCAAGCTGATCGCCTTCCGGCTGCTGCAAGCCACGCAGGAAATGGACAAGCAGGTGCGGCTGGTGTGCATGGAGGCCCATTTCGAGGATCTGCTGGCCGACTTGGCGCTGGGCAAGCTCGACGTGGTGCTGACTGACCGCACGGTGCACGCCGGCGGCAGCCTCAAGCTCTTTAGCCATCTGCTGGGCGAAAGCGACATGAAGCTGTTTGGCGTGCCGCGTCTGGCGGACAAATACCGGCCCGGCTTTCCGGCCAGCCTGAACCACGCGCCGCTGCTCGTGCCCACGCGCAACAACGCACTGCGCGGACGCATCGACGCCTGGCTGGTGCAGCACGAGGTGCGGCCGGAAATCGTCGGCGAGTTCGAGGACAACGCCATGCTCAACACCTTCGGGCGCAACGGCATGGGCCTGTTCTTTGCCACGTCGGCGCTGGCCCAGGACATCGAGGAGCAATTCGGCGCCGTGCTGGTCGGCGACGCGCCGGAGTTGCGCGAGCACTTCTACGCCATCTCCAACGCCCGCAAGATCAAGCACCCGGCGATCGAGGCTGTCCTGTCGACCGTGCACGGCGGACCGTTCGCGGTGGCAAGCTGACAGCGGCTGTCGAATCGGTTACAGTCTGACGACTGCTTTGACGAGGGAGGACGCGATGTTGAAAGGAACCTGCTTATGCGGCGGCGTCGCCTACCGGGCCGACGGGCCGGTCTCGCACGCCAGCCATTGCTACTGCACCATGTGCCAAAAGCAGCACGGCGCGGCGGCCGGCACCTACGCCAACGTCGGCAGCGCCGGCTTCGCCTTCGAGCGCGGCGCCGACCTCGTGACGGAATACGCTTCGTCCGACGACGGCCGGCGCGGCTTTTGCAGCGTGTGCGGCTCAACCCTGTTCTGGCGCAGCACGCAAAGCCCGGACCGTATCGCCCTCACCCTGGGCACGATGGAACCGGAATACGGCGGCCCGGTCGAGCGCGAATTGTTTGTCGAGACCAAACCGCGCTGGTTGCCGACAAAGTGAGCATCGCTCCGACGATCAGCCTGAAAAAGCTACGGCACGTCGCCGCAGGCACCATGAGCTCGTTTGTCCACCGCAATAACGACGTGGGCGGCCAATGGGCGCTCGGTTTGCTGTATCGCGACGCGCCGACGGACCAATGCGTGCGGTTGGACCTGCTGAGCCGCACCGCAATGCCACTGACCAGCATCACACAGATCGTCGCCCGCAATTATGGAGAATTCCTGCGCCGCGCCACCATCAAGAAGGGCGTGCCGCTTGAGGAGCTGGCGGCAGCCAAGGTCGGGTTGCGCTTCAACGCCGATGTGCGAATACCTGGCGAGGGATGGGAGGTTGTCGGCCAGCCATTCCTTTGCACGGTAACGCTAACATTGAAAGATGGCCGGACGGCCACCGCGCAGCGTGCAGGCCGCTGTCTGCGCTACGAAAAAGGCCTGTTCGGCGGGCGCACACCCGGCAACGACTCGATGCTCGAATCGCTACAGATCGACGTCTGAATTCCAGCGTGGATCACCCTGCACGGCGCAATCAGCCACGCGCCGCCGACACAGCGTGCGCCTGCACCGAACTGCCCCCGAACACGGCATGCTGCCTGACCGGCGGAGTAAACAAGCTATACAACATCGCCTGGTCCGGCGCGCTGACGGCATCGAGCGCCGCAACATGTTGCGCCGACAACACCAGGTCCAACGCCCCGACGTTATCCCGCAACTGCTCGACCCGGCTCACACCCATCAACGTAGAGGCCACCCCCGCCCTGCCCGTCACCCAGGCCAGCGCCACTTTCGCCGGACTCAACCCGGTCTCCCGCGCCACCGCCTTGACCGCGTCGACGATCGCCCAATTGCGCTCGGTAAAAAGCGTATCCCCAAACGGATTCGTCCCATCCAGGCGCTTGTCGCCGTCGGGCCTGGCCTCGTCGGCCCGGGCCGCCTCGCGCGGCAAGCCACCGGCTCTCGGCGCCGCGCTGTCAACGGCTGCCCGGTCGTACTTGCCCGTCAACAGACCGAACGCCAGCGGACTCCAGGGCACGACACCCATGCCGAACTCCGCCGCGAGCGGTAAAAACTCGTCCTCGATACCGCGATCGGCCAGCGAGTAAAAGTACTGCAATGCGATCGGTCCCGGCAGTCCCCTGACCGCCGCCAGCGTGGCCAGCTTCGCCACATACCAGGCCGGCGAATTGGACATGCCCCAATAGCGGATCTGACCCGACCGAACCAGCGCCGCCATCGTTTCCAACAGCTCCTCGGCCGGCGTGACTGAATCCCATACGTGGACCCAGAACATATCGATGTAATCGGTACGCAAGCGTTTGAGCGATCCCGCCAGCGCCGCGCGGATGTGCTTGGCGCCATTGCCGCCCGTGTGCGGGCCCTGGCCGGCGGCGAATCCGGCCTTGGTCGCCAGCACGATCTGGTCGCGCAACGATCCCTCGGCGATGAAGGCGCCCAGCATCTCCTCGCTGCGGCCTCCGGAATAGACGTCGGCAGTGTCAACGAAATTGCCGCCCGCTTCCACGTATGCGTTAAACACGGCGCGCGATCCAGTCTCGCCGGAACCCCATCGGGCGGTGCCGAACGTCATGGTGCCGAGGCACAAAGGGCTGACGGCGAGGCCGGAACGTCCGAGCGTGCGATAGTCGGTTAAAGGCATGGCTTTACTTTCCGAGTGATTGATAGGAAAATCATAGCCTAGATAATTTTTCAACACAACACATTTCCTAGTGATCACTTAATTAATATGAACACGACTCAACGCAAGAAGGGACGACCGCTCTCTTTCGATCGCGACGAGGCGCTGCAAAAAGCCATGCTGCTGTTTTGGCGCCATGGCTACGAGGCTACGTCCCTGAACGACCTGACGGCGGCGCTGGAGGTCAAGCCATCGAGTATCTACTCCGCCTTTGGCGACAAGAAGGGCTTGTTTCTCGACGCCGTCTCGCTGTATATGTCTGGACCGGTCACAGCGTTTAGCATCATCGACGAAGCGCCCTCCGCACGCGAGGCGGCGCGCGAGCTGCTCAACGTCTCGGCGGTGGGCTATACCGGCGACCACACGCCGCCCGGCTGCCTGCTGGCCAGTTCGGCGATCAGCTGTTCCGAGGCAGCCAACGATGTGAAGGAAGAACTGGCAGCAATCCGGCGCGGCATCGAAGCGCGCCTGCGCGACAAAATCGATAGGTCGGTCGATCAAGGCCACATGCCTGCCGACACCGATGCCGACGCGCTGGCCGGTCTGACGATGGGCGTCATCCAGGGCATGTCGACGCTGGCCAGGGATGGCGCACCGCGCAGCAAATTGCTGAAGGTGGCCGAGACCGCGATGCGGGCGTGGCCTTGAGGGAAACCTGCTATGCCCTAAGCGGTCCGCAAGGAACGTGATACGATTTTCGAATGATAAATATTAGACAGGCCACCCTCTCCGACATTCCAGCGATGTCGTCCATTCGCTTGAGCGTCACCGAAAATACACTATCCGAGCCGAGCCGGGTAACAGAGAAGATGTATCGCGATTATCTGGAGCTGCTGGGACGCGGCTGGGTGGCGGACATTGACGGCGTGGTGGTCGGCTTTTCCTATGCCGACAAGACCGACGCGTCGATCTGGGCCTTGTTCATCTCGCCGGACTACGAAGGCAGGGGCATCGCCAAGCGCTTGCTGCAGGTCGCTGTGGATTGGTTGTTCGCCCTCGGCCACAACAGCATTCATTTGAGCACGTCGAAAGACACGCGGGCCGACAGATTTTATACGGGCCAGGGATGGACCCGAAGCGTGTTGAACGAACGCGATGCCGGATTCCGGCTTACACGACAGAACCGGTAGGCGGCGCCCGCCGCCATCAGCCCGGACCGGCGTACAGCGATTCCGCCGTTCCCCAGGTGCCAGTCAAATGCGATGGAAGTTCGCCCGCCGCATGGGTCAGCAAAGGCCACGATATGCCGAGCGCCAAAAGACCGCGCCGTAAAGCGGCCGTGCCGCTAAGTGGGAATGCCTTCATTTTTCCTGGCTCCCGGGGTCACGAAGACAACACCCTAGTTTTTCAGCAGCAGTTTTCCGTAGGTAGTATCTGACCGTGTCCCTTTGGCTTCCGGGTCCACCGCGAAGCGGCAGCTTTGGACAAACGCTGCGGCGGCCTCCAGCAGTTCCGGTGGCACACCTGTTGCCTCCGCCTTTACGTTCCAGGGCGTCCCATCGCTTTTCACTAGCATGCGCAGCAAAATGCCGTTGGCATCGCTGGGCGATTTATCCAGACTCTTGAATGTGCTGAACGATTCCGACGCTGGACAGCTGCCCTCCACCAGCGCCGGGTGCAGCATCGGCTTGCCGCTCAGCCGCCACACAAATTGCATCGGCTTCGTCTCGCCGCCCGAATCCGATTTCGGAAATGTGCAACGCGACAGCCCGACCAGGGAGGCGTTGTCCAAAATATTCCACCCAGAACTTTTTCCCACCGTAGCCGAGATGGGCCTGCCATCGGCTCCGATGGCAAAACGCAGCGTGGTCGTGCCTTCGAGCTCATAGCGGCGCGCTTCCTGCGGCCACTCCGGCTTGGGGCAGGTTGCCGTGGTTGGCGCAGCGACACTGCGCGCCGACACGACAAGCAGCGCTGCTGCCAAAAGAAAAAACTGCGTGCATTTTCCGGTCGTGCGCATTCCGTCTCCGATCAATCAGTGAACCTGCGGTCAGAATATCATCTTGCTCAATTGGAAAGTACGCGAATTCTCACGGATCGAATTAGCGACCGCGCCGTCGGCCGGTTTCTATTGGCAAACGGCAATTTGCGCCCCTTCTGCGCGCAGTGGTTTAAGATGCATGTTTTAACTACGTCATCTGCCGCTCGGCCCCTATGCAAAACGTTATGCTTGTCGTGCTCGCCCTGTTCCTGGTCGCGCTCAATGGATTCTTCGTGGCGGCCGAATTTGGCATCGTCACGCTGCGCAAGACGCGCGTTCGCGCCATCGCCAAGACCCAGGGAGTGCGCGGTCGTATCCTCGGCAAAGTACACGGCCAGCTCGACGCCTACCTGTCGGCCTGCCAACTGGGCATCACGCTCGCCTCGCTGGGCCTGGGCTGGGTCGGCGAACCGGCCTTCGCCAGCCTGCTCGAACCGTTCCTGTTCGCTATCGGCATCGACTCGCCCAAGCTGATCCACAGCATCGCCTTCGTGTTCGCCTTTGGCGTTATTTCGTTCCTGCACATCGTCGTCGGCGAGCTGGCGCCGAAATCGCTGGCGATCCGCATGCCCGAGGCCATCGGCCTGTGGTGCGCGCCGTTGCTGTACGCCTTCTACTGGGCCATGTATCCGTTCATCTGGGTGCTCAACGGCAGCGCCAACATGGTGCTGCGCCTTGCCGGCCTGTCCGGCAAGGGCGGCCACGAGAGCCATTATTCTGTCGAGGAATTGAAGATGATCCTGCGCACCAGCCAGCCTGGTGAGAAGTACAACAAGGACGAGCGCAACATCCTGGCCCATTCGCTCGATTTCAGCGATCTGGCCGTGTCGGACCTGATGCGTCCGATCAACGAGGTGATCAGCCTGCACGCGAGCCGCTCGCTGGCCGACAATCTGCAAACCATGCTGCGCAACCGCTTCAGCCGCTATCCGTACTACGACAAGGATGGCGAGACGGTGCTGGGCGTGGTGCACCTGAAGGATTTGTTCTTCGCCCAGCAATCGGGCAAGCCGATCACCGACCTGATGCCATACCTGCGGCCAGTGGAGACGATTTCGGCGCGCACGCCGGCGCTGGAACAGTTCCGCCGCTTCCGCGACGGCGCCCCGCACTTTGCGCTGATCGGCGAGAAGGGCAAGCGGCCGCTGGGCTTTATCACGCTCGACAATTTGCTCGGCGCGATGGTCGGCGAGATCCACGACGAATTCCGCCTCAACGAAAACGACTGGCTCAAGCAGCCGGACGGCACCTTGATCGGCAAGGCCAGCCTGCCGATCTTCTCGCTCGAACGCACGCTGGGCATCGATATCGAGAACGAGGAATTGGGCATGGACGAGGTCGAGTCGGTCGGCGGCCTGATCATGCTGAAGCTGGGCGACATCCCGAAACAGGGGCAGCGCATCAGCTTCCGCCACTTCGATATCGTGGCCAAGAAGATGAACGGCCCGCGCATCCTGCTGGTGAAGGTCATTCCCAAGGATGACACCGAGGACAACGCCGATCTGGATTAAGGGACGTCCGGAAGCGGTGCGGTTTCCGGCGCAACGGGCTGCGCAGGCGCGGTCGTTGTGCGACTTTGGCCGGTTGCCGTCGCGTCGACGCCAGCCTTCCTCTCGACACCCTTTTGAAGCTCCGCGCTGAACCTGTAGCCCAGCAAAACAGCTCCGATCACAAAAATAGACACCACATTAACCAGCAGGTTGCCTGAGACATCGCGTAGCCAGCCGCTGAACGTTCGTTTTGCATTCAAGCTGCCCACAATTGCCTCGATTTTTTCTTGCAATCCAGCATTCCCGGACTCGATTTTCCGATAGAGCGTGTGTTGGAAAGTTGCAGCCTTAACATTCGCCGCTAGCTCGTCGAGACTGGCATTGAAAAAAGATGCCGCGATGGCCTTCCCCTGAGAACGGTAGGCATCGATGGATGAGTCAAGGGACGCGACAGTATGGAAACCAAACAATTCCTCCCGTGTAGGCTCCCGATCGCCAAGCGATTTACAAAACTCTACCTTTTGTCGTTTGTAGGCGATGTACGCAAATGCTCCCGCCGCATCATTCGGATCGGCCGTCAACCGCAGAAAAACGGAGTCATCAGTCACTGCGAAGATCCTATTTATCGGAACGGACCATCATCTGCGCGATGCGATAAGCCTCATTCATCTTCTCGCGGGACACACCTTTTTCACGCATAAGCTTCGCGACAATAGGCGACGTCGGCGTGTAGGAAGAATTGGTGGAAGCCGGCGAAGCCGAATAGCGGGCCATCCGCGCGCTAATGGCGCTCAGGTCGGCAGAAGAAAAGAAGTTTTTCCCGGTCATATCGCGCTCCTCGATTTGGCGCCTCAGGCTGCCAGCAAGCCAGAGCCACAAAAAATTATATACCCTGGATCTAAACGCGTCCGTCAAATGAACAAGATGGATTGAGACAAAACAAACAGCGTCCAATTTGCCAGAGAGGCAATCCCCTGCTAGTCTTGCCACTTTCGAACCAGCCGGAGAGCCCGTGAAAACTTACCGTGGAAGTTGCCATTGCGGCGCCGTGCGCTTTGAGGCGGACATCGATTTGAGCCAGGGTACGCTGCGCTGCAACTGCTCGATCTGCATCAAAGTACGGTTCTGGCCGGCCATTGTCCAGCCGGCGGCCTTTCGGCTTATCGCGGGCGAAGCGGACCTGACCACCTATCAGTTTCTGACCAAACGGGACAAACACCTGTTTTGCCGTCATTGCGGCGTGCGCTCATTTGGCATCGGCAGCTCGCCGCGTTGGGGCGAGTTCTATGCCGTCAACGTGACCTGCCTCGACGACGTCACCAGCGAAGAGCTGATCAACGCCCCAATCACCTATCTGGACGGCCGCAACGATAATTGGGAGACGCCGCCGGCGGAGACGCGACATCTGTAGATAAGGCTGTTTTGTAGCCGCAGACGGAGCTTGGCGGATTACGCTGCGCTAATCCGCCCTACGGGACGATGTCAACACATGCGCACGATCACACCGGCTGGCCGGTCCAGTTGCGCAGCAGCCCAAGCCCCACCGCCAGCAAGGTCGGTCCGATGAACAGGCCGACGAATCCGAACGCCAGCACACCGCCCATCACGCCCAGCAGCACCAGCACGAACGGCAGGCTGCTGCCCCGGCTGATCAACAAGGGCTTGACGACGTTGTCGACCCCGCTGATCAGGAACACGCCCCAGACCAGCATGAACACGCCCCACGCCACGCTGCCTTCGTTGAACAGCCACAGCGCCGCGCCGCCCCAGATCAGCGGCGGGCCGACCGGTATCAGCGAGAACAAAAAGGTCGCCACCGACAGCAGCGCCACGGCCGGCACGCCGGCGATCAAAAAGCCGATCGCCGCCACCACCGATTGCGCCAGCGCCATGCCCAGCAGGCCATACATGACGCCGCGCACCGTGCGGCTGACCGTATCGGACACCGACAAACTCTGCTCCGCGCCGATCAGCTTGTTCATCGCGTTCGACAACGCCACAACAATGTTCTGGCCGTCCCGGTAAAGGAAAAAGCTCACGAACACGGCCAGGCTCACTTGCGCCACGCCGCTGCCAAGCACCATGCCGCCACCCAGCAGCAGCCGGCGCGCAGGCTCCAGCATGCCCTTGGCGGTGTTGACCAGCTCGTCGCGGCTGCCCAGCAGCTTGCGCAGATAGGTGTCGATGATGTCGCCGACGATCGGAATATCCTTGAGCCATGCCGGCGGCGACAAGGTGCCCGTGTCGAGATCGCCCTTGAAGTGGTCGTAGAATTCGGAGGCGTTGTCGGCGATATTCCAGGTGACCAAAGTCAGCGGCACGACAATCAGCAAGGTCAGGCCCACACTCATGAGGATGGCGGCCAGCCAGCGCCGCCCCTTCAGGCGGTCGAGCAGCCGCAGGTACAGCGGCCAGCTGGAGATGACGATGGCGCAGGCAAACAGGATCGCGGCCAGGAAGGGCCGCAGCACGAACAGGCAGCCGATCACCAGCAGGATGACGGCGGCAAGCCGCGTAAAAGGCTGAAAGCGCTGTCCCGCGCCGTCGCCGCTCATAGCAGCAGTTGTTTGATATCGTGCACGATCGGCGCCGGCCCCTGGGCATGGCGCACCAGCAGGCGCACCTTGCCGTTGCGGTCGAAGATGTAGCTGGCGGCCGTGTGGTCGATCGAGTAGCTGCCCGGCGTCTTGCCCTCCACCTTGGCGTAGAACACCTTGAATTCCTTGGCGGTGGCGGCGGTCTGCTCGGGCGTTCCGTACAGGCCGACAAAGCGCGGGTCGAATGCCGGCACATACTGCGACAGCAATTGCCTGGTATCGCGCTCCGGATCGACGGTGACGAACAGCACCTGCACCTGGTCCGCCTGCGGCCCCAGTTCCTTCATCACCGCGGACATTTCCGCCATCGTGGTCGGGCACACGTCCGGGCATTGGGTAAAGCCGAAGAACATCACCACCACCTTACCCTTGTAGTCGGCCAGTGTGCGCGGCTTGCCGGTGTGGTCGGTCAGCGCAAAGTCGCGTGCGAAGGCGGCGCCGGTGATGTCGACGTTCTTGAAGCTCGGCGCCGCTGTTTTCTCGCCGCAGCCGGCCAACATGATGAACAAGGCCAGCAGGCCCAGGGCGAGCATTTTTTTCATAGTTTGAAGTAGTGGTCCACCAGCAGCGCAGCGAACAGCAGCGACAGATAAATGATCGACCAGGTGAACGCCTTGCGGGCGATCAAGTCGGTGTAGTGACGGTAGATTTTCCACGCGTGATGCAGGAACACGGCGTTGAGGATGACGGCGGACACCAGATAAATCAGCCCGCTCATGTGCACCGCGAACGGCAGCAAGGTGGTCGCGGCCAGCGCGATCGAGTACAACCAGACGTGGAACTGCGTGAACTGCATGCCGTGCGTGACGGGCAGCATCGGCAGGCCCGATTTGGCGTAGTCGTCGCGGCGGTACAGCGCCAGCGCCCAGAAATGCGGCGGCGTCCACACAAAAATAATCAGCACCAGCAGCCACGCTTCCATCGGCACCTCGTTGGCGATGGCGGCCCAGCCCAGCGCCGGCGGCATCGCGCCCGACAACCCGCCGATGACGATGTTCTGCGGCGTCGAGGGCTTGAGTATCATCGTGTAGATGATGGCATAGCCGATGAAGGTGACAAAGGTCAGCCACATCGTCAGCGGATTGACCATGGTGTAAAGAATCCATATGCCGGCGCCGCCGATCACGGTGGCAAACACCACCGTCTGCATGACGGTGATGTCGCCCAGCGCCATCGGACGGCGCGCGGTGCGGGCCATGCGGGCGTCGATCTCGCGCTCGGCCAGGCAATTGACGGCGAAGGCGGCGCCCGTCAGCAGCCAGATGCCGACGGTGGCGGCGACCACGACGCGCCAGTCCGGCAGCCCCTCGGTGGCGAGGAACATGCCGATGACGGCGCAAAACACCGCCATCTGGGTGACGCGCGGCTTGGTCAGCGCCCAATATTGCGAGGCGCGGCTGGGTGGTTTGGAAATCGCGGTGTGTGTGGTCATCAGGTGTGCTTATCGTTGCCTGACCGGCAGGATCTGCGGAAAAGCCGAGCCTGAAGCTGCTTTTTTGGCAAGATCGTACTGGTACTTAGCCTTGTAGTTTAACATGGTAAGCAGCAGGACCAGCATGGCCGCCCCGGCGTTATGCAGCACGGCGATGGTCAGCGGGAAGCTCAGGTAAATGGTGGCGATGCCGCTGGCGATCTGCACCGCCAGCACGATGGCGATGCCGCGCGCAATCTTGTGCAGCGACGGATGGTCCCACGCGCGCCAGGCCGTGTAGCCGGCCACCAGCGCCACCAGCAACCCCACATTCCGGTGCACCCAGTGGATCGCCGTCAGCGCCGAGAACGGCAGATAATGGCCGGCGGCGGTCTTGCCCAGCTCGCGCCACAAGGTGAAGCCGTGCTCGAAGTCCATCTCCGGCACCAGCTTGCCGCCGCACAGCGGAAAATCGGTGCAGGCCAGGGTCGCGTAGTTGGTGCTGACCCAGCCGCCCAGCGCGATCTGCACCAGCAGGAGCAGCGCCGAGGCGCCGGCCAGCAGGCGGATGTTGCGCATTGCCGGCGGCGACGCCGTGACCGTGCGCATCGGCGAAATCAGCTGGTTCTGGCGGCCGCCGTACCATACCAGCAGCGCCAGCAGGCCCATGCCGAGCAGCAGGTGGGTGGTGACGATCACCGGCTGCAGCTTCAACGTCACGGTCCAGGCGCCAAACGCGCCCTGCAGGCAAACGAAGAAAAACAGAAACGTCGGCATGGCCGGCGCGTACTCGATGCGGGTGCGCCCGGACTTGATCCAGCGGTACCACGCCTGCGACATCATCGCCACGATCAGCACGCCGATCGCCATGGCCAGGTAGCGGTGGATCATCTCGATCCATGCCTTGACCACGGTCACCGGGCCGGTCGGCCGCAAGGTTTCCTCGGCAACGATCTGCGCGTGCGCCAGGAAGGGATTGGCGGCGCCGTAGCAGCCGGGCCAGTCCGGGCAGCCGAGGCCGGAATCGGTCAGGCGCGTGAAGGCGCCGAACACGATCAGGTCGAACGTCAGGAACACGCTGACCCACACCAGCTTGCGGTACTTGCTGGCATCGGACGAGGTATAGACCAAGGACAGCGGCAGCAGCGCGACCAGCAACGCCGTGACGGCCATTTGGATCAGGGTCATGTGCATGATGGCTATCCGATCGCCGAGGCTTTAAGCAGCTTGGCGATGTCCTTGTGCACCTTGCGCACTTTTTCCGTGTCGCTGGAGACCGCGCCTTTCGGATAGCGCATCATCAGGTTGCCCAGCGGGTCGATCAGGTAGACATGGTCGGCGAGCTTGTCGGCCGGCGCCGTTTTGTCCAGCGGCAGCCACTTGTCGACCACGTCGGCCGGCGCGCGCAGCATGCGGGTGCCGTCATTGACGCGCATGAGCACCGTATCGAGCGGCTCGTTATCGGTGATCAGCCACACGCGCTCGACGCGCTCCATCTCCTTGCCCTGCATGGTGCGCAGCTGGCGCATCGCGAACAGCTGGTCCTGGCATTCCTGCAGACACTCGGACGGGCCGACCTTGAGCATGATCCACTTGCCCTTGTAGTTGTCCAGGGTAGCCGGCTTGCCGTCGAGCGTGGTGCTGGCCATTGGCGGAATCGGGTACAGGCGCGGATCGAGCAAGGTGCCGTAATTGGTCACGCCGCCCTTGGGCTTGACCACGTAATACATGAAATACGACGCGACCAGCGGCGCGGCGCACACGGCCAGCACGATCATCAGCTTCCAGCGGCCACGGGAGGTTTGTTTATTTGGCGGGTTTTGCACGTCTGAATCCGTTCACAACAAAGAAGACAACGGCCATCGCCGCCAGCGCGTACCACTGGAAGGCATAGCCCTGATGTTTTTCGACGCTCATCGCCGGCAGCGCCCAGTCGCGCGCCATGCCGGTGTCGTCGCCGCCCGGTTTGGCTGGCGCGGTCTGCTGCAGCACGAACGGCTGCATCGTCAGCCCGCTCTGCGCGGCCACCTGCAACGGATCGGCGTTCTGCACGATCGCGTTTGGCGCCAGCGGCGGCGCCGTCCCCAACTGCATCACGTGGCCCGTGGTCAGCCGCGCCACCCCTTCCAGCGTGACCTCGCCGGTCGGCGTGGTGTAGGCCGGCAGCTTGTCGTGCTGCGCCGAATCGCGCGGCAGCCAGCCGCGCTGCACTAGCACATGCATGCCAGATCCGGCGATCTTGAACGGCATCAGCACGTAAAAGCCGGAGCGGCCCTGGTACGGGCGGTTGTCCAGATACAGCGGCCAGTCGGCCACGAACTGGCCGGTCGCGGTCACCCGGCGGAATTCGACGGCACCGGCGTCCAGCGCCTTACCGTCGAGCACCATCGGTCCGGCCAGATTGCCTTGAGCAAGTTTATCCTGTGCGGAGATTTTTTGCGCGGCGCGCCGTTCCTGCCAGTTGCCGAGCTGAATGCCGAGCGTCACCAGCAGCACCGTCGCCACGAACGGGATCAGTTTAAAGCGGAAGCTAATAGGCATTACAATGGAGCCTCAATCATTTCACCGCCCGGTCCTGTCATGAAAATTGCTGTCGCCATCGCGTTCATCCTGATACTGGGCAGCCTGGGATCGGCCTTCTCCTTCCTGATGCGCGACAAGGGCAAGAACAACAACACCGTCAACGCGCTGGCGCTGCGGGTGGGCCTGTCGATCGCCCTGTTCCTGCTGATCCTGCTCGCCTACAAGCTCGGCTACATCCACCCCACCGGCATCCGCACCTGAAGCGGCGATGCCGCAAAAAAAAATAGCCGCAGCGGGCACTCCCGTCTGCGGCTTTTTTCGCCGCGACGAACCCGTCGCGGCATTATAACGCTGCGCCCTTACAGCCAGTACACGACAACGTACAAACCGAGCCAGACCACGTCCACAAAGTGCCAATACCAGGCCGCGCCTTCGAACGCGAAGTGGTTGTCCGGCGTAAAGTGGCCCCTGAGCACGCGGTACAGCACCACCGACAGCATGATCGCGCCCATCGTGACGTGGAAGCCGTGGAAGCCCGTCAGCATGAAGAAGGTCGAGCCGTAGATGCCGGAGGTCAGCTTGAGGTTCAGTTCCGAGTACGCGTGCATGTATTCGTAGGCCTGGAAGCCCATGAAGACGGCACCCAGCAACACCGTGGCGAACAGCCAGAGGGCCGTCTGCGCGCGGTGGCCGGCGCGCAGCGCGTGGTGCGAAATCGTCAACGTCAGGCCCGAGGTCAGCAGCAGAGCGGTGTTGATCGTCGGAATCGGGAACGGGCCCATCGTGCTGAAGGTTTCCACCGTGCCGGCCGGACCGGTGTTGCCCCAGTGCGCGGCAAAGTCGGGCCAGATGAACTTGTGGTCGAGGTCGCCCAGCCACGGCATCGTGATCGTGCGCGCATAGAACAGCGCGCCGAAGAAGGCGCCGAAGAACATCACTTCCGAGAAGATGAACCAGCCCATCGACCAACGGTACGAGTAGTCGATGCGCTGGCTGTATTGGCCGGCCTCGGATTCCTTGATGGCGTCGCCAAACCAGAAATACAGCACGGTGATGATCGCCGCCAAGCCGATAAAGTTCACCGGCATGCCCCACGAGGCATCGTTTACCCAGCCGGAGGCGCCGACCATGGTGATCAACAACGAAATGCCGGCCAACAACGGCCATCTGGACGGACCCGGTACAAAATAGTACGGGGCCGTGGCGCCGTGTGATCCGACGTGTGAACCGACCTGTGAACTCATCTTCATCTCCCTAAATCATTTATTCGAGGATGCTACTTTTTATGGTGCCACTACTAATTTGACTATCGTGATCAGCAAGCCGATAAACACGGCCACGGCGATCAGGGCGGCGATGACGATGTGCAAAGGATTCAG
>Ga0265780_10006110_pt1 | contig 15051 bp, 13 predicted proteins | sample P1T30metagenome_FD_192432 | JGI IMG/M metagenome (GOLD analysis project Ga0265780, IMG submission 192432) | Plant litter microbial communities from East Loma Ridge, Irvine, California - P1 T30 | ecosystem: Environmental > Terrestrial > Plant litter > Unclassified | place: USA: California... | reverse complement strand
ATCCGCGATCTGATCGAGCGCGAGGGTGCCGTGCCCAACATCCCCTCCAAGGCGAACCGGCGCTGGAAAGCTGCTTCTCGCGCTCACTCTACAAAGGCCGAAACGCAGTCGAGCGCATGTTCTGCCGCCTCAAGGATTATCGCCGCATCGCCACCTGCTACGACAAACTCGCCGCCAACTTCCTCGGCACGATATACCTCGTAGCCGCCATCACCTGGTGGTTATGAGTCCCGACCCTAGACTACAGTTTACCCGCTGCTATGAGCCGCTCGATCCGCATCCAATACGCGACTGCCAGTGGTTCTAGTTGTGCAGATTAACCATATGCTGGCTGTATGCCTGATCGAAGTCTGGATAGAACTGTAGGTTGCCCTCATGCAGCACCGCAAATTGTGAGCAGTGGTTGCGGACATATTCGACGTCATGCGAGATGATAAGCATGGCGCGGTCGGCGCGTTTTTGAAACAGTTCGAACGCGCACTTCTCATGAAAGCGCGCGTCTCCCACCGCGCTGACCTCATCGATCAGATAGCAGTCGAACTCGATGATCATCGAAATGGCGAAGGCGAGACGCGCGCGCATTCCCTGCGAATAGGAACGGACCGGCTCGCGCAGATAAAGACCCAGTTCTGTAAAGTCTTCTACGAAGTCAATATTCTGCGTATAATCCTGGTTGTAGACACGGCTGATGAATCGGACATTGTCGAGGCCGGTGAGCGACGCTTGGAATGCCCCGCCAAAGGCGATTGGCCAGGATACCGACATATTGCGCGTAATGCTCCCCAACGTCGGCTGCTCTGCGCCGCTGACGAGGCGCACCAGCGTCGACTTGCCCGCCCCGTTACGGCCGAGAACCCCTAGCTTGTCGCCACGCTCCAAAGTGAAGGAGATATCGTTCAGGACGACGCGATCGCCTTGGCGGGTCGGATAGACTTTGTGGACATGGTTGACGTTGATCATTCGGGAGTGATTTCTCGGCTAACGACAATGACCTGTGCCAGAGCCAGCACAGATAGTGCCATGCACCATGCCAGGAGATACGACAGGTCATAATGGGCCCGGATCTGATTCCCAAAATAACCGTCACGTACAATCTCCACGCCATTCACCATGGGCACGTACAGAGCATATTTCTGGGCAGACGCGGGTAACGCATCGACCATGTAAGCTGCGCCGGAAAGCGGGAACATGATGTACGAAAATGGGTGCCACAAACGGTCAACCAGTTCGCTTTTCTCGGCAACGGCACCCAGAAACATGGCCAGTGCAGCGCCGAACCACGCCAGTAGCACCCATCCTTGAACGACTGTCAGAACATCGACTGGCGGCTCCAGCCAGCCGATGTAAATGTAAAACAGGCTGAGCACGATAAATGATATCGTGGCGCCACCGGCTTCGAGGAGCAGGCGGGCTAAAAAGACATCGATCACACGCACGTTACGGTGATACATCAGGGCCAAGTTGGGCTCGATGGCGCCGATGCAGCGCGACGGCATGTTACGCCAGAGTAGAACGCTGGAATAGCCAGTCAGGGCAAAAGCCACGATCGGCAGGGAAGAACCGTGAACAGCTTTCGCCAAAGTCCACAAGACGGTCACCCCGGTAGTGAACAGCATCGGCTCCACGAACAACCACAGGAAGCCGATATTGTGCCGACCATAACGCGTTAGGATTTCGCGCATCAGTAGGGCGTAGATGACCCGCCACTGAATTGACGCGCTTTTGCCTATCTCCTTGAACTGCTGAAGGGCCATGGCTGGTAACTAGTCCTTGTGTTCCAGCATGCCTGCAACCAGCATGCTGATAACCGCCCAGGCAGCAAGGCCGAGGATCAGCGTAGAAAGGATGCCACGCAACCTGCGCGGCTCCAGCGGGTCGTCGGGTACACTGGGGGCGACTATCCGCTCCACATACGCCTGTTTGCGCCGCGCCTCGTTGCGGGCGTCCTCCAGCGAGGCCATGGCACCAGCGAGATTCTTGTCTGCAAACTGGCTTTCCAGCGACAGCCGTTGATATTCAGCGGCACGCGATGAAAGAGACTTGCGACCTCCGGTTACGAGGCCAAGCTGCTCGTCAATTTCTCGCGACAGACCTTTGGCTCGAACATCAAGAATTTCAATCTGTGGATTTTTCGGGGTGTATGCGCGCAGCTCGCGCAATTGCATGCGGGTGCCGATCAATTCGTCCTGGATTTTAGAGATCATCTGCAACTGAACCGTTGCCTGCTTCTCTGGATCGACGACGCCTGCCTGATTGCGATAGGCTGACAGAGCCAAGGCTGCTGCCCTGGATTTGGCCTTAGCTTCGTCAACTTCTCTTTGGGAGAAGACAATCAAATCTTGCCGCCCACGTTCATTGAGCTTGTTGACAGTAGCTTCGGCCATTTCCAGAAGCTGCTCGTTAAAACGGGCAGCATCCTTTGGCGTAAACGCGCGAACCGTCAGGGTCACGATGGACGACGTCGTATCCTGATGAATTTCAACCTTATTTTTATAATACTTGAACAGGTTTTCAGAACTAGAAGATGTGCCAAAAGGGTTGAAGCGGTCGAAAATTGATACGGATGGTGCCGTATAAGCGCGAGTGAAAGCTGCGTCGCGATTTAGAGCCCTCAAAGCATCCCGTGAAAGCATGTAATCTTGCGCTGCATAAATTTCGTCGCCCGAACTACCGAAACCAGTCGTTTTGAGCAGCATTCCCAAGCCCGAGGGCGTCTGCTTGTCGGGACTGCGGACTAAGAAGCGCGATTCAGATATGTAAACGTCGGACGCAAATACCCCAAAATACAGTATTGCTAGAGCAGTTGGGATGACGACCGCAAAAAGGAAGAGCGGGCGTACCTTTCCGATGCTTGCTTTCAACGACGTTTTCATTTAACCCTTATTCACCACTTCATCGTGGGTCATTGGAGATCGCTAGCACCGTCAGCTGCGGAGCAAGCCATCATCGTTTCAAATTTGGCGCCGGAGTTTGCGATCCGCGGCTGTATGCGGGAAGCCCTAGCGGTCAGCGCTGCCGACGTCCAGCGTTCGATCATCGCCATCGACCTGGCTTTCCACGGCTGACCGCGCGGGGCTCTGCTTCTCGTGCGTGATCGGCATTTCTTGATCCGGAACGCCACTTGCTCCATACGCCGGGTAATTTCGTCTGTCTTTGGACGGCTGTACACGGTGTTAACCAAATTTGATATGACAAAGCTGATCGTCTCTACCCGCATGAGCGGTGCATTTCTCGTTGCTTTGGCTGTGTCCGGATGCGCGGTGTTGCCAAGCTCTGGACCATCGACCGGGCAAATCACCCGTGCTGCAAAAGCGCGGTCTGCCAGTGACGCCGGCATCGCCATTATCGATGTCAATGACACAGTCGCGCGCGAGATCGTGGCCGGAAGTCATCCGTTGTCTTTCTCTGAGAGTCTCGGCGAGGGCGCTGCGATAGGATCCGTGCTTGGGAAAGGCGACGTGCTGGATATTGCGATCTGGGAAGCACCGCCTGCCGTACTCTTCGGCGTTGCCGGTGGTATGACGCAGCTGACAACCTCTGTTGCGACCGCCAGGGGAACATCGTTGCCCGAGCAGATGGTCGACAGCGACGGCCAAATCGCCGTGCCGTTCGTCGGCCGTATTCAGGCTGCCGGACGCACTCCTCAGGAAATTGCACGCGATATCAATGTACGCCTCACCGGCAAGGCGCACCGACCCCAGACGATCGTGCGTTTGGTGCGCAACGCAGCAGCCAATGTGACTGTCGTTGGCGATGTTGCCAACAGCGCGCGGGTACCGCTGACCGCACGGGGTGAACGTGTCCTCGACGTTCTGGCGACCGCTGGCGGGGTGAAGCAACCGGTAGGCAAGATGGTGATCCAGATTACTCGCGGTGCCAACGTATCGACGCTGCCGCTGGAAACGGTCATTCGCGATCCCCGCCAGAACGTGCGCCTGCAACCCGATGACGTGATGACTTTGCTGTTCCAGCCTTACAGCTTCACGGCGCTTGGCGCGGTAGGCCGAAACGGGGAACTCCAATTCGAGGCTACTGGCCTGACATTGGCGCAAGCCCTTGGTCGCGTTTCTGGTCTGGATGACGCACGCGCCAATGCAAAGGGTGCATTCATCTTTCGCTTCGAGCGCCCCGAAGCTCTGCCACAAAATCTACGGCATTTGGGTAGGCCTGCCCCGGATGGCACAATCCCGGTCATTTATCGCATCAATTTGAAGGATCCTGCGACGCTCTTCGTGGCGCAGAGCTTCCAGATCAAAGACAAGGACGTGCTTTACGTTTCGAATGCTCCGTTGGCAGATTTCCAGAAATTCGTCGGCGCGGTCTTCTCCACGATTCTACCGGCCGCAAGCGCTGCAACGGTTATTGCGCAGTAATACCGTCGGACGAGAATTTTAGGAATTGGTCAGCAATTTGCGTAGTTTTATCGATCTGCTGCCGTTCCGCCTAGACCAGCGTCTTGCCGGTCCAGGCTTACGCCGGCTGCGCATAAGGCGTCAGCGCAGAGTGCCCAAGGCCACGGCCCTTGCGTTCCCCCGCCCAGTACGCCGCATCTACGTGGACCTTGCGGTCATCAGCCGCCATGATGCCGGAACGGGCATCCAGCGCGTGGTCCGCGCGTTGGCGTTGGCGCTGGCCGAAGCGCCTTCCGCACAATGGGATGTACGGTTTGTCGCTGCCAGCAGGCGACATCCCTATCACGTGATTTCCTGGCCTCAGGCGGGTGAGGTGATCGACCGGACACCGATCGATGCAAGGCCAGGCGATGTCTTCGTCGGTCTGGACTTCTCGCTCGACACCGTGCGTATGCACCGTGCCCAGTTGGCCCGTTTCCGGCGTGCCGGGGGGAGCCTGTGGTTTCTGGTGTGCGACCTGCTGCCCGCGGAGCACCCCGAGTGGTTCTCAACGAACAATATCATCCGCTACAAGGCGTGGCTTGAAATCATAGCCGGCATCGCCGACGGGTTCCTGTGCATATCGCAACAGACAGAGGATGACCTGCGTCGGGTACTGGCCGATCGCTTCGGCCTTAAGCAGGGTTACGTAACCTGCATCGTCCCGATGGGGCATGCAATCATGGATTCCATGCTGCAGGAAGCCGCTGCCGCGGCACCGCCGACGGCGCGGTTCGATATGACGGAACCCTTCTCATTGATGGTGGGGACGCTCGAGCCGCGTAAGGGACACGCCGACATCGTTGCCGCTTTCAGCGAACTGTGGCGAAATGGCGCGGAGCACCGCCTGGTATTGGTCGGTCGGATGGGTTGGAAGATCGAAGCGTTGCGCGATACCATTCGCAATCACCCCGAACATGGCAACAGGCTGATGTGGTTCGACGATGTCGAAGACTTGGAACTGGAGCAGATCTACCAGGCTTGTGAAGGGGTCATCGTCGCCTCGCATGCCGAAGGCTTTGGCCTGCCGTTGATCGAGGCGTTGGGCCATCTTAAGCCTGTACTGGCACGCGATCTGCCGATTTTTCGCATCCATGAGGAAAGAGGGTTGCGCTATTTCCCCGCAGCTGGCGATGCTGCGGTGATGGGAGCCTGCATCCTGGACTGGGTGGCGGACATAAGGGGGGGGCGCGCGACGGTCACCGCTCCGGACGCCGATTGGAAGCAATCTGCCGCCGTTATCCTGGCCCTGCTAGGCGACCGGCCCGGTCCGGTTGTGCCTCCTGTATTGGCAAGGGCCTGATTGAAGCCGCGCGGGCCCATCGCCCGGCTGTTCTTGATATGGCCGGATCAGCTCGCCCGGACCATACCAGAACCTCGCGCCCAGCAAGGCGGCACGTGTTGGCAAAGTGCTTTCGCTCGCCCACTCATGATCATGGCTGCGTATGTTCTTGATACCTTTCTCGGGCGAACGGTTAAATTTCATGCGGGATGATCTGCCGTATTGGTCCAGTTTTATTGAGTAAAAGCATTAAGGGTTTCCCCAGACATGCTTGGAGACGAGTTATGAAATATATTCTCGCGGCGATATACTTATTTTTCGTTTCACATCCATTGTCGGCTCAGCCATATATCGCTGTTACATCTGCTCCATACAAAGCTTCCTGTAACGGCACGACCGATGATACTGTCGCCATCCAAAGTGCGATCAACGCCGCGCAATCGCGTGGGGTGGCTCTTTACATTCCAAAGACAGCTAATGGTTGTCGGGTCACAAGTACGCTCAACGTCACTTCCTCCATTAAGATAACCGGCGCAGGAACCATGCCCTACCAGGGCGCGCCGCGTGGAGACAGTTCACGCGGACCAGGCTCTTGGATTTACTTTGACCATAACAGTGTGGGGCTGCGAATTTCGAACGGATTGGGAAATCCAATTTCGGGAGTAATTATTGCAGATGTAGGCACGCGGCGGAAGCAACCTTCGCCCGGCACTGGCGGCGCAGCCTTTACACCCTGTAACTGCGACTACGATTTTAAAATCGAAGATGCAGATGTCGAATTGAACGACGTAACGGCATTGAACCCAACGAAGCTCGCGTACGTCGACAATACGGCCGCCGTTCGGTTTATCGTTAACAATTTAAGAGCTCAGCCCCTCAAGGAGGGGATCAATATACACCGCGCTTACGAGGTTGTCCGACTGAACGGAGTGTCCTTCTGGGCGTACTGGGCGGATTTGCAAAACGTAAACACCTACACGATCAACAACCGCAAATCATTGTGGTTCTTTCGGGTGGATAATCCGCAGGTCTCAAACTTTTTCAGCATATTCGACAATAATTGCATCGCTTTTGATCATGCATCGGATGGAAGCGGCGAAAACGGTATAACAAGTCGCTTTCAAGGGCAAAATATTGGCTGTGATCAAAGTGTGGTCGGTGTGGTGGTGGCTCCCGCAGCAAAGTTTACGACGGCGCAATTTACGAACTTCTACGTTATGCAGCCACAACAGTGGACCACCGCTATGCCCAACGTTTTGGTCGGCGCCGGAGATACCAGCATCGACTTCGCAAACGCTCGTTTCTCAGACGCAACCGCCAATGCTTTGATCGCGGCGGCAAGCACCGGCACTAGGATTTCCATCACTAACGGATGGGCAGATAATTGGAATCGCGCGAACGGAGGGCATGCTGCGTTCTACGCTGACACTGGAGCGACCATAACCCTTTCTCCGCCTCCTCGTGTTTCCGGAGGAAATGGTGGTGCGACGTTCGCCGGTGGCGGCACTAAACTACAAAGCAGCGTGACCGTACAGTAAAGGCTGACGACCCGTCACGGCGCTGGTCAAATTTTAATAACGCCGCAATCGTAATCAGGCGTTATTTATTGACCAGCTGCCTTTTCAAATATCAACCTTTAAGGCAAATCACGATCGCATCGATCGCGCTACGCGTGTCGTCAATCGTTTTGACTTTTACGCAATCTATCCCCGCCTCGAACGGTGGATAGTCGTTTCCGCCAGGGAAGATTGCATCACCAATGAAGATCATGTCGGAGGTTGCGATACCGCTGTGGTCGGCGAGCTTCTGCAGCCCCGTCGCCTTGTTAACGCCCTCTCGGGTAATATCGACTGACGTCGCGCCGCCAAGATTGATCGCGAAGCCAGCCAGGCGCTGTTTAAGATCTGCCTGGATCACCTTTCGCTTGGCAAAATCGGGATCCCAATCCTCCTTTGCCTCGAGCGGTGCCTGCTGACCAAGCGCAGAGAAGGTGATCTGGCTGCCGCGATCCTCAATCAGCTCGCCCCAGGTCTGTTCTGGCTTGAACCCGGTCGCCTCTAGAGATTCATGAAACGCGGCGATGATGCGCGCCTTTTCCTCGTCAGCGAACAGGTCGGCGTACACCGCCTGCCACCCGGCACCGTTGTGGCGGTACATCTTAGTACCGGTGGTTGGCATGATGAACAGCCCGTCGACAAGCGCATCGGTCGGCATCTGCGACACAACCTGCTTCTCAAACTGGGGCCAGTCGCCGCCCGATATCACCGCCACCTTGGCGACCGTCAGCAATTTGGCGAGACGTCCCGCCATATCAGCATCTAGACGCTGCTTCGACAGCGCTAACGTTCCATCCATGTCGAACGCGACGAGCCTCTTCATGCAATCTCCATTAGCTAAGCTAATCAGTCCGTTATCTATCCCTGGGAAGCCGGTCAACGATGAAGCTACCGAGTGCAAAGGTGGTGCGGTTTGTCTGCGCAGCCTTGCAGATGCGTTAAGTGGATCGCCAGCGATTCATCATGCCGCTACAACAAGCGGCTAATTGAAGTATATATGGTCGGATGCCCTGCAGCCAAAGCTCGAGTGCGGCCAGACTGCATTGTAGAAGCCGAAATATCGACCAATATCGCTGCAAGCATCATACACCGACGCGTAGGCGTGGAGATACACTTACTCGTATTTCACCGAGCATCAAGGCGCTCGACGAAAACATCGTCGCGCCAACAGGCTTTGCCGTTCATGCTGATGGCAATCTTCCCTCGCTGGACGAGTGTGAAGTCGGTGCTGGCGAACTGGCTTCCTTGGTAGGTATTGGAGATTTCAAGTTTTCCAAAGCGCGTCAGCGCTTCGTTCAAAGCCTCGACGCAGAAGTCGGTCGTAACCTTGATCGACATGCCCCAGGCCAGTACCCGTCTGCTGAACCAGTCGACGACAGCGACAAGGAAACCGCCATACATTGGATCGTGGTCGCCAGCGCGCGCCACGCCGATATGGTCGACGAGCAGCTCGACCATATTGGTGCGGATGCGCAAGCGGTGATCCTGGAGCCAATCGCACGTAACACCGCGCCGGCGATCGCGCTCGCCGCGTTTGCGGCCGAGGCGTCGAGCCCGCTGTTGGTCATGCCGTCCGGTCACGTCATCGCTGATGTCGCCGCATTCTACGATGCGATGCAGGCCGCGCTGCCGTTGGTGGCAGAGGGCTGGCTGGTGACGTTCGGCATCGCCCCGACGCGGCCGAGACTGGCTACGGCTGGATCAAGGTCGGCGAGGAGATCGGAGGAGACGATGCTAGCGACGGGCGATCACGCCTGGAACGGCGGCATCTTCCTGTTCCGTGCCAACACGTATCTCGATGCGCTCTCGACCCATCCGCCAAGCCGTCAGCGGGTGTGCGACCTTGCCGAGAAACGGTCCAACCGGGACACAGATCGCGCGCGATGCGACCAAGCAGAACGATATCGGCTTCCAGATCGTGGATATCGTACCTGGCAACATCGGAGTGCTGTCGACGATGGATACGCCAGCGGGTGCGTTGGCGACCCTGACGGCCAACGGTGAGATCGATACGCTTGGGCCAGGCGATGTCCTGTCGATCGAAATTTACGAGGTCGGCGCTTCGTTGTTCGGTGGGCGCGCAAATATCGCGAGTGCGGGCGGCGGTACCGGTGTCGCAACGGAGGAGGCACCCTCGGCAACGGCGCAGACGATCGGTGGCTCCGGCGTTGTTGTCGACCGCAACGGGGCGATTACCGTGCCGTATGTCGGAACGATCTCTGTCCTCGGCCTTACCCCGGCGCAGGTGCAACAGCGGATCGTAACAGGTTTGCGCGGCAAGTCACAAAGCCCGCAGGTCATCGTTTCGCTGCGTCGGAATGTCGCCAACACCGTCGTGGTCATGGGTGCCGTTTCCAATCCGCGGCGTGTTCCTCTGACCCTTGCTCGCGAGCGGCTGCTCGACGTGATCGCCGACACGGGAGGGATCACGCGTGCCACGCAAACCGGTGCGTCGACGGCAACCGGCACCGGCGCGCAAGACTCGATCGTGCGCTTCACGCGCGGTGGCCGTACGGTCGAACAACCGCTCGATACGGTGCTTTCGGGATCGCCCGACGATCTGCTGTTGTTGGGCGGTGATCGGATCGAGCTGATTCGCCAGCCGCGCACCTTTACGGTGTTCGGCGCGATCGATCGGATTTCACAGATTCCGTTCGAAAGCCGCACGCTGACGTTGGCGGAAGCACTGGCGCGCGCTGGCGGACCCAATGACGGTCGTGCCGATCCGCGATCGGTATTTGTGTTCCGCCTTCCGGCAGGCGCAACCGCCCCGGTTGGACCCGCGCGGCCAGGTGATCCTGCGGTGCCGACCGCTCTGGCCACCAAGCCGATCATCTACCGGATCGATATGTTGCGCGCTCAGAACTACTTCCTGGCGCAACAGTTCGTGATGCGGGACAAGGACGTGGTCTACATCGCGAACGCATCGGCCAACCAACCGCTGAAGCTTGTCCAGGCGTTGGGACAGCTCTTCTCGCCCATTCTTTCCGTGCAAAACGCGACGCGATGATCCTGCTGGCCGGCCCCGGACGAATGCCGACGAACACCGGTAATCCTGTTTGAAGGGGGCCGGCCATCCGGGCCGGATCGCGAGCGTATCGGACACGCAAATTGCGAAAAGCGGACAAGCGGGTAGAGCGGGCGCAATGTTGACGCGTCTGGTCCTCACCGATTTCCGGAATCACGCCACGCTCGCGGTTGCGCCCGGGCCGGGGTTCGTGGTGCTGACCGGCGAGAATGGCGCGGGCAAGACCAATGTGCTCGAAGCGGTGTCGCTGCTGGCGCCGGGCCGCGGGCTGCGGCGTGCAAGCCTCGGCGAGATGGCGCGGCAGGACGGGCCGGGCGGGTTCGGGATCGCCAGCGACCTCGGCGGCGATGTCGCGATCGCGACCGGCACGCAGCCGAATGCGCCCGAACGGCGGATCGTCCGCGTGCAGGGTAGCGCGGTGGCGGCGACGCAATTGGCGGAATGGCTGACCGTGCTGTGGCTGACCCCGGCGATGGACCGGCTGTTCGTCGAGCCCGCAGGCGAGCGGCGGCGGTTCCTCGACCGGCTCACGCTTGCGCTCAGCCCCGGCCATGCGGTCCACGCCAATCGTTACGAGGCGGCGATGCGCGCGCGCAATCGCCTGCTGGGGGAGGAGGGGTGCCCCGACCCGGAATGGCTGCGCGCGCTGGAGGCGCAGATGGCGGAGCATGGCGTTGCGATCGATCTCGCGCGCCGCGATACGGTCGCGGCGCTCGGGCTGCGGCTGGTCGAGCAACCCGACGGGCCGTTCGCGCGCGCCGGGCTCGACCTCATCGGCTGGACGGGCGCTGGGGAAACGCTCGCCGCCGATCTCGCGCAGAGCCGTGCGCGCGATGCCGCCGCAGGACGCGCGCTGGTCGGGCCGCATCGCAGCGATCTGGCGGTGACGCATCTGGGCAAGGGGCAGGCCGCGTCGCTGTGTTCGACCGGCGAGCAGAAGGCGCTGCTGCTCGGCGTGATCCTCGCGCATGCCGAACTGGTCGCGGAGCGGACCGGGATGACGCCGGTGCTGTTGCTCGACGAAGTCGCGGCGCATCTCGATCCGGTGCGGCGGGCGGCGCTGTTCGCGCGGCTCGGCGGAATCGGGCAAGTGTGGATGACCGGAACCGAGGATGCACTGTTCACCGATCTCGGGCGCGATGCGCTACGGCTTACGCTCGGAGTGGGTGCCGGCTGAACCGCGACTGTCGATCAGGCTCACGCGTTGTTAAAGGGTCGGGGGCTAGGCGAGCGGGAACGGGCGGGGGCCTGGAGACCATCGATGAGCTTCGACCGCAAATCCGTTCTTGCCGCCGCCCTTGCCGCGATCGCGCTGGCGGGGGGTGCGCTTCCCGCGGCTGCACAGGACCGCTGGGACTGGGGTGGCGGACGCGCTGGCGATCGCGATTACCGATTGAGCGGCGCGGGCGTGCCGATCCTGTTCCCCGAACTGCGTCAGACCAATCGCGGCCGCGCGTTCGTGCTGCGAAACTTCGACCTCAATCGCGACGGTCGCGTCAACCAGCGCGAGGCGGATGCTGCCAACCGCGCGTTCGCGCAGGTCGCCGGCCCGCGCCGCGACCGGTTCGACTGGGCCTCGCGCGACCGTGTCGTCGTGGTCGAGGACCGCCGCGGACCGCCGCGCGGTGGCTGGGACCAGGGCGCGATGCGCGGCTACGGCTTCCGCCAGACCGCGCGCGGCGCGATGATGCGGCTCGACGAGGACGTGCTGTTCGCGACCGACAGCGCGGTGCTGCGCGCGGGCGCGATCGACAAGCTCAAGGGCTTGGCCGACTATCTCCGCTCGGAATCGGGCGTCCGCGTCGCGATCGACGGCTACACCGATTCGCGCGGGACCGACGCGCACAACCAGGCGCTGTCCGAGCGCCGCGCGGATGCGGTGCGCACCGCCTTCGACCGGATGGGTGTGACCCGCGCGCGCTTCTCGGTGGTCGGGCATGGCGAGGCCAATCCGATCGCGTCCAACACGACGCCGCAGGGGATGCGCCAGAACCGTCGGGTCGAGGTGACGTTGCTGGGGCAGCGCGCGGACCGCTTCGCGCGGTAACACTCGCCTGCGTCGCTCCGGATCCCGCCAGGGCGGCGCAGGGTACGCCCATGCCATTTCGCTTCCGTTTCCGCGCCTGAATCCCTATACGCTTGGCATGGCAGAAGACCCCAATACCAACGACTATGGCGCAGACTCGATCAAGGTGCTCAAGGGCCTCGACGCAGTGCGCAAACGCCCCGGCATGTACATCGGCGATACCGACGACGGCTCGGGCCTCCACCACATGGTGTTCGAGGTTTCCGACAACGCGATCGACGAGGCGCTTGCCGGGCATTGCGACCGGATCGACATCACGCTCAACGCCGATGGATCGGTCACCGTCGAGGATAACGGTCGTGGGATTCCGACCGGAATCCACACCGAGGAAGGCGTCAGCGCCGCCGAGGTGATCATGACCCAGCTCCATGCGGGGGGTAAGTTCGAGAACACTTCGAACGACAATGCCTACAAGGTCTCGGGCGGGCTCCACGGCGTCGGCGTCTCGGTCGTCAATGCGCTGAGCGAATGGCTCGATCTCACGATCTTCCGCGACGAGCAGGAGCATTACATGCGCTTCGCGTTCGGCGACGCGGTCGATCCGCTCAAGATCGTCGGCCCGGCCCCCGGCAAGAAGGGGACGCGCGTCACGTTCTTCCCGTCGCCCGCCACGTTCAAGATCACCGAATTTGACTTCGACAAGCTCGAGCATCGCTACCGCGAGCTCGCGTTCCTCAATTCGGGCGTGCGGTTGTTCCTCAACGATGCACGGCACGAGGAGATCAAGACGGTCGAGCTCTATTACGAGGGCGGGATTGCCGCGTTCGTGAAATATCTCGATCGCAATAAGGCCGCGCTGATGCCCGAGCCGGTCGCGATCTCGGGTACGCGCGACGACGTCACGATCGACGTCGCGCTCGAGTGGAACGACTCGTATTACGAGAACGTCCTCGCCTTCACCAACAACATCCCGCAGCGCGACGGCGGGACGCACATGGCCGCATTCCGTGCGGCGATGACGCGGACGCTCAACAATTATGCCGAGAAATCCGGCATGTTGAAGAAGGAGAAGGTCAGCCTCACCGGCGACGACATGCGCGAGGGTCTCACCGCGATCGTCTCGGTCAAGCTGCCCGATCCGAAGTTCAGCAGCCAGACCAAGGACAAGCTCGTTTCGTCCGAGGTGCGGCAGCCGCTCGAATCGCTGATGGCGGACAAGCTTGCCGAATGGCTCGAGGAAAACCCCGCGCACGGCAAGGCGATCGTCCTCAAGATCATCGACGCCGCCGCCGCGCGCGAAGCCGCTAAAAAGGCGCGCGAACTGACCCGGCGCAAGGGCGTGATGGATATCGCGTCGCTGCCGGGCAAGCTTGCGGATTGCCAGGAGCGCGATCCGGCCAAGTCCGAGCTGTTCCTGGTCGAGGGTGACTCGGCTGGCGGATCGGCCAAGCAGGGGCGTGACCGGCACTTCCAGGCGATTCTGCCGTTGCGCGGCAAGATCCTCAACGTCGAGCGTGCGCGGTTCGACCGGATGCTGTCGTCGAAGGAGATCGGCACGCTGATCCAGGCGATGGGCACCGGGATCGGGCGCGACGACTTCAACGTCGAGAAGCTGCGCTACCACAAGATCGTCATCATGACCGACGCAGACGTCGATGGCGCGCATATCCGCACGCTTTTGCTGACGTTTTTCTACCGTCAGATGCCGGAAATCATCACAAAGGGGCATCTCTACATCGCTCAGCCGCCGCTTTACAAAGCGACGCGCGGGCGGTCCGAAGTGTATCTGAAGGACGACAGCGCGCTCGACGAATATCTGGTTGAGAATGGTGTCGCGAGCGTCGTGCTCGAGGGTGCGCAGGGCTCGCGTTCGGGCGCGGACCTGCGGACGCTGGTCGATCATGCGCGGCGGATGCGGACGCTGATGCGCTTCGTGCCGCGGCGCTACGATCCGACGATCGTCGAGGCGCTTGCGATGGGCGGTGCGCTCGATCCGGCGCTCGATCTGGACGCACGGCGCGAGCGCGTGGTGCAGGTCGTGCGCGGGCTCGACGCGGCGGATCAGGACGCACGCTGGTCGGCGACGCTTGCCGAGGACGGCGGCTTCCACGTCAAGCGCGTGTGGCGCGGCGTGACCGATCATCACGTCATCGAGGCGGCGTTCCTTGGCTCGGCGGAGGCGCGCAAGCTCCATACGCTCGCGGTGGAACAGGCCGAGGCGTTCGTCGATACCGCCCGTCTCGTGTCGAACAAGGCAGCCGCGGCCGCACAGGCGGAAGCCGATGCAGCAGCAGACGAAGCCGAGGCGACCGCGCCCGAGGGTGGCCGCGCTGGCGCGCCCGCAACGGTGAGCAAGGGCTCGACGATGGTCGCGCGCCCGTCGCAGCTGCTCGACGCGATCTTGGTTGCCGGGCGCAAGGGTCTGGCGATCCAGCGGTACAAGGGGCTGGGCGAGATGAACGCGGAGCAATTGTGGGAAACCACGCTCGACCCGCAGAACCGCTCGATGCTTCGCGTCGAGGTCGATCAGGCGGATGTCGCGGACGAGATCTTTACGCGCCTGATGGGCGACGTGGTCGAACCGCGCCGCGAGTTCATCCAGGAGAATGCGCTGAGCGTCGCGAACCTCGACGTCTAGCCTTCAGCCCCAACCGTTTGTTTCGAGCGAAGTCGAGAAACCTGCGCTGTGCCGGGCTTCTCTACTGCGCTCGAAGCGAACGGGTGGAACCAGTCCCGCGCTTGCAAGCCACTAATGGGTCGGGTGAATC
>Ga0265780_10006109_pt1 | contig 15055 bp, 4 predicted proteins | sample P1T30metagenome_FD_192432 | JGI IMG/M metagenome (GOLD analysis project Ga0265780, IMG submission 192432) | Plant litter microbial communities from East Loma Ridge, Irvine, California - P1 T30 | ecosystem: Environmental > Terrestrial > Plant litter > Unclassified | place: USA: California... | reverse complement strand
ATTGATCGAAAGGCACGGCCGACGCAGAAACCCGTGAGCCCTGAACATTCTGAACGTGACTCTACACCTCGGGCAGCGCCTCAAAAAGGAGTCGCTCGCAAGATACACCGGCGATCTACTGCTGCTTTAGGTCTCCAAGTGCTCGAGATCTCCGACGGAGACGAAGCACAAGCATCCGACGACTCTACGTCAGCAATCATACCACACATTCAGCCGACTACCGCTAGCAACACAGAGCGAGTGATCAGACCAGACGGCGATGTTGACGTTAACATTGATGACATGGAGGCTGACTGGTTCGATCCGATGTTGGCCGGAGCGGGCCGAGCTCGACGGTCGCCCAAGCATAAGAGTAAGAGACAGGCTCGGATCACCGGTCCTTCGAAGAAGCAATCGACATACGATTTCTCAGAAGAACGTAACGGGCTACGCCACCGGCGTGGGACTGACTTGCCCAAGCAGAAAGGCGCTGGGCGACAGCCAAGGACAAAGGCTCGACGGCGTAAGAGCCCGCCCCATCTTGGCATATTGGATGCGCCTAGGTCTCCTGCAGGGCATGGAATCGTAGAACCTCAATTTGTGCGACTTGCTGCCCGGCAGGCTCGCCAAGCTCTGAACAACGGGAGACAATCTCCCTCGCGCAAAGCCATACGTCTTGCGACTCGCGAAGATACTGAGCAGGCAGTGTCGACATTGCGAGACTGGAAACGTGGGGTGATCCTCCAACGGCCTGTCCCTGAGACTGGTCCCATTAATGGAGCTGTTCAAGCCAGAGGCATCGCTCGACCGAGTCCACAAACACCATTGGCAGATGTGACCGATCACTCACACAACACCACGACAACACGCCCAATCCGGCCCAAATTGACATTCAAACGTACACGTGGGAACGGTCCCTCTGCAAAAGCACTTCGGCACACAACGCAGCGATTACCACAGCAACGCCCACGGCATGCAAGCTCAGAAGATGACACGCCTCGACGCCTGGTTCAAAAGAAACACGCTCCACAGAGTGCCCGCTATAGAGATGCCCAATTGGAGACCCACGAAAGCGCCTACATGCAGCGAAACCGCTCAGCTGGATTCCATCACCGGATACAATGCTTAACAGAAGCAGTAGCGCGAAGGTCATCTACGCCCGCTGGGGAGGTCCAGATGTCACGGTTTTTGCACGCTCCCAATCCAGTCCCTAGTGCAAGTAGCGAACCATCACGCCATGGTGAGCAAGAACACGATCCTGCTCAAACACGACCCGCCCATTCAGTCTCGGAAACCACACGGCTACCACACAGGCCTCGCAAGCGCCGAGCCCAACGACTTGATGTGGAAACTCGCCAATACCGACAACCTAGTGAACCACTCCCTGAATTCTTTGCTACACACAACACAGATAAAGCTCAAGCAGCCGACTCTGGATCAGTCCTGCGAGGTCTTGGCCCGTCTGGTACGCGCTACGCCACTGATTTCGATATCAGGCATCTACCACCTGACACATACTTTACCGAGAGTACGTTCATTGGCAGTGGACAGCTTGCCTCTGCGCTTGCTCTGGATAGCCGGGCCTTAGGCAATGGCTTTGGTAGTCTCCGCATCTTCATCGGTGGTGATGTGCATGAATGGACTGCGTGGTCAGAGGAAGTCAGCACCGCTACGGCCGCGATCCCCGGTGCCATCTCCGCTGCACTTGGAGCCATTGATAGCGAATCGTCTTCTCAGCGCACAGAACACATCACCGCTGTAACTTCAAACGTGGACCATATGCTTCACTCTACCATCCGTTACCTCTCGAAATGCCTTCGCTTTTCCGACGCCATTGACAGCAAAGACTGCTGCCACCAGCTTGATCAAGTTGTTCAGGGTCTCCTGGAGATATTGGAAGAGAGCGACAAATGGACTCCTGACCTACAGGGCCTACGCCAACGGGTCTTACAAAGCGCCCTTGTCATCGCACGACAAAATCAGGTAATTAGTGACCATGTTGCGGTGCCGCTTTCGATGCGCGCAGGTGTTCGCGACCGCGTCTTGAGGGTTGCCTCTAGACTCGCCTCGCACCTCATACCGGGCAATCTCGACGAATTGCGGTCTGCGTACGAGGAGCAAAGGATATCATTCGTCAGGGAGCTCGGAATAAGGCGGGATGACTCGGCACTAGCTGGTATAGTGTTACTGTACCACTGCGTGCGTGGCGACCAAAACCATTGTTCGCTGTTCTGGGAGACCATGGAGAAGGCGTTGTCAGTGAATCCGTCGAACATGCTCGTTGCGCGCGAGATCGATGCGGCATGGTACAGCATCGTTTCCATTCTTCCATGTCTGGATTTTGATTCCGCTGGAATTATCCAGGCTCATACCGCTACAGTTCCTGCATCGGAGTGGTCGCTTCCAAATCGGCTGGTTGAACGATGCCTGAGTTTGTACGACGCTACTTGTACAGTTCGCGGGTCCTCCATCAATGAATACGTCCGAGCAACTTTGACAAGATGTTCAAACCTGTTCACAACATGGCGTTGGTGGAAGTGCGACACAGTTCTCTCCACAATCTACGACTTCTTTGCCCGTCGGAATTTGAGTCTGCTCCATCGAGAAGAAGGGAATGGGTCGCCCGACTTCCTTGAGCATCTGACTTGTTCCGAGAACATATCCCTAAATGTCACATCCGATGACCGTTCGTTCTCGATATTCTTGAAACTCTTGGCATCATCACTACGGACTTGGAGACATCATTGCGTTTACTCTGATAAGAAAATTGGAGGCATAGCTTGGAGGATTATTCCCAACCATGCGCGCATATATCGAAAGGACTCCGAGGTCAAACAAGCGGACCTGGATGCTCTGCGCAATCACTCCGACCTGCTGTGCACGTTGTACTTCGCTTCCCCGCCAACACACCGGCTACGAGTCGATATGTTGCGAAATCTGGTCGACCATGCAACATCCCATCGCGAGGCCTGCAGAATCAGTGTACGTGCATGGTCTCGCCTCGCGAGTTTCCAGATGTCAACGGAAGAATCCACCGATAAGCTCGAGCCGTTCATCGACTGGTTCAAAGACATGACCCTGACGACAGTTGCTCAATACCGCTTTGCCCGTACAGAGGCTGAACAACAATACGCCGAAGCCAAGGCTACAGGGGTGCCTGGACTGAGTGACGAGATGCTTGAAACAACGATCGTCAGTAACCAAAGACAAATTGCTGCCACCCTTGTGGATCTACTCGCGGCATTCCGACGAGCACTCACTTCTGCCAGCGGTGTAGACGCAGCGCATGTGCTTCTACAGAAATGCGAGCCTTGGAGGGCCTTCGAGTCCTTCGACCCGTCTGAGCGACGCCTCACTACCGTATACAATGAAGCGCTCGACCTGTTCAAAGCTACCATCGACGTGCAGCGCCGATTTGAACCAGCTCTAGAAAGCCAAGCTCAGAGTGAAGATAGTCAAGATTACGGGGACTTCAGCGCTCTGCAGGAGTACGCAACTGGAAACGACAGTGGTATATCGGATATCGTTGCTTTGGTGCAAAACAAGTTCGCTCATATGTTGTCCAACGCCTTTGGCTCAGAGGTTGCACCCGATGACGTCCTTCTGGCGAGATCGGTCGACATCTGGGTACAGTCTGCCAGTCATCTGGTCTGCAAAGGTATACGCTCATGGGTCGATTTTGTGGGAGAGGCCCCTGCCGGTGCCTGGTCTCAGCTGCGAGACACCGCGCAGCACCGCAAGTTCACACCTTACGTACTTGCCAAGATCCTCGAAGCAGATCCGGAGGCGTTCGACGCACTCAAAGATGTCTTCATGCTTGCTTGGCTCAAGTGTTTGGTAGAGCGAGAATCGACGCTCAAGTACCAACACCTGTTGACTGCGGCCCTGCTGAATGTGCCCTCAGAGGAGCCAATCCTCCAGAACCTACCGTTCAGTAGGATATCTTCGGACGCAGGATATTCGATAACTTTGCCGGAGCTTCGACAGCGGCGTCTTGGTGTGATGTCGAGCGTGCTGTCCAACATGTTGCAGCACTACAACACGACGATGCTTGACAGGCCACAAGCCCTCACTGGGCTGGGAAGGGACTATGCCAAACTTTTCGGCCAAGTGATGCAAGCAATGAAGTCCAACTACCTGGATTTGCAGTTGTCGCACAACAGTGACAGTGCCGACAGTTCTGTTCAAGGAGCCTATGTTATCTTCGTCCAAGAAGTAGTTGGTTTCCTACAGCAATACGCCATTGAAGGCATCTGCACTGTCGATCGCTTTTTCCTGGATTCGTCTGCGTTCCCGCTGCCGGTGAACGACCCGACTTATGTCGTTGGAAAACTGAAGAAGCACGTGTCTAAGCTTGCCGAAGCGAGGACGAGAAAGCAACTCGCGACATTCATTCACAACATCTCTGAGCGAGCTGCGCTCGACCAACAGCAACCGTACTTGACTGATCAAATGCATAGAGCAATGTCAGGCACCATGGAATTCGGCGATTCTAACACGCCGTCGCTACGACATGTACTTCTTACCTCGATCATACCCGCGTACCTAGATAACGCAATCGACGACAACGTGACTTGGATTCTGGCCTTGCCGATGATCGAGGCTAGCAGGAAGACTGTTGCCGACCTTCTGTACGACACGGACTTCGAAAGCGAGAATGGCGTCGCTGCAGCGATCGAACAAGTCGGTGCCCTTCTCAGTACCGTACAGAATTCGTTGGCGCGGCTCGCGACAAACAGGCAGAGGTTAAGTCTGCCGCACATTCTCAAGACAGCGGCAGCTATCCTGAATCTTTGCCATGCCTCTGTGGTGTTTGCAAACCATGTTCAGCGCACGACGAAACAGGCAACGGCAGTTGTAAGGCAGCTCCGTGTTCTGCAGAACCATGCGAACAGGATTGAAGAACAACTCAGCGCGCCGGACGACTTCTTCGACTTTATCATGGATGACTTCGAGGACGATCGGCCTTCACTTCGATGGCCAGATACATACGAATTCAGCGCAAGGCATGTCAAGCAAAGCATGGCGAGCGATTGGAGTGCCATTGACGAGAGATACTTTGTCAAGCGAGGGAATGGATCCAGGGAGGTCAACGTGCATGTGGAGGGATACGTTGAAGAACGAAATGGTCTTTTAGAGGCGATCTTCAACTTCCGCACCATCTGTGGGCGGCAAGCTACACGAGGGAGAAGATCAAGAGGTGTTGATCACGCATTTGGGATGGATGGCTTGATGATATGATGGATGGATGGAAAGAGGGTGTAAGCATTTATGTATGATTCTTTTTGACAACACTTAGCGATGCATGTTTAGGTACAAAGTACATAGTTGCAAGTCGCAACTTGATTGTAATAACTGTAATCACTCGTATCCCTCCATGCAAGACACTGCGTGACTAGATCTAGGTACGACGTGCAGCAAGCGACCACGATGGGGATCTTGAAGCACTCACCCATCGAGAGCAACAAGCTATTACATTATGCGCATCGATGTGAGTTGCCTGATGTTTGCATCACCAACACCTCAGCCTACATATCCCTCTGTCTCAGAAAGGGCATGGATCACCGATCTATTGCTAGTGCATTGATGTGTCGTGCTACCTGGAAGCCATCTACCCCGCTGCTGAAGGGGTGGTGTGCAGGGACAGGGAGAGAGACATGTGAAAGTGAAAGGTCGATATCGATTTTGATCAACACTTTTGTTTAAGCATATGTCTACTTTCTCCTCTACAACTTCATCTTGAACTACCGCTTTCTAATCCATCGACTTTCCATCCTTCGTCGCGGGAAACCGTGCGCTTCAACACCTCATCTTGACATCACAAGCTCGCGACGACCAGACAGCTTGGTGTTGGTTGCATAAGATCAACAAGCTCAATAAGCTCAACTACACACCAAACAAGATCGAAGCGCGTCTTAATACGACAGATCAACCCGGGGCGTCAGCCCTGTTTAGCACATTCGAGACTAACCCAAGACTCCGACAACACCATATTACAGCGGCGGCAAAGAGCGACCCTGTTAAACATTCGCCACCTAGCTTTAGCAAACGGAGCTACTACATCGACCACGATGTCTCCCAAACCACGCACCATAGTAGCAGCTCTAAGCGTCCTCGTAAGAACCCCTCCACTCACTCATGTTCCAACAACACCAGACCACTAACCACCCTCGAACAACACAGTACCTCCTAGCCCTCACCATACTCGCCGCCTATGCCCTCCACCGCAACAACGCCCTCTCCCTCCCAATCCCCAACATCCTGGCCGCCCTAACGATCGCCCTTCCCTCCCTCGCCGGCGTCGCCATCGAAACCGCTACCTCCCTCGTAACCTCGGCCAACAACAGCGCCACATCAACCTCCAACTCCCTAACAACAAACTCGAAGAAACCGCGCATCTCCCCCGCCCGCGCAACGCAAATCCTCCACCTCACCCTCGCCGTCCTGCTCGTCTACGAAACCGTCGTCGCCACTCTGGCGGGCGAGCACGTCCGGGCTTCGGACTGCGGGCTGCACGAGGTTTGGCAGGGCATGTTTCACCGGAAGGATGGCGAGGGGATTCGCGCGATCCAGGACGCGCTGAGGTGCTGTGGGTTTGCGTCGACGCGGGATATGGCGTGGCCGTTCCCTGGGTCTGGCAGGGATGCGGGTGCTTGTGCGGCGAGGTATGATGGAGCGGGGACGGTCAGCAGGTGTTTGGATGGGTTGAGGGGGGAGGAGAGGAAGGTGGGGTGGATGTTGATGGCTGTGCCGTTGGGGGTGTTTTTGTGGAAGGTGAGTTGTCATTTTTCTTTCTTGGTCTTTCGATTGCTTTTGCCTTTGCTTTGCTACATGGGTATCTACCTGACGCTAATCTTACATTTGCAGTGCCTGCTACTTGCAGTCCCCACGAGCGGCAGCTACAGCTGGCTACCATCTGGGATCCAGCTGCCGGGTGACGGTGAGCGCAACGAGCGCCGTCGGATTGAATTCCGTGATGCCGAAGAGGCTGGCGAAGAGGACAGCATCGTTGATGAAGTACGCCGCCTGAACAATGATTCGCAGCTCGCCTCGACGGTCGAGGGCATGAGAACACGCCCGAGTGTGCTCTTGCCGCGAGACAACACGTGGGCATCGGCTTCTTCTGGTGGAGGCTGAGGCGCTGCGATGTCTCCAATTTGTGCTGTTGTGGCGTTGAAGGTCAGGAAGCTTCTCCAGTCCTCATGTGGTTGGGCTGGCCCCAATCTCTTCGTACGTAGTGGGTAGCACCGTAGTTTCATACCAAGGAAGAAGTTCATCCAGCCTTGCGTCCGAATCTGGCCAAAGCGGGACCCAGCGCCGCCACCTTCTTGCCTTCCTTGGCCTCCTTGGCCCTCTTCCTCTGGTCCTCCCTCATCTCCAGGACTCTTTGCCTGTGCTCGTCGACCACATTCTTGTTGCCCTTCTTGCGGATGTATTTACGAATAGAGCTGTTCTTGCCTCTTCCACGGTTCTTCAAGTCTTCGACCCGCTCCCTCTCGGCCTCGACGCCGGTCTTGCGGTCGAGATCCTTCTCGGCTTGGCGTTGCTGGTTCGAAGCCGAGTCCAGCGAACCGACAAAGTCGGGGTTGAGAGAGATCATCTCGGGCTGCAGCTTGTTGAGCAGCTGTCTGACCTCGCCCTCCTGCCTCTGCTTGGCGTTCTCGTAAGGGTTGACCTCGAGAGCATCGAAGTTGGGCTCTCCAGCACCAGGAACGATGATAGAGCTGAATCCTTGGTTGTGTCCGATACCAAGGATATCCTCGTAAGGGCACCACTTCACACGTTCAATGGTCTGCCCTTCGCCACCCCATGCCATGTATGGTGACTGGACCTTGACCTGGTCGGTCTTGTGCTTGGTGAAGAGGTCTTGCCAGATAGTTGTTTGTGTACCCCATCCGACAGCGGTAAGGTTGCGATCGGAGATGTCGACGCTTGCACCCGGGCGGCGCAAGAAGTACTCATTGACGGGCTTGAACATTCTAACGTCCCAAACTGCCATCTTCGAGTCTTGTCCGGTTGAGACCATGTAGCGACCTTCCCTGTCCATAGTCAAAGAGCGGACGGGACCACGGTGGCAGAGCATCTTGGCCAGAGGTGTCGTGCTATTGGGCGACCAGAGGGAAACTGTGCCGTTCTGGTGGCCGACATGGATGACGGCGTTGTAGGGGTTCTGTCCGAAAGCGGTAGGAGTGCCCTGCTTGGTACTGGTCTGCGCGACCAATTTACCGGTGCTGGTATCTTGCCACTTCAACCAGCCCGCATTGCCAATAGTCGCGAGAAGGAAGTGGTATGGCAGGAACTCCATGTTGGTGACTTCGACGTGCTGGTCCAGGTTGTGAATTTCAACACCGCGGTGATCGTAGATGTAGACGTTCTTTTTCTGCGCGACGGCAAAGTACTGGTTGTTGTGCAGCCACTTGGCATCCCTCACGGTCTCGCCGAGTTGCAGCTCGCAGCCCAGCTTGCCGCTTCTCCAGTCCATGGTCGCAACATGTCCCTTCCTGCCAGCAAGCAACAGATCCTTTCCATTCCGGGTGTAATCCTGAACATATGGTCCAAGGCCGTCGAGCCTCAACTCAAACCCTTTCTTCGCGGTCTCGACACCGATGTCACTCTGAATATCGCTCTGTCGGACCTTGTATGTCTTTTCCAGTTCAGTCTCGGGCTCCAAGAATCCAGACGAGTTTTCCAGGAGGATTTCAGCATCCTTGGCCTTGAGCGCCGCCTCGTTGGATCGCTCGTTCAGTGCGCGAAGGTTTGCGCGTAGCTTCTTGTCTCTGACACTCTTGGTCTGGATCGCCTTGCCGCGGCCATATTGATCGTTGGCTTCCTGTTGCCTCTTCTTGAGGGCAAGCTCGTCTGCGCTGAGCGGGGTTGTGGGCGATTTTTTGATGGGCCTCTTGTGGACCTTGAGGCCTTCGCCGTTGGCGCGCACCAAGTCGCTCGTCTGCATCTCGGCGGCCATGTTGGTTGCAAATGAGACGAAGCTAAGTTTCCGAGCAAGCGAACAGACCAAAAAGATCAAAAGTCGAAAGCCGCGGTTTCTCAGAATGCAATAGCGTGATCAGATATTCAGATTATAAAGAGCAGCTTCATCCTACGGAGTACACTCATCAGAGGCTCCGAAAAAATGAACAGGTTTGGGAAAGCTTCAAGGACGGGCCGCCGTTGATTTTAGCCGGGTTGCCCATGGGCAGAGCTCTGACATTTTATACTATCATTGGGGACTGTTCATCCTACAACTCCACCCGCGAGGCCAGATAATCAACACTCACTCCAACACCGACACACCTCCCTCAACCCTTCATCACATCACACATCACATCACATCACATCATGCTCTCCAAGACCGCCCTCCAGCGCGCCTCGGCCGCCAACACCCGCGCCCTCTTCACCAAGCAGTCCGTCCGCGCCGCCTCAGCATGGTCCAACGTGCCCCAAGGCCCGCCCGACGCCATTCTCGGCATCACTGAGGCCTTCAAGAAGGACTCGAACCCCAAGAAGATCAACCTCGGCGTTGGCGCATACCGCGACGACAAGGGAAAGCCCTACGTCCTGCCCTCCGTCCGCGAGGCCGAGCAGAAGGTCGTCAAGCAGAACCTCGACAAGGAATACGCTGGCATCACCGGTGTTCCCGACTTCACCAAGGCCGCCGCTCTCCTGGCCTACGGCCCCAACAGCGCTGCCATTGACGAGAAGCGCGTTGTCATCACACAGAGCATCTCCGGTACCGGCGCCCTCAGGATAGGCGGCGCTTTCCTCCAGCGTCACTACCCTGGCGCAAAGGAGATCTACATCCCGACTCCTTCATGGGCAAACCACAAGGCCGTCTTCGCCGACTGCGGTCTTGATGTCAAGCAGTACCGCTACTACAACAAGGACACCATTGGTCTCGACTTCGATGGCATGGTCGCAGACATCAAGGCTATGCCCAAGGGCAGCATTGTCCTTCTCCACGCCTGCGCACACAACCCCACTGGTGTCGACCCTACTGAGGAGCAGTGGAGGCAGATCAGCGACGCCGTCAAGGAGGGCAACCACTACCCCTTCTTCGACATGGCCTACCAGGGCTTCGCTTCCGGCGACACCAACAAGGATGCCTACGCGCTCCGCTACTTCATCGAGCAGGGCCACCAGCCCTGTTTGGCCCAGTCCTTCGCCAAGAACATGGTAAGATCGTTGCAGACCGTCATTCAAATCCACAGCTAACTCAATATCACAGGGTCTTTACGGCGAGCGTGTCGGCGCCTTCTCTATCGTCACCGAGTCCCCCGAAGAAGCCAAGCGCGTCGACTCCCAGGTCAAGATCCTCGTCCGCCCTCTCTACTCCAACCCTCCCGTCCACGGCGCCCGTGTCGCCAGCACCATCCTGAACGACTCTGCGCTCAACAAGCAGTGGCTGGGCGAGGTCAAGGGCATGGCCGACCGCATCATCGAGATGCGCGCCCTGCTCAAGAACAACCTCGAGAAGCTGGGCAGCAAGCACGACTGGAGCCACATCACCAGCCAGATCGGCATGTTCGCATACACTGGCCTTACCGCAGAGCAGATGACCCAGCTCGCCGAGAAGCACTCCGTCTACGCCACCAAGGACGGCCGCATCAGTGTTGCTGGCATCACTAGCGAAAACGTCGGCCGTCTTGCCGAGGCCATCTACCAGGTCAAGGGTTAGATTGATGACCGACCTGTGATCGCGAGAAAAGAGAGTCATCCCCCAAAAGAATCTGTCACCAGTGTACTATAGGTAGCTTTCGCCTTTTAAGCATGTGGCAAATAGTGTAGCATCAATTTACGAAGTTCATTTCCTCGGGAGAAGAGGGCCAAATCTGCTAAATGCTCACCGTTGAAAGATGTATGTATGTATCGATCGAGAGAGAATTGGGACTCCATCACTGAACTCCGCGTCTGTCTATCCATACAGTGTGTAGACCTTTAAGAAATCGCCATTCCTACCTAGCCCCAACACGTCCAAAACTTCAGCACTGTCACAAACGCAGCGTCACATGGAGATACAGACTTTCTCTTCACCCCCAAAAAAAAAGACATGCACCCCTTCGCTCCTCTGGCCCAAGCTCCTCGTGAAAGCTCTACCACCATACAGTACCTCAGGGAGCACGTGGAGAGGTACCAATCAAGCTACTAAATCCGTCGACCTTGCTCAGGGCAAGCTTTTCTTCGACCGTTTTGCCCTTCTTCCAAGGTTCCTGCGTGATACGTCAAAGCTTGTATTTGTATTGAAGAGACACGTTTGGACACACCTATGTAAAGCTTGCTGATATTACCATTATCCCTTGGCGAGCTTTTCGATATCTTTTGCGTGAATGCCTTCTGGGACGTGTGGGTAGTGGTGGTGGTTTGATCGGGAAAGAACCGTGATGGTTGGGGATTTGGTGGTGAAATTGTGTCAAGCTGTCGTGGACTGTCGAATTTGATGGCGGTTGGACTGCGAGATGGTGCAATATCTGGTGTTGTGGTAATTGGCAGTAGGAGAGGAGAAGTCAAGACAAAGGGGGAAAGAACAAGAAGTAAGTGAACATGATTTGATGATGAGTTCTCGAAGACTTCCCCTTCCTCGCTCCATCATCCCGTGTGTTGCCAATTGTCGTATGCGGGAGCGGAACATGCAACTGCACATATCCTACAAGCTTGAGTCCCCTACTTGGACTGTACTTTGGTCGTGATACAATCCAAGATCAAGAGCCATAGTCGAAGGACCGCAGCAATCATGGCATGCCACTCGACCGCCGACCGCCAGACGACTTCCATCCCCGTGCATGCAAGCCCAAACAGGCATGCACTCAGAAGATTTCCTCCCCCAACCACCAACAGACATAGTTCAATCGTACGTACGCTGAACGTTCAGGCGTAACGCTGCAAAACATAGGAAAAGTAAAACAAAAGACGTGATCCCTCCTGCACGAGGTGATGCGTCGGCCGGCATTGCTGGTCGCCAAATTTGTGCTCGCCTAATCAGTCGGCTCATAGAACTTCCTCAGTCTCTTCTCGACCTCGGCGAACTCGACTTTGGCTTGCTTGATGGTCTTCTTCAAGCTCTCAAGGCATTCGTCGTCGTCAGGGACGTCTTTGGAGCCGTCGGCGCTCTTATGGGCACCGAAGTGTTGGATCTTCTCGCAGCTATCCTTGACTTTGGTCATACCGAGAGTCGCGCTTGAGCCTTTCAAGAAGTGTCCAAGCGAAGAGAGCTGAGCGAGGTCGCGCTTTTCACTGTTGTAGGTCGTTAGTCCGTGTCAAATAATCAGGGTATGAACTTCGTGAGTCATGAAAAAATAAAGGTAGATCGTAGGGCAACGGTGCAGGTGTAAGGAGGCGTGTAACACATGTGTCCAACTTACAGGTTGTCGTCCATCTTTTGGAATGTTTGCTCGGCTTGAGAGAAGAAGTCGTATACAATCGACTTGGAGAACTCACGCTCTTCCTCGTCATCGTCCATTTCAAGGATCTGGAGAGAAGGAAAAGTCATTGTTAGAAACTCGCCAGGTCAACCAGGGGAACAATTTTTGCGATGACTAGCATACCTGCTCGAAAGTATCGGGGTCGATGTGACCGTGGAAGTCAGGGAGACCGCCGGGGCCAGCAGAGCCATCTTCGGACTGTTGACAGTGAGGTTAGCCTTGTTTGAGAGAGAGGCACTGCAAGTGCGAGACTGTTGGGGATGGTCCAGAGCTCATGTGAATAGCACATAGTTGACCTCAAAGCCAGCGAGCGAGACACCAGTTTTGGAGAAGCATGCGCCTAAGCCCTTGCCCGCGTGTCACTGCCCGCTCGTCCCATGGAACAGTCGCAGTCTCTGGATTTTGTTTCGGTTGGCACCTACGTGTTGAGGGGAAGAGGGTCTGCGCTCATCATTCCCTACCTTGACTTCCTCCTTCGGAGTCGGGGTCGGTGTCGTTGAGGGAGCCATGGTTGGTCAAGTTGTGGAAGAATCTTCCGGGAGACGGGGGTGAGGTTGAGAGGGATGAGCTTGGCGCGCGCGTCGCGCGTTTGGGAGACTGGTTTGCGGTGTGTCCTTGAGATCGCGGTGTGGTTGTCAGGACGAGATTGGCTGGGTGAGATGCCAGCACTTGCACGTGGTGAAGAGGTTGAAGCCTGATGATGTCAGACTCGCCGAGTGTCGCGTGCGGGAGAGAAAAGGCGCGAGATTTCGGTTTCAGCGGACGAACAAGATGCGCCGTGGTCGCGGCGGGGAGAGATTGTTTGCGAGAGAGATTGCTGGCGGTTGGAGGACCGGGACGAATAATTCCTTTAGCAGGTGGTTGGTTGGGTTGCGGAAGACGGGGCGTTAAGAATTGTGTTTGGCAGAAGAGTCACTTGGCGGATCACAGGTGGGGTTTCAGCTTTCGCGGAGTACTGGACGAGGCAGGTGAGTTGGTCCGAGGGTTGAGATGAGTTAGGTAGGGAGCACGAGTTTGGCAGTCGAGTCGGTGTCGAAGAGTGAGAGCAGAATTCGCAGGTGTCGAGCTTGCGGGCGGGCAGCAGACAGACAGTTGTGGGCGAAGGCAGCAAGCAGCGAAGGGGATCCGGCAATGGATGGAGGAGGGAGGGAGGGTCTTGGACTAGCTTGATGAGAGTGAGCGCACGTTCAACGCCAACGGGCAGGCACAGTGGGGGGGCTGGCGGCGGCGGCAAGGCAGGTGGTGGAGATCAGGTATACATGTATTCGAATCACAACTGACTCCCACGCCGGTTGTTTGGCTCGGCTTCGAGGGCCCGTCTGGCGGTCGACGCGAGCGGCGGAGGGCAAGCAGGAAGACGACGAGGGGACGAGGTTCTAGGTCGAGGTCTATGAGGAGAGTGAGGAGACGGCTACGACGACGACAGGACGGATCGTCGTTGCAGTGTATCGCCGGCAGCAACAGCAGCAGCACTTCGACTACAGCAGCTATCCTTGAATAATGATGTGGACACTGACGCAACCAGACGAGACGACAGATGAAATGACATTACGTGCAGCCAGTCACCGTGCTCGGTAGCACTGATCCGTGATACAATTGTGCCTGGTTTCGTCATACTCGCCAATCCCTTTGGATTCATGTGCTCAGACGGGGCTTGTCATGAAGCAGAGTGGAAGAAGCAGCAGCATGCCTCTTCGTCGGTGGCTGCTTCTATGGCTGTCAACATGCTTTGACACCGCTCCGCCCTCTCTGCTCATCACCTCTTCACCACCGCCCTCCCTCCCCTTCTCCGTCAATGGCTACATAACCTCCTGTCATCTTATTTCAAAGTTGGCTGTATCTGCCAGACGTCATGTCAGACGGAAATTCGTGCAGCTGCCTTCACGACGTCATGCCAGGGTCCTTTTGAACTTGAAACGATCGGCACTGCTGCCACGTTGAACGTCGTCAAGTGTCTAGAACGGGCGTCCCCTCAACTGGACGTCAACTCTTCGCAAACCACTTTACCAGCCGAGAGTGCGCTGAACATCGCTGCCTACCTCATACGCCCACCCGCCCTCATCGAGCATTACGATAGACCCCGATTCCGCCTATACGAGACACATGTCCGTGTGCAGCCGGCCGGCGACCCTACCCACCTTCCGGCAACTCCACGATCCACGCTACTCTTTTTTTTCATGCTTTCGCGATCTTCGGAGCCCTGCGTAACTCGCCTTCGGATCGGAATTTTGGCGGACGGTTGTCGCGTCGCGTGGTTTAGCCCCAGTTGACAACACCTGGTGCTGCGCTGCACTGTGCACAGAAGCTTCGGGGAGAACCTTCCAAGGCCGACAGCAAGAAAAAATCAATCCCCAGCAGAGCTGCCTTTCTGCCGTACGCCCTACCTGCCCAGTGGGACCCGAGCGCGCCGACCTCACTTGTTTGCTTGCCCTGGCTCCTGCACTTACCGCATTTGTCCCCGCTTGCGTGCTCCAGGAAGTGCCCCCAGTGCATATGCATGTGCATGTGCATATCTTGGGGTTCATTGAATGCCTGAGCCTACTTATCTTGTCCCCTTGTTTCGCCGTCGCCGTCTCCTCGTGTGCTATTTAGTCATGTTTTGAATAACCATCGATGATCTGGTCGTTGATGAGCTACTAGGCGACCACCCAAGGCTGCACAGC